>Ga0315905_10005297_pt1 | contig 13145 bp, 7 predicted proteins | sample LakEriMetagenome_5_FD_203522 | JGI IMG/M metagenome (GOLD analysis project Ga0315905, IMG submission 203522) | Freshwater fungal communities from buoy surface, Lake Erie, Ohio, United States - Buoy 4 MA121 | ecosystem: Environmental > Aquatic > Freshwater > Lake | place: USA: Lake Erie, Ohio... | reverse complement strand
GCGAGCCCCCAGTCGATGTCTTCCCCGCCGAGCCAGGTCGCGTAGGCCGCTCGGTAGGCCGGATCAACGAGGGGCGGAAGCTCGAGGCCCCACGCGGTGAGGATGTCTTCGAGCCCTGCGGCAGCGGCGACCGACGATCCGACGGAGTAGGAGCCCTCGGGAAGCGTCACGTGGGCGCGGACCCGCTCACGGACGGAGACGAAGCGGCCGGTGCCCGTGGCGGACGGAAAGAGCGTGATTTCTCTCATGGAGGACTGTAAGCGCTGGCGGGCAAGTTTACAGTGGAATTACTTTCTCAAAGTCTTCAAGTCGATCTTGACAAGCGTGATTTCGAGTGCTCCGCCATTGACTTTTTCGTACTTCTTTGCATTGACCGTCACGCCCGCTCCCGCTTTCATTGGGTATGTCATCTCATAGCATCCAAGGCCGGCAGCAGATTCTCCGGTTATCATAGCTGCTATGCTTGCGGAGTCTGCCGTGACAATTTCAACGGAACTATGGTTAAGCATCGATTTTTTGATCTGGCGTGTAGGTATAGCCCCAGCAGGAGCAAACCAAACTCTAATTGCAGAAGCTCCATTTTTGTTCCCGCCATCGTTGAATTCTCTCAATCTGATGAGAGCTTCATTACCACCAAGAGTGCCCCACGGTATTGGTTTCTTATTTTCCTTCTGCACCGTCTCTATCAAAACATCGAATCCATTGACCTCGGCGGCTTGTTCTCTTGTGAGCTCAAGCTGCCTCTTGACCGAGTTGTAGATGCCATAGGCTCCGACGTTCATCACGAATTTGGCGCTTGTCGTGAATTCACCTGGAGAGAAGCTGTGATTTACGCCCACGCAGGCGTAGATGTTGTCTATCGTTGTTCCCGTTCCAAAGTCGATGTATACCGATTGGCCGAAGTTGATGAGCGAGCAGCCGAGCATGTCTACGGTGACCTCGGTCGGAGTCACTATCATCGGAAGTCCCTTCTTTTTCATCTGGTCGGGAGCGTCGCCCGAGGCCTCATCCGCAGCAATGATGTTGATGGTGGACAGCGCGGGATCGGAAATGCTTGCGACGTTGATGTTCTTGAGCATCCCAGCGCCGTTTCCGTATCTTATGACAGGCATGCCCTCTGAGATGAACCTCTTGACTGCGGCAGGGTCCCCTGCTTTTAGAAGTTTCGTGAGGTCTATTGCGCCCGCACGCGTCGGCGCCTTTTCCGCCACCGGGACGACCACTTTTTTCTTGACTAGCTCCTCGATTGCTTTCGTCCTCGAGTCTGGCAGCAGGGGGTCGAGGTCTGCCCAATACGTGTCCTTGAATTCGGGGTTTTTTGATTCGGATGAGAGCCCCTGCTTGTCTAGAAAGAAGCTCGTGTCAGTTCTCACGGTGTTCACGAGCTCAGAGTAAGCTTGGTGCGGCGTGCACTGCTCGTCTCCGATGAAGAGGCGCAGTATCGTCCCGCCCGCTGGGCCCGCTTTGCTGTCGAGAGCTGCAGGAACGCACTCGGCATGCATGTAGAGCTTCGGAAGCACGAAGTTGGCGTCGTTTATTCCTGCCGCCTTCAAGATAGCGTCGATGTCGTTCTGCGTGCCCGTGAGCTCATCGTCCTTGTATTTCGAGGCAAAGCCATACGCTGGATATCCGACGTTCGAAACGTGCGACACGCCAATCAGCCCGATGAGCTCGGCGACGCTGACGTTCAGCTTCTCCTTGTAGAGCTTTTTCAAGTCGGCCTCGAGCTTGCCGATGTCGATTGGGAATGCCGCCATCGACAGGTTCCTGACCTTGCCGGCTCGAGAGTTTATCTTTCCAAAGACGAGCTGTATCTCGTCGAACTTCTGCGTCCTTGCAAGAATTTTTGCAACCAGGTGGAGGACGACGCGCCCGAGAGAAACAGAGCCATCGCTGCCATAGTCGCCCCACTTTGTCTTGGAATTCCCAGACTGCGCAATCGCGGCAGTGGGAGGAAAAATTTCTGCATCGCTTTTAAGCGTCGAGATCACCTTGCCAACGCCGGTCTCGGCCTCGGTCTGGAATTCTCCCGCCGTCTTGAGGACGCCGTTAAGCGTGTCGATCACTGCGCTGAGCGAGCCCGCCTTCGCTCCCTGACCCTTCAGCTTATTCAGCTCTTGCGTGAGCTTAGCAAGCTTTTCCTTGTCCAGCTGGACTGCCGCTTCTGCAGAAGAAGCCGCGTCTATCATTGCCTCGCTGATGAAGTTGGCAATTCCTGGCTTGCTCGAGATCAGCTCGTTCACGCCTTCGATTGCGCTTTTCAACCTTTTAGCGACGTCCTTCGTTTCCTCGGCAGAGATGTCCATACTTCGCATCTCGTAGGCGCTCTTCGTGAACAGTGTGAGAGCAATGTTCACCTGCCCCGCATCGTCGAAGTTGAACGTCGAATTTACGACCCCGAAGCGCTCTCGGCAGCGCATCGAGTCCAAGAGCTGCGCAAACACATCGTCTTCTAGCGCAAAGCCCTTGATGGTGCTGCCGGAATTAGTAGCGTTCTTTGAGCCCGGGTCTATCGACCAGCCATACTCGATCTCGATCTCCGTGTCCTTGTAGGCGCCAGGCTGGACTAGAGGTGCAATCTCTGACAGGCGGCCCCTGTCGTGGAGTGTCACGTTCATCGAGGCATTCTTGTATGACATCATGCCGGCGCCTGCTGGGACGATGTCGAGGCTCAAGCTGTTGAGCGTCATCAGAGGGCGAAACCTGTCAACGGGCTTGGTGGAGAAAAAGCTGCCGATGTCATCCAGGTCGGAGACCAGCGTCTGCGGTGCCGTGAAGATTTCCATCCCGCCAGGCTTTGGACTTCCGTTTCCGAGCTGGATCATTGGCAGAATGCTGTTTTGGAAATTGCTGGTCGCTATTGGCCCCTTGAGATACCTGATCAAGTTGAAGTTGCCAGCAACTGGCGTCCTGTTGTTCGAAGGAAACGACCCCGTAGTTATCACGCTCACCGAGACGTATGGAACCGCCCTCGAGATGACATGAGTCGGTATCATCGAAGTAAAAATTGAGAGGCCTGCCGTATCCCTCACAGCAGGACCGATGCGCGAGTCGAGCAGCTCAATGACCGTGACGTGAGGGCTCTGCTTAGATGCTTTCAGTTCTTTGTTGGCAGGATTTGTTCCGTCGTTCTTGAACCCCGCTTGGTCGAGGTTGTAGAAGCCGGTGTCGCCATTTTTGTTATAGCTTCCGGGCTTTAGGTTGTCAATACCTGTCACGCCCGTTGGCCCCTTGACCGCCGCAGGTCCGAACGATCTTGCGCCGCTTATGAGACCGTATTCAGCGCACTTCTCGCCTGCTTGAGTTGTGATCATCACCTGCGGCAGCGTAATTCTCAAGAACTGCCTGATCGGAGAGACAAGAGCGTTGGTTAAGCCTATGTCACCAGACAGGAAACCATTCATCTTGTTGATGGTATCAAGGGTGTAGCTTCCGCCGTTTATGATGTCGACAAATTCGTTTGCAATTTTAGAGAACTGCTGGGCGGACTCCGACTTTGGGTTGTCCAAGCTGAGCGCAGAATTGACATCGCCGCCGGCGAGCAGCAGCGAGATGTAGTCGGCCGAGCTGACGGACGGGTTGTACTTTGCGAGCTTTTTCACCGCATCGTTGTAGAGGTCCCTTCTTGTCACAGGCATCAGACTATCCTCTTCGCCTGCTGCAGGTCGGGTATGAGAATTCTCGTTCCTGGCGGGACCTGCAGCGCCCAGCCGATTCCTGATGCCGACGCAATGAGCCACCAGAGGGTCGCATCGCCGTACTCGATGCCTGCAATCACGTCGAGGCGCTCGCCCTCCTGCGTGTTGCGCTCCTGGTAGGGCAGCGCTCCGGAGTCGATTGCCTCGCGTATCCTGGTGGGAGCCCTCGAGGCGCCGCGGGCCTGGCCGAACTGGTAGATTGTGGAGTCAGTGTATCTTCTCACAGTGCCTCACTTCTTCCTGAGGGCGGTCGCCATGTCGATGTCGTTCTGGACGAGGCGGGGGAAGTGGCGCTTGCGGGTGACGCTGCCGACCGGGTAGGCGGCCGCGCGGGCGGTGCCGTCGGAGCTCAGGCCCATTGGGATGTCGTGGATGGGCAGGAACGTGACGCTCACCTTCACCATGTTGGGCGCACGGCTGCCGCGCTCAACGGTCCAGGTGTTGTCAGCATCGCCGTACTCGAGTCCAAGGGTCTGGATGAAGCCCGCGAGGCCGCGGCCGCCCGAGCCTTCTTCGAACGACCGCACGACGGGGTTGTTGACGGGGTCGAGGAACTTGTCGACGACCGACACTGTGCTATTTTCAGGTGGGTTGGCGCCCAAGCGAAGAGCTGAAGCAAGCCGACCATCACTGTAGAAAGAACCCAAAACCTCCACGTCTTCAAATGAAGCTTCCAAGAACCCGTACTCAATCACTTCTCTTCCAAAAATTTCTTCTTTTTTGACAGCGTCATCCAATTTGACAATGACATTGCCAACTGTCTTTCGTTTGCTTGGTGGCTCGGAGTACCACACTATGTTTCCAAAGATTTCTTTTCCAACTCTAAATTTTCTTTTCCTCGTAAGGCCGACCAGGTTGTTGTGCTGCGTGCCGAATGTGTATTTGCCTGGTGCTAGCTTAACTTTGATTGGAGTCGATATTCTTACAGCAACGTTATTCTGAAGCAGAGAAAGAATTGAATTCTCAACAACGTTCGTGTCTACTTCGTTCAAGTTTGCAAGATCAGTAGTCGTAACCGGCGAGGTGGATGTCCCATCAGCCGACGCTTCTGCTGTTGTTGATCCAACTATCCTTTTGTAATCGCCATCCGGCGCTGACGCATCGGACGGATGTTCGTACAGCTCCAAGCCCACTGTTGCTCCACCCGTTGCTGTTGTCTCCAGCTTCGACTTAGGCAGCTCGAGCCCAAAAATCCTCTCCAGAGCGAACCTCGAGTAGTTGCTGTGGATGACATCGCCAATCCTCACCCTTACCATCGGCGATGCGGCAATCGTCTGGCTGAAAGGCTGCGTGTAGACGTTGTTGCCAGTGTCGAGCCTGTCACCCTCGCTCCACTGCGGGTAGATCATGTTCACCAGCTTGTTCACCGAGTGCCACATCTGCGAGTGGTCGTCAGGACCTGTGGCGACGACGACGAACGAGAACGAGATCGAGCGGGTGGTGTTCTTGTAGATCTGAACCTGGTCCATCCGTCCAAAGCCGTCGACGGAGTTGTAGTTCGCGTTGTAGGAATCGGAGAGAGCCGAGAGGAACGCGTGGAACGAGAGTATCTCGTTCGTCCTCACGTCATGGAAATAGAACGGCATGTATTCGGAGTCGAGGAGCTTTTCGTGGTAGGCCCTGTCATCCGGAGAGATGCGGCCTGTCGATGACTTTATCTTCCGGGCGCGGAGGCTCCGCAGGCCAGAGAGGCCTGTCTCTATCCCGCCGTCGGTGACCATCCGCTGCCGGCCGAGAGACTTCACGAGACCTTCAGTGACGAGCTCGCTGCGGGTGTAGCCAAGCGAGGTGTGCGACCACGCAAGTCGCTTGGAGCCGTTCGTCTCTCTTGAGCGGGACACGCGCAGCTGGGCCGTCTTGTATGCGTCGACGAGAGCGCCTGCTGGGCTGTTCGGATCTCCACCCGCAGGATACTTGTTACCTGCCGCGTCGTCCGGCGCCTGGTCTGGGTCAGCTTCTCTTGCCTTGCCATTCACGATGCCAAGGCGGGCGCAGACGTCGACGAACCTCACGAGCTTCGAGCTCCTGAAGCCTTCTAGAATTCCGAGAAGCCCCGACTCCGCGACTGAGTCGCTTGACAGGAGCGAGAGGTCTCTCGATATCTCCCTCACGAGCGTGAGGTAGTAGCCCGGCGTCGTCCCGATGCTGATGATTGCATTGCCTATAGTAGTGGGGTCGTTGGTGTCAATCCCAAGGATAGCCGCCGAACCCTCGAGCGACGCGAGGAAATACTGCACGATGCTGGCAGGCCCGTCGCCATCGTAGGGCTGCATCACGCCGAGAACTTTTGCTATCAGCCCGCCGAGGCTCTGGAGGAATGTCGAGGGCCCAGAGTTTACATCAATTCCTGAGAGGAGGCTCCTCCCGAAATCAGCACCACGCTCAGAACCCAGCGGAAGGACGTCGATTGTCGGATCTGGCCGAGGCATCCTGTTGACAACCAGCGAGATGATGAGAGCGACGACTGCCGAGGCGATGAAGAGCACGCCGTAAGCAAGGAGCGCAAGGCTTGCAGTGCGTAGCGTTCCTGCTCCTGAGAAATTTTGCAGGTAAGAGTTGAGCTGTCCGTATGTCGTCGCGTTGTATCGGGTGGGCGAAGCACCAGAGATGTCGCTCTGGTCGAACGATGCGCCCGGCGAGATGTCTGCCGCCGCGTCGTCACCTGGCTGGGCGTCCTCGAACTCGAGCGGCGTCGGACTTGCGAGCCTCGACCTGTCTCCTGCGGGACGAAGCGCCTCTGTCCTCACGCGGCTGTTGAGGCCTGAAGCAAAGGTGGGAACGCCTATTCGGGACAGCCCTCCTTCAAGGGTCTTCAGGTCGGCGGACTCTATCCCGTCGATGCCGCTCATCGTCGCGAGGCCGCCGCCTGGCCCTGCGACGCCACCCGCCGCGTTGAGCATCGAGGTGAGGGCGGCCTTCCGCATAGACTCGAACACGTTCTTGCCCGTGTCGGGTCCCTGCCCCGTGAAAGTCGCGGGAGACTCAGGCGTGGCGGAGGCGAAAGAGCGGGAGGTGAACTTGCCCCGCGACGTGAACCTGTTCGAGCCCAGGACGCCCTCAGCGGCGGAGCGGGCCTTCTGCGAGTTCACGGCCTCGTGGCCTGAGACGCCTCCGTTGGTCGAGCGCTCGGCAGAGGGCACGACGGTGACGACCGAGCGGAGGTCCTGGCTGTTCGTCGACGAGCCGAGGTCAGGCGCAAAGGCGCCCGGCGACTCGCGCGACGCGTCGGCAGGTATCTCTGTCGTGCCCTCAGCGACTGGGAACGCGTTCGGGCGAGGTGGCATGTAGGTGTAGTCGCCGCCGCCCTGCACGGGCGGGGTGAAGGACTCAGCGCCGCCGCGGGTCCGAGACGACAGGTAGTCGCCCAGCCGGCGCTTCGACCGCGGGGTGATGTCCCTGCCTGACTCATCGAGTATGTAGTCCCTCGGACCAATTCCTTCCGGCATCCGCTATCCCCTCCTGTCGCCGACCGCCGCAGCAACCTGCTCGTCGGTGATCTTGTCTTTCGATAGGTTCGAGGCGAGCCCCTCGGTGGCCCGGCCTGCGACTGCGAAGAGCTCGTCGAGGACGGCATTCACCTGCTCGAGGTCTTTGGGGCTCGCGCTGGCGCAGAGGGCCTTCCAGACCCTGTCGTTCTCGAGCTCGCGCTTGATCCTGTCCCTGTGGTTCATTGGTCTTCCTCGGTGGTGGTCCAAGTGGTTCAGTTCACAAATGATTTAGCAAGCCCTTGCAGCGCTTCAGCATCCTTCCTTGCTCGGTCACTGAGCCTGTTAAAATCGCCCTGCTCCATCCTTGCAGCGTTCGAAGCGACTGTAAAGACGCTGTTTGTAAACTTGAGCGCGTCGAAGTTGACAACGAGGTTCATGTGGATGTTGATCGGCTTGCTGTCGACCGTGATCTCTTTCTTGTTGATGTGGAATTTGCTGGCAAGATCATCGATGGTGACGTCGATGTCGTTTATCTTCAGGTCGCTCAAGAGCTCGTTGAGGGCATCGAGATCGCCGACAGCGGCTGTGAGGGTGTCAAAGATAGCGCCGCCGTACGCTTCATTTATTGTTTCGACCTTGGGACCGAGCTGGCCTATCTTGGTAGCAATGCTCAAGACGCTGCTCAAGCCTGTATCGACGGCGCCGATCTTTTTCGAGCTGAACGACTGCATTCCCTCTAGCGTGGTAAGCAAGGAGACGTAGGATCCACCAGGTTCGAAAGCGGTCTTCAATTTGTCAAAGACTCCCTTGCTGTTGTGCACCCCGACAACAAGGTTGGTGAAATCGACAGGGTTAGAGAACTTCGAAAACATGTCGACGGCCGTGCCAATAAATCCAAAAGAATCGGAGACGATTTTGAATTTTTTTTCAAGGACTCCAAGGCCCTTGCTTGGGATCAAGTTTGTGATTGTCAAAATACCCGTGAACATGTCTTTCAAGTTGGTATCGATGAGCGTCTTAATGAATCCAACTGACCATTCGAGCATCTTCTTCACGCCAGACTGGTTTGGGCGTGGGCCCGATCCTGCGCTTGAGCCCATGAGGTCGCTTGCAACGCTCGTTATTGGCTTGAGCACGCCTGCAAGAGCTCCCATCAGCTGTGTGGCGACGCTGACTTTCTTGATCTGCTCATCGGGAACGTCTTTCACGAGGGTTATCATGTCGGCAACCAGCGTCTTTGCAGACGATGCCATACCAGAAACAAAGCCTCGAGCACCCTCGAATACTTTCGACACGTCACGGGCCGTATTTTTTTCCGAGTGGAAGCCTGATTCGACCTTGGCAGTGTCCATTATCTTCTGGGCGAGCGACAGCGGCTCCATCAGACCTACAATCGACTCTATGATGCCGGTGACAGCAGCGACCCGGCTGTCAAGCTGCGCTGGTTCGATGTTGCCAACTGTGCTAAGTAGAGATTGGATTATCGGAGGAATCTCTTTGCTAATAGTGTCGAGGTACGACCTGATGATGCTAAGCCCGCTGAGAGAGAAGGGCGCCGTGAGAGTAGCAATGACCCCGCCAGCCATAAGACTCGCTACGGTCCCGAGCATGCCGACCAGAAGCGTCGTGAAGGCAACCAATTTTTGCGGTTCGAAATTTATTGCATTGATTTGGTTGACTATGTTTTCCACGTAACCTACGATAGCAGGCATGACTTCCGAGATGCCCGAGGAAACGGTTGCGAGCGCGGCAAAGCCAGCAGCAAGTATCGGAAAAGTTACGACTGCCGTAAGCAGCATGACGCCCAAAGCTCTCAGAGCAGCAAATGCAACTCCGACTCCAACCACCGCGATGGCAAGTGAGGTTGCAATACCAGCAACCATTCCTGTGAATTTTAGAAGCTCAAGCATGAAAACATTCATGGATTTGAAGCTTTCCGCAGCCTGCGACATCGCCATTGGCATGTCGTCGGGCACCAGCTTCACAAAGCCGTACATTGCTCCAACGAACAGACCGATGACGCCAATAGCAACTATTGCAAGACCAAGTCCAGCAGCCAAGAATTTGATGCTTGCGCCTGCCAGGCCGCCAGCGAGAGCAATTGCCGCAGCCTCTGCAACCATCAACATTGACATCGTGAGCAGCTTTGTCACATTAGCAATGCCATTTTCGGGAACTTTGGCAGCCTCCTTAGCAAGATAGATGAGGCCGTATGTAAGCCCCGCAATAGCGGCCACGACAGTCACAGTTATTATGCCAATGATAGCCGCTCCCTTAAGCAGCTGGCTTTTTGTAATCGTTTCTAGAGAAGTCAGCACGGTCTTCAGCTCGGCCACAAAGATGTTTATCCTCGAAGTCGCTCCCGGCGGTGGAGTTGCAGCGGTTGCAACGAGAGCGCTCAGCAGCATTTCTCCAAGGGCTTTCATGAAGATCGAGAAACCAGTCGTGACAGCCACGTTTAGCATGCCAAACGCGAGCGCCGTTCCAAAATAGGTCGCAAATACCGCGCCCATTGCCATGGCTATGGTAGGACCGTACGTGACCAGTGCGGTGATCAGCAAGTTCTTAAGGCTATCGTAGAGCTTTGGCAGGCTCTTTTCAAGAGATGCAATGATGGGCGCAAAGAAAGAATCAGCAAATCCCTGCGCAGAAGCGAGATACTCGCTCGGATCCGCAATTATCTTCGCAAGCTCATCCAGCCCGGTTGTCAGGCTCTCTATCATGACTTCCAAGAGCCCTGCAAAAATGCCTGACACAGCGCTCTTGAACTCGCTGAAGCCTTTGGACATCAGCGATAGGCCGCCAGTGCCTGTGAAAATTTCCTGAATGCTTGAGTAGAATTTCTTTATCGCATCGGCTGGGTTCGTCTTGAGGGCCCCGAAGAGGTCGTTGAAAGAGTCTCTCAGCTTCCCAACGAGATTACCAATTCCGTCTTTTCCGCTGAGCGCCTCATGGAGACCCTCAAACATCTTTCCAACGCCTGGGAAGGCTTCGGTAAAGACCCTGCCAACCTCCCTACCGAGGTGGCGCATACCTCTCAGGAGCGCCGCAAGATCGTAGAGAACTTTCCTCCCCTTCTCTGACCTCGAAATTCCCTCTCCAAACCCTGAAAAGAACTCTGATAACAGCGAGCCGCTGTGCTGGATGGCTTCGACAACGCGCTTAATGTCCTTTCCGAGGTCCTGCATGATCTCTTGTTGAGTCTTCTGCTTTTTGCTGCTTTTATCTGCCTCCTTCTGGATCTGCTCGTAAGACTTGCCCATGTTCTTGGTAGAGAAAGCAAGCCTGACAGTATTTTCGTCCATTCCCGACAGCGTGGCAAGCTGCTTGATCTGGGCCTTGTTCATCGTCTCGGCGCTGTTGCCGGCAGACAGCATCTGCTGGCGGAGGTACTCGAACGCCTTTGCTGGGTTCTCCTCCTTCATGAGCTTGATCGGGTCGAGTATCGTGCCGAACGACTGTGCGAACTTGGATGCGTTCGTGGCTGCCGACTCAAAGTCGGCAAACTGATCCAAGACGCTGACGACATCCTTGAGCTCAAGCCCGTACGATCTCACCGTCACCGAAGCGGCGGCCATAGCTTCCTTGCTCACCCTTCCAAACTTGCCTGAGCTTGTTGTCAGGTAAGCCATGTCACGGGCAATGTCTTTGGACGAGATTCCAAGTGATGCAAACTTGCTTCCCATGTCCTTGGCAATCTTGCTCACTTTCATGAAGTCGGTCTTGAAGTTGATGCCCATTGACTTTGATTGCGAGATCATAGCCTTCAGGTCTTCATTGGAAAGACCAAGGCCCTTCTTAAATTTGACAAGGTCGCCAGCCGCACTGCCGAAATTTTTTCCAAGCAGCGTAAGGGCAGGACCAAGGCTCTTTGCGATCTCAAGAGACTCTCCGATCGCCTTCGCTACGCCTTCGGGGCCCCGTCCAAAGACGCTGGCAATGGAGAGACCAGCCTCGCTGAGAGACTCTCCCATCTCCTTCCCGCCGGCGACGACTTCCTTTGATAGTCCGCGAGCAGGATCTCCAAACTGCTCGCGGACTTCTTCGATGGCTTCTGCAATTGCGTAGCTTGCGTTCGCGACCTCTGCTGCCTTGTCCATCATGGCGTCGAAGATCTTGAGAGGTATCATGAGCATCGCCTTGCCGATATTCAAGACGCCTGTTACGACGCTTTGGACCAGCGAGCCCATAGCTCTCACTCCGTTGATCCCTTTTTCAAAAGAATTCTTGAAGACTTCGCCGAGAGCGCTGGCTGTGGAAAGAACCTTGGTTAAAGTTTCTTTCATTTCTTTCTGCAAAGATGCCGATCTCTGTGCCTCTTCTGCACCCTTTTTCATGCTTTCCGTCATTTCATCGACGGAATTTTTGTTTTCTTTGGCGGCTGCAGCCGCAGCTTCAAGCCCACTTCGAATCTCGGAAACGCGCTCAGCGGCCTCATCAATGCCTTCGCACTTCATTGCCTTGCAGAAAGCAAGGGCAAGCTCCGTCTGATCAGCTATGAGCTTCGTCTGAGCGGCGAGCATCTTTCCGCGCTCAGCAACAGCTTCATTGATCTGCTGCTGAATTCTAAGATTCGCTGAATCGGTCATGCTTGAGCACCCTCGACTTTATGTATGCAAAAGCTCGAGGGCTTAGATGTCCCAGTCCTCGCCTGTCACCCTTTTGAAGCGCGCGGCAGCAGATTTTCTTCGCTCCATCAGGCTCCTGACCGTCTGCGCATCGCGCTCTTCTCTGAGAGCCTGCAGCAGCCGCATCGAAGACTCTGCTGCTTCGTAGATCGTCGCAACTACAATTGGCGGACCGACAATCTCGAGCTCCCGGCGAGAGCCGAGGACGTATTCCAGGATTGGCTTCTTGAGTTCGGGTTGCATGTCTCTAAGTATCTACCTCGCCCGCTAAGTGAAGCGTCGAAGCCTCGCTGGAACTGCGTCTCTCTGCTTGTTGAGCAATGCGCGTGCATCAGGCGTATTATGTTGCAACGCTCTGCTGTTTGTCTCGCCCTTATCGCTAGACCTCTTGATTTCAGCGTTTATCCTGTTGATGAACCAGATCCTGTAAGACACGGGAATGTTATAGCACTCCCAGTACGAGAATCCCATGTAGTACATCAGGAGGAACGCCTGTTCAAGAAAGACCTCTTTGTCACCCGGCGTTAGGCCAAAAAAACGTGACCCCCAGCGGGATGCGCACCTCCGAAGACTCAGAGCAAGACGGGCAGTCCATGTGCGAAGTCATGTCGATTCCCGGCTCATGCTTGTCGATGTGGTTTCGCAGGTGGAGGGAGTCGCGCGCAGGCATGCTACGGATGAAAGAGCTGATCAGGCTCTTGTCGGTCTTGCCTTCAATGGCGACGATCGAGAACTGAAGGCGCGTAGTGACCACATTGTCTCCCATACCACCTGCCTTCTTCTTGCGCTCCTGGATGAGGAGGATCTCCTCCTCGTCTGCTCCAGTGAGGAACTTGAAGCGAACCTTCTTTTTGGTCACAGGAAGGACGGTCTCGAACGCGTTCGCGCCGACTTCGACAGGCTCGAGCTCGAGGGGCTTGAGCTCGAGGTCGGAGAGGATGAAGGTCTGCTTCGACTTCGTACCGCATGCAGGGCAGTCGGTCTCAACGTTGTAGTCAGCGCCGTAGCCCGTAATCCGGAGGGCGACCATCAGAGCGTTTCTATCGCCCGACAGCATCTGGGATACGTCGATCCGCTTGTCGACGAGGCAGGACTTGATGAGCTCGCTGATGACGGTGCCCTTCTTGATGAGGGCGCGGGAGGTGAGGATGTCCTCCTCGCGGGCGGTCATTGCCCGGACATCGACAGTCTCGGCGAGGTGGAGGGGCGAATCAGGTGCATAGGCCACGCCCTTCGATGGGAGGGGGATCGACTCTACGGGAATCTCAAAGCCAAAGTCATCTCTCATCACATCTCGAGTCACCACGCCCGGCTGTGAGCCGCCAGTAAAGACACCATTGCGCTCGCTTCTATCAGACAATTTGCCTCCAGCAATTCTCTCGATTATGGAG
>Ga0315905_10005295_pt1 | contig 13147 bp, 12 predicted proteins | sample LakEriMetagenome_5_FD_203522 | JGI IMG/M metagenome (GOLD analysis project Ga0315905, IMG submission 203522) | Freshwater fungal communities from buoy surface, Lake Erie, Ohio, United States - Buoy 4 MA121 | ecosystem: Environmental > Aquatic > Freshwater > Lake | place: USA: Lake Erie, Ohio... | reverse complement strand
GCGCAAAGCGCATGGTGACAAGGTAATTCTCGATGATGTGACCTTGATGTTTTATCCAGGGGCAAAGATTGGCGTGGTCGGCCCTAACGGTGCCGGTAAATCCACCGTCTTGCAGATCATGGCCGGGCTGCAACAACCATCAAATGGTGAGGCATACCTATCACCCGGTTACACCGTGGGCATCTTGATGCAGGAACCAGTTTTAAATGAAGACAAAAACGTTATTGATAACGTTAAAGAAGGTGTGGCCGAAACTGTTGCAATGCTCGATCGCTTTAACGCAATTAGTGATGAGATGTCACAACCGGATGCGGATTATGACAAGTTACTCGCCGAGATGGGCACGCTGCAAGAACAACTCGATCACCGAAATGCTTGGGAGCTAGATTCTTTGCTCGAGCAAGCAATGGATGCCCTTCGTTGTCCGCCACCTGATGCTGATGTGAAAGTTCTCTCTGGTGGTGAAAAGCGTCGCGTTGCATTATGTAAGTTGCTCTTGGAAGCACCAGATCTGCTTTTGCTCGATGAGCCAACAAACCACCTTGACGCCGAATCAGTTCTTTGGCTGGAACAACATTTAAATAAATATCCAGGCGCCGTCGTTGCGATTACGCACGATCGTTATTTCTTGGACAACGTTGCGCAGTGGATTCTCGAACTCGACCGCGGTCGCGCTTATCCATATGAAGGCAACTATTCGACCTACCTTGAAACAAAGGCAACGCGTTTAAAGATTGAAGGCCAGAAAGATGCCAAGCGCGCTAAGCGTTTAACTGAAGAACTCGAATGGGTTCGCCAGAATGCAAAGGGTCGCCAAGTGAAATCAAAGGCGCGCCTTGCGCGTTATGAAGAGATGGCGGCTGAGGCTGACAAGATGCGCAAGTTGGACTTTGATGAAATTCAGATTCCACCTGGCCCGCGTCTTGGAAATATTGTTGTTGAAATCGATCACCTAACAAAAGGTTTCGGCGATCGCATCTTGATCGATGATCTCTCATTTACATTGCCCCGCAACGGAATTGTTGGAGTTATCGGACCTAACGGTGCTGGAAAGACCACGCTATTTAAAACTATTTTGGGTCTAGAGCCAGCAGATTCTGGAAATGTGAAGATCGGCGAGACTGTAAAGATCTCATATGTCGATCAGTCACGTGGTGGAATCGATCCCACGAAAACACTTTGGGAAGTTGTCTCTGACGGTTTGGACTTTATTAAAGTCGGCCAAGTAGAAATGCCTTCTCGCGCCTACGTTTCAGCCTTCGGTTTTAAGGGCCCTGATCAACAGAAAAAGGCTGGAGTGCTATCAGGTGGTGAGCGAAACCGCTTGAACTTGGCACTTACGCTAAAACTTGGTGGCAATTTACTACTACTCGATGAGCCAACGAACGATCTTGATGTGGAAACACTGGGATCGTTAGAAAATGCCTTGCTCGAATTTCCAGGATGCGCAGTTGTGATCTCTCACGATCGTTGGTTCCTAGACCGCGTTGCAACACACATCTTGGCCTATGAGGGTGATTCCAAGTGGTTCTGGTTCGAGGGAAACTTCGAATCTTATGAAGAGAATAAGATTTCGCGCCTTGGCGCAGATGCGGCCCGTCCACATCGTGCTACTTATCGAAAGCTGACCCGTTAATGAAATTCCTAAGTAAGCAATTTGTGCGTTGGGATGATCTTGATGCAATGGGTCATGTGAACAATGCCAAGTATTTAACTTATGCCCAGGAAGCTCGTTTCTTATGGGCCACTGAAGAATTTTCAGGTGCCATGCGCGAGACATCTTTAATTGAGATGGTTGTGGCCCGAGCCGAAATTGATTTCGTCGAACCAATTTATGAAGGTGGTCGGTTTGTAGATGTTGAGATTACGATCGGAAAGATCGGGAATTCCTCATTTAATATGCTCTTCACGATTGGTGATCAAGGTAAGATTTTCGCAAAGGTCATGACCGTGCAAGTTGCGGTTTCAACTGAGACGATGAAGTCTCGCCCACTCACAGACAAGGAACGTGAGTTCCTTACCAAGTATCTGGAGACAAATTAGTGGCTTTAGCCAAATCTAGGATCCATCCTGGTTGGATTGCCGTTGCAGTTACCTTTGTAACTCTGATGGCAACAGCCGGGTTTAGATCCGCGCCTTCTGTGTTAATTGTTCCGCTAGAAGATGCCTTCGGTTGGTCACGCTCTGATATCTCACTGGCTGTTGCGATAAATATTCTTCTCTTTGGGCTGGTTTCCCCATTTGCAGCAGCCCTGATGGAGAAGTTTGGAATTCGTAAAGTAGTGATGTTGGCACTGTCTACCGTTTCATTTGGCGCCTTCCTTACAATCTTTATCCAAGCTCCTTGGCAGTTAATTGCAACTTGGGGTGTGATCGTTGGCGTTGGAACAGGCTCAATGGCTTTGGTATTTGCTGCAACGGTTGCCAATCGCTGGTTCGTTGCCAAGCGCGGATTGGTAACTGGAATACTCACTGCTGCATCAGCTACTGGCCAATTAATTTTCTTACCGGGACTATCTCATCTAGCGCTTACCTATGGCTGGAAGAGTGTTTCTATAACTGTCGCATCCTTTGCCTTGCTCGTAATTCCTTTTATTTATTTATTTCTTAAGGAGAGACCATCGGATTTAGGGCTCTTGCCTTACGGCGCTCCAGCAGATTGGCAGCCACCGGCGCCAAGTGAATTGAGTGCATTTGCACTGGCGATCGATACGTTAAAGCAAAGTTCAAAGAGAAAAGATTTCTGGTATTTATTTGGCTCATTCTTCGTCTGTGGACTTTCAACTAGCGGACTTATCGGCACTCACTTTATTCCAGCAGCACATGATCATGGAATGCCTACAACTCTTGCGGCATCACTGCTTGCCATGATCGGTGTCTTCGATGTGATCGGCACGGTATTTAGTGGATGGCTCACCGATCGATATGACCCAAGAAAATTACTCTTCTTCTATTTCGGCCTGCGCGGACTCTCGCTCTTTCTTTTGCCATCAATTCTCTTCAGCACCATTGAAGCGCCAACGCTTGTCTTTGTAATTTTCTATGGCCTTGATTGGGTAGCAACAGTGCCGCCAACCATCATGCTCTGCCGCGCAGTTCTAGGTCCGCAACGTGCAAGTGTTGTTTATGGCTGGGTATTTGTCGGACACCAAATCGGTGGAAGTATTGCCGCATTCGGTGCCGCGGTATTGCGCGTAAAGCTCGGTGATTACGCCGCCGCCTTTTATATAAGTGGTCTCATGTGCATCGTCACTTCGTACTTCGTTTTGCAGATTGCTAAAGGCGTTGACGATAAAGTTTTGAGAAGTTAATGACTTTCTATGAAGAAGTCGGGGGAGAACCATTCTTCAACGATTTCGTCTCACAGTTTTATGCACGAGCTGCAACCAATCCAATATTGCGCCCTATGTATCCCGAAAAAGATATGCACGGGGCAGCTCTTCGATTAAAGATGTTTCTTGAACAATATTGGGGCGGCCCAACTACTTATTCAGACGAACGCGGACATCCAAGGCTGCGCATGCGCCATGCTGGTTTTCATATTGATTTAGCTGCCCGTGATGCTTGGTTATCTTGCGCACTTGGAGCTCTAGATGGCATGGAGATGAAAGAAGTCAATCGCATGCAGTTGCGAGAGTATTTAGAGATGGCAGCGCACGGAATGGTTAACGCTTCTGAGATCGATTCCCAATAAGTAGAATTTCACCGTTTCGGACATACCAAAGCGTTTCATCTTTATCGCGAATCGTTGTGATGCGAAGTCCGACTTTTTCAACCACACCCTCAATTTCCAAGACCTTTATCTGATCACCGACTCCATATTGATCTTCGATTAACATAAAGATTCCAGATAAAATATCGCGAACTAAAGTCTGGGCACCTAAACCAATTGCAACACCAATAACACCGGCGGATGCGATTACTGGACCAAGATTAAAACCGAACTCACCGAGAATCATTCCGATTGCAATGATCCAAACAACTGCCTTGAGAATCGAATTTAGTACTGATCCGGTTGTGCGTGCGCGTTCTGCTTGTCGCTTGGCAAATCCTGGGCCTGGTATTAAATCTGCGGTGGCCAATTTGTTGACCGCGCGATCAATGGCGCGATGGCCGATGCTGTAGCTGACCCAGGCGGCTACCAGGACGATTACGATGCGAAGCGGCGCACCGCTTAGCCATTCCAGAATATTGCGGGTCTGCTCGCTCATAAGTTGAACTCTAATCCAATTCTTTACCTAAAATTGACCTGCAAATGCCCCGAAGTTGCTCATTTTTAGTGCAAGATAAACCAATCGGCGCGAGCCACGCGCTTCGAAACTGGGGTCTAGATGTCACGCGCGTTGGTATTAAATGCCACCTACGAACCGTTAGGTGTGGTTACTGAACGTCGTGCGCTGCTGCTCGTTCTCAATACACGAGCAACCATGGTCGAATCATCTGGCAATATTCTTCACTTTGCTAAAGGACAGATAGAACTTCCATCTGTTATTCGTTTAAATAAGTTTGTAAAGATTCCTTATCGCCATGCCGTTCCACTTTCTCGCCGCGCAATTTTTGCACGCGATGGTGGACGCTGCGTTTATTGCGCAGCCCCGGCAACTTCGATTGATCACGTGATTCCTCGCTCACGCGGTGGTGGACATAATTGGGAAAATGTTGTCTCTGCTTGCCACAAGTGCAATCACGTTAAGGCAGATAAACCACTTAAAGATTTAGGTTGGAGACTTCGCTCACTTCCACGCGAACCAGTTGGCGCGGCTTGGCGAATTCTGGGCACGGGTCGCACCGATAATCGCTGGTTGCCTTACCTCGAACCATTTGGTGTGGCAGCCGCTATCGCATAACTGACTTACACTTACGCCCATGATGATTCATATCGCATCCGCAATTAGCTCACTTAAACAAGGTGCACAAGAAGATGGCACCCTTGCAGGCGAAGGCTTATCTGCAATTGAAACATTTGCCTATTTCTTTGCAGCACCTACAGTTCTTTTCATAGCAATTTCAGTACTCGTTTACGCACTCACCGGAGATCGCAAAACGAACGAGAACAAAAGTTCTGTCATCACAACTATCGAATAGTTATTTAGCGAGCATCGACTGCGCGCGCCTTAAGCGCACGAGTCATGGCATCGCGACCTTCAGTAACTGAACGACGCAAAGCATGAGATGCATCTTTACCTGTCACATCTAGCCAGTGCTGAGATTTAGTAACAGTTGCTTCGCTAATTGCCCAGGCCGGGAAGGCAAGAGTTGCAGTGGTTTCCGCAATTTCAAATCCCTTGTTCTTCCAGACTTCCAAGATCGCAGCAAAGTAATCATCAACAAATGCTTCGAGCAAGTCACCGTGGATGCTCTCGTTAAAGCCACGGCAGGTGTAAGAATGAATGGTGTTGCTCAAATCATCCGTTGTGATTGATTTAAAGGCAGCGGCTTTAGCCTCATGAGTCGGGATAGCAGCGTGTGCAAAAGCAATGTATTGCTTTCCGTGGGCAGTCTTATCGCGCTCTCCTTCGGCTGCAATATCTGCAACTCCGAAAATGCCGCGCTTTACACCGCAAAGGAACAAATACCAACGTAGTTCAGCATCAATGACTAAACCTTTAACAGATCCATTTAACATCGCCTTGAGACGATCAAATTGATCTGGAGTCACTGCATTGTTGGCAAATGCTTTGGCATATTGCAATTGGTTATCGCTGCCAGGAGTTGCACCATCTAATAAGGATTGCGCTGCGTCAGCCACTGATAAACGAACCACATCACGGTTCTTCGGTGCTAGGTATGCCCAGATAGCGGTATCAATTTGAGTGAAAGTTGCAGTGATCATTGAGATATCTGATTCACCCTTTAGGGCATTTAGCGCAATTACGATGTAATCACTTGCTGCTAGTTCACCATCGCGAGTTGAATCCCACAGTGATGCCCAGATAAGGCCGCGGGCCAGAGAATCATCTAGCTGACCCAAGTACTTTTTCATGGTTTCAACAGAGCGATCATCAAAGCGCAACTTGGCGTAAGTTTGATCTTGGTCATTAATTAAAAGTAGATCTGCTGCCTTCTTGCCAGCGAGCTCCTTGATCTCAGTTAGCGCACCATCGATATCTACTTCGATACTTTCCCGGCGAACCAACTTGTCGCCAGCGACATCAAATAGTCCAATAAATAAGCGATGTGGGCGAAGCTCTTTCGAACCGATTGGCATTGGTGGAACTTCTTGCTTGACGGAAACAGATTTGTACTTATCGCCATCTAGTGCGATAACCGGGCGCAACGTATTAACACCCGCTGTTCGTAACCAGGTAGCGACCCAGCCAGTTAAATCTTTTCCACTTGCTGCTTCTAGTTCAACAATTAAATCGCGAAGCTCGGTATTGGCGTAGGCGTGCTTGGCAAAGTATTTGCGCAAACCGTTGATGAAGTTATCGCGACCAACATGGGCGACAAGTTGCTGCAGAACTGATGCGCCCTTGGCATATGAAATACCGTCGAAGTTCGTGCGAACATCATCCAGATCTTCCATTTCAACGGCAATTGGATGGGTCGAAGTAAGTTGATCTGCGCGATATGCCCAGTTCTTGCGGACCGAGTTAAATTCAGTCCAAGCGTGCTTATATTGAGTTGATTCGCTGACCGACATATAGGAAGCCCATTCGGCGAAAGATTCGTTAAGCCACAGGTCTTGCCACCACTTCATAGTTACCAAGTCACCGAACCACATATGTGCCATCTCGTGGTGGATCGTTGTTGCGCGGCTGATGTAGCTGCGCTCGGTGACCTTGCTACGGAAAATCAAAACATCTTCGTGGAAAGTTACACAACCAACATTTTCCATGGCGCCCCAGTTGTATTCAGCAACTGCCACTTGGTCATACTTACCGAATGGGTAGGCAAGACCAAAAGTCTTTTCAAAATAGGCAAAACCTTCTTTAGTAACTTTGAAGATATTTTCAGCATCAACGTGCTTAAAGAAAGATTTACGGGCATAGATTCCAAGAGGAATAGTCTTTTCGCCTTTGTATTCATCATGGACGGATGTGTAAGCACCGGCAACAATTGCTGTTACGTAAGTTGAAATAATTTGTGATGTTGCAAACTGAGTGTGCTTGCGATCGCCATCGAGATCTTTTGTGCCTTCAATCCCGTAGTTAGAGATAACTTCCCAATGCTTTGGGGTGATCGTACTGATCGCAAATGTTGCCTTCTGATCTGGTTGGTCAAAGCAGGCATACATGCGTCGTGCATCGCCAGTTTCAAACTGGGTGTATAGATAAACTTCGTTATCCGCCGGATCCACAAAGCGGTGCAGACCTTCACCTGAATTTGAATAGATACCTTCATGCTCGATCTCTAAAGTGTTATCTGCAGCAATAGCCGGCAGGAAAATAGATTCGCCATCGAACTTTGGATCAAAATCTGTGCCATTGAGTTTCGCGCTGATGACTCGCTTACCAACGCAGTCGATAAAGGTTGTCGCACCTGGCTTGAGCCCAGCGAATTTGATTGTCGTCTTAACCAAGAAAGTTTCAGCGCCGGTTGTTACATCCAAGTCGATTTTGTAGCTTGCGACCTTGATGATCTCAGAACGTTGGGCGGCTTCGATCTGCTTTAGGTTAGTACCTGACACGACTGCTCCTTTTAAAAGTATTTGCTCTGTTTTGCTGGTGCAGTCTAATCGTGAAAGAGTTGCACTGTGGAACCAATTACCAACCGGAGTTATCGCTTGCGTGGGGTTCGAATCACCCCTGCCCAGCAAGAAGCGCGAGATAACTTATGGGCCAAATTTGGAGTTGAATTTCAAGATTCGCAAATTGATCTGGAATCTCTCTTTCCTAAGTCACAACCGATTGTCATGGAAGTTGGCTATGGAATGGGTGAGGCGACCTGGCAAATTGCTAAGGCCAACCCGAACTTAAATTACTTAGGTGTTGAAGTACATATGCCTGGCGTTGGAAAGTTGATGGCGCGCCTTGATGAATACGAACTCACCAATGTTCGCTTAATCGAACGTGATGTCTTTGAAGCTCTTTATTACATGGTCAAAGATTCCAGCCTCGATGGCGTGCACCTTTTCTTCCCTGATCCTTGGCCAAAGAAGCGCCACTTCAAGCGGCGCATAGTTAATGAAAGATTTCTTAACGATGTTGCCGCAAAGTTAAAGCCGGGTGGCTATCTGCATATCGCAACCGATTGGGTTCCGTATGCCGAATGGATTAAGGAGGTATTTTCACATACCAATTTATTTACTGGGGGATTAACAGAGCGTCCAGATTGGCGTCCATTAACTCGATTTGAAGGCCAAGGAATTTCTAAAGATCATGCGGTAAATGATTTTAGGTTTTTAAAGGCTTAGATATTGCCGGTCTCTTCATATTTAGAGATCAAATTAATGCGGCGAATATGTCGCTCATCATTGCTAAATGGCGTTGCAATAAAGGCATCGATAATTGCTTTGCAATCCTCAATTGAATGCAAGCGCCCACCGATAGAAACTACATTTGCGTTGTTATGTTCTTTGCCTAACTTGGCGGTCTCGATACTCCAAGCCAAAGCGGCGCGAACACCTTTAACTTTATTGGCAGCCATTTGCTCGCCATTTCCAGATCCGCCAATAACAATTCCAAGTGAGGATGGATCTTTAGCAGCGGCTTCTGCAGCCGGAATACAAAAGACCGGGTAATCATCTAGGGCGTCATATTCATATGGCCCGTGATCTGTAACATCGTGGCCGTTGTTAACTAGGTGAGCGATTAACTCACTCTTTAATTCAAGGCCCGCATGATCACTGCCAATGTGTAAACGCATGCCTGAAGTCTCTCACGTGGTTATTTATTAACCGCTTATCGCAACAACGAAAAACCCGCCGCGATGGAGAATTCGCGACGGGTTTTTCTACCCTTGGAGGATCTACATGAGATTAATCAGTAGAACTTATGCTGCAGATGCTGGAGATGTTGTTGGTGCAGGAATTGTTGGAGCAGCCCCCATGCCACCCTTACCTGGACCACCATGTCCGCGTCCATCTTTATGACCCTTGCCATCTTTATGACCCTTGCCACCGACAGAATCAACCTCTGCGGTTACATGAGCAGTAAGAGCGGCCTTACGAGTTGTTGCTTGAGCAGCGGTTAACTTTCCAGCTGCTACATCTGCATCAATGCGCTTTGCCTTATCAGCAACAAGTACTGCGATGAGATCAGCTTTCTTCGCACCTGCGATTGCACCAAGTGATTCACCTGCTGCAAGACGAGTACGAATAGTTGCGCTGTCCACACCGATTGTCTTCGAAATCAGTGCTTCAAATGCAACGCGTGCTGCATCCTTTGCCGCATGGTCTGCATCCTTTGCTGCGCGCTTAGCAGTTTGAGCTGCTGTTGCTGCTGCAGTGATTGCATCTGCTTGTGCTTGAGTAATTGTTCCCTTTGCAACAAGTGCTGAAAGAGTTGCTGCTAAATCTGCAGCATGTCCGCCACTCTTGGCCATTGGATTAGCAATTCCGTGTGAGGAAGTGCGAGTTATCTTTGTTGAGACAACCTTTGCCTTTGATGCAGCTTGACCGATTCCAACACTGCCTACTGTGAGAGCAACTGTTGTAATCGCTACTGCGATGACTCTTTTCTTTGATGACATTTGTATGTCTGCCTTTCATCCCTTGGAGCACATTGCCGAAACCCTTGTTATCGACTACCCGTAGATAACTACTTGATGTTCCGAAAACTATCCCTAAATCCTGTGAGACTCTTGCGAGTTTTGCGCCGACCCAAGCGCCCGTAAGCGGGGCTAAACCACCCACTTCTAAGAAATCGCTCAGGAAAGCCCCCTTCGCCACGACTAATCCGCGGTTCACACTGGTTTTAATAACTCATCCCTTGTTGTCTAGGAGGTTTATATGAACCGGATCCGGATATCAATTGCAATCACACTAACTCTCTTACTAACGGGCATTTCAATACCAATGACAAGCGCTGCAACGAAGCCAAAAACTGCTGGCCGAACCTCTAGTTCGATAGCGAACACCATTTTGAACGGTAGAGGTGTACCGCTTAGCACCTTAGGAATTGATGGAGATTTCTATATAGACACAAGAAGCCTTTTAATTTATGGACCAAAGAAGAGTAAGAAATGGCCGCTTCCTCAAAGCTTGCAGGGTCCGGTTGGTGTGAGTGGCACAGATGGAAGAAACGGTAGCGAAGGCAAAACAATTTCCACGGCATCAAACGTTGCTGGTCCAAGCGGTGTGCAAGGCAGTACTGGTGAGAAAGGGGACAAAGGCGAAACAGGAACCGCAGGCGCAAATGGCACAAATGGATCTGCGGGAGCGAATGGATCTGCAGGAGCTAAAGGAGACACCGGTTCAACTGGATCGACTGGTCCTGCTGGTCCAACCGGAAGTTCTGGTGGCGGCGGCGGTACACCCGGTGCAACCGGTGCCAAGGGCGAGACAGGAACCGCTGGTTGATTAGGTACAACAGGTTTGAAAGGTGAGACAGGAACTGCTGGTTCGACTGGGCCAAGCAATGTTTATAACGGGACATTTTCTATTCCAGATATTAGTGGAAGCGTAGGTACCAGCCAGTCGGTAGTAATGACCGGATTTAAAGCAGGGAAAAGTTATTTAGTAACTATCGCAATTGTTACTTATCAACCGACCAGAAATATGGATAACTCGTTCCCAATGGGTCTCGACATCACGAATAACTTGGGCACCGCAACTATTTGGTTTGCCTACCAATCGTCAAAAGGAATTTCCTATCGATCGGGTGCAGCATCGAATAGGTATGAGTACATAACTACGGCTCAAATTACTTTAAATGGAATATCAAGTGTCGATTATTCAATCAACTTACAACTATCTATTGGCTTTGATACAACTGATCACTTGGCAAGATCAGACGCCAGTTATGTGGCAACCCTCGTCGGCTCTATCGGTATTCTGTAAAACTATGGAGCGGGTGACCGGGATCGAACCGGCATGGCCAGCTTGGAAGGCTGGGGCTCTACCATTGAGCTACACCCGCGAATCGTGCTAACCAGCAGAACTGGCTACGCGGTATGGACAAGACTACTGCCTCGGTAACCGAGAGTAAAAAATTACTCTAGACTCGCTTCTTGCGCCACGGGGCGTAGCGTAGTGGCTAGCGCGCCTGCTTTGGGAGCAGGAGACCGGGAGTTCGAATCTCCCCGCCCCGACCAGTATTTAAATTTAAATCTTGCATCTCTATTTCAAGGAGCACTTTGTGAAGAGCACAGTCGAAACACTTTCCCCAACACGAGTCCGACTTGATATTGAAGTTCCATACGCAGATTTATCTGATCACATTGCAGCTGCATATAAGGCAGTTGGATCAAAGATTAATATTCCCGGTTTTCGTAAAGGCAAAGTACCTGCGGCAATGATCGATCAACGCGTTGGTCGTGGGTCAGTTATCGATGAAGCCATCAACAGCGCCCTTCCTGAGTTCTATGGAAAAGCAGCTCGTGAGCATTCAGTTCTAGTTGTTGGTCGCCCAGAAGTTGAAATCAAAGAGTATGTAGATAACGAGAAGCTGGTCTTTGCCGTTGAAGTAGACGTGCGCCCAGAAGTGACTCTTCCTGACTTTTCAAAGATCACAATTGAAGTAGAAGATCTTGCTGTAACTGATAAAGATATTGATGAGCAAGTTGACGAGCTGCGCGCTCGCTTCGGAACACTAACAACAGTAGAGCGCGAGACAAAAGATGGCGACTTCGTAACCGTTGACCTAACAGCCAAGATCGATGGCGCTGAAGTAGACGGTGGTAAGGCCAATGACATTTCATATGAAGTCGGTTCAAATCGCATGATTGACGGACTAGATGCGGCGCTCATCGGCATGAAGGCCGGGGATGTTAAGAATTTCCAAACACAGCTCGTTGGTCAAAAAGATGACGAAAAGGGCGATGTTGAGATCAAGCTAAAGGCTGTTAAAGAGCGCGAGCTTCCACCAGTTGATGATGCATTTGCAAAGCTGGCATCTGAGTTCGACACAATCGCCGAGCTAAAGGCAGATTTCACAGAACGCCTAAAGCGCGTGAAGTCACTTGAACAAGGTGCGCAAGCCCGTGACTTGCTACTAAAGAAGATGATTGATGATCTTGATATTCCGGTCCCAGAAAAGTTAGTAGCTGATGAAGTAAACGATCACCTCGAAGGTGAAGGACGCCAAGAAGATGCTGAGCACCGGGCCGAGGTAGATGGCCAAGTTCGCACATCGATTAAATCTGATTTCTTACTTGATGCCATTGTTAAGGCTGAAGAAGTGCAAGTTAACGAGATTGAACTAACTGAATATTTAATCCGTTCTTCCCAACGCTACGGAATGCCGCCAGAACAATTCGCGCAGCAACTGCAAGATGCTGGTCAGATTTCACAGTTAGTTGCTGAGGTATCTCGCACGAAGGCGTTGGCCGTAGTCCTTGGCCGCGTTAACGTGGTCGACAAATCTGGCAAGAAGATTGATCTCGAGGCGCTTCGCCCGCAAACTCAGCCCTAAGCGAACATAGGCAGATTTGCGCCTCTTTTTTCATATTTGGGAAGCATTTAGCCTTAAGGATTGTTAGGGTCACTACATATAAGTGTTTTTATCAATCAGGAGGAATACGTGGATTATCAAGACCCACAGTCGGCCGGACTAGATGTTCGCGCATCGGCAAAAGGCGGCAATTGGTTAGATGACAATGTCTATAACCGCTTGTTACGCGAGCGAATCATTTTTCTTGCTGGCGAATTCCGCGACGAGATGGCCAATGCGATCTGTGCACAGATGCTTTTGCTCGCTGCCGAAGACTCTGACAAAGATATCTATCTTTACATCAACTCACCTGGCGGTTCAGTAACTGCAGGTATGGCGATCTACGACACCATGCATTACATCAAGAACGATGTTGCAACTGTTGCGATGGGAATGGCTGCATCAATGGGCCAGTTCATTCTGACCGCTGGCGCACCTGGAAAACGCTATGCAACTCCTAATGCGCGCATCTTGATGCACCAACCACTTGGTGGCATTGGTGGAACAGCGACAGATATTCGTATTCAGGCAGAGCAGATGGCAATTACTAAGCAGACCATGTCTGAGTTAAATGCCAAGCACACTGGCCAGCCGTTAGAAAAGATCATCTCTGA
>Ga0315905_10005293_pt1 | contig 13150 bp, 9 predicted proteins | sample LakEriMetagenome_5_FD_203522 | JGI IMG/M metagenome (GOLD analysis project Ga0315905, IMG submission 203522) | Freshwater fungal communities from buoy surface, Lake Erie, Ohio, United States - Buoy 4 MA121 | ecosystem: Environmental > Aquatic > Freshwater > Lake | place: USA: Lake Erie, Ohio... | reverse complement strand
TGCAGTTCTAATCCATTCGCAAATATGCTAAATGATACTATTACGTCTATGACACCTAGAGATGTTAATTCTATTAGTGATAGTGGAGAATCTCAATTTTATCAGTCAGAGGAAGTTGAGACTGGCACTATTAATGATATGTTATCTAGCGCTAGACCAAGTTCAGCGCATGAATTAGTTGAAATAGACACAGTTCCTGATTTTACTGAGTTAATGGAATCAATGAAAAGAAAAGGAGCAATCTAGTGGCATACAACCTAAAACAAATATCTCCGTTAGATCAACGCGAATCAACCGCTTTAGGAGTAAAACTTCCGTTTTCTGCTAAAGGTGTTTTTACAAGTGTATATACAACTAAAGAGCAATACAAGTACAACGTAATTAATTTTTTGCTTACAGACAGAGGAGAAAGACCTTTTAATTTTAATTTCGGAGCTAGTCTAAGATCTTACCTATTTGAACAAATAGAAACACAGACATTAGATAGTTTAGAATCATACATAAGATCTCAAGTAGAGATTAATTTTACAACTTTAAAAGTAAAAGATTTAAAAATAGGAAGTGATAGCGATCGTAACTCTATTACGATAAATTTAAGTTATATAATATTAAATACAAATGAAAACGATAACGTAATCATAAAGATTCAAAACATATAAAATGTCAAATTTAACTGATATAAAATATCTCAATAAAGACTTTACATCTCTTAAGTCTGACTTAATTGAATACGCTAAAGCCTATTTTCCAACTGCATACAATGATTTTTCTCAAGCTTCTCCTGGGTCAATGTTTATTGAGATGGCAGCTTATGTAGGAGACGTTCTTTCTTTTTATTTAGATAATCAGTTGCAAGAAACGTTTCTGCAGTATGCAAAGCAAAAAAACAATCTATTTACAATAGCTTATATGCTAGGATATAGACCAAAAATAACTTCTGCTGCTTTAGTTAATTTAGATGTTTATCAAACTATTCCAGCTAAAACTTCTGGAGGATTAACTACTCCTGATTTTGATTATGCTTTGATTATAGCTCCAGGAATGAATGTTCAATCAAACGCCAATGGAAATATAAATTTTTATGTTCCAACAAAAGTTGATTTTACAACTTCATCATCACTAGATCCAACTGACGTAGATGTGTATAATTTGGCAGGTACAGCTGCTGGATCTTACTTGCTTAAAAAAACAGTTCAAGCAGTATCAGGACAAACTAAAACTCAAACTTTTTCTTTTGGGGCTGCAAAAAGATTTCAAACAATAACAATAAATGATGCTAATATAATATCTATCATTAATGTAGTAGATTCGTCAGGAAACATTTGGTATGAAGTTCCTTATTTAGCTCAAGACTATATAGATAACCCTGTAAAAAATACTGTAGCTAATTATCCTTCGCTATATCAACAATCTAATCAAGTTCCATATATCTTAGAAAAAGTTAAAATAGATAGAAGGTTTACAACTAGATTTAAGTCTAATGAATCTCTAGTTTTAGAGTTTGGATCTGGAATAAATTTAGTAGCTGATTCAGCCATTATTCCTAATTCTGCTAATACTAACCTGGGCGTGACTACTGGATCTACAACCATAAACACAGCATTTGATCCAACAAACTTTGTTACTACAGCCACTTATGGATTATCTCCATATAATACATCATTAACGGTAACTTATTTAGTTGGAGGTGGCGCTCAATATAATGTTTTAGCAAATCAATTAACTGCTCCATCAAGGGTTACTGTTAGCGGCTTTAACACAGCTTTTTCTAATACTATAGCAACAAATAATCCAGATCCAGCTTCAGGAGGAGGAGACGGAGATAGCATAGAGGATATTAGATTAAATAGTTTAGCCGCATTTATGAGTCAATTAAGAGCAGTAACTCAGCAAGACTATTTGGAAAAAGCTTTATCAATGCCTTCTAAATACGGTAAGATATCTAAAGCTTATGTAACAAAAGATGACGCAACATTTGCTAATTATCAAGAAAGAGATATTTCTAATAGAGATCAGTTATTAGTAAGCATGTATGTATTAGCTTTAGATGTAGAAGGAAAACTATCTACTCCGTCTAATGCGTTAATGGTTAATTTAAAAACTCATTTAGGAGAGTATAGAATGTTAACGGACTCAGTTAACATAAAGCCTGCGTATATAATAAATATTGGATGCGATTTTGACATTATTACTAGACCTAATTTTAATCCTCAAGATGTTATTGCTAGATGCTTAATAAAAGCAAAAGAATATTTTAACGTAGATAATTTTCAAATAAATGAACCAATAATACTTAATGATTTATATATATTATTAGATAAGGTAGAAGGTGTTCAAACAGTTAAAGACGTTAGAATAATTAATAAGGCTACTGGAAATTACTCTAAATATTCTTATGATATTAGTGCGGCTACAATGAATAAAGTTATATATCCTTCATTAGATCCTTCTGTGTTTGAAGTTAAATATCTAGACACAGATATTCAAGGAAGAGTAGTAACATTTTAAATTATAATATATGGCAGTTTATAAAATATTTCCAACAGCTGATACGTCTATCTATTCAAAATATCCTGCAAAAAATACGGGACTAGATGAAATTTTAGAAGTGTCTGTAAAAAATACAGAGGATAGCACGAATAGTTTAATACCAGGAACAGGGGATTTTTTAACAGACGATTTAAGAAGATGTGTTATTAAATTTTCTAACACTGATTTAGCTACTTTAAAGTCTTATTCGACAGGGTCTTGGAAAAGCTACTTAAGATTATATATAGCAGACGCTGAAAACATAACTCAAGAGTACTCTTTAGAAATAAAACAAGTTTTTCAAACTTGGCAAGCTGGAACTGGTAAGTTTGCAGATTCTCCAGAGACTAGAAATGGCGCTTGTTGGTATACGTCTCAATCCTATTATACAACAGCTTCAAACTGGGTTAACCCATCATACTTTATTACTCAAGGAGGAGGATCTTGGACTTCAGTTAGCTCTAGTCAAACTTTTGATTTAAACGCAAATAAAGACATTAACGCAAATGTTACTAATATAGTAGATTCATGGTTTAGTAGCAGCTATGTAAATAACGGATTTTTAATTAAACATACAACTTCTATAGAGAATAATTCTGGAAGTTATATTACATTAAATTATTTTAGTAATGATACTCATACAATATATCCACCGTCTTTAGATATTAGGTGGGATGATTCATCTTACATCACAGGCAGTTTATCTATTATAGATAATAGTAATTGTATAATAACAGTAGCAAACAACGTTGGTACATTTAAAGCTGATACAAGCATATACAAGTTTAGAGTTAATTGTAGAGATAAATTTCCTACAAGAACTTTTACAACGTCATCCGTTTATTTAAATAATAAAGCTCTTCCAGCAACCTCTTATTGGAGTATTCAAGACGTAAAAACAAATGATATTGTGGTTGATTTTGATACATCGTATACAAAAATAAGCTGTGATTCAATAAGTAGTTATTTCAACATGTATATGAGTGGATTAGAGCCAGAAAGATACTATAAGCTGTTGATAAAAACGTATCTATCTTCTGGAGAAATTATTGATGTTGATAATAATTTAATTTTTAAAATTGTTAAGTAATGTCTAAAATAGATTTAATAAAAAAAGTTAGAGGAAATAGCACGTATTCTAATGCTATTGATTCGTCATTTACAGAGCTAATTCCTACGCAACCTACTGAATCTCAGGTTAATGTTACTGTAGAGGATTTTTTTATTAACTACGATCAACTTTTTTTTGATATACCGCCAAATGGAGAAGAAAATTCTCACGAATATTTAATAAAAAGAAGTACTGAATACCTTGGTGGATCTATTTTTGATGCTGAAAAAGCTGCGTTAATAGAAGAAATTAATTCTTTAAGACAACAGCTATTAGATATAGGAGATACTTTTTTGGCTACTAACAACTTAACTTAAAAATAAACATGGAAGTAGTTAACATTATATACACTGGCACTGGATACGAATACCAAAAGTATTCAAATAAAGACGAGAATTTAGTAATATCTAATTTTATTAATTCTTATTTTGGAAACTTAAATGATACTATAGAGTATTTTATCTATGATGAAGTTGGGTCTTTACTAGAGAGTAATTACAACGCTTCTAACTATTATCCTGATCCTTCTACTAATAACTCACAAAACAACACTTATTCATCTATTGAACTAGATCCTAGGTATGATCTAGAATCTAGAGGTTTTTCTAGAGGTAAAACTAATATACAATATAATTTTTTAAGAAATCTTTTCAACTCTAATGTAGTAGCAAAATATTGGATAAAAGAGATTTCATTATCTAGAACAGAGTTAAAGCTTTCAAGCCAGTACTTAAGTGACGCACTAATTCAGGACGGATTTGATAACTATCAAGCGTATATATCAAACAAGAATTATTATACAGATTTTTATCTAAATTTTGGAGACAATGTGCTTGTGATATGCACAAATGTTGCTTATATAGAAGATGATAATGGATCTTATTTGCTAATAAAGCTCTATGAACCACTTCCAATTGAGTTTGATTTAAAATCAGACTTATGGATAGTTGATAAGATAGCCGAGTCTGTTAGCTTTGATGTAGACATTCAAATTGAATCTGAAGTTACATCTGCAAATAACTCATTAAGAGGTGCTAATTTTAAAATTCCTCTAGATAAAAAGATAGGACAAACTACTCCATACTATTCTTATACTAGTCTTTTTTCTAGTAGTCTAGATTCTTTTACTAGAAAGCTAAACAGTTACTATGATGATAAGTCAATATCTATAAACATAGATTTTTCTGATTTTTCTAATTTTGTTCATTTTTCAAGTGCTACAGATAGAATAAATAATTTTGCGTATAAAGTAAAGCTATTAGAAAATTACCAATCACAGATAGTTTCTCAACAAGCAATTACAAACAGTGGGACTTATAGCCAAACGTCTGTAAATTCTCGAATAAAAATTTTAAACAGTAATATAGATTCTATAATTACTAAGTTTGATATTTACGAATATTATCTTTATTATGCGTCTGAATCTTTTGCTTGGCCAAAATCTACGTCTACAACTCCGTATACTCTTTATTCATCAACATCATCTAAAGCTTTAAGTTGGATTGGTAGCCCTGAAACTTTACCTACGTCAACTGGAGTATCTATATTATACTCTGCTTCATATTATGATAGCACAAATAAAGATATATTAACAAATATTATTCCTACTTACATAAGAGATGATTCTGCTAATGAACCATATTTAACGTTTGTTAATATGATTGGTCAACATTTTGATAATATTTGGGTGTATTATAAAGACGTCTCGAATAGGTTTAACGCTACGAATAGTCCAGACACTGGTGTATCAGACGATATTGTTTCAGACTCACTAAAAAGCTTAGGATTCCCTATATACACTAACACAAGTGTATCAGACAACCTTTATTATTCTTTATTTGGTATGAATGCAGACGGAAGTTTATTACCACCGACTGGGTCTGAATTAATAACTAGTTATGTTACCTCTAGCATTTCTACGCTTTCTTCAAATGATATACAAAAAGAAATTTACAAAAGAATTTATCACAACTTACCATATCTTTTAAAAACAAAAGGAACTAGAAAAGGAGTTGAAGCGCTTATAAGCTGTTATGGAATACCTAAAGAGATTTTAACTATAAATGAATTTGGAGGATATAATAGACTTACTAAAAGCGGAATATCAGAAGTTAATAACGATAAAATAAATGTAATAACTTCTAGCTTAGAATTATCTTCTTCTTTATTGTTTCAAGGTGGCACGTTACAGTACTATTCTAATACTAATAGATTAAATGTAAACACATTAGAGGTTGGCTTTTCTCCGTCTGATAAACTAAATAGTAATATTTCTCAATCTATAGGATATTTTAATATAGATCAACTTATAGGTAATCCTAGTAATCAATATTCCTCCTCTTATAAAGATTTAATAACTTTAAGTAATAATTATTTTGCGGCCTATAGTCAATCTCATAACATTTCTGAATACATAAGATTAATTAAGTACTACAATAACTCAGTATTTAAAACAATAAAAGATTTAGTTCCAGCTAGAGCAAACATATCTACTGGATTAATAGTTAAAAGCCACGTATTAGAGAGAAACAAATACGCTAGACACGAACCCGTAGCAGAGTTTCTAAATTATTCTCAGTCAATAGATATGATAACTATTGATGCAGAACCAGGAAATGGAATCACTGGGTCTACTGAATATTCAGGAATTAAAAAAACTCCATTAGGATTAGTTGAATTTACTTCTAGTCAAGGAATAGAAAAATACACTGGAGAATTTGGAGGATCAGTTTTAGTAATTGATGCAGTTACGGGATCGTTTAATCAATCTGATGTATCAATAAACTCTTCTGGGTCTTTTCCACTAATACAAGTTAACTATGGTGGTTTGTATCAAAATGTTGTTAACTCAGATAGATCTAAAAGATTTTTTGATTTAGATTACACTACTAATCAAACACAACCAGTTAATTTTAATCTAATCACTCAATCAATTAGTAATTCTCAAGTAGATAATTATTCTACTTACACTAACACAGTATCTTCGTACGCGTATTTGCAAGACTATAACTATTATACAAACGCATTTACTATTCCTAGATATTATGGATCTAAAACTATTAGCGCTACTTACACTACATATAATCTAGGAGATCTATCTTACGGAAAAACCGCGGCGGTTGATAAAATAAAGTATCAATACGCATATCTGGTTGACATTTTTTCATCATCGTTTCAGTTTCCTAGAAGAGCAAACGCGCAAATAAAGTATCTTATACAAGATAGTCAAGACGTTTTAGATTTAACAAAAACAAACACTAATATATTTTCTGTACAAAACATATTTAAAGCTGGAGAATCAACAAACGTATCTTTGTTTAAATATCCGCAATCAGACCCATACATTCAAAAGTTTGTTGGAACTAACAATAGTAATTTTTCTGTTTACGAAAGTGGATATAGATACTCTCCTATTTTATATAATGTTTCAGGAGATGAATCTATGACATATAACTTATTAAGACCTTCTTCGTCAGTTACTAATGTTAACATACCAAGCTATGAAATAATAAATCCTGGAAATGCAAACTACTGGGCTACTATAGTTGGTGGACCGGTAAATGTTCCAAACGCATTTCAAACTCTTATTCCAATAACTGTATCTTCGCCTGGAACTTTTCCAGGTGCCACAACTCTGCAAACTAGAATTTCTATTACATTAACTAATACTAGTAGAGCAGTAGTTCCATCAAATTATGATACTTATGAAACAATAACAACTATAGCTGCTGGATCTACAGGTCCTATTAATAGCACTATATATATGCCATCATATTATCAAGGACTTTGGCTTAATGGAGATTCTGTTACTATAACCATAAATTCTGAAGAAACTTATAACCCTATCGGAGGATCTACTACTAGCACAAATTTTTTCACTTCTGCTACAGATTCTGCTGCAACTAATAACTGGTACGCAATAGATTCTAGAAACATAAAATTATCAGCAACTCAATCTTTATTATATGACAATATTATATTTAATGGGAGCTATACAGGAATAGACACTCCAGTTTTTTCTGTAGCTGGATCTCAAATGGATATGATAAGATTGTATAACTCGCAATCTCAATGGATAGAAGAATCTGAATACCGTATTAACTATATGTATCAACTTTTAGATTCAACTGGATCTTTTTGGGTAATAAATTTAGATAGAGATTTAAACCCGTCTGATACTGAATTAGGAATTCCTGGAAAAATAAAAAAATACATTTGGCTAAAAAGATTGCTAGATGAAACTAATGTAATTTTAAACTTCGATTTAGGGTCAACTATATTTCAAGATGGAATACTTTTCCCTCAATATATAGATGATAAAGTGAAAGATAACGCAGGAAATACGATAAAATCGCTTAAACAACAAAACTTAATAGTTAGTGATACTAACACACTAATATTTGAATAATCAAAAATAAAGTAAAATGTATTATATTTATTTAAAAAAGAATTCTTTATGTCATATTTAAGTAATTCATCTGTAATAGTTGATGCCATACTAACGAAAAAAGGTAGAGAAGCTTTATCAAAAAATGATGGATCTTTTCAAATAACTCAATTTTCATTATCTGATGATGAAATAGATTATACTTTATACAATCCAACACATCCATCTGGATCTGCTTTTTATGGTGAAGCTATTGAAGCTATGCCAGTATTGCAAGCATTTCCTGAAGACAATGAGATAATGAAATATAAATTAGTAACTCTTCCAAGAGGAACTGCTAAAATCCCTGTTATTAGTGTTGGATATACAAACATACAATTAAAACAAGGATCTTCTATAGCAATTACTCCACAAACTCTTAATTATTTAGGAGCAACTGGAACTACATCTAATTTTGAATCTTCTGGATATATTTTCACTATAGGAGATGTAAGAACTACAGCAGCATTTACTGGAGTTGGAGTTAATACTCCAGCAGCTACGAGCTTAAATACGACATCAACTGTTGGTACTAACGTAAGTAAAACTGTTATAGGAACAACAATTAATATAACAGCAACAACTATTAATACACTATTTGGATCTAATACAGTACTCTATACTACCTTAATAATTGTTGGTAGAGATTCTGGCGCTAGATTAAATATACCAGTTCAAATAACTAAAGTTAGCTAATAAAAAATAAACTATGTCATTTACAAAGCTTGATTCAACTGATTACGTAATCTCTGCTGATTCTGTTACTGCTCCCGCTTGGAGTAGTAATACTCCTACGTTATCAACATTTTTTCTACAATCTACTGGTGTAAGCAGCAGTTTTTATACAGATGTTTATAATGCAACGCCGTCTAGCATTAATGCGGCAATACAATTTTCTATCGCGTTTGGTAATGCTTTTGGAACAGGATCAGGACCGCTAAATTCTTTAGTGCTAACAAATACTCCAACCAGAATAAACTATGGTCAATTTAGAAATTTAGTTTATGGAGACGCTGAATCATTTTTTAATTTTGGTACAGAGAATCCTAGTTCTAAAAATATAGCGGCTATTTCTATTGACAGAAATAGATATAAAGAGAGTTTATTTCCAGGAACGTTTAATTTGCACATGAAATCAGGAAGTACCACAATTAAGCTTACTGACGATTCATTAGACTCTACTGTGATTACTTACTTAGATTGTGGAAGAGTATTTAATATTGTTTCTGGGTCTAACGGAAGTGGAGCTAGCACAACTAAAGCAACTGGCGCATTAAGAAATGGATATACTATTTCTGGATCTTATGGGTTATTTCTTCCAGATATTGGAACAATAATATTAAACACTGATGCATTAGGATTACCTATAGCTAATGGCGGATTAAATATTCCTTGGTACACTGGTACGGCCGCTGCTGGAGGACTTAATAATAATTTACAAGTTTTTAATGCTATTTCAGCTAGTGGAAATTTTCAATTAAATTCTCAAGAAACAATATCATCAAACTATATTTTTGTTAGAATTAAGAATGGAGAATATAATTACACCACTAACCCATCTATAATAACTGGGTCTGGAGATTTTATTTATTCTAATTTTATTAATAGTCCTCAAACATACGTAACTACTGTTGGTATGTATAATAATAATAATGAACTATTAGCAGTTGCTAAATTATCTAAACCTTTAGTAAAAGATTTTACAAAAGAGGCTTTAATTAGAGTTAAGTTAGATTGGTAGAATAAAATTAAATAATGGGAGTATCAAAAAATGTTATTGATAGATCTGATGTTTCTACTTATCCAATAAAGGTAAAGTACTCTGCATCTTATAGTAGTGATATTATTTCATCTTATGGAATGACTGTGAATAGAGGAATTAATTCTTCTTATGCAGCTAGTGGTAGTGATGCGCTAAACTACGCTGTAGTAAAACAATTATACTATCAAGAGTATCTAACAGGATCTCTTTTACAGTCAGCTAGTGCGTGGAATTCTAACTTGCAATCTACGGCGGCAAAAGGAACACCAGACTACGATTATAGATATTTCCCTACAGCTTCAAACGCTAATCTAACTATATTAGCAATTCCTAGAACAAGTTTTGGAGAAAACATAAGCAGAGGAAGTTTATCTATTATTGGAACTGCTTATAAATTAGTAGATGATGGTAACGGAAATGTTATTGACATAATATCTACAGGGTCTGTTAATTATACAACTTTTGGAGCAGCTTATGGAATAAATGGAGTACGATTATTTGATCCTGGATATAGTGCTAATGAAGTTGGAACTTATAAAGAGTGGAAATCTCCAGCGGTAGGTGGATCTTATTTAGGAACTTTTTGGTCTAATCCTTACCAAACTATTACGGGTGGAAGATTAAATAACACAGGTTTTTGGTCTGCTGAGAGTCCAAGCGCAATAGCTACAGGATTTTTAGAATTTACATTGTCTATTCCATCAACTGACACGTATCATATAGGAGTTAGTTGTGATAACTTCTCATCTGTATATGTAGACAATTCACTAATAGTTGGAGACTATTCTACAGTTAGCAGCGATAATTATAGATATTGGGATATATTTCCTATACAGTTAACTGCTGGTTCTCATATAATAAAATTAGTAGGCACAAATAACGATGAACGTCCAGTTAACACAGTAAATAATCCTGGATTAATGGGAATAGAGGTGTATGGAAATACGTCTACTCAAATTTCAGCAAGCATTACGTCGTCTCCATTAGGAACTTCTACTCCTGCAGGAATTAATTTAATTTACTCTTCTAAAGATCACTTAACTGAAGGAGTTTTTACTAAAGACAAATATCATGTAGGAAATGTGATATACTCTCAAGGAGTGATAGTAATAACAAATGAAGATTATCAAAACGCATTAATTCCTGGATCATCATATGATTATTATTTAGCTACTACTTATCCTTGTTCAACATGCACAGCTGGAGCCACAGCTCAAGTAAGAGTATTATCAGGCACTTCTATTACAATAGGAAGTTATTATTTACCTCAAATACTAGATGGTAACTCTTATAGAGTATTCTCTGGACCACTAGTTAGTCCTTCTCCAGGAGGAGTATCATTAAATTCTACGGAGTATGCGTCATGTGCTAGCGCGTGTCCAGTTGCTACTACAACAACCACAACAACCGCTGCCCCAACTACTACGACTAGTACTACTAGCACCACTACTACTGCTGCTTTAACTACTACGACTACAACGACAGTGGCTCCAACCACTACGACTACTACTACAGTGGCTCCAACCACCACTACAACTAGTACAACAACATCAACAACAACAGTGGCTCCAACCACCACTACAACTAGTACAACAACATCAACAACAACAGTGGCTCCAACCACCACTACAACTAGTACAACAACTAGCACTACAACAGCCGCTCCAGTTACTGTAACCCTAACTGCTTGTGCTGATATAACTCCTACAGGAGTAACAAGAATTATAAATGTATTTGTATATTCATCAGCGCCAGTTGCCACTCCTGTGCAAGTTGGATTTACTTGGACTAATATTGAAGGCGCAGTTGCTGGAAACGCAACAATATTAACGGGTGATACATGTGCTACTGTTCAAATAAATGCTTTAGGAACTTCTGCTGGATCAAGTTTGATTATAGATTCTAGAGACCCAACATCATTCAATAACGGAGTATCTAATCAAAACTATTCAATAGGATCTGGACAAATACAAACCAATGGAACTTGTACTACTTGCGGAGTTTAATAAAAAATAAACTGTTATGAAAAATTTAAGATATATTTGTGCTCAACCTAGATTAGTATATTATGCTTGGCAAGTAGAAGTTATGATCAATAACTTTATTAAAAGAGGTATTAATCCAAATCATATAGATATTGTAGTTGCTTGGAATCCTAATGATGATACAAGCAAACCAGAGACTATAGAAATGTGGAATAAACTAGCTTCTCATTATAACACTGTAAGATTCTTTTTTTATCAAGATACCAGACAGCGACCTATTCACTATATATCTTCTATAAGACCTAATGTATTAAAACAACATTTTAAGGCTCATCCAGAACTTCAGTATGAAGCTATATTTTATCATGATTGTGATATAGTTTTTACTAAGAATCCAGACTTTTCTAAATTTTTAGATGATGATATATGGTATTTAAGTAATACTAATAGCTATATTAACTATGACTACATTGTTTCTAAAGGACAAGATGTATATGATAAGATGTGTGAAATAGTAAATATGCCTAAGATGATTCCTAAACTAATGAATGATCATTCTGGAGGAGCCCAATACATAATTAAGAACGTAGATTGGACTTACTGGGATAAAGTAGAATCAGATTGTGAAAATCTTTATTATGAAATATCAAAAATAAATACTAAAAAAAGAATAGAAAACCCTAAATATCATGAACTTCAAATTTGGTGTGCTGATATGTGGGCAGTTCTTTGGAATGGTTGGATTAGAGGAAATGAAACTCAAGTAGTAAAAGAGATGGATTTTTGTTGGGGTACTGACACTGCAAATAGATGGGAAGAGGTTGCTATATATCATAATGCTGGCGTAACATGTGGATGTGGCGGAAAGTTTTATAAAGCAAACTATAGAGATAGCTTACCATACAACTTAAATCTTAGAACTATAGAAGATAATTGCAGTCATTTGTATTATCAAGAAATTAAAAAAGTAGAACAAAAATCATGTATAATATGAAAATTCCAGCCTTTATAATTAATTATAATAGATTAATTTTGCCAAAAAATATGGCAGATTTTTTATCTAAAAATGAAAATATAGAAGTTTACATTATAGATAATAACAGCACATATGAACCGTTACTAGATTGGTACAAACAATGTCCGTATAAAGTAATTCCCATGAGTGAAAATTATGGGCATACAGTTTTTTGGGATAAAAATCTATATAATGAATATGTAAAAGAAGGTTATTATATATTATCAGATTCTGATTTAGATCTATCTAGTATTCCTGATGATTGGTTAGACGTCTTATTAGAGGGATTAAATAAATTTACTTACGCCAAAGTAGGATTCTC
>Ga0315905_10005291_pt1 | contig 13153 bp, 12 predicted proteins | sample LakEriMetagenome_5_FD_203522 | JGI IMG/M metagenome (GOLD analysis project Ga0315905, IMG submission 203522) | Freshwater fungal communities from buoy surface, Lake Erie, Ohio, United States - Buoy 4 MA121 | ecosystem: Environmental > Aquatic > Freshwater > Lake | place: USA: Lake Erie, Ohio... | reverse complement strand
TTCCTCTGTGCTTTCTCTTCCACACATTCTTCATGAACATCTTCTTCAAACATCTCCTTCCTCTTTTCCCACATAGTTCACCTTTGATTTTGTCAACCCTCACTTTTTGAGATGTTGCCTTGAGAATACTGTTTGAGAATTTCTAGTGTCTGATCTGTGCCGTAACTATCTACTACCACAATTTGCTTAGCCCAAGTAAGCTTTTGTAGGGTTCGCTTAATATTAGGGGCTTCGTTGTAAGTGAGAATAAGCGGCGTAATAAGTGCTAAATCCATAAAATTTAAAATGACAAACTTTGCCACTGGTATTCGTAGTTATTCATGATGAAAATGTCTAATTTACATACTGAAAGTCATGGGTAGCTACCAGCGAAACATTTCTTGTACTGATATTTTTATTTTGGGAAAAGCTTGGCTATAGATTATCCCCTCAGAGTAGATTTGTTGTAGATCATAATCTTCATTTTTGGGCTCCCGGAAGACAAATAATTGGCGGTTAGTTAGGTCTGCGACCCAATATTCGGGAATACCATCCCTGGCATAGATTTGTTTTTTGTCGTTGAGGTCATAAGCTTGGGTGCTATTAGCAACCTCAATTAACCAGAAAATATCATCAACTTGGGGATGTCTGTCTTTGTAACGTTCATCGGGGGGCACTGCAATGGCAATATCGGGTTCTGGTTCTGAACAACTGAGGGTGATGGGATGAGCTTCCCTCACTAGAGCGAGTCCTTGTAGGTTTCGACGCAGATAGTCTGCACTGACATTATTGGTATAACTATGAAGGGGTCCTTCGGGGGGCATTGTCACTAAGTTTCCGTCTAAAAGTTCTACTTTCTTTCCATCTAATAATCCTTGTTCAATTAAGTGGTGATAGTCTTGGACTGTCCATTTAAGGGGGCTAACCATAATCGTCTTGACGGAAATGGGGGAGTCACTCAATGATAACCTAGTCGGGTTTTGGTCTTTGCCCCAGGCTGCAACGGTAAACGGTGAACAGTTGTTGGGCAATGTTGTCCCAAGTGTAATGTTCGAGGACAAATTGGCGGGCTTGTTGGCTTAATTGTTCTTGCTCAGCCTCTGACAAATTGAGATGTTTTTTGATGGCTTCGGCGATCGTCGTTTATTGCCATTGATTTTCCGAAAAAACTGAGGAACGGGCAAGCAGGGCCAGAAGGCTTACCATGATTTCATTGTAGCTGGGCTTTTAACTCAGCCAGCATCTGCCTTGTCCCGATGTGATCCGCTTTGGCGATTAACTGAGGGATCAGTATTTTTAGGGGGAAATCGGGAAAGATTTGACTTTGTTGACTGTCTTGATAACCGTGCTCAGAATACAAATAGATAGTTAGGCAATTATCGGCATAAATCCAAACTTCGGGGACTTGAATCGCTTCGTAGGCTTGAATGACGGTTTTGGAGGTTAGGTCACATTCGATCGCCAAGTCGGGGGGCGGAAATTTACTTAAATCGAGGTTTCTTGTTGGCCGCATGAGGGCGGCATTTTGGATATAAAAACAGGTATCTGGCTCTATACCGGCAAGGGGAGGGCGTTTAAGAGTGGTAGAACCATAGTCTTCCCAGTCTCGACCCTGACATTCCAGAATGGTTTTAACAATGTCAGTAATCAAGCGATTGGGTTTTTCGTGCAGGGCGAGGGGAGACATGATTTCCAATAAACCTTGATAGTAAACTAGGCGAGAATGGCGCTTTTCTCCGAGTTCTGCTAGCAAAGTGGTAAAATCTTCCCAAGATACATCAGGAATAGTGAGGTAACTGCCGGGGGCAATGTGGATACGGGGCAGGGAAATAGTTAGGGTCATGGGGATATTATATTATTATCTGCAACCTATTTTTTTCAGTAGCCCGCTTTGAGAGTGAACAGACAATACTGATGCAAAATATCAGTAAAGAAGGAATTTATTTCTATGACCAAAGAGCAGCAATTTATAGTGCAAAAAGCTCAAGATAGTCTACGCGCCGCTAAAATTTTAGCAGCCGAAGATCTAGCAAATTTTGCGGTTTCCTGTGCCTACTACGCAATGTTTTACATCGCGGAAGCCTTGTTGCTAACCGAAAATCTCAGTTTCAGTAAACATTTCGCCGTAATTAGTAAATTTGGTGAATATTTTGTCCGTACAGGCATCATTCCCAGCCAATATCATCGTTATTTAATTGATGCCGAACAAATGCGACTTAAAGGGGATTACGATCACACCGAACGACTAGACTCTGAAGATGCCAAGCTAGTGATCCAAAGAGCAGAAGAATTTTTAGGGTTGTTAACGTACTTATAAGTCCCTTTAAACCTATAGAGCAAATAAATCTTGAGGCGATCACCAAACAAAAGACCTTTGTTCTATTTGCGTGAGGGCGTACAGAACGCAGTAAATAATCTGGATTTTCCTTATTTTTCGAAATATGAAGTCTTTTAACAATTCTGGAACCTCCGCTAACAATCCCAGACTAAGAAACTATACTTGCCGTAAGCCAATTTCCCCCGATAGTCATTCGCTCGACGTTGGTTGCGGTTGATAGTTTCCCCGAGTGGAGTTCCCATGTTGTTCGCTGATTTCCGCCACGCCTTGCGCTCCTGTCTGACCCTCACGACAATGCTAATCACTACCGCCACCGCGACTCCTGTTTTCGCTCAACCGCTGATCGCCACCAATCTCCCCATTCTGCCAACACAATCTTTACTGAGTACGCCCCTCCCCACGCCGGTACTCGACCTTGACGATCCTACCACCGATGAGGCGGCCATCACCTCAGACGCAGATCCCCTCAACAGCCCTTACCCTGTGCCTTGGCAATGGATTACCCAGACCCAACAGGATTACGCCAGCCAACAAAAACCTGGGCTCCGGTATTATCGCAGTCCGGCTTTGGTGTCACCGTCGGGAAAATATGCAGCCTACAGTCGGATCGAAGTGCGAGCGGAAGCTAATTTGTATGAGTCGAAAGTTTTAAGCGTACTCTTTTTAGAAAATTTGCAAACGGGGGAATTGAAAGTGATTCGGGCGGAATCTCCCATTGCCCGCTATCTACAGAAAGTGGGGGAAAACAGTGAAGAAATGTCCGGGGTGATTTCTATTTTGATTCCCGTGTCGTGGTCGGGGGACGGCGATCGCCTTTTGGCTCGGCAATTAGAAGGGGCGTTTAACTCTTCAGACATTAGTGATTATGCGGTGATCTGGAAAGGAAAAGATGGGGCGGTGAAAACCTTGGCCGCTAACCCCGATCCGACGATGGAAGTGAGTGCTACTCTACTCGGTTGGCACCAGGATGACCCCGACCAAGTGTTGTTTAAGGTGAGTCATCTCGGCGAAGAGGAAGAAGACAGTGATGAGACCTTAGTTAGTGTGTCCTTGACCGGCGATGTTCAAGCAACCCAGGCCCCCGCAGTGATTGGTTACGGTGAACGGGTCAGTCGTAGTTGGACAGGGGTGCAAGCCATTCGGTAAACCCTGGGTTGGGAATTAATTGAACCTGGGTAGGACTTAAGCCAAAAAATTTGTTGAAGGCCAGACTCCCAGGAATTTTGGTTCGGTCAGACAGTGCGCTAATTTAAGAAAGGGGGTTGAGAAAGTCTTCCCAGAGCGATCACACATTATTAAAGTTATTAACGATGATGCCTAGACCACCCAGGACGACATTAACGATTTTTACAACCAAGGAATTTTGATTATGAAAGGAAAACCGGCGGTACTGGCCCAACTCCATCAGCTATTGAGGGGGGAACTCGCGGCACGGGATCAGTATTTTATTCATTCCCGTATGTATCAAGATTGGGGTTTACAAAAACTCTATGAGCGCATTGACCACGAAATGCAGGATGAAACGGGTCATGCCAGTATGCTGATCGAGCGCATCTTATTTTTAGAAGCAACCCCTGATCTTTCCCAACGAGACCCGATTAACGTTGGCAAAACAGTGCCGGAAATGTTGCAGTGTGATCTCAATTATGAATATGAGGTGATTGGGAATTTAAAAGCGGCGATCGCCGTCTGTGAACAGGAACGGGATTACCAAAGCCGAGATCTGTTACTCAAAATTCTGGCGGATACGGAAGAAGACCATGCCTATTGGTTAGAGCAACAATTGGGGCTGATTGAAAAAATCGGTTTGCCCAATTACCTCCAATCCCAAATGGGTTAAGCCAAAATCAGGGGGCCATTCGTGGTGTTACAAGCGGTACTGTTGGATTTTAACGGCGTCGTCATTAACGATGAGGCCATTCATCGACAGTTGGTGGATGAGTTATTACTCAGGGAAAATCTCCGCCCCCTCACCCCGGTGGAATACCAACAATTTTGTCTCGGCCGCAGTGATCGGGCCTGTTTATTAGATTTGTTTGACCATCGGGGGCGGGGTCTGACGGCGGCCTATTTGCAAAAATTGATTGATTACAAAGCGGAGCAATATCACCAAAAGTTAGTCGCCTTGGAAACCCTGCCCATTTATGACGGATTACAAGCCTTTTTAGAGCGTTTACAGTTGCAACGTTTGGCGATCGCCTTGGTGACGGGGGCGGTGCGCTCAGAGGTGGAATATATTTTGGCGCGGAGTGGCTTAAGTGGCTATTTTTCGGTGATTGTGGCCGGGGATGATATTACCGCCAGTAAACCCCAACCAGACGGCTATTTAAGGGCGATCGCCAAACTGAATGAGTACCGTGTCAGAGCCCAGGATGATGACAGTTTGTTGCAAGATAACGCCGAACTGTTACCGAAAAATTGTCTGGCGATCGAAGACACGTTAGTGGGAATTCAAGCCGCCAAAGCGGCCCAGGTTCCGGTGGTTGGCATTGCCCATACCTATCCCTATCACTTCATGCAACGCCGGGCTAATTGGGCGGTAGATCGCTTTGATGAATTGGATTTAGACCGTTTACAGGTGATTTTTTCCCGTCGCCCCGTCACCGATGCTGCCGCTTAACCCTAACTAGCCCGAATGCAGCCCACCCAATACATCCGCAAACCATTGCTCTAGGCGATCGCCTAAAGCGGCCAAAGAATATTCCGACTCCGCCCGTTGACGACAGTGGTGGCGATCGAGTTGATCCAAGTTGGCGATCGCCGTGGTTAGGCCGGCAATGGAATCGGGTTCCACCAAAAAGCCAGAAATACCATCTTGAACAATTTCCCTTGGCCCGCCGCGACGATAGGCAATAATCGGCACGCCACAGGACAAGGATTCTAATGCTACCCGCCCCAACGCCTCCACCCATTTGTGGGTCATCAATAACGCTTGACATTGCCCTAACGCCTGCTGGAATTGCGCTGTGGGTAAAAAGCCCCGATAAACTAACTGCGCTTGGGGATAACGTTGTTGTAACGATTGCCAATAGGCTTCGTCTTGGATATAACCAAAAATTTGTAACCGTTTTCCTGTGATTTCCGCAGCGGCGATCGCATCTTCCAAGCCTTTTTCCGGCGAAATCCGTCCTGCCCAAGCCAAATCTTGACCCGCATTCACCTGAAACTCATAACGATTAACCTCAATGCCGCCTCCTAAAATCCGAAAAATATCCGGCTGAGGAAACGTCTCGGCTTGGGCTTGGGTATGAACTCCTAACGTACCGGGTTTAAGAGCAGCAACCCGATCAATGGCCGTTTCCATGGCCACCAACCAAGAACTCATATTGATGTAATGGAGCACCGGGGTTGAGAAAAAGGGCGCAACGTATAACGGCAACCAATCGTAGGCAAAGTTAACAATAATTTGATAGTGATGTTGCTCTTGAAAGGCCCGATCCCACAAATTGCCAATCACTCCATTGGGGGGAATGACAATATCCGAATCCCGCGTTTGTTTGGGGGCCGACTTTTGCAAGGCTCCAGCAATTTCTTGAATTGGTAAGCCCTCAACCCTTGATCCCTGGGGTGCAAAAATTGTTAAGTCATGACCGCGCCCTAATAATTCCTTAGCGATATTACAAATATTTAAACCCACCCCCCCAACTTGGCCAGATTGGAGGGTTCCCACAGGAGTTGCCACTAGTAAAATTTTCATTGCTGCTCACCGACAAATAAGAGTCTAATCGATCTTGTTAGAGGGTTTTAACCCTAACCGCTTGGGCGACTTGCTGGGCTAAGGTTCGGGCTTGATCGGTGGAATCAGCTTGGGCGAGGGCGACTCCCATGCGGCGATGGGGACGGGTGGTGGGTTTGCCAAATAAGCGTAAGTCTGTGTGGGGTTGGGTGAGGGCTTCGGCAACGCCTAAATAATTAACGGTGTCGCTGATCTCTGTGGCGAGAATGACTGCACTAGCGGCGGGGCCCGTTTGTTGAATTAGGGGGATTGGTAATCCTAAAATTGCCCGTAAATGCAGTTCAAATTCGTTTAAATTTTGGGAAATTAGGGTAACCATGCCGGTGTCGTGGGGGCGGGGAGACAGTTCAGAAAAGATGACTTCCTCGGCGGTGATAAAAAATTCCACCCCAAAAATGCCTGCGCCGCCTAGGGCATCGGTGACGGTTTTGGCGATCGCCTGAGCCTGGGCTAATTTTTCGGGACTTAGGGCGGCGGGTTGCCAGGATTCTTGATAATCTCCCCGTTCTTGACGGTGGCCAATGGGATCACAAAAGAGGGTTTCCCCAGACCATTGACGGATGGTGAGCAGGGTAATTTCCAGTTCAAAGGGAATAAATTCTTCCACAATCACTTTGACCGTATCCCCCCGCGCTCCGGCGATCGCCCCTTGCCAAGCCTGTTCCACCTGAGCGGGATCATCCACCACCGACTGCCCTTTCCCCGAAGACGACATCACGGGCTTCACCACATTGGGGAAACCAATTTTTTGGCTAACGGTTTTTAGTTGGTCTAAACTTTCAGCATAATCATATTTAGCGGTACGGACGGCCAATTTTGTGGCGGCCAACTCCCGAATGCGATCGCGGTTCATGGTTAAGTTCGTGGCCTGAGCTGTGGGAATGACCCGATAACCTTGGCTTTCCAGTTCTAAGAGTTTTTCAGTGCGGATGGCTTCTACTTCCGGCACAATCCAGTCGGGTTGATGCTTTTTGACAACAGCTTCCAATGCCTCCCCGTCCAACATCGAAATCACTTCCCAGCCATCGGCCACCTGCATCGCCGGGGCATTGGCATAGCAATCCACCGCAATCACTCGATTTCCTAACCGTTGGGCGGCGATCGTAAATTCCTTACCTAATTCCCCAGAACCAAGCAGTAAAAAAGTTTGGGGCAGAGTGATCGGACTGGGCATAATAAACTAACCAAAACAATTCGCAAATTCAGTCTACAATTTTTTGTGTCTTCAACAATTGATCCCTAATTAGCGAAGGAACGCTTAATTTTTAATGGGTTTCAAATTCGGGAAAATTATTCAAAACAGTCCCAGGGGCTTTGTTAGTGAATTATGACCGAGGTTATTAATTAATGACATTTTGTGAATTTTAGGTGGTTGAGTCTATTATTTCGGGTTAACGCCTCTGGCTTTAGGTCTATGATTGAAGCAGCCAGACGAGGGTTAGCCAGACGAGGGTTAGTTTACTGTATTGATTGATGCGGCTTTAATGTGGCGTGATCCCGTAGTATCTTGTAGATTAACAAAGCTTCAAATCGTATCGTTTGCGCCATTATTTTGTCCTAGAGGTTCCCATGAGCTTGGCAGTTCCTGCTTCCAGTCTTTCCGTTAATGTGTCTAGTAATGGTAATGCTGTCAACTTGGAAGAAGAGTCAGTACTTTATCAGCGGTTAAAGTTGGTGGAAGACCTATGGGAACAGGTTTTGCAAAGTGAATGCGGTCAGGAATTGGTGGATTTGTTGACGGAGTTGCGTTTGCAGGGAACCCATGAGGCGATCGCCAGTGAAATTTCTGAAGCGGTCATTATGGGGATTACCCAGCGGATTGAACAGTTGGAATTAAATGATGCGATCCGGGCGGCGCGGGCGTTTGCCTTATATTTTCAGTTAATTAATATTGTTGAGCAGCATTACGAACAAAACGAACAACAACGCAATCGTTGGGAAGCCTCCCAGGAAACCAATTTTTATGAACAGGCTGGTAACGAAGAAGAAGTAGTGCCGCCGCTGAAGTTTGGTTCGTCGTCGGAGCCATTACCCGTGGGCATTGACCAGGATGATGTGGAAGCTTCGGTGGGGACATTTCAATGGTTGCTCCAGGAGTTAAAACGGTTAAATGTGCCCCCCCAACATATCCAAAATTTGTTAGATCATTTGGATATTCGCCTTGTCATTACTGCCCATCCGACGGAAATTGTCCGCCACACCATTCGCCGTAAACAACGCCGCGTTGACCGCATTTTACGCAAGCTTGACCAATTACAGGGAGCAGTCAGTAACCGCCGTGATTGGATCAATACCTGGGATGCTAAAACGGCGATCGCCCAATTGACCGAAGAAATTCGCTTTTGGTGGCGCACCGATGAGTTACACCAATTTAAGCCAACTGTATTGGATGAGGTGGACTATTCCCTGCACTATTTTGATGAAGTGCTGTTTGATGCCATCCCAGAGTTATCCAAACGGTTACAGCAAGCCATTAAAGAAACCTTTCCCCGGTTACGTCCCCCCCGCGCTAATTTTTGTTATTTCGGCTCTTGGGTCGGCGGCGATCGAGATGGGAACCCCTCCGTTACCCCAGAGGTGACTTGGCAAACGGCCTGTTATCAACGGGGTTTGGTGTTAAGCAAATATTTGTTCGGATTAAGTGAATTAGTGGCCATTCTCAGTCCCTCTTTGCACTGGTGTAAGGTGTCCCAGGAGTTGCTAGATTCCCTAGAGCGCGATCGCATTCAATTGCCGGAAATTTACGAAGAACTATCCCTGCGCTATCGCCAAGAACCCTATCGGATGAAATTGGCCTATGTGACCCGCCGCTTAGAAAATACCCTCAAACGTAACGAACGGCTTGCCAATCCCGAAGAACGGCAAATCATGATCAAAATGCCCGCCGAAAACCATTACCGCACCGGGCAAGAATTGCTGGATGAATTGCGCTTGATCCAACGCAACCTGTCGGAAACGGGTTTAAGCTGCTTAGAATTGCAAAATTTGATTACCCAACTCGAAGTTTATGACTTTAATCTGGCCCAATTAGATTTTCGCCAAGAATCCTCCCGTCACGCCGAGGCGATCGCCGAAATTGCTAAGTATATGGGGGTTTTAGCCATTCCCTACGAAGAGATGAGCGAAGCCGACAAACTGGAATGGTTGGGCATGGAATTACAAACCCGTCGTCCCTTAATTCCCCAGGAAATTCCCTTTTCCGAACGTACCGCCGAAACCATCGAAACCCTCCGCACCCTGCGTCATCTCCAGTCCGAATTTGGGGTCGATATTTGCCAAACCTACATCATCAGCATGACCAACGATGCCAGTGATGTCTTGGAGGTTTTACTGCTGGCCAAGGAAGCGGGCTTATATGATCCGGCCACCGCTGCCACCACCGTCCGCATTGTGCCCCTGTTTGAAACCGTCGAAGATTTAAAAAATGCCCCCGGCATCATGGGCTCATTATTTAGTCTGCCCTTTTATCGAGCCACCTTAGCGGGGAGTTACCACGCCCTTGCCCAGTTAGAAGAACAAACATCAGAGTTTTACCAAATTCCCATCACCCCCGCTTTACTCAATCCGGGCAATCTCCAGGAAATTATGGTGGGCTATTCCGACAGTAATAAAGATTCTGGCTTTTTGAGTAGTAACTGGGAAATCCACAAAGCCCAAAAGGCCCTGCAAGCCGTTGCCCAACAACATCGGGTTATTTTGCGTTTATTTCACGGTCGGGGCGGTTCCGTCGGTCGGGGTGGCGGCCCAGCCTATAAAGCCATTTTGGCCCAACCCGCTGGCACCATTGACGGCCGCATCAAAATTACCGAACAAGGGGAAGTGCTGGCGTCGAAATATTCCTTGCCGGAATTGGCCTTGTATAACCTGGAAACCCTGACCACTGCGGTGATTCAAGCTAGTTTACTCAAAAGTAGTTTTGACTTTATTGAACCCTGGAACCGCATCATGGAAGAGTTGGCGGGAACGGCTCGCAAGGCTTACCGGAGTTTAATTTATGAAGAACCCGACTTTTTGGATTTCTTTTTGACCGTGACACCCATTCCTGAAATTAGTGAATTACAAATCAGTTCCCGTCCCGCCCGCCGCAAAGGAGGCAAAGCAGACTTGAGTAGTTTGCGGGCGATCCCGTGGGTATTTAGCTGGACACAAACCCGTTTTCTCCTCCCTGCTTGGTATGGGGTCGGCACTGCCTTAAAAACCTTTGTCGATCAAGATCCCGTTAAAAATATGAAGTTGTTGCGCTATTTCTATTTCAAATGGCCCTTCTTCAACATGGTGATTTCTAAGGTGGAAATGACTTTGTCGAAAGTCGATTTAGTAATCGCCTCCCATTACGTCCAAGAGTTATCCAAGCCCGAAGATCGGGAACGGTTCGATCGCCTTTTTCAACAAATCAAACAAGAATATCAACTGACCCGCGACTTTGCGATGGAAATCACCAACCATCCCCACCTCCTAGACGGCGATCGATCCTTGCAACGGTCAGTTTTATTGCGGAATCGCACTATTGTTCCGCTAGGTTTATTGCAAATTTCCCTCTTAAAACGCCTACGCCAAGTGACCCAAGAAGCGGAGGCCAGCGGAGTGCGTTATCGTCGTTATTCCAAGGAAGAATTACTGCGGGGGGCATTGTTAACCATCAATGGTATTGCAGCGGGAATGCGGAATACGGGTTGATCAATGCAACACCATTAACCCAGCCGCAATCATGGGGCTAAATTCAATGCCAGCTATTCAATCCGCTGCAACGGAGGGATTAGGGAGCTTGGTAAGATGGGAAGGGCATTAACCCTCCTCCCTTTCTAAAAGGCTGGTTTGATCGCCCTCATTGATACTTTTTTATCACTTTTTAATACTCCATGCCCGCCCCCCATCTCAAAGCCAAAGCCCTTAAACCCGGTAGTCCCCGTCCCGCTAAAGATCTCTGTAGTGATTGTGGTCTTTGCGATACCCATTTCGTTCATTACGTCAAAGATGCCTGTGCTTTTTTGAATCAACAGTTTGTGGAACTAGAAACCCAAACCCACGGGCGCAGTCGGGATTTAGACCAGGAAAATGATGTCTATTTTGGCGTACATCAGCAGATGTTAACGGCGCAAAAAAAAGAACCGATCGCCGGAGCGCAATGGACGGGAATTGTGAGTACCATTGGCTGCGAAATGTTAACACGGGGCTTGGTGGAAGGGGTAGTCTGTGTGCAAAATACCCCCGAAGATCGCTTTCAACCCCAGGTGGTGATTGCGAGAACTCCCGAAGAGGTCCTGGCGGCAAAGGTGAATAAACCCACCCTGTCCCCCAATTTATCGGTGTTGGAAGAGGTGGAAAAATCGGGCTTAAAACGCTTATTGGTGATTGGCGTTGGCTGTCAGATCCAGGCTCTGCGGGCGGTGGAAAAACAATTAGGGTTAGAAAAACTTTATGTCTTGGGAACGCCCTGTGTGGATAACGTTTCCCGCGCTGGCTTACAGAAATTCCTGGAAACCACCAGCCGATCGCCGGAAACCGTAGTCTATTACGAATTTATGCAGGATTTTCGGGTGCATTTCAAACACGAAGACGGCTCAACAGAATTAGTGCCCTTTTTTGGCTTGAAAACCAATCAATTAAAAGAAGTGTTTGCGCCGTCCTGCATGAGTTGTTTTGACTACGTTAATGGCTTAGCGGATTTGGTTGTCGGCTATATGGGCGCTCCCTTTGGTTGGCAATGGCTGGTGGTTCGTAATGAAACAGGGCAGGAAATGTTGGATTTAATTCAGGATCAATTACATACCGGCCAAGTCAGTCAAAGCGGCGATCGCCATCAAGCCGTACAGCAAGGGATTGTAGCCTACGACAAAGCGGTTACCTTACCCATGTGGGTGGCCAAAATCATGGGGTTAGTGATTGATAAAATTGGCCCAACAGGATTGGAGTATGCGCGGTTTTCCATTGATTCCCACTTCACCCGCAATTATTTATATGTCAAGCGCAATTATCCCGAAAAATTCGACGATCATGTGCCAGCTTTTGCTAAGCAGATTGTTGATCAATATAAACTACCGGAATAATTCGTTAAGATTTATTAATCTTCCAAGATTCAACAAGCAGTTTTTAACTTAATAAATCAAAGACATAACATGAAACTAAATTCTATAACCTTTAATCGAATAATCTATAAAATAAAAAAATCCTTAAGGATTTGTCGCCAAGTGCAATTAAATTTAAATCATTGTATAACTCAGAAAAGTTAATTATTATACCAATAGGATTTAGGTGTCGCACAAAAAGAATGATTCAAAAGAACCTAAATATAGATCTGCTGTCAAAAGAAAACCTCCCTTTTGATGTTGGTTTTTTTCCGCCCATATCCGTCTCAAGAGTACTAAAAAAGGAAAGATCAATATATCCGACTCAAACCATACAGTATGTATTAAGCATGAAAGATATTTTGATCCTATTCATGGCTATGGCATTAAATTCGATAAATCGACATATGAAGAAATAAATTCTGTTGTGGAAAGTCGTGACATAAAAAATATCAACAAATACCTTGATAGTACTTTTGGGTACTATACCTTGGATTTAGACAATGAATTCGTATTGGCTCATTACAATTGGCATATATTCGCCGACAAAGATAAGTTAAAGGGGATTTATGATCCAATTCTTAATATCAAAAACATAAATAATATTCTAAATAGAAGGATCGAGAGAATGTTAAATAAATGCAATACTGCAAAATATATATTATTGATATTTGGAGAGGCTCAAGAATATAAATATATGATGATCGATGATTGTCATTTTGATTTAAATGACTTGAGTCCAGTTAAAAATGTAGCGAAAGATATATTTCCCGATTCATGTGTTTTTGTTGAAAATTTAAATGATGTTAATACTCCTGGCAAGATATTATCTCTACTCAATAATAGTGCTAAAACAAAAAAACGTAGTGTTTGGAATAAAAGAGCGACAAAAACTTAGATATTTCTCTTTATACTCTGAACGGCTTAGAAGTTAACTTTTTTCGAGAAAGAATACGAGATTCTGAAAGGAATGATTGGCACGCGCTCTTTAAATGAGCAATCAAGATCAGGTAAAATGGGTTGCAAAAAGACTGA
>Ga0315905_10005290_pt1 | contig 13154 bp, 9 predicted proteins | sample LakEriMetagenome_5_FD_203522 | JGI IMG/M metagenome (GOLD analysis project Ga0315905, IMG submission 203522) | Freshwater fungal communities from buoy surface, Lake Erie, Ohio, United States - Buoy 4 MA121 | ecosystem: Environmental > Aquatic > Freshwater > Lake | place: USA: Lake Erie, Ohio... | reverse complement strand
GGGCCGCCCGAGGGGCCGAGGTCGGCCCACCAGCACCCCGCCGCATCCGGCTCAACCCGGCTGGCCCGGTCGATCCGGGCCACCCCCAGCCCAGTCAGGTCCAACACTTCCGAATAGAGCGCCCGCACGGTGCCCCGGGGATCGATGCGCACGTTCATGCGACCACCGCCTCCCCAGGGACTTCCACGCCCGTGCGCACGATCCGCCGCCGGGGCCGGTCGACCAGCAGCGTCTCGAGCTGCCGGCCCACCCGGGCCAGGTCCCCGGCGATCCGCTCCCGCAGCCCCTCCGACTGCCGCAGGTCCCTGGGCCGGATCCCCCGGACCAGGTTCTGCGCCTGGGTGACCAGCCGGTCGAGGTCCTCGCTGCCCCGCAGTCCCGCCTGACGGAACCTTCCGAAGAACTCGAGCAGGTTCTCCAGGGAGGAATCCCGAAAGGTCTTCGGCCGGCCCCCGGCTTCATCCGTCAGCCGCTCGGCGAGGTGCTCGACCAGCCGGCCGAACTCCTCCGTCAGCGCCGACTGGGCCAGCTCCACCGCCTGGTCCAGTCGATCCCCGGCCCGCTTCAGCTCCCGGCGGTAGAGGCCGGGGTCCAGGGCCAGCAGGTAGCTCGGCGGCTCGATCGAGGGGTACTCCCACGCCACGGTGAACAGGTCCCGGACGTCGGCTGGGTAGTCCTCCAGGTTGAAGAAGCGGCCCAGACGCTCCCGGGCCGCCTCCAGCAGGCCCGGGAAGGCCTCCGCCAGCTCCTCCACGCCGGCAGCCAGCTCCTGGCGGTAGAGCTCCATCGCCTGCTCGAACTCGGGGATCAAGGGCCGGGGGATCAGGCGGACCCCCGGCTCGACGAACGGCAGGCCCAACCGCCGCCAGGTGCCGGTGATCCGGCCCCGGATGCCGGTGAGGAGCCTCAGCGTCGGGTGGGTTCTGTCGATGATCTGCTTGCTGGCCCGCAGGAAGCGGCTGTCCACCCCGGCGTCGCCGATCAGGTCCGACTTCTGCCGGGCGGACAGCGTCCGGCTGGTGCCCCACCAGCGGAGCTGCAGCCGCACCGCCGCGCAGTGCTGCCGCAGGTGCTCGGCGGCCGGGGTGCTGTCGATCCACGGCCCTTCACTCGGGGCCGAAGGGTTATTGGGGGAACGGGCAGGCCCCGCGGGGGGCAGATCCAAGAGACGCGTCATCGGTGAGTACTCCTCAGTTGTGGGAATCAAAACCAAACCAGGCCAAACCAAACAAAAACCCGGTCCGGGCGGGGATACCGCCGGGACCGGGTGGGGTGGGTAGATAGATCCCGCAGCGGTCAGACCGCCGCGGTCTTCACGGCGCGGGAGCGCCTGCCCGGGGGGGACTGGTCCCCGGGGGCCTCTGGCAGGCCGTATAGGCCCGGGGTCGATGCCGACAGGCAGCGCCCCGTGGCCCAGGCGCGCAGCCTGTCCACCGACTCCCGGGCCGTCACCGCCACCGGCACGATCTGCCGGGCCGCCTCGGTGACAGGGACTCCCAGCAGTGCCGCCAGCCGGCAACAGGCATGGATCTCCGCGCCGGTCCACGCGGTGTCATCGGGAAGGTCCCGGGCCTGTAGCCCGAACTTGCCCGCGCACAGCGACCAGATGGCATCCTTCTCCCGCCGCGTGGGCAGGTCGAGGAAGAAGACCCCGTCGAACCGCTCCGCCCGCGTGAACTCCGGCGGCAAGCGGCTCATGTCGTTGCAGGTGCCGATGAAGAAGACATCGGAGGTGTGATCACCCAGCCAGGTGAGGAGAGATCCCAGCAGCCTTGAGCCCACGCCGCTGTCCCCCTGGCCGCTGGAGGAGGGCAGCGCCTTCTCCAGCTCATCGCAGAACAGGATGCAAGGGGCCATCGCATCGACCTGACGGAGGGCCTGCCGGACGTTCTGCTCCGTCTGGCCGACCAGGCTGCCCATCAGGGAGCCGAGGTCGAGCAGCAGCGTCGGCCGGCCGGTCTCGTTGCCGAGCGCCTTGGCCAGGAAGCTCTTGCCGGTGCCGGGGACCCCCAGGAGCAGGATCCCCCGGGGCCGCACCGGCCCGCCCCGCAGGGCCTGCCGGCAGAAGCCCTTCACGGCCTCCAGGCCGCCAAGGTCGGCGAAGGTCTCCGGGCCCCGATGCAGCGCCAGCAGGTTGGCCTTCCTGAGCGCCTGCGCCTTCAGCTCGAAGACCACCTCCGGGCGGATCTCCCCGTGCCGGGTGATCGACAGCGCCATCGTCCCCTCCGCCTCGTGGTGCGTCAGGCCGCTGGCGGCATCGAGGATCCGGTCCAGGGAGGGGGGTTCCGGGGACTCCGGCCCCGAGAGCGATAGCGCCATCTGCCGCAACTGCCCGCGTTCGGGCAGCGCGTGCTCGAGGACGAGGAACAGCCGCTCGAGCTCCGGGGGCAACTGCACCACCGGGGCCAGGACCACCAGCACCCTGCGGTCGGCCTTGCCCTCCAGGAGAGTCTGTTGGAGCACCTGCACCAGTTCCGCGTGGTTCAGGAACCGGTGCAGGTTGTGGCAGACCATCAGGCAGGTGGACCCCGCCATCGCTCCCAGGTGCCGGACGGCGGCGAGGGGGTCGCCGCCACCTTGGGAAGATTGGCCCTGCCCGGGAGTCTGGATGCCCCGGGCGATGTCCCAGAAGGCGATCTCCCAGCCCTGGTCCTGGGCCAGTTGGCGGATCTCGCGCTCGGCCTCATCCGGCTGGTGGGTCTGCACCCAGATGCCCGAAAAAGCTGCGTTGATGTGCTCGATCAGTGCGGTGCGCATGCGGTCAAACTCCTTGGGTTAAATCCAAACCAAAACGGCCGGGGACATCCCGGCCGTGGAAGGAGGAACAATGGAAAGCGTGGGGAATCTCAGCCGCTGGCTGGGGTCCCCACGGGGTCCTTGGATGGATTCCATGGACCGTTACGATCCTTCAGCCCCAACCAGTCGAGCTGGTCGGCGGCGGCGTCTTCCGGGGACAGGCCCCCGGTATGGCAGTCGAGGAGGAGTTCCAGGTCGCCGGCGATCTCCCGCCAGGGGAGGCCCGACCGGCGCTGGAACTCGGCCTCGAAGCGCTGCAGCCAGGCTGCAAACGGCTCGGGCATGGGGATCTCCTGGGCCTCAGGGTAGGTCAAAGAAAAACCCGCGCCGGGGCGCGGGTTAGGGGGAGAAGTCCCTGCGGGAGGTGGGCCACCGTCAGGGGCTTGGGTGGGTGGGGTTGCCCTCCAAGGCCTCGAGCCCCTCGGCCCAGACCGCCTCTTGGGCCTCGTCCTCGCTGAGGGGAGGGCCGGCACCCGGGGAGAGCCCCTCGAGGTGGTAGACACCGATGTCGAGCAGTCCCTGGCTGGCGCGCACTGTGCGGAAGCGTTCGCCAAGGGCCGTGAAGGTGACGGCTTGGGAAAGGTCTTGAACCTTCCCTAGGTGGGGCTGGCTCATGGGTTGCACTCCCGCAGGCCTTCGAGAGACTCCGGGGCATCCGCCCGGGGCTGGTCCCGGGTGATGAGGCCGAGGGCCCGCTCGAGGGCCCGGGAGGCATCCCGGCAGGAGGAGCCCTCGAAGCCGTGGGTCTCGAGGGCAACCTCCCCCGTGGGGGATATCTGGACCTGGATCCGGCGCATGGCTCAGCCCTCCACCCGCAGCGTCAGGCGGACCGACCCATCGGGCAGCGCCTGCTCAAGGCAGGGGTAGCCTTGCCGGCGGGCCTCGAGCTTCGTCTTCTCGATGGCGTAGGCCTGGCGGAACTGGTCCAGCTTCTCGGGGAGGCCCCAGAAGCCTCCGAAGTTGTCGTAGAGCAGTTCGCCCCGGTCGGTCAGGCAGATCGGGAAGCGCCAGCCATCGAGCTGGATCCCGGTCCCCTCGGCGATCCGGTCGAAGAGCCGGACGGGGCCCCGGGTGGGGAGGGGAAGCCGGAGGCGCAGGCAGGCGGCCTCCCGGGCGGCGGGGTCCTTCAGCTCCGCCTGGATGGTGACAGTGTGGCTCATGGGGAGGATGGCTCCTGATTGGGAAGGGGAAACAAAAAAGCCCGGCGGGATCGCCGGGCTTGGAAGAGCGGAGGGCTAAGCCTTCGCTTCAGGGAATTATGACGCGTTTGGGGCGGGAATTTAGGTAAAAACCTTTTTTTATCGCAATTAAGGCAGATAAAATGAACACTTGCCACCACGGGAACCTTGTGGATATCGGCCCTTCTCTCCCATTAGATTTACAGCTCCCATAATTCGCGATCGGCCTGGGATTCCCACGCGGCATCCGACTGAACTAGTTAAGGCCTTACCTGTGAATGTTCAGCCAAGCCGCTGACAGGAAGGCATCATCGACCAACCGAATCAATTTTTTAAAATTATGGACACTAACAATAGGATCTAATTTTTTCCCGGATTCCATCCATTGAGGGAACTGGGTGCCGTTCCATTTTCCCAAGGATAGGTCGATTCTCTGGAGTGATTGCATCTCCCAGAGTGCCACTTTGTGAAGCTTTTACCAGACACCTGCCTCATGCCAGTCCTGCAACCGTCTCCAGCAAGTCATTCCTGCATTACATCCCACTTAACCGGGCAACACCCTCCCTTGGAAAACATCTCGCAATGAATTATAACCGAGGCCAGCACAACACGGGGTGATCAGCCACTGCCTCCCACCATTGTGTCGAGATTTTTTCTGAGAAATCCGTTGCTTCACCCGTTACCAAAAATGTGTCGAGAAATTATCTCCTTGGCCATGGCTTATCCTCCGAAACGAACACCCATGATGGATTTTCAGTCGAGTCATGCCGCAAAACGAACCTTTCAAGGGCACACTATTCAAGAACAGGTTGAATTAGGGGCTCTTCGGCGAGAAGTTCCCGGTTTACATTACCGGCTGGATATTGAAAACCTGGTCCCACACGGGGCAAATGGCTTCCGCCATTCCTTGCAAGTTTTTGGGAAATTCCGAGGAAAACCTGCTAGCCTCACGGAATGTTGGTAAATGGTTAAAAACCGGAAACTTGGCTCTGATGCCCGAGGCCGGACCAGGAAAAACCATGACACCCTTTCGCCCTTTATACTCGATCGCCATGATGTCCCTCATTCTTCCGGCTTGCGGGCGGCGTGCTGACATCGAACCTGCCCAGGCTCCGGTCCCACCCCCTGTCCGCGTGGCAAAGGTTTCCCGGGCGGATGTCCCACTCGTGGCCGAGACGGTGGGCACCGCCAAACCCTCGGTGACCGTGCAGGTGCGGGGCCGTGTCGATGGCCAGATCAAGAAAGTCCATTTCAAGGAGGGCGGCGAGGTCAAGGAGGGACAGTTGCTGTTCGAGATCGACAGCGAGTCCTTCGAGGCGGCCATGAAGGAGGCCGAGGCTACCCTCGCCGCCGCAATCTCCCAGGAAAAACTGACCCAGATCGAGAAGGACAGGTCCGAGAAACTCGCCAAGGCGGGCGCCTCGCCTGTGGAAATCTTCGAGAAAGCCAGGGCCGCTCACGACAACGCCGTCGCGGCCGTGGCGCGCGACCGGGCCAGGCGGGATGTCGCCCGCCTGCAACTGGGTTACTGCAAGGTCACAGCCCCCATTTCCGGCGTTGCGGGCAAGCTGGAAACCGATGGTGGCAGCCTCACCCGCGGTTACGACACCCGTCCCGTGATCAGCATCAACCAGCCGAAGCCGGTTTATGTCGAATTCGCCCTGCCCGAGCGCCTGTTGCCGCAGGTGCGCAAGGCGGCCGCCGGACCCGATCCTTTCCTGGTGGATGTCCGCAAGTCAGAGCAGGCCGCCTCCATCCGCGGCAGGGTCGGCTTCATCGATAACCAGGTCGACCAATCCACCGGCACCATCCTGATGCGGGCCGAGTTCCCCAACACCGATGTCGCCATCTGGCCCGGCGAGTTCTTCGAGGTGTCGGCCATTCTGTCCGTGGACAAGGGCGCGCTGGTCATGCCGTTGTCCGCACTGGGGCAGGGTGCGGCCGGCCCTCACGCCTTCGTGCTGGGGGAGGACAACAAGGTCCGCCTGCGCCCCCTCAAGGTCCATCGGATCGACCGCGAGACGGTGTTGATTGCCGAGGGCCTGGCCGAGGGCGATCAGGTCGTCACCGAGGGGGCCGTCCGCCTGCTCGACGGCATGGCTGTCCGGCGGGTGGATACCCCGGGGGCGCCGTGACCGCCCAGCCTACCCGTGGCCAGGGCCTGCTCGCCACGGTCATCCGCAGGCCCGTAGCGGTGCTGCTTTCGCATTTGTGTCTGGCGCTTTTCGGCATCCTCGGCTGGATGAATCTCCCATTCAACCGCATGCCCGATGTCGAGTACCCCACCATCGTGGTGGCCGCCTCCCTTCCGGGCGCCACGCCGGACAGGATGTCCGTTTCGGTGGCCGCCCCTCTCGAGGCAAGGGTCTGCGCCGTCGCCGGTCTGCTCGACTGTTCCACCACCTGTGTCACAGGCTCGGTCACCATTTCGCTCCGGTTCCGATCCGGGCATGACATGGGTGCCGCCATGGGCGAGGTAAATCGGGCCATCCGGGCCGCCTCGGCCGACCTGCCCGCCTCGATGATCGATCCGCCCGTTTGCCAGCATTACAACCCTACCGACACGCCCCTGTTGTACATGGCCCTTGAATCCCCGGGCACACCCGACGCCGCCATGGAGGAAATGGCCCGCCAAAGGGTCGCCAACCCGCTTTCCTCCATCCCAGGCGTTTCCCGGGTCAGCATCCAGGGTGGCGGGCGATTCTCGTGGGTGGTTCGGACCGACCCGGTTGCTCTGGCCGCTCGTGGCATTTCCCCCGCTTCGGTCATGGCCGCTCTCGGGAGCATGGTGCCTGGCCTTCCATGGGGCGGTCTGCGCAGCCTGCAATCCGACATTCCGCTTGAGGGTGAAGTGCCTGTCGGCCCGGAGGGGGTGTCACTTTCCCGGGTCGCGATTCCCACCAAGCCGCGGACTGGGCAACCGGCAACGCGCCCGGTCTGGCTTTCCGATATCGCGACGGTCTCCCCGGAATTCTCCAAGGCCAGATCGGGCAAATGGTGGAACGGCAAACCGTGCGTGGTAATCGCCCTCTACCGCGAGGTGGGCTCGAACGCGCTCGAAGTGGGGGACCAGGCGAACCGGGCGCTGGATCAAATCCGCCGCAACCTGCCTGCGGGTGCCCGGCTCGGGATGGTCTTCGACAACACCCGTCCCGTCCGCGCCGCCATCGATGAAATGATCATCACTCTCGGCCTTTCCATAATTTTGGTCCTGGTCATCATCGGCCTGGGCTTGCGCGACTGGAGGGGCACGCTCATCGCCTGTTCCGTGGTGCCCCTGTCCATCACCGGCATGATGGGTTTCATGTGGCTGGCCGGCTTCAGCCTCAACACGCTCACGCTGCTCGCCCTCAGCCTCGCCATCGGCTTCGTGGTCGATGACGCCGTCGTCGTGCTCGAGAATGTGATCCGCCACCGCGAGATGGGCCTCGGACCTTTCGACGCCTCCGTGGAGGGCGCGCGTGGCATCGCCTTCACCATGGCCTCCATCACGGTTTCCCTGCTGGCGGTCTTCCTACCCATCCTGCTGGTGCCCGATATCCTGGGCCGCATGTTTCGCGAGTTCGCCCTCACACTCATGGGATGCATCACCTTGTCGGGCGTAGTGAGCCTGCTTCTGGTCCCCATCCTTTGCCTCTGGCTGCCGGAGCGCCCCAGGGCTTCTCATCCGGCCAAGTCAGCTCCGTTTGGCCCGGCACGCCGGCTATATGTTCGCCTGCTCCACTGGCTGGTCGCCCACCCATGGGTGGCCATGGTGGGAATCCTGGCGTTCCTTGTCGCCACCAACCGGGTTTCTTCCGGCGTGCGCAAGGGCTTCCTTCCGGCCGAGGACAAATCGCTGCTGGTTCTTTTCACCAGGGCGGAACCCGAGTTGTCCTGGGAACGCCTGCAGGCGGCCCACCGCAATCTGTGGGACCTGATCGCCAAGGTGCCCGAGGTTGAGGAAACCCTCACCTACCTCGGGCAGGACGAGCTGAATACCACCCCCTCCGACGGGCTGCTGCTGCTGCGTTTGAAATACCCGCCCAGGCGCTCCCTCGCCGACATCACCGCCGACATCCAGGCCCGGCTCGACCGCGATTCGCCCCTCGCGTTCACCCTCTTCAACATCCCGTCCCTCTACCTGAACACCAAACGCACCAAAAGCGCCTACCAGGTGCTGGTGACTGCCTCAGATGCGGATGCGTTGCCGGGGGCGGTGGCTGAAATCCGTCGATGGATGGATGAAAAAGACGGTTTCCTTTCCATAGACACCGATATTGAACCCGGCGCTCCCACGCTGGAGATTGCGCCCTCAAGGGCACGCATGGCCATGGCCGGCTTCACACCCGCCCAGGGTGCCAGGGCCCTTCAGGCGGCTTTCGGCCCCAGCTTCACGGCCAACCTGTGGGCCCCTGGCGCCACCCGTTCCCTGGCGGTCGGCTTCCAATCCGACAGGACCGCCGGCCCTCGGGACCTCGGCCTCGTGCGCCTAAACCGTTCGAACAGCGCATCCACCGCCGGCTCCGCGCCGCTCGATGCTTTCACCGAATCCGCCACGGCGGTCTTGCCGCGCCAGGCCAACCGGTACAACCGGTTGCCGGCGGCCTCCATCTCCTTCAACCTGCCGCCCGGTGCCGATTCCGCTTCCTTGCTGGCCAGCTTGGAGGATCGACTCGCCACCCTCCAGGGCCAGGGGGTCCGCGCTGAGTTGGTGGGCACCGCCCGTGAGGTGAGCTCCTCGGTCCTCCGCGCCATGCCACTGGTGTTGCTGGCATTTGTTGTCATGTATCTCACCTTGGGCTTCCTGTACGAGTCGCTCACCCACCCGGTCACGGTGCTGGCCACCCTGCCATCGGCGCTCTTCGGCGGGCTTTTGGGCCTTTGGTTTTTCGATATCGAGCTCGACATCTACGGATTCTTCGGATTGCTCATGCTGCTGGGCCTGGTGAAGAAAAACGCCATCATGCTGGTCGATTTCGCCAGGTCCAGGCAGTTGGCGGGAGCCGATGCCACCACCGCCATCCTCGAGGCCTCGGTCGAGCGGCTCAGGCCCATCCAGTTGACCACGCTGGCGGCCGCCGCCGGGGCGGTCCCCATGCTGGTCGGCACCGGTTCGGGCGTCTCGGTGCTCAGGCCGGTGGGGGCGGTCCTCCTCGGCGGACTGCTGGTCTCCCAGGTGGTCACGCTGGCGCTCACCCCGCCGCTCTATCGCTTCATGGAAGGGGTGTCGTGCCGCGTGCGCCGCCTGTTCCAGGGGGGAGCCTCCACATGACCGCCTGGTTCATACGGCGACCCATCGGCACCACCCTGCTCCTGCTCAGCATCGCCGTGGCGGGCATGCTGGGTTACAGGGAGCTCCCCATCGGCAATATCCCCGAGGTCGAGTTCCCCACCCTGGTCATCACCGCCACAGCGGCCGACGCCTCCGCTTCCTTCATGGAAAAGACTGTCACCAATCCGCTCGAGGAAAAGCTGGCGAACATCCCGGGTATCGAGAGGATCCAGTCCACCAGCACACTGGGCCACAGCACCATCATCCTCCGTTTCCGCCTCGGCCGGGACATGAACGAGGCGGCCAACCAGGCCCAATCCGCCATCGATGAGGCGTCCTCCACCCTCACCCCAGCCCTCGACACCCCGCCCGTCCTGTCCAACTTCAACCCGGCCGACCAGCCTATCCTCCTTCTCGGCCTGCGCTCCTCCTCCCTGCCCCTCTGGGATCTCGATGATCTGGCCCAGCGGCAGTTGGGGCCTCGTCTGGGCACGGTTCCCGGTATCGCCAAGGTCTCCATCCTGGGTGGATCCGAAAAGGCGATCCGCGTCGGTTATAGCCCGGTGCTCCTTGCAGGCCACAAGTTGTCACCAACCCTGATTGAAAAACGGCTCACCGACGCCAATGCGAACCTGCCCGCGGGCCGACTCGACGGGCCCACCCGTTCGGTTCAACTTGAAAGCAACAGCCGGCTGGAAAGCGCGCGCCAGTTCCAGTCGGTGCCTCTGCGGTCCGGACAGGAAGGCCTCCTGCTCCTTTCCGATGTTGCCACCGCCGCGGAAGGCGGCCTTGAGGAGCGTTCCGCCAGTTGGATCGGCAAGGACCCCGGAATCGTCATCGCCGTCCGCCACGCCCCCGGGTCCAACTCATTGCGGGTGGCCGGCGATGTTCGGGCCCTGCTGCCACAACTAATGGCCACGCTCCCGGGTGGCACAAGCCTGGAGATCCTCGCCGATTCCACGCTGCCGGTCGGCGAATCGATTCGCGACCTGCAGTTCACACTGGTTGTGGCGGTGGCCCTGGTCGTTCTTGTGACACTGCTGTTTTTGGGCGACCTCCGCTCCACGCTGGTCACCAGCCTCGTGGTCCCGGCCAGTCTGGCCGGCACGCTGGCGTTCATGTGGCTCGCCTCCTACAGCCTCGACAACCTGTCCCTGCTGGCCCTCACGCTCGCCGTGGGCTTCGTTGTCGATGACGCGGTGGTGGTGCTGGAAAACTCCCACCGCCTGGTCGAGGAGGGCATGAGCCCGATGGAGGCCGCCATCACCGGGGCCGGCCAGATCGGCTTCACCATCCTCTCCATGACCCTCTCCCTCGTGGCGGTCTTTCTGCCCGTGCTCCTGATGGGCGGGGTGATTGGCAGGCTCTTCCGCGAATTCGCCATCACCCTCTCGGTGGCGATCCTGCTTTCCGGTGTGATCGCCATGTTTTTCACCCCGGTGGTCTGCGCGCGGCTCATCCGCCCCGCGCGCAAGCCCGCTCATCCCTCAAAACCCCGCGGGCTCGCCACCCGCCTCTACCTGCTCACGCTGCGACCGGTCACCGCCTTTCCCCTGCTAATCCTGTTGGCAGGTGGCGCCACAGTCTTCTGGACCGTGCGTGAATTCATGGCCGCGCCCAAGGGTTTCGTCCCCCCGGATGACCAGAATCGCCTGATGGTTCAAACCCGGGTCAAAGCCGGCACCTCCCACGCAAGGATGCGGCAGGCCCATGAGGCCCTTCAGGAATTGCTCGACAACCACCCCGCCGTGGAGCGTCATGCCACGCTGCTGGGCGTCAACGAGTTCAACCAGTCTCCCGATCAGGGCTGCATCCTCGTGGAACTGCGGCCCGAAACCATGCGCGGTCCCATCCAGCGCGTGCGTGAAAGCCTCGCGGAGCTTTTGAATTCAGATCCGCTCATCCTGGCACGGATTGTACAGCCCCCTTCCCTCCCGCTGGCCACCACCCTCTACCCGGCCTCGCTGCAGTTCACCTTGCGGGGGATCGATCGCGCCGAGGTCGATGCCTGCGCGGAGTCGCTGGTTCAGGCCATGCTCGCCTCGGGCAGTTTTGACAACCTTCCCGGCAACCCGGATGTGGGAGCCCAGGCGATCCGGGTGGCCGTGGATGGCCGCATGTGCGGTTTGCTCGGCATCGACCCCGGCGAGATCAACCGCACCCTCCAGGCCGCCTACGCAGCAAATCAGAATGACACCGTTTACGACAGGAGCGGCTCCCGCAAACTGGTGATTTCAGCCGACACGCGATACCAGCGGGATCTCAACCAGTTGGGTTTCCTCCAGGTCCAGGCCCGAAATGGCGCCCTCGTCCAGCTTCGGCAGGTGGCCAGCTTCGAGTCGGTCCGTCTCCCTGCCCGACTGGACCATGTCAACCGCTTTCAATCCCACACGCTGTCCTTCGACCCCGCTCCCGGGGTCCTTTCCGAGGAGGCCATCGCCAGGGTCCGCGCCATCTCCACCCAAATCCTCGCTGAACACCCTGCCGTCCAGGGCGGTGTGGACGGGGTCGCCTTGGAATACTCGGAGGTCTCCGGCGGCTTCCCCGCGCTGCTATTGTTCGCCCTGCTGGTGATCTATCTCATCCTGGGCATTCTCTACGAGAGCTTCGTTCACCCCGTCACAGTCATTTCAGGTCTCCCCTCGGCCTGCCTGGGCGGCCTGCTGGTCCTCCGCTACTTCGGCCTGGAACTCGATCTCTATGCCTTCCTGGGCCTCCTGCTGCTGCTCGGTATCGTCAAGAAAAACGCCATCATGGTCATCGATTTCGCTTTGGAGAAATGCAGGGCCGGCGTGGCCCCCCGCGTGGCGGTCACCGAGGCCTGCGCCGTCCGCCTGCGGCCCATCCTCATGACCACCCTCGCCGCCATCGTCGGCGCCCTGCCCATCGCCCTGGGATGGGGGGCAGGTGCCGAAAGCCGCAAACCCATGGGCCTAGTGGTGGTCGGCGGCCTGGTCCTCTCCCAATTGGTCACCCTCTACCTCACGCCGGCGGTGTTCCTCTGCCTGTCCCGTCTCGAAAAGATCAGGCAGCCGACCCCTCCCGAATCTTAAAATGGGCAAGATGTAGCGGTTTTGCCAAAGTTGCCGGGCTGGAGAGTCGATGAAGACAATGGGTCTTCGCGTAAACCCAGGTGCTCCCGCATGCTTTCGTGGTTCGGCCGCTGCATCCTGATGGCAACCCTGCTGGGTTGCCTCGGTGGCTGCACGCCGCTGCGCGATTGGGTCCGCAAGGGGTTCAAGGTCGGCCCCGACTACTGCCCGCCCCCGGTTGCATCTGAGGAAGACTGGATCGATTCCGGGGCACCCTTGCTGTCGGCCGGCCAGGTGGACGAGGGGGCCTGGTGGGCCCTGCTCAACGACCCCGTGCTCAACGATCTGACCGCCCAGGTGCGCGCCAACAACTGGACGCTGCGCGAAATGGGGGCACGCGTTCTGGCCTCCCGCGCCCAATTCGATTACACCAAAGGCAAACTGTTTCCCCAAAACCAGTCGATCAATGGCACTTACTCCCGAAATGTTTTCGGGTTCGACCAGGGCCCCCTGCCGCCGGAGTTTTTAAGCCTCCTCGGCTATCAAAAGTGGTTCAACACCGGCCTCGCCTCGTTTGCCGTGGGATGGGAGATGGATTTCTGGGGCAAGTACCGCCGAGCCATCGAGGGCCAGGCCGCCGAGCTGGAGGCATCCGTCGCCACCCGCGACCAGGCGTTGGTCATCCTCCAGGCCGAAGTCGCCGACGCCTATGTCCAGTACCAGGTGGCCAAAAGCCAGGCAGGCTTGGCGCGCAGGCTGGCGGAATTTGAGGGTGAACTGGTCCGCCTGAGCAACATCAAGTTCAAGGAGGGGGCCACCTCCGAGGTCGATCCCCGCACCAGTGAAACCGCCTACCAGGGCACACTGGCCAAATTGCGCGGGTATGAGATGCAG
>Ga0315905_10005289_pt1 | contig 13155 bp, 14 predicted proteins | sample LakEriMetagenome_5_FD_203522 | JGI IMG/M metagenome (GOLD analysis project Ga0315905, IMG submission 203522) | Freshwater fungal communities from buoy surface, Lake Erie, Ohio, United States - Buoy 4 MA121 | ecosystem: Environmental > Aquatic > Freshwater > Lake | place: USA: Lake Erie, Ohio... | reverse complement strand
TTCATATAATGAATTTTCTAAATCAATATCTCTATCTAAATTGAAATATTCTATTTTTGTATTATAATCAATATTATAACTATGATAAAAATTTTCCATAAAGTGTTTTCCATTAGATGAATTGTTTACAAATGAGTTTCTGTATTCATCATCACGATAAGTATCATGGTGACCATGAAATATTATCTCATAATCATTTTCTATAGATAAAAATTTATTATTTATATGTCTACCATTATCAGTTTCAATATAAACAGGTATTACATTTTTAAGGTTTCTAATATAATAATCAAACAATTCTTTAGCATCATCACGCATAACAACTTTAATTATATCATACTTATTATAATAATAATTTACTAATGATAATTGACATAAAATATCTGTCCACCCTTGATGAAAATATAAATATCCTTTTTTCATTTTTTTAACTTGCCCATTTATCTGATTTCTTTAAATCATATTTATCAACAATTTTTTTATATTCTTGAGAAATTGATTTATATGATTGTCCATATATTGTTGAAAAATTATCATTTAATGGTAATAATTTACCACCATGACTTATATGTAAATATAAAAATATATTAAGACATTTAAAATACCCACATTCTATATGATTTTCAGAATACATTTTATATATATTAAAATTTTTACAAAAATCTTGAACATCAGTATCCTCAATTGTCCTATAAGTTTTATGTGAAAAATTACTTACAATACTATACAATACGTCTTTTTTCCAAAGAGATGGATTTACATTATAAATATATTTTTTAGGATTATTTTGTTTAATTAAAAATACTGAATCACTATCAATATCTTTTGTTTCACAATTTACCCAATTTGATGGTAGTTCATCAGAATTAATTTTGACTATTCTGTCACTAAAAAGATAATCATCATATTTTAAATCAATTCTATCAATAGAATTGAGAATCATTAAATCTAAAAATTTCTCAATTAATTGAGTTTCTACATTTAATAAAATATCAATATCATGAATTAATAAAAAATAATCATATTCTATTTGGTTAAGACAAGTTTCTAATCTTTTAGCATATGTATCGTTATTATTATAAAATACAACTTTATTATATTTTTCATAAATATAACCAATATCTAAATTATTATCATCAATAAGAAGGGTTAAATTACCTTTATTAGAAATATAATCTGTTTGTATTTCTAAAATATCTAAATATGATGTATTTGAGTATATTAAATAATTAATCATTAAGTGTTATTTTAAATTTTGTTAAATTAAATCTCCAAGGTGAATTTAAACCATTATCTAATTTTTTGCATAAATTAGAATTTATTGTAATTTTTTTATAATCAACATTATCGTTCCAACCTGATGTTGTACTATCTTGATATATAATTGTTATATTATCATCTTCAATTTTTACTATTTCACCAATAATCCCATCATTGGTTTTAACACGCATGAATAATTTAAATTCTGAATTTTCCGTATGTTCACTATCCATAAATATTTGATAATCAACATTCATAAATGAATATTTAAATCTTTGATTAATATCCAAAAAATATGGTGAATTAATTACATACAATTTTGTATTTTCTTTTGAGAAAAGAACATTGCAAATACCACCTCCAATAGTACCTACAATTTCTTCAGCATTTGAAAATAATTCTATTTTCTCTATAGTTGATAATGTTTCCGTAAAAACTTCTTCATATCCTTGATTAATTAGAAAAGACACTAATTCATCTTCATTCTCTAATCGCCTTCTTGTCGTATAATTTGTTCCAATATTGCTAAAATCATTATGAATCCAGCTTCTTCTTGAGATATATATTTTTTTAGGGAAGTTTTTATTTGTTTTATTTACTTTATTGGATATTTCCTTGAAAAAATTGTAGATTTCTTTTCTTGGTGGTGCATTGGAATCAAAATCATGTGTATAAGAATTTGAGATAAAAATATCTTTATAAAGTGTATTATTTTTTGCAATAATTATATCATCTAAACTAATTCCAATTAACTCTAAAAATTCAACAACAAATTTATAAAAATCTTTTTTGCCTTGATTTGGATATGTCATCAAAAGTTTTAGATTATTAATTTCTTTTTTTAATTCAAGAAATGAAATTAAATATGGTAATGTATCATAAATAAAATGATAATAATTATCAGTATTATAAATAAAAAAAAATAAAGGATTATCTTCTTTATGTGTAAAATTTGAATCTATAAATTTAATGTCATTTTTAGTGTTTGCTTTTTCTAATGACATTGTTTTTTCAATAATAGGATTATATGTTATATCCTTTTCTATTGAATATAATAATGGATTTGGGTAAATTAATGATTCTCCTACTAATAGACTATTCTTAATGTTATAAACATTGATAATTCTACCATTAGAATCTTTTTCAAAGATATTTTTATAAGGTTCTAATTCATTAAAATTAATTTTTACCATTATAGTTTATCTTTATTTTCCTTAAAAAATTTCTCATGTGGATATTGATTAATATCTTCTAAGATTTGTTCCATTGGTGTATCAAATAGTCCTCTATATGGGCTAGTTGGGTTATTTTTATATTTTTGATTATAAATAAACTCTCGATTAAACATTGAATACTTACCTATACCTGGTTTTATATGGTCATGTCTTACATTTGATATAATATTTACAACACCGTTTGCAAAAACGGTATTAACATTAACATCTTTTTTTAATAAACGATAAGTAACATCACCATCTTCCTCACCAAAACCAAGAAGTCTTTCATCAAAATAACCAATTTCTGACATAATATTTTTTGAAACAAAAAAATGAGAAAAAGAACCATTTACTTTTGTTAATCCATTAAATTCGGGTGTATTAATTGATTCAATTGCATTAAAAATATCATTTGATAAAATCTCTAAATCATCATTTAAAATTAAAAGATTATCATCTGATGAATTTATCATAATAGTATTCCAAAGTTTACATAATCCTCTAGTTTCAATAAAAAATATAGGATATACATTTTCATAGACAGAACAAAATTGCAGTAATTTTTGCCTGTATTTATCATTAAATTCACCATTTTTCTCACCATTAATGGCAATAATAATTTTTTTATCTGTAAAATCTCTAATTTGAGAGATTAATTTTACAACATAATCATATCTTTTAGAAAATGTTGTTATGCCTATAGTGTATTCCATATTATATATATTCTTTTCCAAATGTTACTAAATTTTCATTATAGTTTTTATGTATAAAATCTAAATATCCTTTTTCAATTTCTAAACCATCAAAAATATTTGGGTTTATGCTAATGCCCTGAATTAATTTATCATCAGTTTCTTTTTCTTCAAAATTTAAATTATTAACAACAATATCGTATCTAGAATTTATAAAATCAACAGAGTGATTGTAATTAACAAGTTCATAATGCTTATACCATAATTGTTTTATGGCATAGAATTTTTTATCTAGTGCTTGTAAATGTAATACACCATATTCTTTTGTTGCGTTTTTTGGTAAATTAACATGTGGTGTTCTTGGTGTATGATACTTCCAATCATTTGTATTCAAAGAAGATGTGTGCTTTAGTGGTAAAATAAATGTCCTATAGTTATTAACATACTGTGAGTCATTTCTATGGTATTTTAAGCTATTATTAACAGAATTATAACAATATAACATCATATCTTGTTGGTCATAAATCTTAATAAATTCTTCAAAATTTTGAACTATATTGGATGTAAGAAGTTCATCACAATCAATTGAAAAAATATAATCAACATCCTGTTCTCTTGAAACATCTATCATTGCTTGTCTTTGATATGATTCATTAAATTTTGATAATCTGTGATTAATTATTATATACCTATTTTTTGGTAATAATTTTTTTATTACATCAACCGAAGAATCGGTGGAATTATCATTATAAAAAATAAATAAATCAATAGGATATTTTTCCCATATTGGTAAAACTTCAGAAAGTAATCTTTCTTCGTTTTTAAACATTGTATTAAAAGCTGTAATCATAGTTTAAAACTATTTTCTTTTCTTTTTATAAAATTTTCTTTATCTGTATTATTAAAAGAATCATTTTTTACTTGAACATCATCCCATTTTTCTCCTTTCCAAACAGGATGTTCATGTTTAATAATTACTTGTGGAATATATGTTTGTTTATTTAATGATTGTGCAACTTCAGTAAATTCATTGTCAGACCAAAGTGATATATATGAAGGGTGATAAATATATCCAAATCTATCATAATATTTTTTCCCTAAAATACATAATGTATTTAAATTTTTTGCTTGATATCCATCATTAAACCAAAGAACACCATCAGTATCAGGATAATTCTTCATCATCATCGCTCTAATAATCATATCATATCCCTCAAATTGAGGAATCATATCATCTGAAGCTAAAAGAAGTATATCAAACTCTTGATTTTCAAGATTTGCATTAATTGCTTCAATCTTTGATTTATTATCTGAAAAGTAATATTCTAAATTTTTATAGGTATTTAATTTATTTATTACTTCATCATTATTCATTGATAAATCATCATTATCACAGGATACGATAACTTTATAATTATCAATATCTTCAAGATAATCAACATACAAGTCTAGAACTTGGAAAAACTTCTCTTTCCTACCTCTAGTTGGAAATTTTATCAATAATTTCATTACCTATTTTAAATATTTGTTTAACTTCCTGAGAAGGACCATTAATTTCTGTAAAATTTAATTTATTTAAATTAATTACTACACCATCAAGATACATTTCACTTAATTCTTCATTAGAATGGTTTTTAATTAAATTTTTAATCAATTTACTATTTTTATATGATGAAATAATCATTTCATTTCTACCAAAATTAGATAGCATTGCTTCAAATAAATTTGGATTCCTATATTCTAATGTTTCACAAAGATTTTTAATATAGTCTGTTTTAAATATATGACCATCAACTGACATTGGATATGCATAGTCATTTGTTCCATCAGAAACTTTCCAAGATATTACAGGCTCAATTAAATCAATATCAAAATAAAAATTATGTGTATTATAATTATTTAATTTATTTAATTTTTGTTGTGTATAGCAATGTTTTGTATTTAATCCCAAACGCAATGAAAAACAATTTGCCTCAGTTAACATAAAAATATTATGTAACTCATCATTATTTAACTTAAAAGACTGATATATAATATCATCATCAGTTAAAAATACTGTATATTTAGAATCATTAAATAATGATAGTAAATCTTCTTTAAAAGATTCTTCTTTTTTATATGTAAATAGAGGATATAAGTCTCTAATTGTATTATATCCTCTATTATAGTAATCGTTTGATGCTTTATAGAGAATATTCAATTTATAATCCTCAACATTAAAATTTAACAAGATACTTTGCAAAAGCAAGTCAAGTTGCATTGCTCTGTCTTTTGAAAAGATAATTACATTTAGTAGCATAATTTATTTAAAAGTTTCAAATATATTTAAAATACGATTTTTTTCCTGTTCTTCATTGTATTCAGAAGAAGTATTTATTTCGTTAAGACACAAATCATTATACCCATATCCAGTAAGAAAAATATTTAACTGTTCAGTAAGATTGTCTGCAAGAGTATGATAATCACCATTTTGACACCAAAATCCATTATTTTCTTTTACATATTCTTTATTACCAATGTTTGAAAACCCGACAACATGGGTATTACAAGCCATTGCCTCTAATGGTAGTGTTCCAAATCCTGCAATTTCATCTGTATAAAGACAAAAAGCACAATCAGCAAGTTCATTTGCAAATTGATGTTTTGTCATTCCCTTTAATTCAACAAATTGAACATTTTTCAGTCTTTTATCGCCTGATTTAATAATATTAATTAAAGCATGTGTATTCATTTGTTGAGTATTTGACCTTGATGATGAATAACAAACTTTAAATGATTTATCCAAATTTGATTTAAATATTGGACTTATGGATTGTTTATATTGTTCAACCTCAATTCCTAGCATATACTTTTGAATATATTCAGTAATACCTTGTGATACACTAATAACTTTTTCAATACCCGATTCTTTCCAAGATTTTGGTTGTGGCATTGATGTATAAATGTAAATCCAACTCTGTGCAAGAACTGTTCTTTTACACTTCATATTCTTTGTAGAATCAATCAAATTACCAAAACCTTCTGGTAATACCAATAAATCATTTGAGTCGATTCTAAGACTTCCTAGACCGTTAATTCTGACCTTTGGAATGTGGGTGATGCTAAACTCCATCCAAGTTGGATTGAAAATACCATCACCTTCGTAAAGAAGAGTAACATCATATCCATTATCAGCAAGAATCTTTGCTTGTTTAAATAAAACACCCATTCCACCTGATGGATGGTTCAAATTTGGGCAATAATAATAAACTTTCATATTGTCAAATATATGACAATATTTTTAATTAAATCTTGGATTCTGAACTTCTTTATCGGATGCTTCAACACCCCATGCACTAACGATTAAGTAACCATTCTTAACAGGTTGAAGAACAATTGGGTCTTCTTTAACTATATCAACCAATTTATGACCTTGAACCCTTGCGCTTTTCATATTTAATTGGTCTCTTGTTGCAATGATAAAAAGACCTGTTCCTGATGTGTATTCAGATTCTTTGGTATAGGTGTATGGAAGGTCCATTTTATCAACTTTAAAGTTAATAATTTCTTTTTGATTTGTTTCAGGAATACCGCCAATAAATCTATTAACATCTGTTAACAATAAACTATATTTATTACAAATTCTAACAACAGAATCTTCATTAATAAATTTATTAAATGGGTATTTAAATGAATAATAATCAATAGTTTGTTTAGTTTTCTTTGATTGTTCTATTTTTTGAAGTTCTTCTTTATGTTCTTTAATATTTTTTTCACTATTGAAACCTAAACTCATTAATTTTTCATAATCTTTTGCTTTTGATTCATCAATTGGTGTTTGTAATACAAGTTCAGCTTCTTTTAATAATAAATCATGTGCTGAATAAACTTCATTATGAATTTGTTCAATCAATTCTACATTTGATTTCTCATCAAACATAGGGTCTATTTTAGTATTTTTAGGAAGAATTGTTCTCATGTCTATTTTAGTATAAATAGTTTTAAAATCAATAACTTTCAATAAAAATATTTAAATATAGTATAATCATTTCTTCATTAAACGCATAAAATATATGTTTATGTTTTGAAATAAATCTATCAAAATTTTTAACTAAATCTATTTCATCAACAAAATTATTTCTACCATAAAGTTCAAAAAACAAATCATATATAAAATTTAATAATCTTTTTATATTTTTTATTATGTTTCTATTATAGAAATGTAATTGAATAAAGTTATGCATTGATTCAAGTTTCAATGCAACATGTTGATTTGGTAAATCAAGTAATAAATCTTTTTTCCATCTTTGTAAAGCAATAACACCCTCTGTTGTTGAGGGTGTCTTTGCTCTATAGAAATATTGATTGTTATCAATCATAGGGATTTTAATAAATCCAATTCTGATTTTGATGGTTTATTTTCAACAAGAAGTTGTTTTGTATCTTTAACTTCATCATAATCAGTATCAATAATCTCATCATCATCAAATTCTTCAATAACTGAACCTGTTGGAGGTGTTAATTCAAATCTCATATGTGCAGTATCAAAAATAGAGTCTGCAAAAAAGTGACCTGAAGGTGAAATATTTGATTTTGCAAGGTGGAAGGTAGCACGATTGTTATTTCTATCATCAGAATCACGTCCAATGGTAATAACTACTTGTGCTTTCTTAACTTTAGCAACAGAACCACCTGAATCATTCAAATCAAGTTCTTTTTTGTTATTAGATTCTTTCTTTGCTTGTGTTGCTGTCCATCCGCAGATATCAAACTCAACAAACATATCCAAAAGACCACCAACAACTTCTTTTTCACCTTGATAAGGATTATTCTGATTTGATAGGTGTGAAATCATCTCATCAACATAATCAATATTGATTTGGTCAAATTTATAACCAACCTTTTGTTGATATTTAATAACCCAATTCTTCAACTTAGGAACGGTCATTTCACTTGATGGGAATCTTTTGATTTTGATTAGACCAAGTTGTTTTGATTTAATCTTTTCAATTTCTTCATTTGCTCTTTTAGCTGCTTTTTCAGGATTCTTTTGAGCATCTTTAAATGAAATACCTGTTAATGCAGTAGAAACAAGTAGTTTAATGTCTCTAGTTTCATTTTCACCAAAGATAATGTGTAAAACTTTTTTACCTTGTTTAAAAGCATTAACTGATAGACTTGCAAGAACGGTAGATTTACCTACACCTTGACCTGCAATAAGAATACCTAATTTACCTTTTGGTAGACCTGTAATAATTTTATCAATCTCTACAAGACCTGTTTGAATGTAATCCCTATAACGCTGTGTGAATAGTGTTTCATCAATATCATCAATATCATCAGGGTCATCATCTTCAGTACCAATATTAATGATTTTACGAATCTTTTCAAGAACTTTATCAAGTGATACTAAATCATTGCTTTCAACAATACTTTTAATATCACCTTCTGAAAGGTTCTTTAATTCCTGTACTTGAATAAAACCATTTGTTGTCTTTTTGATAAAGTCAAAGTCATTTCTTTCTTTACCATCAAGAAGATTTTTATAATCCTTATGGATTGAGGATAATTCATTTATCCAAGCATCTTTTTGTTCTTTTGTGTGGTTTTTATTTGCTTTAATAATTTCACCAATGTTTCTTAATGTTGGAAGATTGTTATATTCTTCTACATATTGTCTAACTAATGAAAATATAATTTTGTGCCTTTCTTCTGTAAAGTGTTGTGATTCAAGTTTTAAGACAACATCTTTTGGAAAATCACTATAAAAAATATGAAATAGGATTCTTCTCTGATGTCTATCAGAACCTAACGAAAGCATGTTACGCATTATTGTTAATAAAAATTTAAAAGTTTAAATTAGTTGTATGAATATTCCATTTTGAGAAGTTTTTTCTTCTCTTCTTGAGATAATGCTTTTAAATCATTAAAAGACATCTCATGTTTTGTCATAATATCATAATCAGCATATTGCATTTTAATATCTGCTTCTTTAATATGCCTTTTAATTACATTACAAATGTCAGTATTAATTTTGATAAATTCTTCAGAAAGAATTGAATCAGGATTAAAATTGAATACTGTAAATTTTCTTTGAATGATATAGTTTTCATTCAAATATAGTGAAAAATCAAACTGAAGTTCTTCAACAAATTCAATTTGTCTAATACTTGAAAAAGGAATACTTGATTTTGCTTTTACATCTTTAACAGAATCCTCAAGTACTTGAAGATTTGTCTTGTAAAAAAGTTCAGTTGAATTATCTTTCAAAGAAACAACAATCATATATTTGTCATTAATCTTAGAAAGATTATTTTCAATTGTTTCTTTATTAATATTTCTATCTTTGATAGAAGATGTTGTAGTCTTATGTTTTTCTTTTAGATATTGGAATCTATGACCTAGTTTTTGGTCTTTTAAATCATCAATCTTAATTGTAACAGGTTTATTGTTCTTATTAAGACCAACATAATATTCATTTGACAATCTTTGGGTTGGGATTGACAAAACTTTTTGCAAGACTTTGCGAATTTCAGGAACTAAATCCTTGATATTAACCTGTGTATTATAATAATCAGCATCAAAAATTCTTTCTGATACAACTTTACCTCTATATGAGATAGAAAATTTAAAATAATTTTTATTCATTTTTAAATTGCTTAACTTTAATCAAATATGCGTGTTTTTTTTGAAAAAATCTTTCTCTCTGATAATTACAGGATAAAAAGGTTCGTGAAATCTTAAAAAATCCGAATTATAATTTTCAAGATACGCATCTTCTGTCAACATTTTTAATAGATTCTCTTCACCTCTACCATTTGGGTCTAAAGGTTCTTCTGCCACAAGTGCTAACTCTGCCATTGCTTCCTTTGTAAGGAAAGGTTCAAGCAAATTAATTATTTTATAATTTAACTTGTATTGGTCTAAACCTACCTTACCAAATGTTTTGAAAATACCTTCAGTAATATTTTCAAGAACTTTAAGAGGTTTCTTTTTATTGGCGATTCTGTCTTCATTTATTTGTCTTGCTTCTTTAATAATTGTTGCTGCCCTAACTTTTTCTGTTTGAATCTTTGGAAAATGTTTGAGAAGTGTACTTTCACCCAAACCATCAATCCCACTAATATTATCAGAGTCATCACCGCACATAGTTTTAATGATTGTAAGATTAGAATAGTGATGTTTGAAAAGAAGGTAGTAATTTTTTTTGGTAACATTCTGTTTTAAATTAGCAATATAGACAGAGACATTATCATATTCAAGAAGTTGGCAAATATCTCTATCGTTAGTGTAAATAGTTATATTTTCTTTATCATGATACTTTTGACAATAATATGCAATCATATCATCAGATTCAATTTGGTCAACCTGGACTTGTCTTATAAATAATTCTTCAAGATAGTTTTTTACTCTAACCATCTGCCAAAGATATGATTCCTTTTCCTGTTGTTGTTTTCTCAGTTCATAAGGTGTTAAATCAATCTTTTTATACCATTCTTTCCCTTCTCTATTTGCTTTATATTCTCTATAAATATCGTATCTAAGTTTTCCCCCATTCTCACCATCCCAAAATACAACAACTTTGTTAATATTTTGAGAACGGATGAGACTTCGGGTTTGCATTATAAATTGATAGAGACCACCAATGTGACGAGTTCCGTTAAATGTGTGTTTAGCACCATTAAATGAACGCTTCATCAAATAGTTTCCATCAATTAGTAATGTATTTATAGGGAATTTATATACCATTATTCATCATTATCTTTAGTATTATCCTGAATGCGAACTACCTGCACATCATCAGTACCTTCTTCGCCAATTTCAGACAATAATTCAGATAAATGATTCTTTTTAAATTCTTCAAGTTCTGATTCTAATACAAGACCATAACTTGTTGAAAGAATTTTACCTTCAAAAGAAATATTTGAAACGTGATTTTTAACAATTTTAATAGGTGAAAGAATTCCAAGAGCAGTTGTTTTCTTATTCTTGGTAATATTAATCTTTTCAACACCTCTTGCTTTAGTACCACCCATGTGAATGATAAGTCTACTCATTGAGTAAACTGCTTCACCACCTTTATGTCGAAGTACACCTTGACCACCTGCTTGTGAATCAAACCATACTTTTTGAACAGCTACAGCAGTAGCAGTATATTTTTTACTTATTTTTCTTGTTGATGGAATTCTGTGATGGAAGATACCTTTAAATGCTTGTTCCATTGCACCTGCATTCCACATGTTATTACTTTCTTTATCTTTCTCTTTTGCAGTAAGAGTTTTACGACAATCAACAGAACCAAAACTATCAATACAGAATATTACATCCATTTGAAGTTCATCTTTTTCTTGTGAATCAATAATATTATTTATAAATTCAGAAATGTCTTCAATTGATGGTGCTGAAAAATCTTTATTATATTTTTTACCATAATTCTGAACTAAATAATCAGAATCAACATAAATATAATCACCATCAAAATCAAAGCCCATTTTGGTGAGGTGGTCTTTTTTCATTGCATTTTCAGTATCAATGATTACAGGTAGGAAACCATTCTGTTGTGCTGATACTGCTGCTTCATAAACAATTGTTGACTTACCTGTATCTGAATAACCCCTAACAAGAGTAAGTTCACACAATGGAATACCTTCAAGACCTGTAATTTCTTGATAACCTTTGCTAAGTGGAAGCCATTGTAATGGTTTTTGCTCTTCATCATTAATTTTAAATTTTTCTTTAAAATCAGAAAGAGAAAAGCTTTTTTTCTTTATTGGTTTTTTTTCTTCGGAATCGTTTACTAATGTCCTACCCATGATATATAATATTTAATTAAATAATTGTTTATAAAAAAAGGATACAACATCAATAAGTACAAAGGGAGATTTGTAAATACTGTGCTGTATCCTTACAGACCTTACCTATTAAAAAGGAAGGTCATCATCATCATCACCAATTTCTACAGGAGTTTTTGTAGATACCTTTTTAGGTTCAGGTGATGATTCCATTACAAAATCTGCTTCAGTATCATCTTCATCGAAGATTTGAGACTGATTTAATGAACTATTCATAGATGCAGATTTGTTTTCACCAATATCATATGTTGCACTTCTAATTGCATCATTGATAGTGTCAATTTCTTTTAAGAAAAAATCTTGTTGTTTTTTCCTATTATCAATGGTTACTTTTTCACCATCAATTTCTTTAACTACTTCAAAAGAAGGAATATCTTTTGTATTATACTTCCAATCAACCTTTGTTGAATCTTCACCAAAGATAGGAAAGTTCTTGCTACCTGCATACCAAGTTTTTGAACATCTTAGCGCAAGATTAAATCTTTTGGTTTCGGTTTTATCTACACTTTGTGAAATATAGAGTTTAATATAACCAAGTCTATCATTTGCTGCAAGCCATGCAAGTGAATTTACAAAACCAAAAATATAAGTACTTACCCTTTTATCTTGTGATGTAAATGGTAAATCAAGAACAAAGATTTCACCGCTATCATCTGTGAATTCAAAATTCACCTTTGGATTTGGGATTTTTACACCATCGCTTCTTGTAATTATATTATCAAGAAGTGGTGTTATTCTAGTCAAAAAACCATAAAAAGGTTTCGGATAGCCTGTTGATTCAATCATCGGAATCTTTTCGTATTGACCATCATTGTTTTTCTTGTTTACAACAAAGAATTTTGCTGTAATTTTGTTGTCATTTGACTTTGTTGAACCCAATGACATGTAGGTTCTGGACTTTCTGTTGTTCGTTTCAAATCCCATAATGTTAAAAATTTTAAATTGTTAAAAATTAATTATTGTTTAAACAAATATATATGTTTTTTTTATAAATAGTCACTTTTTAGTGAAAAAAAATAAAAATTTTAGTTAGTTACCCTGAACTTCACATAGTTAGAGTTTGGATACTGAAATCCGTTTTTGTCTAAACCTCTAACTTCTATTGTATAATCGTGTGAAATAAACCAAGAGAAATCTATTTCTGCAAAATATTCA
>Ga0315905_10005288_pt1 | contig 13158 bp, 10 predicted proteins | sample LakEriMetagenome_5_FD_203522 | JGI IMG/M metagenome (GOLD analysis project Ga0315905, IMG submission 203522) | Freshwater fungal communities from buoy surface, Lake Erie, Ohio, United States - Buoy 4 MA121 | ecosystem: Environmental > Aquatic > Freshwater > Lake | place: USA: Lake Erie, Ohio... | reverse complement strand
CTTTGGACTCGACTCACCTCGAATAAGGCCAACCCCGGCAAACCCTTTCCGTCGGGATATTTCTTCAGACACGCGATGACGGTCGCTCAAGACACCGCCTTTGTCTTTGGTGGCGTGGGCAGGGGCGTTGACCTGTACCAGTTTGAAATGGTGGATGGTGAAGCAGTCTTGGAACCCACTTTTCAACATTGCGCTAACGAGAATGGAATTTGTGCGTGTCACGGGACAGCTCGATTCGGACATGTCAACTATGCCTGGAGGGAGCTGGCGGTAACAGGTGACATCACGTGCTCTAAATCTGCCTTCGAGAACGTTGACCCCGCCCCTGGTCAACCAAAGACATGTCAGTGCAAAGCCCACAACCCAACCCTCTTGCAATTCAAGATGCAGTGGACGAAGCTCCACTACGCAGCTAGTATTGGAGGAACCGCCCCCGGCGCTCGAGAGGTGTCATGTCGCCACGCATGTCCGCCTCCTATCCTTGCTGTAGTGCTGACGCAAGCTTTCATTGATCCTCAAATTCGCAACCTTCTCAACCTTCTCTCCGCTGGCCTTCTGTAACTCATGATACTTCTATGTGCGCTCGCTGTTGAAAATCTGACCATTTCTCTCGCTCTCTCTTTTTGACAGTGCCCCGGCATGTTGAAGGTGAAGGTGAATGGGGGTGAAAGACTCGTCATGTTTGGCGGCACGGGCGGACAAGCGGTCGTGGCCGATCTGCATGTCTATGATTCTGGGACCAATGCGTGGTCGCAACCTCAAATGTCAGGGGTCAAACCACTTACAAACGACCCGGGCAATGGTGCACCATTGTGCACGAGCCAAGCTTCGCTGAACGGAGTTTTGTATGTTCTGGACGAGGCGGGCTACTTTTCGAAGCTGGATGTTTCCACGTGGAATTGGACAAGGCTCGACTCTGCGGCCGGTGTGACAGGCTCGCCGCCTGGCACACTACGAAGCCCAGGGATGGCTGCCATCGATTCTCTCAATTGCGTGGTAGTGTTTGGAGGAAAGATTAAAGGCACCAGTTCCGTTTCGAAAACGCTCTCAGTTTTCAATGCCAGCAGCAAAGTTTGGACACTCATGGATGACGGTGGATTCTGGGGCAATACCGGTAGCACCCACAGCCCGAGACAAGTATCCAGCATGACTGTGATGGGCAACAGGATTTTCATCTTTGGAGGACGAAACGGATACGACAACGTTCTTGAGGACACTAAGCTTTACATGTTTGATTTTGACTCCAAGAGATGGATGGTCGTGCATGACGGCACAGGCACAGCCCCAAGATCGCGCGCTGATTTTGGCATGGTTGCCGCCGGAGGAAAATTGATGATGTATGGAGGCAGTGTATTGGTCACGCCATGGGATAGCGTTGCAACAGCAGAGTTTTGGGAATTCGATGTAGACGAAAGATGCTGGACGATGCTACCTTTGGGACCTAAAGCTCGTTCAAAACACAAGATGGTGGAATATATGGGCTCGACAATCATTTTCGGGGGCAATGTGGACGTTACAGGGGCAACAAATGAGTTTCTGGTATTTACGCCTCCGAAACATCATTACTGGCCGAACGTGAAAGGGATTTCAAGCGAACTTGCCTTTCGAAATGTTTATGATCTCGATGTCCTTCACCTCAACAACGCAACTAGTTTGAATGACGAACTGGAGCTGCCGCTCAATCTGTGCTCGCACCCGTGGTTGCCCTGCGCTCTTACTGTTCACGGACCAGGATCAATCAAAGTGAACCGTCCGGCGTCCATTAATTGTGATTCTGCCACAGGTTGTTCACGGGTGACTCTCTTTGATGTGGAAATTGCGTGTGTCACCGAGCCTCGGGCTCGTGGTCCGATACAAGTATCAGCCTCAGCAATCGCAAGCGCGTCAATCAATCTTTTTCGATCCAGCATCGTGGGCTGTTCATCAGATACAGATGGGGGGAGTATCAGGGCTTTTTCAATGGCTACCCTAGTACTCCGCGACGTCGTTATTCGCAACTCAGCCAGTCGGAGCAGGGGCGGTGCTATCGCATTGGTGGGAGCCTCGATGAATATAACCAATTCTACGTTTGATCGTTGCCATGCACATGGTGTTGGGGGATGCGTGTGGATGAGCAAATTCGAGCGCTATCCGGACCTGTCAATGTACGCAACAGCACAGTTTACGAATTCTATTTTTCTGAAAAGCTCTTCCAGCGCCGGCGGGGCGCTTGCTTTGGAAGATTCGTCATCGGCTAGCGTCACCGGTGCAACGTTTCACGATTGCAAGGCAGCCACAAGAGGCGGCGCGATGCAGGTTGCCAGCGGGTCGTCTGTCAGTATTTCAGGCTGCAACTTCACGTCAAATTCTGCCCGTGGGGTGGGAGGCGGCGCTTGCAGCATAAGCTCTTCGCAATCGACATTTTCAGGCAACACCTTTGATGACAATCAGGCGGAATCGGGTGGCGGCGGAGCGGTGCTGTGGGACGGTGATGTGGTTCCGGAGATTTACCGTGACAGGGACTGGCAATTTTGCGCTAGCGACTACTATTTGAGCTCCTGTAATTGTGTTGGAAAAGCTCGATTCGGTCACAAGGATTCTGGTGCCTGGACGGAGCGATCGGCAACCAGATTATTCACATGCCAGAGCGCAAGCTTTGGCGGCGTGGACCCCAAACCTGATGAACGTTACGGTAAGGAATGTCAATGCAAACGCGAATTTTTGGAAATGCACCACACCATCTGCCTTGGCTCGAACAAGGCCTCTTATGGGCCATGTATTGCTACTTTTTACCACCGTCTAAACATCACGGGCGCCCCAACTGATGGGTATGCAGGCGTCACGATGAGCCTTGTGGCAACAAAGCTCGATTGGTATGGCCAGATTATCAACACTGATTCGGCATCAACTCTTCAGGCGTACACAGGAGTGAGGAAAAGTCCTGTTATCAACAGATTGGCAGGATTATATGAACAAGACTCGTCGGACATGATTGACCCCGACCCGTCGGTGACCGTTCTGGGCTCCACAATTGCTCGGTTGCAGGCCGGCCGAGCAGAATTTTCTTTAGCGCTCAAGCCCAGTTTTTCCCCAAAATCAATAATTGGTATATTTATTCAATAGCTCTATTATCTCATTGCTTCTGTCTATAATATTTTTTTCTTCAAAACTTGTATAAAAATAATTAAGAGAGGTATTTACATATCCCAAAAGTTTTCCTATGAAATTCGCTAATTCCATGCCGAAGATTTGCTCAATTATCCCATGAATATTTAATAGACGAGGAAAAGTCTCCGAATTTCTAGGTTTGGTATCCTTTAACACTATCGATTAATTCACCACTTTCGCAACTTGCTTCTTATTATAAAACTAGTATACTATTAAATAGAATATTATTATCTCAAAATAATACATTGTTATATTCACCAATTGGTTTTCCAACAGAATTGCCAATAGCGCCCCCACACGTGTATTTCTCGGGAGAAGACGCGCATACTGCGGCCGCTGGAACAGCCGGTACCACTCAAGCGACTATGACGTCGCAATTGATTCGAATTCGTTTGTCTCACTCACCACCATGTCCTCAAGGATCAGTGCTGTCCTTGGATCCTGACAGAGACTGCCCCCCATCCATGACCTGCGAATCTAAGTTTCCCCGGCCGGGAGTTTGTGAAGTGTGCAAGCCCGGCACTTACTCCTTGGACCCTCTTGCATCCCCATGGTCCGTAACAAGTAAATACTCACAAAGTGGTTGGTATGATCCAGCTTGCTTCAATTGCCCTGCGGGCGGCGACTGCTCAGCAGGTGGAAGCATTGTGAAGTTTAAAAGAGGAAACTGGAGCGTGGTTCAGGGCAGCTATAAATTGGACATCTGCCCCCGGGGCTACAAGGTCTCTTCATCGATTCCAGATTGGCTCTGGAGCGATGGCAACGCCCAGAAAAATCCAATTCTAGCCCAGAAAAATCCAATTCTAGCCCTACATGACAACCAGATTTGTGAAGTTTGCAGCAAGGTGAGATGATAATGTATATAATACACACTCACACACGCTACACACACACACACACACATACACACACACACACACACATACACACACACACACACACACACACACACACACATATTATGTACATACATACACACACACACTCGCATGTATGTATGTATGTATGTATGTATATACGTGTTACGTCCTAATTAGCCCACCCATGCCCATACATTACGTCCTCACCGCTGTGTTCGCTTCGTGTTTTTACGTCCTAAAATCTTTACTTCAGGGATGAGGACATATTTTTTATTACGTCCTTGCCGCTGTGTTCGCTTCGTGTTTTTACGTCCTATTTAAAATTCGGTTCGTAAGTAAGGCCACTCAGGGGGAGCCTTATACACATCCCTCCGTCTTAAGCATGAACAAAGATTTGAGCCCTCATACACGAACTCGACACACGAACTAATTCGTAATTTTCACTTTTTTTATTTTGAACCAAAAAAAATTTTTTACAACAAGCAACGTTGTAACTACAAAACCAACACAAGTGAATCTATTAAACGTCATCAATACGCAGACGTTTAGCGAATTGATTCACGAACTTCTCAATATCCTCTACCTTCTCAACATCCTCTACGTATGTATACATATATATGTATAAATGTGTGTGTGTGTGTGTGTGTGTGTGTGTGTGTGTGTGTGTGCGTGCGTGCGTGTGTGTGTGCGCGCGTGTTTATGTGTGTTTGTGTGTGTCCTCCCTCCCTCCCTCCCTCCCTCTCTTGCACGCACGCGCGCGCTCGCTCTCTCTCTGTTTCTCTCGCTATCTTTGTTTTTCTCTCTACATATTTATATGTACGCACACACACACACACACACACACATGTCACTATATATTACACACACACACACACACACACACACGTGTGTAACTATATTATAAACACACACACACACACACACACACACACACAGTGTGTGTGTGTGTGTGATATTTTCACACTTACATGTATGTGAATACTCGTCCAGGGAGAGGAGTGCGTCACGGAGTGGTGTGTGACATGCACAAAATGCGCTCCGGGCTACTTCAAGTCGGCAACCAGCACAGAACCGTGCGAACCGTGCCCTGCCAACACCTACCGAGAGACGTCGGGGGCGACAGAGCTCGGCGACTGCGTCGCATGCTTGGCAAAGTCCTCTACCAAGGGCATCCTGGGGCAAGGCAGCTGGAGATCGTGCGTATGCAACAGCGGCTACTACCGCATCGTGGCAAACGACGCCAGCCATGCGTGCATGGACTGTCCGAAGGGGCTGACCTGTGACGGGACCTCGAATGTGAGGCCGGTGGTGGGTGGCTCGGTGTGGGTGGCAGATGGGGCCATCTACAGTCTTCAGAGCTGTCCAAAGGGGTACTATGTATTTCCGGCATTCGACGCGTCAGCCTACGCGTCGGTCGACGCGTCGAATGCTGCAACGCAGGAGTGCAAGCCCTGTGGCAAGGTGAGATGAAATGATTACAAAATCATACACGCACACACTGTAGATATGTGTGCGTGCGTGTGTGTGTACATATTGAATATAGTGACACGCATGTATGTGCTTGTGTGTATGTGTGTGTCCTCCCTCCCTCCCTCCCTCCCTCCCTCCCTCCCTCCCTCTCTTGCACACGCGCGCGCGCGTGTGTGTAATATATAGTGACACACATGTGTGTACATGTATAAAGTGTGTGTGCGTACATGTAAATATGTAGAGAGAGAAACAGAGAGAGATCGCTCGCGCGCGCGCGCGCGTGCAAGAGAGGGAGGGAGGGAGGGAGGGAGGGAGGGAGGGAGAGAGGGAGGGAGGGAGGACACACACACACACACACACACACACACAAACACACACACATTGTGTGTGTGTGTGTGTGATATGTTTCACAGTTACATGTATGTGAATACTCGTTCAGGGAGAGGAGTGCGTCACGGAGATGTGTGTGACATGCACAAAATGCGCTCCGGGCTACTTCAAGGACAACCCTGGCACGCAAGCGTGCCGTGCCTGTCCTCAAAACACATTCAACCCCGATGAAGGTGCCACTGCATTTGCCGAATGCCGGCTGTGCCCCTCTGGCGCTGAGACAGGAAGTCGGGAAGGGATGACGAGCTTGAACAACTGCACATGTCCTATTCAAACGTACCTTACTGCCAGCAGCGCGGGCATCAGGGCGTGCAAGCTGTGCCCAAAAGGCGGTGGGTGTCGCGCGAGCGCACATGTACACACACACACACACACACACACACACACACACACACACACACACACACACACACACACACACACACACACACGCACACACACACAGGTGAGTGCAAAGACCGAAGTTTGGGTTGCGGGCTCCGAACCAGCCCTCACGTCTGCCCTATCGTGGGTGACTGGGTCCGAGACATCTCCTTGGATGAATTCTTTCTGGTTGGTTGTCCTGCGGGATACAAACTTGAGAATGCCTCCGGTCACGACAATTTAGAGTGTCAAAAATGCCTCGACGGCTACTATGTTCAGAACTCGCACGATCCGAACTCGGTCTGTAGGAAGTGTCCATCAAGCGCAACTTGTGTCAATGGACGTCCTCCGGTCTTCAATGCGGTTAAAATGGAAGGCACAGTCGAGCTTGAGCTCCCAGAAAAATGCGATGACGAGACCGTTCGACAGGCAATGGCTGTACACTTACGTGTTGACCCTTCCAAAATAGTCTTGAGCTCTAGACCGTGCGACAAACAGCAGCGACGAGCAAAGCAAAAAATTTCCTTCAAAATAGTTGGCGAGACCTCTGAGCTGGCATCGTTACAAAAGATTCTCTCTAAAATGGGTGTCCCATTGGGCGAAATTAAGGCGGAAGGTCAAAAGATTCTTGAAGACGAGGTTTGGGAGCAAATCGACGGAGTCTATTATCTGCGTCAGTGCCCTCCTGGCCACCTGCTCGTGAACACAACGTTAGAACTGCAAAAATGCCATCCGTGTTTGTCTGGCACGTATCTTGAGGAAGGTTCCTCTCGCTGTACAGAGTGTCCTGAAGGTAAGTTTTGGACTTTCTATCGCTCTCATATTTTCCCTTTCCTGTCCCTTCCTTTCCTGCCCCCTCCTCTCTTTTTCTCTCTCTTTTTCTCTCTGTTTCTTCCTCTTCCCCTAGTGAGAGTGCGACTGCGTGTGCCGTGTGATATCTCAAACGCAAAGAGATTTTCTGGTGTAGATTGGTGAACCTTTCTGTGTGCGCGCACACACACAAAAACAGGTGCTGAATGTCCTGACGGCATACGCTTTGTAAGTCGAGTGGAGGGAGCCGTCTGGACCAAAGAAACTTCCAAAGGCGATGGCACTATCATACTGCGTATCAAAGAATGCCCCGCAGGTTTCGCCCTTGTCCGAAAGCAATCCAACCCACAGTCAGACAACTGCATCGAATGCCCGGGAACTAGTGACTACGGTTATTCGCTTGTCCCGGCCGTGTGGACCGGAGAGAAGACTGAGATGAACCTTGCGCACTCCTGTCTTCCATGTCCTATGCCGCTGACTTCGGTGAAGTGCTGGGGTGGGACCAATGGTACTCTCTCTGTATCTGATCCTCTTCTGTCGTTCCTCTTCGCCTCTCTCTCCCTCGCTTTGTGATGTCACTCCCCCTTTCTCTCTCTATTTTGCTCTGTCGATGACGTGCGCACTCGCACACACAGAGAGAAGGTGTGCATGCGTCCACGGCAGATATATGTATGATTCAGTATGAATGGATCTCTGACACATGTGGGATCTTTCTGTGTGTACGTATGTAAACATATACAGTGACAGCGGAAAAGGACTGGTGGCTCGAGCAAGAGGAAGCCTCAACCTGGACTGAATCTCGACGATCAGGGCAGACAATCCAGGAATACAAGACCTATCAGTGCGACCCTGGCAATTGCGCTGGGGGCAACTGCATTGGTGATACTGAATCCGGTCTTTGTTGCAAAAACGGAAGGACTGGACCTGCCTGTTCGCGCTGCCCTGAAAACTTTGCCCTAGAACCTCCAGGTGTCTGCCAGAAGTGCCCAGATCTTGACCCAGAGGAAATCTGGAGGTTGCGAACAATTTTCTGCTGTGCAGCTGGAATCGTAGCTCTCGTCCTTTGGTTCCTGCTCTCCTGGTCCCCGGTGTTCAAGGGCACTGCACAGGGATTTTTTGTAGCGTGGTTTGGTTGGCCTATTCGATTGTACAAGAAAGCCAAAGCGTGTCGAGACAGGGGTAAAAAGCTTCACAAAACTGGTAAGAAGGTGTATGCGTTTTTTACTGACCCGAAGAATTTGAAGCTCTTTCAGCAGTATGTGAAAATCGTCATTTCGTACCTTCAGGTTCTGGGAAGCTTTACAGCATTCAAAGTAAAATGGCCCTCGTTTTTGGGAGACGGTATTACGTGGGTCCAAAACGTTTCTGACATGATCAAGATTGATCTGCTCACGCTACCTAGATTGACGTGCGTATGGGCTACGTTTGGATACGAAAACAAATTCTATGTGACCATGTTCTTACCACTTGTGGTGGACGTGCTGCTTGTTCTTCCGGTTCTTTACGTTCGAATGCGCCCAATCAAAGGTAGCAATGCTAGACGTACAGAAACGGAGAGAGATCCCGAGCGGCAAGACACTGAAGACCAAGTGGACGACGAAGTTGACTGGAATGAGGAGACAAAGGATGTCTTTTGGAACAATTTCATGTTTTGGAACTTCCTGATCTACCCAGGGACTTCCCTGGCTGTAATGCAGACTTTCATTTGCAGAAAGGTTGGATTGACGACGTACTTGACAGCGGATCCCTACGGAGCCGAGTGTCCGTGGGGAGGCCCAAGTCTAGAGCTTTCTCATGTGGAACTATGGGAACCTTTAACATGGATATCTCTGGTCTTCATCTTCGTATATCCTATCGGGGTGTGTATTTTGCGTGTGTTTCTGTGTGAGAGCGCGCGAACTTGGGCGCGCGAGGACGTGTATTGTTTCTGTGTGTCTGTGTGCGTTTGTGCGTGCCCGCTGGTGTCTCTGTATTGATGCATGTATATAATATATACATACCGATATTTGCACAGCTACCGTTGGTCATGCTACTTGTGATGAAGTTTCACAAGGTTGACCAAATGGCTCAACAGAAAATTGGCGCGTCTCTAGTCACGTCAATGATATCAGAATACATGAAGGCGACAACAGACGCTCCATCGACACGTCTGGCAACAACCCTTGGCCTTCCGCCGGTGCTAATCTTGAGACATCAGCTTCGCGCTTGTTCTTTCTGATCATGATTTCTTTAGTTAACTCTGATGTTTGAAAATATCGGTTCAGGGTCTGGCGTTCGAGGACAGCCAGGTGGACACGGGCGGCCGTGAGCGCGAAAGCCCCGATCACCATAGTCAGGGGCACCGGGAGCAAACTGCTGATCTTCAAGATGTAGAGATTGAGGGACATGAGCCTAAGGAAACCAATGAATTTTTACGCCGCGTGGAGGTGGTATATCACAGGATGTTTGCAGAGCATTCAAAGTGCGCGTTGTCTGCCTGTCCCGGCCACGGGCTGCCGCCGATGGCTACGAAGTTCCTGGCAAAATTAAAATATCCGACGGACGCGGTGCACAACAAGCATGCACGCAGCACGCACGCACCTACAAACTTGCACACATGCACGAGCGCGTGCACTCAAGTGGATCCATTACGGACATACATGCATTTAGGAACACATGGCACATATGGCACACAAACATGCACACGAACACAGGTTGCTTTGTATTTGGCCGCAAAAAAATGGTTCGCCGAAATGGACGTGGACCTCGGAGGAACTCTGAGCAAGGCAGAGGTGAGTGAAGAATTTGAGAAGATGGGCATCCATCGGGATGAAGCTACTCAGATCATGAAGTTCGCCTCGAGCGAATCTTCAGGCGGCGTACTGCAAAAGTGGACATCGAAAGTCCAAAGCGCATCATCGTGCTTGTCTTCATCCAATGAGCCGGCAGAACGGCAACTCTCACTTGACCAGTTTGTGAAGGTTATTGTTTACGTCTTGGACAATTCAATCGACCACTTTTCTGCAGCAGATGTGTGTACGTTGGGAGCTCTGTTGCATCAATATGACACGGACGGAAACGGACTCATGAACTTTGAAGAGTTTTCAAACATTGCGTTGGACCTCGTGCGGACCTCGTTCGTGTTTAACGGCCCACAGAGTCTCTGCGCGATGCACCTCCATCAACTTGATGCACTACGCCTGCACCAGTGGAACTCACGGGAGTTCGACGACAAGGAGCGTGAACAGGGTAAAGACGTGAATGACAATCGCAAAAATGCGTTGGGAGACAAGCTAGCGATCTTTAGCATTAACCAGCCCGGAATCGACAACCCGCACGCACCGGAAGAGAAAGTGGAACCTGAGCCTTTCGTGCCATTGTATACCCTGAAAGCACATGAGACTGAAGAACTGATAAAAATTTGCGGTACTATACAGAGGATTTCTGAGCCCTACGAAGACTTGCGCGAGAAAGCCAAAAAACTGCATGATGAACGAGACCTCACGTTCGTCGTAGATAAGGGCAGTCATCTTGTGGCCCTGATTCTAGCACTCACTTTAAGACTGAAGACAGACATCCGCAAGAATTGGGCGGATCGCACGACACTTGCAGATGCCTATCGTCAGTCAGATGAGCTGATAGCGATCAGTCTCGAGGCGGAAAAGCTGAAAGACATGTTCAAGAAGCAGGTCCTGGAGATTGCGTTCAAGTTGCGAAAGCAAGGTGTCATCACAGAGCCCGCTTTAGAGTGGGACGGCAGCCTGGGACCAGAGGAGGAGAATGTGATCGAGCGCCTGGGCTTCCTTTTGAACGCGTATTCAGTGCAGGCGTGGTACTGGGAGCTCGTGGAGATGTTTCGCAAGCTCATCCTCACAGTCGCCTTGGCTGCATTGTACCAGGGAGAGCCCGCGCAGCTGGCGGGCAGCCTGCTGACCATCTTCGTCTTCCTTGTCCTGCACATGCTGCTGAAGCCATTCCTCAACCAAGGGCTCAACATTTTCCAGCGCCTTGCGCTGATTTCGCAGTGGTTCACTGTGTTCGGAGCCCTGATGTTCGTCGTGACGGATTTACTGGAGCTCCAAGATCCTGGATCCAACAGTAACGGGAAGGCAATTGTATCTTGGCTTATTATGCTGGTAAACGCTGTTTCTACCTCTCTATACCCGATGTACAGGTTTTTCATTGCCTGGTCGGAGAGCGGGGAAATAGACTTTTCTTTTATAAAGGAGAACGTGTTCAAGTGCTTTGAATTCTTCATGGGCACAGACCTGGCAGCATCGTTGTTGGCCACATGCGGGTGTTTGGGCAAGATAAAGGTCGCAGCTGACCAGGTAAAGGAGTCCTTCAACGAAGTAAATGCAAGGATAGACGAGATAAAAGAGATGGCACGAAACAACGAAATCTTCAGCAAAATTGACGAAGCATACGCAGATGCGAAGGAAACGATGGAAAAGATGCAGGAAGCGGATGCGTTAATAAACGAGGTCAAAGACGCGGCCTTTGGTGACATCGAAGAGGACGATGAGGAGGAGGAGGAGGAGGAAAAGGACGACGAGCAGGTCGCGCGCCTCGCGCCCGGCGACAAACTTCTATCCCGCGGGATCTGGTCAAAAAGAGAGGAGGAGGGCGACGACGGCGAGCAGGGCGACGAGGGTGAGCAGGGCGACGAGGGTGAGCAGGGCGACGAGGGCGGAAAAGACGAAGGCTTATTGGGTTCGTGTCTTTTTTATCTGTTTTCTTCTTTCTCGCGCATGAGTGTGATGGCAGTGAAATTAAGCCCCACTCCATCAAGAGAGGGCGTGGTAAGGAATGTTTCATGACTTAGTCCATAATTATCGGACAGACGTGGAGACCCCTGTATGTACACCAATTACTTTTACCCCCAAACTTTCGTTTCCAGGTGGCATATATATTGCGGCGACGGGTGCTGCTATCGGCACTGGCTTAGCATTCAAGTCTATATCTTCAGCCAAAGATTATGCCGCTAAACAAAAGCCAAAACAAGACTCTAGGTGAGTTTGCTTTGGCTGGTGCCATTGGGTATTGTGCTCAGCTGTCTGCCTCCTCGCATCGTGATGTGTAAATGATCGTAAGGTCATTTACGAAACACAGGGTCGCCCGCATCAACCAAGATCTTGAACCACCACCTGGCGCTGGCGCAAAGGATCTTTCGCATGTGCAGGACTGGAAACGGGAAACATCTGTACATGACCAGATAACGAGCAGGGTGCGGACTCCTGGACAACTCGACGCAAACAAGCCTACAAGTGTTGAAGGATCACTCTTGTTCTTGACACCAGGTCGTCAGGCTTCTAGACAAGGAGCAGAGAGTTTATCCAGCTTGCCAACTCCAATCAGAATCACAATGTCAACGGCCCTGGGCCCTAAAGCCTTAGAACTAGCCTCTGAGTCAGCCTCCAGGTCTACTACATTGTTGGGCTGTTTGCACGAGCGACATGCCGGCACGAGCATGACGGAGCCTAGAGGGAGCTCTGATCCCAAATCCTTGAAAGCTCGGGCTTCGGGTCTGACTAAAGAGCGTGAACAAGTGGCTCAGAGAATCAAGAATGTGGATGATCAGCTTGCAATGTTGGCGTTGCCAAAGGAAGCTGCTGTGCCATCTTCACGGGTCATGAGTAGGGAATCCCTTCCACAATCGCCAGCTATTAACAGGGACAAGAAAGCTTTTTTTTTGTCGTAAACAGACAGACACGCCCACGCCGGCGGAGCCGGCACTTTGCAACCTCCTGGGCACTCGCAAATCCAAGGGAACGGCGCCTGGAGGGCCTCGCCGGAGGCGCCCGCGGAGCGGCCCCGCCGGAGGCGCAGGATATGCTGAGCGTGGGACACCGGCGGAGCCGGTCCAAGCAGCCCCCTGCCGGGACGGCTCCCGGAGGGCCCCGCCGCGGATTTTTTTGAGCCTTTTTTCTCTTAAAAGAGCCTCTTTTCTCTTTGGATATGCTGAGCGGCAAGCAGGATATGCTGAGCGCAATGCCAAGAGCTTGGTTTTGTGCAAATTCTTTTCTACTGGCTCAAAGCATGGTGTGCGCTGGCCTGCCCAGGTATGTTGTTAATAATTCCCCTGTTCGGTGATCAAAGAACTTCAGAATAATCTCCAGTGAACTCACGAATTGCGTGT
>Ga0315905_10005286_pt1 | contig 13158 bp, 10 predicted proteins | sample LakEriMetagenome_5_FD_203522 | JGI IMG/M metagenome (GOLD analysis project Ga0315905, IMG submission 203522) | Freshwater fungal communities from buoy surface, Lake Erie, Ohio, United States - Buoy 4 MA121 | ecosystem: Environmental > Aquatic > Freshwater > Lake | place: USA: Lake Erie, Ohio... | reverse complement strand
TGGAACCCGAGATAGGACAACGAACCGCCACGGCCAGTGTCTTTGCAGCCGGTCCAGCAGAGCGCCGGGTCAAGGTAATCGGCGCGGTTCATGAAGATGGTGCCGGTCTCGATCCGCGCGCCGATGGCGGCGGCGGTGTCGTAATCTTGCGTCCAGATCGAGGCAGTCAGGCCGTAAGGGCTGTCGTTCATCAGGCGGATGGCTTCTTCGTCATCCTTGACCTTCATGATGCCGACCACGGGGCCGAAGGATTCCTCCATCATCACCCGCATGGAATGATCCACATTCACAAGGATTTGCGGGGCAAGATAGGCGCCGCCATCATCGGCGGGGAAGTTCGCCGGGTCGATCAGCGGCTTGGCCCCTGCCGCCACAGCTTCGGCGATCTGGTCGCGGACGACCTTGGCAAACCGCTTGTTGGCCATCGGGCCAAGGGTGGTTTCAGGGTCCAAGGGGCTGCCCAGTTTCATCCCGTTCACCCAAGCCACGGATTTCTCGACAAAGGCGTCGAACAGGCTTTCGTGGACGTAAATGCGCTCAATCCCGCAGCAGCATTGGCCCGAGTTGAACATGGCCCCGTCCATCAGCGTATCGACCGCCGCATCGAGATTGGCGTCGGCGCGGACATAGCCGGGGTCTTTACCGCCCAACTCCAACCCCAAGGGCGTGAAGGTGCCCGCAGCCGCGCGCTCAATCGCCTGACCACCGGCAACCGAGCCGGTGAAGTTCACAAAGTTGAACGCGCGCGCCGCAATCAGGCTTTCGGTGGTGGCGTGATCCAGCACAACGTTTTGGAACACATCGGCGGGCACGCCGGCCTCATGGAAGGCTTGGGCCAGGCGTTCGCCGACCAAAAGCGTTTGCGAGGCATGTTTCAACACCACGGTATTGCCAGCGATCAGGGCCGGGGCGAGGGTGTTGATGGTGGTGAGGTAGGGATAGTTCCAGGGCGCGATGATGAACACCACGCCAAGCGGATCACGCGCGAGATACCGGCGGAACTTGTCGCTGTCCTCAATCATGTGGTGCGCCAGCGTCTCGGCCGCGATGTCGGACATGTAATCGGTGCGGGCATTCACGCCGCCCATTTCGCCCTGACCATAGCGGATCGGTCGGCCCATTTGATGGGACAACTCCAGCGCGACGGTTTCCTTCATCGCGGTCAGGCGGGCGACCCCGGCTTTGACAAGGGCGATGCGCTCGGCCAAGGGGCGCGCGGCCCAAGGGCCTTGGGCCGCACGGGCGCGGGCCACGGCGGCCTTGGCGGCCTCGGGCGACAGCGGCATGCGTTCGGCGTAAACCGAGCCATCGATGGGGGAGATCAGTTGGATGGGTTTCATGGTGGTCACCTTGTAGGGTGCGCATTCATTGCGCACCATGTCTTGGGCGGGTGCGCAATGAATGCGCACCCTACGGAGTTACGCGCGCTCTAAGAGGCGCTGGAGTTCAAAGTCGGTCACCACACGGTCGGTTTCCGAGATTTCCCATTGGGCGGCATGGTGGTAGTGGTCCACCACATCATCGCCAAAAGCCGCGCGCAGCATGGTGGACTGGTTCAACAGATCCGCCGCTTCGCGCAGGTTGTGGGGGATTTCGCGGATGCCTTTGGCCGAATACATGTCGCCTTTCAGTTCCGGCTCTAGCTTCATCTTCTTTTCGATGCCGTCAAGACCTGCCGCCAAAAGCGCGGCGCAGGCGAGGTAGGGGTTCACGTCTGAGCCGGGGATACGACATTCGACGCGGACCGCCTTGGTGTGTTCGCCACAGACGCGGAACCCCGCAGTGCGGTTGTCGGCAGACCAAACCGCCTTCGTGGGGGCAAACATGCCGATGGTGAAGCGTTTGTAGCTGTTCACGTAGGGTGCCAAGCAAGCCGTGATGTCGCGGGCGTGGGCAAGCTGGCCCGCCAGGAAGTGCTTCATCACCGCCGACATTCCGTGCTTGTCGTCCTTGTCGGCAAAGCTCGGCTTGCCATCAAGCGACCACAGCGACTGGTGGATGTGGGACGAAGAGCCCGCCTTGCGGTGGTCGTACTTGGCCATGAAGGTTACGGATTTGCCCTGTGCATGGGCGATTTCCTTTACGGCCTGTTTGACGATCACATGGTTGTCGGCGGTGTCCAAGGCGTTGGAGTATTTGTAATTCACCTCGTGCTGACCAGAATCCGCCTCGCCCTTGGTGTTTTCCACCGGGATGCCCGCGCCATAAAGGCCGTTCCTGACGGCGCGCATCAGGCCCTCTTCCTTGGTGGTCTGGAACAGGTGGTAATCCTCGTTGTAGCCCGAGATGGGCTGGAGGTTTTTCAGCCCGCCGTCGCGCAGGTTCTCATAGGCGTTTTCAAAGATGTAGAATTCAAGCTCGGTCGCCATCATGGGTTCAAACCCCATCGCGCGGGCGCGGGCGACTTGACGCTTTAGGATCGCGCGGGGCGAGATGTCGACCTCTTCATGGCTGTGGTGATCGAGAAGATCGCCCAACACAAGTGCGGTGCCGGGCAGCCAGGGCACCAGCCGCAGCGTGGACATGTCGGGGCGCAGCGCATAGTCGCCATAGCCCTTTTCCCAGCTGGAGGATTTGTAGCCGGGAACGGTGTTCATCTCCATGTCGACGGCGAGGAGATAGTTGCAGCAATGGGTTTCGGTGTGGCCGCCATCGCAGAAAAAGGCGGCGTGAAAGCGTTTGCCCATCAAGCGGCCCTGCATATCGATGCAGGCCACGAGGACAGTGTCAATCTCGCCCTTGGAAACAAGGGTTTTCAGGGCGTCTAGGGTCAGGGTTCCGGGCATATCAGCCTCATCATTTCGGGTTTCGGATCGCGCGAGATGGCGCGAGGGTCGGGCTATGGCTTTAGCTGCGCCCGCCGCCGAATTCGGGTTTTCTGGGCCAGCAATCGCAAATCTTGGTCATCATCATCTCCCTTCGGGGCTGCCCCCCCCACCCCATCCCTCCCCCACGAGGGGGGAGGGAGGTGCGTTTTCAAGCAAGGCGGGCATCTCCCGCCTTGGTCACCGATCAGCCAAAGCGATAGGGACGCCCGGCCTTTTGCATCACCTCGTTATACTGCTTGAAGATCCCCACAACCTTGGCTTTCACCTCGGATTCGGCGGCGATTTCGTCCCAGAACGCGATGGCCGCATCTTCGACTGTCTTCCACTCTTCGTCGGGGATGGTGGTCAGTTGCAGCTTGCCACCGTTCAGGCGCAGATCGGCCTCACCGGCCCAATACCAGTGCTGGCGGTGATAGTGCGACTGTTCAAAGCAGGTGGCGAGCATTTCCTGCAGGTGCGGCGGCAGGGCGTTCCAGCGGTCCATATTGGCGAAGAAGTGGCCAATCCACGCGCCCGAGATGTTGTTCGTGAGGAAGTAGTTGGTCACGTTCGACCAGCCCACGGTATAAACCTCGGTGATGCCCGACCATGCGATGCCGTCAAGCTCGCCCGTCTGCATGGCAACCTCGATGTCTTCCCACGGCAGGGTGACCGGAACAACGCCGAACTGGGTCAGGAAGCGACCAGCGGTCGGGAAGGTGAACACCCGCTTGCCCTGTAGATCGGCCAGCGAATTGATCGGGTCTTTGGTGGCAAAGTGGCACGGGTCCCAAGCGCCCGCCGAGATGTGCTTGACGCCGACCTTGGCGTATTCCTCTTCCCAGATCGCCTTCAGCCCGTACTTGTTGAACAGCGCGGGCACGTCGAGCGAATAGCGCAGGCCCAAGGGGAAATAACCGCCGAACACGGTCACTTCGGTCGGCGAGGCCATGCTGTCGTCATCCGACTGCACGCAGTCGATGGTGCCGTTCTGCATGGCCTGGAACAGCTCGCCCGTCGGCACCAGCTGATCGGCATAGGCCAGTTCAATCTCCATCTGGCCTGCGGCCATGCGGTTGAAGGCGTCGACGGCGGGCTTGACCACCTGTTCGCCCAAGGCGGACCCGGCATAGGTCTGCATGCGCCATTTGATGACCTCTTGCGCGCGCACCACGGTGGGCGCGGCGAGGGCCGCGGCGGCACCGGCAAGGGCGCCTTTGGTCAGGAAGGAACGTCTGGTTGTCATAGCTCAAACTCCTTGTTGGATAGGCGGGGACGGTTTGGCCGCCCCGCGGGTGGTTTAATCAGGATAGATGGTATTGGGCAGCCAAAGTGCCAAGTCCGGCACCGCCATGATCAGCGCCAAGGTGGCGACCATCACAAGCACAAAGGGGGTGACAGATTTGTAGATGTCGCCCATGGAAATTTCCGGCGGCGCAAAGGCGCGCATCAGGAACAGGTTATAGCCAAAGGGCGGGGTCAGATAGGCGATCTGGCAGGTTATGGTGTAAAGGACGCCGTACCAGATCAGCACCTGATCGGGCGGGATGCCCAGATCAAGCCGGGCGACGAGCGGCACATACAGCGGGGCGACGATCACCAGCATCGCGGTGTCGTCCAAGAACATCCCCATCACAAGGAAGGACAGCTGCATCAGGATTAGGATGGTCCAGGGGCTGAGGCCGAGTTGCTCGGTGAACAACTGGTCAATCGCCTTGACCGCGCCCAGCCCATCAAACACCGCGCCAAAGGCCAAGGCGGCCAAGATCACCCACATGAACATGCAGGAAATGCCCAGCGTGTTGCGTGTCGCGGTTTCGAAGACAGTCCAGTTGAAGCGGCCCTTCAGCACGGCGGCGGCGACCGTGGTCGCCACCCCGATAACCGAGCTTTCGACAAGGCTGGTCCAGCCGTTGATGAACGGGATCATCATGGCGGCAAAGATCGCAAAGGGCAAAAGTCCAGATTTCAGGGTGGACATTTTCTCGGCCCAAGTGATCTCGGCGCGCTCTTTGGCCGACAGCGGCGGCGCGAGATGGGGCTGAAAGGCACTCCGAATGCCGATGTAGGCGATGAAGAAGGCGGCCATCAAGAGGCCGGGGATCACACCGGCAAGCCACAGTTCCGACACCGGGGCGCGGGCGATCATGGCGTAAAGCACCAAGACGACCGAAGGCGGGATCAAGATTCCAAGTGACGATCCAGCCTGAATCGTGCCGGTCACCATTTGCTTGTCATAGCCACGACGCAACAATTCGGGCAGGGCGATAGTCGAGCCAATGGCCATACCCGCAACCGACAGCCCGTTCATGGCAGAGATCAGCACCATCAACAGGATCGTCCCAATCGCCAACCCGCCGGGGATGCGGCCAAACCAGACATGGAACATGCGGTAAAGATCGTCCGCGAGACGGCTCTCGCTCATCACATAGCCCATGTAGACGAACATCGGCAGCGACAGAAGCGGATACCATTTCATCAGCTTCATCGCCGCCGAAAAGCCCATGGTATGCCCGCCCGTGCCCCACAGCGCGATCGAGGCGACCACGGCGACAAAGCCGATCAGCCCGAACACCCGCTGCCCGGTCATCATCATGAGGAGCATGGTCGAGAACATCAAAAGCGCGATAAGTTCCTGCGGCATTTACAGATGCACCCCGCGCAAAGTGGCAATGTCGCGGATCAGGGCCGAGAGGGCCTGTAGCAGCATGAGCGTGAAGCCGATCAGCATCACCAACTTGATCGGCCAAAGATAGGGTCGCCATGCGGTGGCGCTGCGCTCTAGACGGCCGATTTCGGGCAAAAGCCCGTCCTCCCAGCGCAGGCCAAGGGAATAGCCAAAGCTTTCTGCCGCACCCCAGATCATGACACCGAGATAGAAGATCAGCGCAAAGACGGTAAATCCATCCCAAGCGGCGCGGGTGCGCGGCGATTGCTTGGCATAAAAGAGGTCCATCCGCACATGGGCGCCCATCTGCATCGCATAGGGTCCGCCCAAGATGTAATAGGCGACCATGACGAACTGGGCCATTTCCAGCGTCCAGAGCGAGGGGTTGAAGAAGGTCTTGGAGATCGACGACCACATTAAGACCGCCATCAGCGCGAAGAGAAGATACATCGCAAAACGCCCGACACCGTAATTCATCCGGTCAACCAGCCGGACAAAACCGATCAGCGGTTGGGGGAAGCTTGCGGCGGTCATGCGGCGGCCTTTGCGGCATGCAAGGCGTCGGCGAGGACGGGGGCCAGCCGGTCGGCCATCGCGGCCTCGGCCTGCGGGTCTGCGATTAGGTCGTTGCGGATCTCCAGCATGGCGTTTTGCAGGCCATAGGGTGTCGCATGAAGGCGCAGGGTGTGGGTGACGTCATCCGCGGCCGAATAGGGTTCATTGAGCTGTGCATTCAGCCCGGTCTGCGGGCTGGCGGCAAGGATTGAGCGCGCGAGCGTGGGATCGGCGTCATGGATGATGCCAAATTCGACTGCGCGGGGGCGACCGTGAAAGACCGGGGTGAACGAGTGGATCGTCACCACCACCGGGCGGCGACCCAGCGCGATGCGTGCCGCGATCAGATTGTGCAGGCCGTTGGCCCAAGGCAAATAAACCGCTTGGGTGCGCGCCAAACGCTCGGCCGCGGAAATGGCGGCATTGCCGGGGATGTCATGAACCTCGGAGCGGGTGGGCATGGCGCCGGGCATGTCAGGGGCGCGGTTGCAGTCATAGATCAACCGGCTGACCGGGGCATGGATCAGCGTGGCATCCAGCCGCTGCGCAATCCCACGCGCAAGGCCAAGCGCGCCGGGGTCCCAAGCGATATGGGCGCGGGTTTGGTCAGGCGACAGGCCAAGACTGCCCCACGGCGCGGGCATGGCGTTGGAGGCATGTTCGCAGACCAAAAGGACCGGGCTTTGCCCAGTTTCATTTTCGATCACTGGCAGGAACGGGCCTGCCTTGTCTGATCTGACCTCTGCCCGCATTTTCGCGAGTCATCTCCCTGTGATAACCAAAAGCGTCCTTCACGCCGCCCCCATCTGTCAAGAATGTTTCTTTTGAAACTTTTCTGTTACGATCGTTACAGAACGTGCATTCCAGCTGGGAGACCTCGATGCCGCTGACAGCGCCGATGGACGAAGAACTGCGTCTGGCCTTACCCGACCTGACCCGGGCCGAGCGGCAATTGGCCAGCCACATCCTGACGCATTATCCGGTTGCCGCCCTGGGCTCGATCACCGCCTTGGCCAAAGCGGGTGGGGTGTCATCACCCACGGTGGTGCGGCTGGTGCAAAAGCTGGGATACAAGGGATATTCCGACTTTCAGCGCGCGCTGCGGGGGCAGGTGGAGGCGATGCTGGTCTCGCCCTTGGTCAAGCAATCGCGGGCAGGGGGGGCCATGGAGGGCCATCTGATGACCCGCTTTGCCGGGGCGGTGGCCGAGAACCTGCAAGCGACGCTGGCGCAGATTGATCCGGGTGAGTTTGATGCGGCGGCGGCGCTTTTGGCTGACCCGTCGCGGCGGATCTTTGCGATGGGGGGGCGCATCACCCATGCGATTGCCGATTATTTCGTCACCTTGATGAAGGTGATCCGGCCTGAGGTCCTTTTGATGTCGGATATGTCCAACGCTTGGCCGCCGGCGCTTTTGGACATGAAGCCGGGCGATGTACTTTTGGTGTTCGACATCCGGCGCTATGAAAACGCGGTGTTGCAGGTGGCCGAAGTGGCGCGCGAACAAGGCGCGGAGATCGTGCTGATCACCGACCGCTGGGTGTCACCGGCCGCCGCCCATGCGCGCCATGTGCTGCCCTGCCATATTGAGGCGCCCTCGGCCTGGGACAGCAACGCCACCCTTCTGGTGCTGGTCGAGACGCTGTTGGCGGCGGTGCAGGGGCTGACATGGGAGGTCACCGAGGCGCGGATGAAGCGGTTGGAGGAGTTGTACACGCGGACGCGGTTGTTCCGGCGCTATCGCTGAGGTGTTGTGTCCTTGGCAAACCCCGGGGGGACGTCGCGTCCCCCCGGCCCCCCCTGCGGAGTATTTCGGCCAAGATGAAAATCAGCCCTGTGAGGCAGCAGCCTGACGACGCGCGCCCATCACGGCATTGCCCATGACAGCCGCAAGCACCATGGCGCCGCCCATAAGGGTTGCGGAGGAGGCCGTTTCACCCAAAAGGAGCCAAACCCAAAGCGGGGCGAGGATGTTTTCGATCGACGACATCAGGGTGAGTTCGGCGGTGGGCAGCGCCTTGGAGCCGTAGGTATAGAGCATCATGCCACCGGTCAGCACCACTGCGCCAAGCGCCATGGAGACGGCGATGTCATGGGGGTTGGCGGCGACGGTCTGGCCGAGCAGAGGCGCAAGGCCAAAGGCCGCGATCATCGACAAGATGCCTCCCATCAGCACGATGGGCAGGCTGTCCTCGACATGGCCCCAGCGTAACGAGACGGAAAACACCGCAAAGCCCGCCGCCGAAATCAGCGCGGCGATGTTGCCGTCCATCCGTCCGCCCTCGATACCGCCGCCGATCATCACGAAGATGCCTGCCCCGGCCAGGCCCATGGCGACCCAGGTGGTCATCGGCACGCGTTCACCCAAGGCGAGCCAGCCGAGGAGGGCGGCGAAGAAGGGGGCGGCGGAGTAAAGGAACACGGCATTTGCGACGGTGGTGGCTTGCAGCGCGTAAAGGGCGCCTGCATAGGCCGCGACCAGCCCCATGGCGCCGACAAGGCCCGGCAGGCCCATGGCGCGCATGCTGGCCAGCACGCGCCCGCCCGTGCGCCAGTGTAGGAAAGCCCAAAGCACTGGCAAAAGCCCGGCCGAGCGCCAGAACATGACCGAGGCGGCCCCGGCCTCTTCGATCTGACGCACGACAAGGCCGATGGTGGACCACAGGATGCCTGCGCCCAAGACCAGTGCCACGCCTTTGCCATATGTCATCGGTGTCTCCCTTTGCAGTAGAAGGCGGCGGATGGATCAGGCGGTCTGTTCTGATTGCGACCTTACAGGGCGGGGATGGGGCGGGGGCTGAGATGTTCGCCCGCCGCCAGCAGCAGGTCTTCGCGGAACTGATCGGCGATGAGTTGGACCCCCACGGGGGCGGTGCCATGGCGACCGGTGGTGACGGTCAGCCCCGGCAGGCCCATGAAGGGTGTGGCGATCAGCGGCATCTGGGCCTGCAAGACGGCGTCGAAATCGGCCTCGGACGCCACATCACGGTGATCGGCGAAGGGCAACTCGCCCGAAACGGGGCAAAGGACCAAAGGCCAGTCCGCCAGAAATCTACGCCAAAGCCGGGTAAGGCGGGCGCGGGATTTGAGCGTCTCCATCAACCCGTGCAGGTCGATCTCGGGACAGTGGCGCGTCATTTGGGCATAGACGAAGTTGGCGTCGGGGTCGTTTTCGCCGCGTAATCCGGCAAGATTGGAATGACGGAACTCGGCCATCCAGAGACGCAGTTGCAGCGCCATCGCCTCGGCCCAGGGCGGGGTTTGCACGGGTTCCACCTGATAGCCCGCCGCGCGCAGGGTCTCGGCGGCGGCGCGCAGTGCGGCGCGGACCGGCTCGGCCACGGGCATGCCATCGGGGGCCTCGACATAGGCCACGCGTTTGGGGGCGGTGGGGCCGCTCAGCGGCATGGGTTGATACCATGGATCGCGTGGGTCTTTGGCGGCCATGGCAGCGAGCGCCAAAGCCAGATCAGGGATCGAGCGGGCGAGGGGGCCGGAGACGGCCATGAGTTGCCCGCCGATCAGCCGGTCGCCGCCCGAGGGGTTGAAGCCCGGCACGCGGCCCAAGGAGGGGCGCAGCCCATGAACGCCGCAGGCATAAGCAGGATAGCGGACGGACCCTGCGATGTCGGTGCCATGCGCGATGGAGCCCATGCCAGTGGCCACGGCTGACCCCGCACCACCGGAGGATCCACCGGGGGTGAGACCCGCGTCATGCGGGTTTTTCGTGGCCCCGTGCAGGCCGTTGCGGGTGAACCAGCGCAGCGAAAAGGCGGGGGTGTTCGTGCGCCCCACAATTACCGCCCCGGCCCGGCGTAGGTTGGCGATGACCGGGCTATCTTCTGCGGCGATCAAGTCTTTCTGGGTGACAAGGCCATTGGTCGTGGCGTGGCCGGTCTGGTCGACGTTCACCTTGATCGTGATCGGCACGCCGGCAAGGGGGCCGGGGGCCTCGCCCCGGCGCAAGGCCGCGTCGATGACATCGGCGGCGGCGAGCGCCTCATCGGGCATGTGCTGCACGATGGCGTTGAGCGAAGGGTTCTGCGCGTCGATCCGGGACAAGGTGGCGGTGGTCACCTCGCGCGTGGAGACCTCGCGTCGGGCGATCAGGGCGGCGATATCAGAGGCAGTGAGGGTGGAGAGGTCGGTCATGTCAGTACCCCCGTGTGCGGTCAACAAGGTTGAGGAACGGCACTCCCGCCTCACCGCGCCGGATGTTTTCGGCAATCACCTCAGACGAGGTGTCGGGGCGGGTATCGGCGGCAATATGGGGGGTGACGGTCACGCAGGGGTGGGCCCAGAACGGGTGGTCCAGCGGCAGGGGCTCGATCCGGAACACATCGAGCGTGGCGTGGCCGATTTGGCCGCTGTCGAGGGCGGCGAGCAGGGCCTGATCGTCGATCAGCGCACCGCGCCCGGGGTTCAGGATCACCGCGCCGGGTTTGGTCCAGCCCAAGGTTTCGGCGTTGAGGGTGTTTTCGGTCTCGGGCGTGCGCGGCAGCAGGGTGACAATCAGATCGGCGTCCTGAAGCGCGGCCTTCAGCCCGTCGCGGCCATGATGGGTGACGATGCCGGGCAGGGATTTCGGGGCGCGGGACCAGCCTTCAACAGTGAAATGCAAGGATTGCAGGGCGCGGGCGCAGGCCTCGCCCAAGGCGCCGATGCCCAGCATGGCGACCTTGCGGTCGCGCGCCAGAGGCGGGCAATCGGGGTTCCAAACGCTGTTCGGGTTGACGATATAGCTGTCGAGCCCGAGGTGATGGCGCAAGCTGTGGCCAAGCACCCATTCAACCATGCCCATGGTCAGCGCAGGGTCGACCATGCGGCACAGGGGCTGGGTCAGTGTCGCATTACCCACGATCCGTTCAACCCCGGCCCATAGGCTAAGCACGGCCTTGCAGCGGGTGTAGGGGGTGAAATCCTGCAAGGTCGAAGAGGGGGCGTAGACGATGTAATCAACGCTCTCGGGGGCGGCCTCTTGCACCAGTTGGGCGGTGATGCCCGCGTCGGCCAGCGCGGTTTCCAAGGGCGCGCGATAGCGGTCCCAGTTATCAGGGCCGGCGGCCATGAGGATGATGAGGGGGACGTTCGTCATGGTGGGCTCCTGCGCTGTGGCGCAAGAATGCCGGGGGGGCGGGCAAAGGCAAGGCGGAAAATGTGGGGTGGAAAATGTAGAACATGTGGCCCGCGTTTTCTTGACGGAACGCCTCGGTCCGCGCTGATCTCGGTGAGGCTCTGCTTGGTGGTCAGGGCGTTTATCGCAATACTGACCGAAATGGTTTCCTAACCCGCAATCCCGTTCATCACATCGGCCGCCACATTGCTGCGGCGCGCTCGCCTAGCGCAGTCTGTGCACAATCGCGCTTTGGACCAGTCCAAAGGACAGCATGATGACCAAAGTGGCCGACCCGCCATAGCTGAGCAGCGGCAAGGGAACCCCGACAACTGGGGCCATGCCCATCACCATGGCAAGGTTGATCGCCAGATACAAAAAGAAGTTCACCGCCACGCCGATGATGATGAGCTGGCTAAACCGGTCGCGGTTCTGGATGGCCGCGACAATCAGGAACATCAGGATCAGCGCATAAAGCACCAACAGCGAAAAGGCCCCGATAAAGCCAAACTCCTCGGCCAAGGTGGTGAAGATAAAATCGGTGTGCTTTTCAGGCAGAAAGTTCAACCGGCTTTGCGTGCCCTGCATAAAGCCCTTGCCCGCCCAGCCGCCAGACCCCAGCGCGATCTTGGCCTGAATGATGTTATAGCCCGCACCTAAAGGGTCGGCCGAGGGGTTCAGGAACGTGTCGATCCGGGTGTATTGATAGTTGTGCAGCAATTGCCAAGGCGTGCCGCGGGTCAGGAACACCGCCGCCACCGCCGCGCCCCCAAGCGCCAGCACGCCGCCGAAATACCACAGGCTGACGCCGGTGGCGAACATGACCGCCGCGCCCACCACCAAAAGCATGATCGAGGTCCCGAGGTTGGGCTGCATCAACACAAGAACGGTCGGCGCCGCGATCAGCGCCACTGGGATCAGCACCCAGAGCGGGCGCGAGATCTTCTTGTCATCCAGCATATCGTAGTAGCTCGCCAAGGCCATAACCAGTGTGACCTTCATCAGTTCTGACGGTTGTAGCCGTATGAAGCCAAGGTCGATCCAGCGCTGTGCGCCCATGCCGACGGCCCCAAAAAACTCGACCGCCAACAGCAAAAGCATCGACACGCCGTAGGCAAAGCCCGACATTGAGCGCCAGAACCAGATAGGCGTGAAGGCGACGATGAACATCACCAAAAGGCCTAGGATGTAACGCTTCATCTGTGGTTCAGCCCAGACGCCCATCTTGCCGCCTGCGATGGAATAAAGCATCAGCCAGCCAATCGCGGCCACCGCCGTGACCACCAGCACCAGCGCCCAGTTGAGCGCCAGCACCTTGCCAAAGCCCGTGGGCGCAGTCTTGACGCGGTATTCCAGAAAGCTCATCCGCGCGGCCCCCGTCAGGTTTCCGAGGGGCCGGGATAGCGGCCCTCTTCATCGCGCAACACCAGCGTTTTCAGCAGGCTGTCCATCCGCCCGCGTTGATCGGCCGGGTAGGCGTCGAGCGGCGGTATGGCCCCATAGAGCGTGCGCAACAGCGCATCGCGGGCGATGGGGGCGGCGGCGATTGATCCGCCGCCACCATGTTCGACCACCACCGAGACGGCATAGCGGGGGTTGTCATAGGGAGCATAGCCAACAAACAGCGCATGGTCGCGGCGGTTCCACGGCAGTTTGTCGTTCGCAATCACGCCGCTCTCGCGTTCGGCGGCCGAGATGTTGCGCACCTGCGCGGTGCCGGTTTTGCCGGCCATACGCATGTCCTCGGCCACAACGCGCGACGAGCGCGCGGTGCCGGATTTGTCGTTCATGACCGCATCCATCCCGCCCAAAACCGCCGTCAGGTTTGAGGTGGACAGCCCCAAGGGCTCGGCAGGCTCAACCGGAATTTCGCGGCCTTCGATGGCGCGGACGAGACGCGGGTTGATCGCCCGCCCGGTGGCGAGCCGCGCCGTCATCACGGCCAGTTGTAAGGGCGAGGCCAGCACATAGCCCTGACCGATGGAGGCGTTGACCGTGTCACCAATACGCCATTC
>Ga0315905_10005285_pt1 | contig 13159 bp, 12 predicted proteins | sample LakEriMetagenome_5_FD_203522 | JGI IMG/M metagenome (GOLD analysis project Ga0315905, IMG submission 203522) | Freshwater fungal communities from buoy surface, Lake Erie, Ohio, United States - Buoy 4 MA121 | ecosystem: Environmental > Aquatic > Freshwater > Lake | place: USA: Lake Erie, Ohio... | reverse complement strand
ATATATCTATATATATATTTATATATATATATATATATATATCGATATTGGAGACTTACACACACACACACACACACACACACACGGGACATGCTCACTGTTTTTGCGTGTGCGCCAAGGCCAACACCCTAAGGGCAACACCCGGTTTATGATTTTGGGTTTAGGCTTTTAGGGTTTAGGGTTTAGTAAATACCCGGTTTATGGTTTAAGGTTTAGGGTTTAAGGTCTTGAAGGCTATGCGCACGTGCCTGCACGAAGAAGGACACGTTCTCGTCTTTCGAGCGTAGGGCTTAGGGTTCAGGTCCAGGGTTTAGGGTTTGGGTTTAGGGTTTAGGGTTTAGGGCACGTGCCTGCACGAAGAAGGACACGTCTTCATCTTCATCGGGCAGGATGGAGCTGGAAGCATTGATGAGATGCACTTTTGGCGTGCCAAGTGTCACCACATTAGCAACACACTAGCAACACATTAGAAATACATTAGCAACACATTCGCAACACATTACCTGTTGGTTTGCCAAGTGTCACCACATTAGCAACACACTAGCAACACATTAGAAACACATTAGAAACACAATAGCAACACACTCGCAACACACTCGCAACACATTACCTTTTGGTGTGCCAAGTGTCGCCATCACTGTTGCCGTCTCGCAACCTTCCATGCCCGCACCAAGGATCACCACACACTACAAACACACACAGTATACAGGATCACACACACACACAGACAGACACACAGACACACACACGCACACACACACACACACACACACACACACACAGTATATAGGATTACCACACCTTGTAGGGTTCAGGGTTCAGGGGTTATACATTTGTGGGTTTAGGGTTTAGGAAATCAAGGCTGCCAGAGGCATCCAGGGCAGCCACTGTGGCACCACTGAATCATACATTTATGGCCGCTAGGGCTGCCACACGGTGATTGGCTGCAACACGGTGCGCGCTAGTGCGACGCGGGTCTAGCAAGCACACTCCTAAACCCTACTTCAACAAGCACACGCCTAAACCCTGCCTAAACCCGTAAACAGTTGCACGCTAGCGCGACGCGGGTCTAGCACGCACACAGCAGACAGCGACTTACGCATCGATGCGTAAGTCGCTGTCTGCTGTGTGCGTGCTAAACACAGCAGACAGCGACTTACGCAAAAAAAAAGCTGCTTCGTTCAGCTTCGTCCTCCACCTCGCTGTGTCTAGCACGCACACAGCAGACAGCGACTTACGCATCAGCAGACAGCGACATACGCATCAGCAGACCGACTTACGCATCAAAAAAAAAGTCCGGAAATACCTGCGGGATGGTCTCAGCAGATTTGAGAAGCTGCTGCGGCGTCACAACATGCTCGCCGTCGAGCTCTAACTTGGCCAGGGGGCGCGGAACACTGCCGGTTGCGACGAGCAGGTGCACCGCCTCGATCTCCATGTCCCCTCCTGGCAGAAATTCTCAGAAGTCAGTGCCCTAACCTGATAAGCACATGAAAATGAGGCTAGGGCACTGAGATTTTAGAATTCTGCCTCGACCGTCGAGGCTCTTGAGCTGCACGGCGTTGGGCGAAAGGAAGGCGGCCTCGCCCTTCCACCTCTGGATGGTGCCGCTCTTTTCGCTCCGTTTCAGCCCTGGCCTGTTGAAGCGGTGCGTCTGTCCTAGACAAAACAGCTGCTGGTCGAGGTGCTGGGCGCGGTCGAGAATCGCCAGCCGCGTCCGCCGTCTCACCTCTGCCCATGCCAGCGCATCCGCTGTAGCCGCCGAGTCGCCCGTGAGGTGCGGCCGCGCCTTGCGCAGCCCCTTGCCAACCTGAGCACGTTGGCAAGTCGCTCAAAAAAAAGGACCAATGAAGGCGACGCGGTAGCGTCTCAAAGGGAGCGCGCCGGGCACCTCGGCGCGTACTCACACACGGCAGCAGGACTTGCTAGCGCGCGCAGTTACTTCTCTCTCCTAATCATCTCTCTCAAAACCGTCTCTCCATCCGCCCACACCACACCCAATTTGTCCCGGCGTACGCACCTCCTGCATGACGTGCTTGCCCATTGCGCCGCCCCATACCGCCGCGCCTCCGAGCCCTTCCCGGCGCTCTATCAGGCACACCTTGAACCCGAGATCCCACGCCCGCACGGCGCCCGCCCACCCCGCCGGGCCGCCGCCCAGGATGCACACGTCATACATCCGACGCGTGGCCATACCAGTGTGCATGTGGGTGGTTGCGTGCAAGCGCAATGCGTCTAGGTCGTCTCTAGAGTCTGTACAAGGCTCAGGCTCACAAAGCGCTCCACGAACTTCGTCAACTGAACTCACAATGTCCCCGTGAACAGCGACGCTTTGAGTTGCGGGGGGATGGCAGCGGCGAGCTGAGGCCGGGCGCGTCGGCGGGACGGCCCGTCCGCAGCGACTCGGCGAGCGGCGCCCTCGCGCCACAAATGATGCGTGGTTTGCTCGCCAGGAAGAAGGGCGGAGGGTCGGAGGGCAAGGAAGACCGCGAGCCAGGGGAGGTGGACAAACAGGAGGCCCTTGCAACGACCGCGCCCGCGGGACTCGGCGGCCTTATCTCGCAGCTTGCGACGGGCGGGGTGATGGGCCTGCTGCGCAAGAAAAAGGCCGAGGAGGTCGTTGAGGTGCATCGCGAGGAGTGGGAAACTTGGAACCTCGCGGAGTTCCTCAAAGAGATGAACTTCCGCGACGCGCCAGCGGCTGCCCGGGGGAAAAAGGGCGGCACCGAGAAGACGCTGCCGGGGATGAGCGCCCATCCCAGCGACAGGGACGTAAGTTTCGAAGAGCTCATGGCTGAGTACCGAGCCTTTGAGATCGCAGTGGAAGGGGGACAGGCGCCCGAAGGCGGACATCACGGGGAATATTCCGGGCAACCTGGGCAACCCGCGCGAGCGGGCCTGGCCCCCGAACTTGCGGTCGAGGGCGAGGCGGGCATGGGCGCCACAGGAATTTTGAAAAAGGGCGAGAAACGTGCTGACCTCCTCAAGTCGCGCGGCGGAAAGGACCCGACGACACGGGTGACCATTGACGCGGGGGATGTGGACCGGCGCGCGCAGGTGCGCGAGGTCCGCACCGCTGGTGCGACCACAGCCGGCGGCGACGGCATGTCGCGCCCCGGAACGGTCCGCTTTGGGGTGAACACGGCTTCGTCGTTCGGCGAAGGCTCAGAGAGCAACTTTGGGGACACCGGGGGGCGCGGCTACACGCGTGGGAGCACAGGTGGGCGGCCGGAGACCGGCGCCAGTGCAATGTCGTTTCAGAGCGCCGCGAGTGGACGCCTCGATATTGGTGTGTGCGTGTGTAAACATACATATGCATATACATACATGTGTGTGTGTGTGTGTGTGTGTACATATACATATATATACACATACATGTGTGTGTGTGTGTGTGTGTGTGTGTACATACATACATCTATACACACACACACACACACACACAGATCCAATGGGGGATGCCCTCATGTTTGACCAGCCGGGTCTTTTCAACTGCTCCAAGCAGAACCTGGTTTCCATTCCCATGGTGGTATACAGCGAGCACGACTTTGGTGGCCCCTGTATCGTCCTATGGGCACATCAAAATCGCATCACCTGGCTTCCCGAGGTGTTCGGCCGTCTCACGGCCCTCACCGAACTCCGTCTCCATCATAACCAAATCGAAGTGCTGCCGCCTGAATTCGCTCGATTGCGCAGCATAAAGAAACTCTGGCTTAATGACAACCTGCTTGCCAAGTGCCCTGATGAACTGGGGGAGCTCACCACGTTGGAAACGCTGTCCCTGTCGCGGAACCCCTTCAAAGAGCTCACGACTGGCGTGGGCAGGCTCATCAGATTGAAGGATATGATGCTCGATAGTCTCGAGCTCAGAGTGCCGCCAAATGAAATTGTGGTGCGCGGGCCGCGCAAAATCGTCGAGTACATGGGCAAGATTCGCGAGGCGCAGGACGCCTGCGAAAAGTATCGAAGTGGCTCCGGCAACGACTTGAATGTTGTCGACCCGGACAAACAGATGGTTTTGTACCGGCTCAACAATGACGCGCCCACGCAAGACGACCTCACTTTCTGGCGCCAGGCTACGATGTCTCCAAAGTCCTCTTTGTAGTGACTTTATATAGGAAATATACTGGCCCACTGACTTTCGAGAAATTTTGCCAGCGCACCTTTGGCGTCGACACCAAGGGCAATCTGTGCTATGCTATGTCCACCCATCCTGATGTCGAAAAGGAGTGGATTGAAATTGGCAATGTGCGGCAGATCAAATTGGCCAAGGCTACGAACCAGGTAAACTTTCCGTTGCAGCTGACGATCGAGACAGCCAAGATCTCCATGTTCGTAGGCCTCGAGAGAAGCTCGGAGCGCGAAAAGTTTGCCAAGATGGTGCGCGAGGCTCAGAATAATGTGCTCTGCCAGCTGGAGCTGCGCAACCTGGGGCTGCAAAAGATTCCGATGGAAGTAGTGAGGATGTCCGAGCTCACAGCGCTCGACATCTCAAACAATCAGATCAAGAACCTGCCGCGCATGCACATGCCGCTGTTGGAAACGTTGGTCCTTGACCGCAATGGCTTTTCGGCGGTGCCACGAACTATCTACGAGGACCTCACCTGCATCTCTCGCCTGTCGCTCATCGATAATCCAATTGCGCGTCTGCCGACCAACCTCGGCGACATGCCCATGATGCGCAATCTGCAGATGAATGTAAATTTCCAGCTGGAGAGCCCACCGGCACACATTCTCAAAATGACTCTGAATAGTGACTGTATATAGTCAATGACGTAGGGCACTGACTTTTGAGAATTTCTGCCAGGCAATCGTCATGTTCCAGGGCCTGCAACTCCGTTTCCTCAAGGCCATGCGCCACTCAGAGAAGACCGGCTCGCTGGATTTGTCCAACTTTGCCCTCACTGAAGTGCCCTTCGAAATTGGCAAACGCTGGGATGAGCACCCCGAATTCCATAACTTGCACACGCTCAAGCTTCGCCGCAATAGGTTGCTGGATATCGACCAGGGCGTCGACAAGTATGTCAACGTTGTAAGCCTTGACCTTCGCGAAAATCGGGTGACGCGCTTGCCCAAGCACTTCGGCGTTATGATTCATTTGTCCGAGCTCTTTCTGGACACCAATGAGCTTCGTGAGCTACCGAAGAGCATGAAAGGCATGACCAAGCTAATCTCGCTCAGCGTCAATCACAACGACCTATACCAATGGCCCTGGTGTCTGGAATACCTCACCTCGCTCACCGAGCTCCACTTGAACCACAATCAGATTGAGACCGTGCCACCTGTCTGCTCGACATTGCATGTGCTGCGCGAACTGCAGCTTTCAGGCAACAAGATCTCGACTCTACCGGTTGAGGTGAATGGATGGAGCAGTCTGACGGAGCTAAAAATGGACCAAAATTGTCTGCCCCATCTCCCGGAGACGCTCGGCCAACTGGAAAAGCTAGAGTTTGTGAGTTTCGCCGGCAACCATATTGACGCCTTTCCGACTGAAGTCGGGAAGTGGATTTACATGAAGTCTTTGGATCTTTCGGGCAATGCTATTCCGTACCTTCCGGAGGCCATTTGCAATTCGACATCGCTGAGAAAGCTGCTGCTGGAGGGCAATCCACTGGTACAGCTGCCGTTGGCAATGGGGTGTATGCGAGAGCTGAAGAAGCTGTCATACACAGGCGCCGGCAATTGGATATCCCCGCCAAATTACATCATGAGCAAGGCGTATCACCTCGTCATCAAATACCTGCAAAAGTACGACGATGCCAAGACGACCAACGAGCTGGATCTGAGCAAAGAAAAACATGAATACCTTCATGCAGACGTGCTGGCCCTGTCCGCCCTAACCAAGCTTGACCTGTCAGATAATCTATTAGAGAATCTGACAGCGGTTGTTGGAGAGGCTGATGGTCGCTGGACAAAGTTGAAAGGGGACCGTGACCTGTATCTCCCCGGTACACACACAGACACGCACTCACACAGACACCCTTGTGGCTGCCCGCAAAAATGAATAGTTAGTTGATACGTGTAAATATCATCTGGTTCACAAAGATATACTAATATGTTATCACGCCCGCATCGCATGCAGAAATTATGTTCCAGGAAAAACAGATGGCAAAGGACGCAATGTTGAACTTTTTGGGAACGGGCCTGAACAATCGCCAGCTGGCGGGACGTGCAGAGAAAATTTTCACCCAGATTGACTACGATGGAGGAGGTAGTCTCGGGTTAGAAGAGCTGGATATTTGCTTCCGGAGAATGGGCTGCAAAGTGAGCAGGGAGGTGATTCATATGATGGTGATGGAAGTCAGCAACGACGGAGATGACGAAGTCGATATGAGCGAGTGGAACAGGATGGTCAACAACATCTACAAGGGCAAACGAGATGCACAAGGCATCGGAGACTTGAAAAACCTGGAAGTTTTGAACATCAGCCGCAACAAACTTACACGCCTGCCGTACGGTCTCGGTTTTTGCACTGCACTGAAAAGCCTCATTATTGAGGAACCGCACATGGTCGTTATTCCGTGTGATGATATTTTGAGAACATGTGAAGCGGACGCATCGATCCTGACAAGATATTTGCGGCAATTGCATGAGGCGTGCATCACACACAATTTGGAGCTCAACGGTTTCATTATCAATGTGATGCCCAAGGAAGTGTTTGAGCTCACAAGCTTGACAGAGCTTCACATGAGCGGCAACAGCGTTAAGATTGTGGGTGCGGAAATCGAGGCTTTGCAGCAACTCAAGCTTTGCGACCTTAGCTACAACCGCATCAAAATGTTGCCTGCGACAATTGGGAAGCTCCGCAAACTTGAAGAGCTCGACATGCAATCGAATGCTCTGCTTCATCTACCAGCAGTCATTTGCACAATGGACAAGTTGCGCGTCGTGCACGTGGTTGGCAACAAAGCCCTCTCGGTGCCACGTGAAGTCCAAAATGCTGGGACGCCCACTTTGAAGCTGTTCCTGAAGGGTATTTACACTGGCTCGAATGACGGGGCGGTTGATTGGGCAGAGTTGAACAAATTGAAGGTGTGCAAGTTGCGGGAAGTGCCACAAGTTCTCTTTTCGATGACTTGGATCGCCGATCTGAACCTGGATGACAACAGTGTTCACCGGCTTCCGAAGGAGCTAGGCACGCTGAAATCGCTTACGCGCCTCTCAGCTCGTCACAACCTCATCGACAAAATTCCCGCAGAGATCAAACGCTGCAAGCAGCTGCAGAAGCTCCACCTCGACCACAACCGCCTGGAAAAAATTCCTGAATCGCTATACACTCACTTGCCTCTTGTCATCCTTGGACTCACTCACAACAAATTGGAGGTTGATGTTGCTGTGTGTATGTGCATGTGTAGGTGTGGGTGTGCATTTGACTGTGTGTGTGTGTGTGTGTGTGTGTGTGTTGTGTGTGTGTGTATGTGTGATGACAAAGAGTCCTGTTTTGAATTCGTTTTATTCATGATGATGTACATCAGAGAGCATTGCTCAAAGTTATGGCGAACCTCCTCGAGCAAATCATTTGACACCAACACACACACACACACACACACACACACACACAGTCCAACTGCATCCCCGAATTGTTGCCTGCGGGTTCGGCGTCGCGATTGCAGGCGTTGACCCTTGATTACAATAATCTGGGAAAATTATCTGGGGCTATTGGGGTATTTCTGCAGCTCAAGGTGCTCAATTTCAACTTTAATATGGTGGGTAGTATACCGCAAGAGATCGGCACCTGTACTGCACTCACTGATCTGCAGTTTGATGCGAATGAAGTGGAGGAACTTCCAGGCCCCATGCAGAAGCTGACCAATCTTGTGCGTCTCAAACTTAACGACAACAAGCTTTCGAATCTCCCCGACTGGATTGGCGGACTGACAAAGTTGCAGCATCTCTCTGTGGGGAACAATCGCCTGCAATTTATCCCGTATCCTTTGACTTTCCTCAAGCTCAGCGTCCTGACGATCGACGGCAATCCATTGACGGCAGTGGAAACTGGTGTGCTTATGGAAGGACCCAAGGAGGTTGTTGAATATTTGGGATATAATCATAACTACGATATCCCGGATCGCAACTTCGTGCCAGATCCGATGGAGCAGCGCCGTCAAATCGATGCGCACGTCAACTCATACGCGCACGAGGTCCACCGCATGCATGCCTCGCGCCTCGAAAGCGAGTACAAGAAAGTTGGTGGCTACAATGCAGTCGAGATTGCCTACAACAAGAGGGTGGGCGAAGATCGAACTGAGGGCTCGGGTGCTGTTATCCTCGACGAAGAGATGTTACGCGATGTGCAGGTGCGTGTACACACACGAGGGTCTTGCTTTGGGCGTTTTGCCATGACCTCACCTTCCGCACCACACATGCACGCACACTCGTGCAAAGGAGGCTGTCGGTCTCGATCTGGGTGTGGTATGCCTCCTCATTTCGCGTGATTTATTTTTCATGAAAAATGAAGTTTGGTTTTTTCCCTCGTAACTCCCTCTTTGTGCGTATTGACAGATTATCGCAGAGCGCGACCTAGCTGGTTCAATCATATACGGGCTCATGGGGCCCGGCCTCACGGGCAATCTGGTGCGTGCACGTGCCAAAGCAATATTCTACGAGCTTGATAAGGATGGTTCTGGGGGACTCACTCCAAATGAGCTGCAAGCTTGGTTTGCCAGGTACTGCGAGTGTAAATGTGCGTGTGCTTGCATGTGTGCATGCGTGTGGTATGGTTTGCGATGCCGTGATGTATCGTGCTCTGGGCTCGTGCGTACGTGTCGCATATTTGCCAATGTTCTAGCCTATTTGGTTCTGATGTCCAACTTTTGTGCTATGCTGGGTGTGCAGTCTCGGTGCGAATTTGACAACAAACGCTGTGCAATCCATTATGCAAGGCCAAGTCGCAGACCCGGAAAAGGGCATCCAGCTGCAGGAGTTCCAACAGCTCGTGTATGTTGTATATCAAATCAAGTCTTAAGGTCAGGTAATTTGAAGGTTAGGCATTGCAGAAGTGCACTTCTGCATGCAGAAGTGCACTTCTGCAGGGCCTGTTGTCTGTCTTTCGCAGACAAGCACGCCCCTGGGCGCGTCGGAGCGTGAAGGAGGGCTCGTGAAAGAGGAAACTATTCGTGTGGACTATGCGTCAGGGGGTACCGGTATAGGTATTGGCGTTTCCAAGTCCGATCCGAACGTTGCCAGACATCTCGAATATTTGGGGTCGTGCATGGCTCTCCAATCAGTCTGTCCCGAAGTGATTGATTGCTCTCGATGATTGCTCTCGATGAGACTTGGCCCACATAGAATGCGGCTAAATCGCTGGATTCGCCCCAAAAAATCGCTGGATTCGCCCTCCAGCGAGGTCTTGCCACAGGAGGGACACGTCGGGTGGCAGCAAGTTAATTGCCGACGGCCCGCGCAGTAACGCCAGCAGACACACCCCGCTCAAGTACAGCGGCAGACCCGCACACCCTGCGCGAGCATGCTGCAGCCTGTGAGAAATTCTGGACGAGACCAGTCCCCCTGGCAAACTGAGAGCTGAGGATGAGGAGAAGGAGACTAGCTGTTCAGAGGATCAAGCCATTGTATTTTGTGCAATCAAAAATTCATTTTGTGGTTGTTGTCATTTCTGTCCGGCTTGCTGCAAACGACCTGCTACGGTTTCGTTTTCTTCAGGCATACTGAAAATGTGCATGCGCGTTCCCTGAACTTGCCGCTATCTCTGTGTAGCCTTTTGGCACCGTGCTCAAACTCTCAGAGTATTTTCGCGAAAGTGCGTCATAGATATCCGTCCTCTTAACCGCCTCCCCGGAAAAAAACCTCCGGCGCTCACCGTTCCCTGCCTCTGTTTCGTTCGCATCCTCAAGCGCAGGGCAATACATTCTGGGGGCGTGTTGGCTGCTCGAAGTGGGCCCTTGCCCTGGCTCCTGCACATGGACTCCTTGATCGCCGGTCTTCAGAAGAACGTGCGTCACGTGATCATCGCCCTCTGTGTGAGTTACAGACAGCCGCGGGAGATCGTCGACGGAATGGTTCTTGGTGACAGCCATTTTAGCTTCGCTGAAGTTTGTCCATGTCCGTGTCGGATTAAATGGCAAGGCTTTCTCTACAGTAGGCATAACCGGGCGGGGAGAGATACGCCGATCGACGGAAGCCGGATGTTCTGGTACCGAGTTTTGAGGCGGTTGCAATCGCCGTGAAGAACATAGCTCGGCCAATAACACGCTATCCAGCTCTCGAATAAGCTTATGGTGATCCGTCACAGATAACTCTGCATCGCATGAGGCATGGCATTTCCGCATGCCATCCCAGGGCTCAGATGCATGAACGCTCCATCCAGCCTCGCCGGCATGTTTAGAGTGGATGAAGGATGCCAAGACACCGTTGCTAGTGCGATCCTTCTGTTCGAAGAACTTACTCAACATCCTCAACTCGTGCTCAGTCTTGCTCACATTGTCGATCAGGCTTGATATTTGTGCCTGCATAGAATCGATGCCCAGACACGGTCTATCCGTAAAGGCACAATTGCTGCCCGCTTGACTGAGGCTCACGCTCCGTTGCTGTATATGTGAAACCCCTTCCAAACTGTCGCGGAACTTTTCACTGTCAAGGCTTTGCTCCTCATCGTGCAATGCTTGCAAATCCTGACGGATGCCTTCCATCTCTCGTTCAGTCTCCGCAAGTGCATGCTGCAGCAAAGACAACGCATGTCGGCTTGCGACAATGGATTGCTGAGCCCTATCAATACAACAGCGCGCCGCGTTGTCCCGCGTCGAAACCAAGCCATTCATCACGTCCATGATGTCCATCAACGACTTGAGGTCGTCGGCACACTCGCGCCGCAATTTCATGCATTCGGCCGCGCCCATTGTTTGGGCAGTTGTGTACGAGCCCGACTGCTCATCGCACGACTCCGAGAGCGTCGACCTGCTGTAGCAATGTGATCGGAGCTTGTCTAGCAGGCAGGCAAGCACGAACTCGGCAAGGAACCTAGAGAAGCGCAGCTGTCGTCGCTCCTGAGCCACTGCGTCAGTTGAAGTACACCGTTCCAGCTCGCTGACTCGATTTTTGAGCTTCGAAACTGTGTTTTGTTCCTCTTTCAATTGTTCAGCCATATTTGCAATTTGGTCCAGATGCTTAGTGCATGTTTCATCGGCCTTGATTCGTTTTCCCTGCTCGACTGCAAGCTCCTCCTTGGTCACCATTAGGTCTAATTCTGCCTTGTGCAGTTTCGCTATCACGTTGTCCATGGTCTGCTGCTGGTGCGGGGTAGGTCGAGAATGGTGTCCTATTTTCCTTTCACTCCAGGGGTGCCCTGGCGATCGCCCTGGAGGTGCCAAATGTCTGCAGGGTGATGCCAGATGTCTGGCATGAGAAAAGATGCCATCCATCTCTGCTCTCATTTCAAACATTTCCTCCCAGTCCTTCCTTCGCTCTTGCTCCTTGTTTGCTGCATTAGTACCAGCACCAGAATTACTTGATTCAGACCGAATCAGCTCTGAGGTTTTACTTTGGGGGCACTGCATTTTCTCGTGTGTCGGTTTCAAATTTGCTGGAGTTCCATCGTACGTTAATGCGTAAGCGTGGGTTGAAGCACTCTCTGAAACCGCGTCAGGCTCCAAGACGGTTAGCTTGAGAACAGATGCCTGTGATGATGCTGCAGGGATGGCAGTTGTCTCCAACTGTCTGTACGAGCCAGCGTCCAAACAGATCCTGTTGGACGTGGCCGGAGCAAAGGAACTCATTTTCGGGTTGCTTTGCAAAGTGTCCTGCGGTGCGGCTTCTGGGGTCTCACCTGGGCTTGATGGCCGCTCTTTGTCGGTCTCTGAAGTTCTGACGTACATATCGGCCTCTGCCCAGGCTTGGACGTCCCAGGCTCTGGACTGATTAGGGCCCTTGATTGTTGGAGACATGCCGCGAGGCTGGTTCTCGTAGACGGGGCTCCTGGACGTGGATGGCAAGGACGGCAGGGGCGACCCCTCCGACATATCAGACAGCTCTGGAAAGCTTTCGGTATCCATCGGCAAGACAAGTGTGGCAGGGATCTCGATATTCTCCATCGGGCCCTCTGCCGCCCCCATGCCTGACCCGAGCACCATCTTACTTCGCCTGGTGAGGATTTCCACATGGTGAGGATTTCCAATTCCCACGTATGAAATCGACAGCTCGAGAGCCCCCCCGTGCGCGTTCAGATCGGGCGATGAAAGCTCAAACCACTTTTGCGTCTTGAGTCCAGCCCTGAGAGGCACCCGTGTGCTTCCAATCGTTCTGTCTTCTCCCTCCACTTGGGCGCTGTGGACGGTGATGAAGAGGATGATGTCCTGGCCTTGCACTTGCTGCCTCTCTGCGCCGTTGGCCTGCGCCAGAGGGTATGTCAGCGCCGGGCAGGCTGCGCGAGAAAAGGGGGTATGATTGCAGCGTGGGGCGTGCCACCTCCTTGAAGACTGTCGACGCGGCGAACGTGGGGTGCGGCCACTCTTTTACTACCCGCGTGCGAAATGCCGGCAGGATGAAGAGAGTCTCCCGGTCCTTGCAGTAAAAGGTGTGCGGCTTCGCCTTGTTGGTGTTGTGATCTGCAGCGCGCACACAGAGGCCGTGAGTGGCAGGAGCACCAGCGGCGCTGCTTTCCCCCTCCAGAGCAGCCCGAGAAACGAGCAGGAGCAGGGGGGGAGCAGGGCAGGGCACCGATGGCCAGCTCCGCCACGTCAGCATCGTTGCTCAGGGTCGACAGGCACACGTACGAGCCAACGTCAGCATGCGCGGCAAAGTCGCGGCCGCGCAGCACCGTCACGTGAACGCCTGGGGCGGCGCACTCTGCATGCCTGCCTTCTGCGCGCTGCGAGACGGGCCCATGTGGCTGCGATGAACCGTGTGGCTGGGCGGGCGGGCCTGCATCGGGCCCGCCAGACTCGAGCTTCTGCACCAGCGTCTTCACGGACGCGCGCATAACGGCGCCCCACAAGTGCGTTTCTTTGAGTTTCGGCGGTCAGAAGGACGCTTGAAGCTACGCCCTCGCCCCAAACCTAATAACGGAGCAGAATTTTACGGAAAACGCAGTTTCTCCGTTACTACTCCCAACTAGGGTGGATACCGAACGTTTAGCTGAAAGGGAAACGCTTTTGCACCGTTTAGGCTCCAAATTAAATCGCACCGTTCTCAATTCTTGTGGAAACTCATT
>Ga0315905_10005284_pt1 | contig 13159 bp, 5 predicted proteins | sample LakEriMetagenome_5_FD_203522 | JGI IMG/M metagenome (GOLD analysis project Ga0315905, IMG submission 203522) | Freshwater fungal communities from buoy surface, Lake Erie, Ohio, United States - Buoy 4 MA121 | ecosystem: Environmental > Aquatic > Freshwater > Lake | place: USA: Lake Erie, Ohio... | reverse complement strand
GGGGGGGGGGGGGGGCGGCGCGCGGGCGGGGGGCGGGGGGGTGGGTGGGTGTCTGTTGTTTGTTTTTTTGGGCCCGGGGCCGGGCGGGGGCCCCCCCCCCCCCCCCCCGCGAGCCCCGTGCACGAGCCCCTTGATCGCCGGCGGCACGCGGGGCGCGCAAAAACGACGAGATGGCCACACAAGGGCGCCTCACCATACCGCGCCGCAATCATCTGCGTGAGGCCGCACGGCTCGAAGACGCTGGGCACTAGCACGACGTCGGCCGCCGCGTACAGCTGGTGCGCGAGCGCCTCGCTGTGCAGCAGCACGACGCGCCCGCGCCCCGAGCCGCGGAGCTCGTCGCCGTCGGCCATGCGCCGAAAGTCGCCGTCTGCGTGACCCGTGCCCAACACGATCGCCTGGCCGCCCAGCTCAATGGCGCGCCGCATCGCCGCCAGGATGAGCGGGATGCCCTTTTGGGGGACCAAGCGGGTGACGGCCACAAACAGCGGCGCAGCAGGGTCCACGTCGAGCCCGAGTCCGCGCTGCACAAACTCCTTGCACACGCTCTTGCCCGCGGGCAGCTGCGCGCTGTAGCTGGCGGCCAGGTGCGGGTCCGACGCGGGCGCCCACTCGTCGTAGTCGATGCCGTTGAGGATGCCGCGCAGCTTGCGCCGCACGTCCTCGCGCGCAAACGTCGGGCGCAGCCAGCCGGACTCGGCGCCGGCGAGGATCTCGCGCGCGTACGTGGGAGAGACGGCCGCGACGGCCGCGCTGTACACGACGCCGCCCTTGAGCAGGCTGAGGCGCTCTGGGTTGTGCCCGATCGTGCGCTCGTCCAGGGCGCGGTCGACGTGGCTGAAGCGCTCGCTCCAGGCCGGGTCCAGCCCCGCAAAGGCGGCGAACTCGTCGGCGCGCGCCTCGCCTGTGCTGCTGAGGTTGTGGATCGTCATGGCCACCGACGCGCGCCGAAGCGGCCCGCCCGCCGACGAGTGGTACAGCTCCCAAAAGAGCATCGCTGCGGGGGCGCACTGCCAGTCGTGCAAGTGGAGGACGTCGGGCTGCGCGCCAGAGCGCGCGAGCCACTCGAGCGCGGCGCGGCAGAAGTAGACGTACGCCTCCGTCTCGTTGTACGAGCCGGCGTAGATGCGCGCGCCGCGGAACAGGCCCGAGCGCGCGCGGTCGGCCGGCCGGAGGAGCAGGACGGGCACGCCGGCGATCGTCGCGGAAAACACGCTCGTCGCCAACGGCTCGAGCGCGACGCGCCCGTCGTGCAGGCGGCCTTTGGGGACGTCGATGTCGCCCTCGTGCTGCAGGTTCTCGACGATTGAGGAGGAGGAGGAGGGGGAGGAGGAGGAGGCCTCCTCCAGAAACTCGTAAAAGGGCAGGGCGACCTGGACGCGGTGGCCGCGCGCGAGGCACGCGCGCGCCAGGCCCGTGACGACGTCGCCCAAGCCGCCGACCTTGGCGTGCGGCGCGAGTTCCGCCGCGAGATGCACGACGTGCAGCGGGCGCGCGTCCTGAGGGGGCAGCGCGGCGGCCGCGGGCGTGCTGTCGTCGCTCGCGGCGATGTCAAAGGGGGCGGGCTCGCGGCGCGGGGGGCGCGCCCAGAAAAAGGCGCCGGGCGCGGAGGGCATGGTCGAGCCGGCCGACCGCCACGCCTCGCCCGTCGACGGCGGGGGCCAGTCGACGCCGCGCGCCAGCGCCTCGGCGGTGACAGCGGGCGGGGGGGACGACGACGACGACGACGACGACGACGACGACGAGGCCTTTGCTGCTGGTGGCGCTGGGAGTAATGCCGCTGCCGCTGGGGCTGGGGCTGGCGCTGCTGCTGCTGCTGCTGCTGCTGCTCCTGCTGCTGCTGCTGCTGCTGCTGCTGCTCCTGCTGCTGCTGCTGCTCCTGCTGCTGCTGCGGTCGCTGCCCCTGCCGCCGCCGCCGCCTCGTTGGCGCTCGAGATGGCGGCGGCGGCCGGCGCCGTCGACAGCACGGCCGCCTGCGCCGCCGCTTGCGCCTCGGCTGCCGCACCCGCTGCCAAGGCTGCAGCTGCGGCCGGAAGGCCGGCCATCTCGGCGCGCAGGGCCTCCAGCTGCGCCCGCAGCGCCTCGTTCTCGCGCGCGAGCTGCTCCATGCTGTTGTCGCCGCCAGCGGAGGGGCGGGTGGAGGGGCGGCGGCGCGGCGGCGGCGGCGTCGTCGAGGACGCCAGTCGCGGCGCGGCGCCTGCGATCCTCCGCCTCACGGCCGAGCCCGTGACGCCGGCGCCACAGGCGGCGATCCCCGCAGGCCGCGGGATCGCCGCCATCTGGTTGGATTGGTTGTGTGTGCTCACGGACCGTGTGCCTGTATCTCCTCCTCTCGGCGAGCGCGTTTGAGGGCGAGGGGGCAACCTGTGTGGAAGAGTCTGTTTCTGGGATCGACGCGTGTTTCGGGCGCGGCGCGGGCACACGTGCACGGGTGAAAGAGACGTCAGGGATGAGTCTTGAGGACGAGATACTAGGCGCTGTCGCTCTGTTCAATTGTCTGGGCGATGCTGTTTCAGCGGGCGGTCGTTGGAGTGGACTCGAGTGGAATTGATGTGGCACTTGAGCTCTTGACAATCCAATCGCCTTGCGCACACAGCGCCCTGCTCCCCTCTCCCCTGACACGCGACACGCGCCCAATTCGCAGCCCTCCACGACCATTCGGGAGCATTACTCCCGCGCGCGACACACGCATCGCAATTCGCAACGACTAGACACGAGAGGAAGCCAAACGCCTCGACGCGCTCGCGCTCTCTCCCCGCGCGCGCGCCCGCGCGCCCTCCTCCCCTTTTTGCGCACGGCTCCCGACTCGACGTACTGCCGCAGCGACACCGTAGCTCCACACACGCACATAGCCATGGCGTCATCCGCGCCGCTGCTGCCGGCGCGCGGGGCGGGCGCATCAGCAGCGGCGGCGACAGCGACGGCAGCGCCCGCGCGGCGCGCCGTCGCCGCTCGGGCTGCCGCCAACCGCCGGGCCGCCGGGCGCTCGCGACCCCTCCTCCTCTTTGCCCCCCGCGCGCCCCGCGCCGCCCTTGCCGCCGCCGCCGCCGCGCCCACGTCGACGACCACAGCCACCCCGGCCGCCGCCGCCGCCGCCGCCGCCGCCGCCGCCGACCCGTCCGACGTCGAGGCCTGGGTCGAGGACATCCGCCGCGAGTCGGCGCAGCTGTCGGCGCAGCTGGCGCAGTACCGCGAGCACGCCGAGCGGCGGTGCGGGCAGCTGGCGCGCCGCCCGTCGCTGGACGCGCCCGCGCGCGCCGACGTCGAGGAGCTCGCGCAGGTGCTGCGCGCGGCGCTGGCGCAGGCCGACGTGCTCAGCCGGCAGGCGGCCCTCGCCGCCGTGCTGCAGCGGCGCCTGGACGAGCAGGAGGGCGCGCTCGTCGAGCTGCACGGGGAGCTCGAGCGCGCCGAGGCGGCGGCGGCGGCGTCGGCGGCGGCCGAGGCGCGGGCCGCGCAGGCCGAGCAGCAGCAGCAGCAGCAGCAGCAGCGGGCGCCTGCCGCGCTCGCCCAGCTCGAGGCGGCCCAGCGGGAGCTGCGGCAGCAGCTGCAGCAGGCGGAGCAGCGCGCGGACGCGCTGCAGCGCGGCGTCGACGCGGCCGAGGCCAAGGCCAAGGCGCTCGGGGCCGAGGCGGAGGCCGCGCGGCGCGAGGCGGCCGAGCTCAAGGCCGCGCTGTCGGCGGCGCAGGGCCAGGTCGAGGGAGCGCGCCAGGAGGCGGCCGCCGAGCTCGCGCGGGCGCGCCAGGGCGCGCAGGCCGAGCTCGAGGCCGCGCTCGCCGCGCAGCGGGCCGAGGCCGAGGCCGCGCTCGCCGCGCAGCGGGCCGAGGCCGAGGCCGCGCGCGCGGCCGACCGCGCCGCTTTCGACGGGCTCAAGGCGGCCGCGCAGGCCGAGGCCGAGGCCGCGGGCACGCTGCTCGGCAAGGCCGAGCGGCTGCTGCGCGCGGCAGCCGAGTCGGCGTCGTCCAAGGCGGCGGCTGCCAGCGCCGACGCCGCGGCCGCGTCCAGGCGCGAGGCCGAGCTGGCCGCCAGGCTGGCCGCGGCCGAGGCGCGCGTCCGCGGCGGCGAGACCGAGGTCGCGACGGCCAAGGCGGCCGTGACGACGCTCGAGCGCGAGCTGCACGCGCTGGCGACGTCGCCCTCGTTTGCTGACGATGATGAGGCGGGCGGGGCCGGTGGAAGTCTGCGGGGCCCGGCGGGCGAGCTGGCGCAGCGCCTGCGCGCGCTCGAGGTGGAGAACGCGGAGCTGCGCGCGACGGCCGAGCGCCAGCACGAGGCGCTGCAGCGGGGTCGCGGGTTTTTGGAGGCCAGCCTGAAGCGGTTCGCCGAGGCCAAGGCGGCGCCGTCCAGTTGATTTGATTTGATTGATTTGTCGTGTCGTCGTGTGTCGTATGTTGTTGATGATGTTTGCGCTTTTTTTTTCAGAGAGATTCACCTCTTGCAGAGAGAGAGAGAGCGTGTGAAACCAAAAACGATCGATCACCTCGTGCGCTGCTCCTGCGACTGCCGCCGCCGCGCCGCCGCCCGCAGCGCCCCGCCGCGCCCCGCCTGCAGCGCGGGCAGCAGCGCGTCGAGCGGCCACGCGCGCTCGGCCGACAAGGCCCCGAGCGCCTCGCGCCGCAGCGACGACAGGTGCGCGCACGTGCCGAGCGCCTCGCCGAGCGCGTGCGCGAGCGCGCGCGGCGACGCGCCGGGCCCGGCCGCCAGCCGAAAGCCGAGCACGGCGCCCCGCTCGCGCCAGACGGCGAGCTCGCGCACGGGCACGCGCCGCGCGGGCAGGGCCGCGGGGGCTGAGGCGCCGCGCTCCTCGTACCAGGCGGCCGCGCGGCCCGCGCGCTTGCCGCCCGAGCGGGGTGCGGGCTGCAGCAGCAGTCCGCGGTCGCCGTCGGCCGGCGGCGGGCCGGAAACAAGGGCGACGGCCGAGCCGGCTGCTGCCGAGGCGCGGCCGCCGCACAGCGCCGCCGCCGCCGCCGCGATTGCTTCGTCAGTCACGTGCTCCCAGGGCATCGTGTCGACGACCTCGGCGCTCGGGGGTGGCAGGGAGGACAAAGATGATGACGAGTCTGCTGCTGCTGCCGCTGCTGCCGCCCCGACCGCCGCCATGGCCGCCGCCACCCCGCCCGCCGCGCGCGCCCCGCGCCCCTCGTCGCGCGCCCACGCGTCCCACGTGGCCGTCTCCACGCCCAGCGTGATGGTCCCGGCGTACACGCGCTCGAGGGACGCGCAGCGCGGCGTAAGCAGCGCGGCCGACTCGGCGCCCAGGCACAGCGCCACGAGGCCCGTCGCGTGGCGGTCCAGGGCGCCCGCGTGCGCCACGACAGTGGCCGACGGCGGCGGGCGCGCTGCTCGGCCCTTGCCGCCGCCGCCGCCGCCGCCGCCGCCGCCGCCGCGGAGCGCCCAGCGCACCGCGCGCACGACGTCGCCGGCCGTCCATCCGGCGGGCTTGTCGACGAGCAGCACGCCGCGCGTGAGGGCGCGCGGGTCCGACAGCTGCTCCGGCAGGCGCGACAGGACGACCAAGGGGTCTTCCTCTTCTGCTGCTGGGCGCCGGGCTGCGCCCCCGGCGACGACCGAGGGCGGCGACGGTGGTGCGGCAAGCTTCAGGCTGCTGGTGCCACTGCTGCTGGCAGACGCTGCGCCCGCGTCGTCGTCAAAGGTCCACGCCAGGTCGCCGCCGTCGCCGCAGTAGCCCCACGTCTGGGGCGGCTGCTGCTGTTGTGTTGGGGCCGCGGGCGCGGCCGAGCGAGCGTCGTCGTCGCCGCCATCGCCGCCCTGCGCCGTCGCCGACGCCGCTTGGTTTCGCCTGCGCGCGGGCCGCTGGAAGAGCAGCCGCGGCGGGCGGCGCGTCCGGTGTGTGCGGGGTGGCAGTAGTAGTGCGCCACCCGACGCTGCAGCGGGTCGGCTCGCGAGCGCCATCGCGCGTGTGTCGAGCGGGTGACCTTCCTGTCTTGCGCGCGCGGCTCTGTCTCTGTCAATACGGCCTGCTTGCCGGCGGTGACATCGCGCTCGATGTTGCGTTTGCGCACGTGAAGTACGAGGGAGCCGCTGCGAGACTGCCGGACAATTGAGAGCGATTGAGCCTCGCCCGACCCTCATGCACGGCGTTCTGATGTGGCGGCGCGCGCGGTTCGCCGCCGCGCGCGCGCGCGCCGCTCTCCCTTGACACGCCCTCCCGTCCACGCGCCGTCATCTCACAGACGCTCATACACGCGCGAATGCACTACTCTCATAGCGATCTAGCCATCGTCGTCGACGCTTGAACCCGCCCATCGTCTGTGCAAGCCCCCATCATCCACGCGCACTCGACACACACACACACACACACACGCACAACCATGCGCCGCGCCCTAGCGTCGCGAGGACACGGCCCGCGGCCGTGTCGGCGCGGTGGCGCGTCGGCGCTCGTCGTCGTCTCTGCCGCAGCATCATCGGGCGCCGGGCGCAAGAAGGCGCGCGGCGGCGGCACCGCCGGGCAGGCCCCCGACGACGCCCCGCCGCTGCGGTCGACGCGCGACGCCGCCGCTCCCGCGCCCCCCCCGACCAGCAGCAGCGGGGGCGGCCGCTCGCTCTCTGACTTTGGCCTGGGGGCAGATAGCCTGCCTCTGCCCGCGCCGCGCCAGGCGCCCCCCCGCCGGAGCCCGCAGCAGCAGCAGCAGCAGCAGCAGCAGCAGCAGCAGCGGCAGCCGCGCCCGCCCCTGTTCGCCGCCGCCGCCGCCGCCAACGCCAACGACGACGACGACGACGACGACGAAGACGACGTCGCGGCCGTCGAGCTCATCGACCCGACCAGCGACGCGTGGGGCTCGGGCAGCGACACGGACGAGGACGACGGCGACGGTGCCGGCGCAGGAGAGGGCGGCGGTGACGCCACTTTCTTGGCCGCGCTCTCGCGCGCGCGCCAGGGCATGCTGGCCGTGCCCCCGGGCGCCGGCGCTGGCGCCCTCCCCGCCAATGGCAACCGGCGGCAGCGCCGGCTCGCGCGGCAGCAGGCGGCCGCCTCGGCGTCGCTGTCCTCGTTGTCGTCGGGCGACGAAGAGGACGATGCCGCCGCCGCCGCCGCCGCCGCGGCCGCCGCCGGAGCGTCGATGCCGCCCCCCCCGACCCTACTGGGGCCCGACGGCCTGCCCCGCGAGCGCGTCCTGCTCGTGGGCGTGAGCGTGCGCAGCGAGGAGTACGCGCGGCGCGCCCGCGAGCGCCGCGAGGAGCAGCGGCAGCAGGAGCTTCGCACGGGCCGCCGCCCGTCCTTTGCGCTCGCGCCGCCGCCGCCCCCGGACGAGGAGGAGGAGGAGGAGGAGGACGGGGGGGTTGAAGTTGAGGAGGACGACGGCAACGACCCGGAGGAGCAGCGGCGCCGCCGCCGCCGCCGCAAGAACAGCAGCCGCGGCAAGGCAAGCAGCAGCCGCGTCAGCACGTACGGCATCGACGCCTCGCTCGACGAGCTCGCGCGCCTCGCCGACACGGCCGGGCTGCACGTCGTGGGGCGCACGTCGCAGCAGCTCGCGTCGCCCAACGCGGGGACCTACGTCGGCGGCGGCAAGGTGGCCGAGATCGTCGCGGCCGCGCGCCGGCTGCAGGTCGACACGGTCATCTTCGACGACGAGCTGTCGCCCGCGCAGCTGCGCAATCTTGAGAAGGCGCTCAACGCGCCGCCGCCGCCTCCCCCGGGGCCCTCGGCGTCGGCCGGGCAGCGCGCGCGCGCGGCCATGGCGGGCGCGTACGACGACGAGGATGAGGACGGCGGCTACGAAGGCGGCGCCACCCCTGCCGACCGCGAGAGCTGGGACGACGACGACGACGACGACGGCGGCGACGACGACGCGGCAGGCCAGCAAGAGCCCTTGGAGGAGGAAGGCGACGACGACGCGCCCCCCCCGCCCCCGCCGCCGCGCCCCGTCGCCGTGGCCGACCGCACCGCGCTCATCCTCGACATCTTCAGCCAGCGCGCGCGCACCAAGGAGGGCAAGCTCCAGGTCGCCCTGGCGCAGGTCGAGTACCAGCTCCCCCGCGTCACGCGCATGTGGACGCACCTCGACCGCGTGGGCGGGGGCGGGCGCGTCAAGGGGGCGGGCGAGAAGCAGCTCGAGATCGACCGGCGGCTGCTGCGCGACCGCGCCGCGCTGCTGCGGCGCGAGCTCGACGCCGTGCGCACGCACCGCGCGGCGCACCGGGCGCGGCGCACCGAGACGCCCGTGCCCGTCGTGGCGCTCGTGGGCTACACCAACGCGGGCAAGTCGTCGCTGCTGAACGCCCTCATCGCGCGGTGCGGGCACTATGCGGGCGGCGAGGAGGGCGCGGGCGCCGGCAGCGGCAGCAGCAGCGCCAACAACACGAGCAACAGCAGCTCCCCGGCCGCCGCCGCGCCCCCGCCCCCGCCGCCGCCGCCCCCGCCGCCGCCGACGACCTCGCTGGCCGACGCCGCGCTGGCCGACGGCGCGCTGCCGTTCCGGGGGGCCGTGCTCGCCGAGGACCGCCTCTTCGCCACGCTCGACCCGACGACGCGGCGCGTGCGCCTGCGGCCCGCCGGCACGGAGGTCCTCGTGACCGACACGGTGGGCTTCATCCAGAAGCTGCCGACCAGCCTGGTCGCCGCCTTTCGCGCGACGCTCGAGGAGATCGCGGCGGCCTCGGTGCTCGTGCACGTCGTCGACGCGTCGTCGGTGGTGGCGGGCGCGCAGGCCGAGGCGGTGTCGGCGGCGCTCGAGGAGGTGCTCGGGGGGAGGGAGGCGCTCGCGCGCATGCCGGCGGTGACGGCGTGGAACAAGAGCGACGCGGCGCCGGGCGGGGCCGAGCCGCTGCGGCGCGCGGCGCGCGAGACGTCGCGGGCGGCGCGGCGGGCCGGCTCGGCTGCGGGGGGTCGCGGCCGGGCAGGGGGGGCAACAACTGCAGCCCCGCCGCCGCCCGTCGTCGTCGTGAGCGCCGCGACGGGCGAGGGGCTCGAGGACCTCCTGGCCGCGCTGCGCGACCAGCTCGACGACGGCTGGCTCGACTTTGACGCGCTGCTGCCCGCGGACAAGGCCGGCCCGCTCATCTCGGCCCTGCACCGCGGCGGGCGCGTCGAGGAGGAGGCTTGGGGCGTCGTAGGCGAGGGCGACGGCGACGGCGGGCGCGGCTTTGTGCGCGTGCGCGGGAAGGCGCCCCAGGCGCTGGCCGGAAAGGTGCTGCGGATGGAGGAGCGCGCGCGCGGCGGCGGTGGTGGGGTTGTGGGTAGTGGAGGGGCGGATCAGGAGGAGGAGGAGGAGGAGGAGGATGCGCGCGGCTTTGCGAGCGAGGACGACGAGGACGACGAGGTGCTGGCGGCGGCGGCGGCGGCGGGCGCGACGCCCTGGCGGCGCAGATAGACGAGGCAAGCGCGAGCGGCGCGCGGTGTGGAACCCAATCCAATTCTTCGTCGATCGTGCCACTCTCCGTCGTACGCAGCTCCCCCCGAAGCCCCAATACTGCACAGCGTTTGCGCGCGCGTATCGAGAAGACAAGAAAGGCAAAGCGCGCGAGGCCAATCGGGGCAGACAACAACATGCAGGCGGCGCGGTCCTCGATCGCGCAGCCGCGCCGGGGCCACGCGCTCCACGCGTGCGCGCCAGTGCCATCCGTCAAGCGCCTGCCATTGCCGGCGGTCATCACATTGGCGCATCCCTCGCCACCACTGCCGCCAGTCGCCGCCGCCGCACGGTCGGCCGCCGCCGCACGGTCGCCCCAACGCCGCCGCCTCCCCGTCGCGCCGCGCGCCGAGCCACCTGCCAAAGGCGGCGGCGGCGGCGGCGGCGGGCCCCTCGCGCGCGTCTTCGCGCTCTTTGACCGCATGCCCGCGCAGACGCAGATGGTCGTGCTGACGGTGCTGGGCCTGACCGCCTTCAGCGTCGTGCCCTTCATGCAGCCCACGTTTTTGTACGCAAGCTCGGCCGACAACAACAACGTCGCGACCGTGGCGCCGGCGCTGCCCGCGGGCGCGAGCAAGCGCGCGCGCCGCGCGGCCGAGAAGGCCGCCGAGAGCGCGCGCGCCGCGGCGGTCCGGGCGCGCGCCAACGCCGACGCCGCCGAGGCGGCCAAATACCAGCGCATGCGCGAGGCCCCCGTCGTCGGCCCGGCGCTCGGGTTTCTGCAGGACTGCGCCATGCCCAAGCGCCTCCCCGACGGCCGCACCGAGTCCCCCGGGCCCGTGCGCATCTACGTGGCGTCGCTGATCCTGCTCGTCGTGTTTTACGGGGCGTCGGCCGTGCTGCAGGGGCTCATCAACCTGTTCGTGGCCGCGCTCGTGAAGGTGGGCATCCTGCACGTGCGGCAACCGCCCGCCCCGCCGGCGGCGGCGGCGTGATTTTTTTTAATTTTTTTTGCGCGTGTGTGGGTGCGGGGGGCGAGGAGCCATGGAGAATGGAGGCGGGAGAGAGAGACCGCTCATCGAGCGTGAGTTTTCAATTTCACGGCGAGGGGGGGCCTGTCCTTGTTATGTACCTCGGCAAAAAATGCGGCGGCGGCTGGCGGCGGCGGCGAGGCGGGAAAGAAGAAGAGGGGCGGCAAGAGGCGGGCGCTGTGGATCGGGGCGCGCCCGCGAAAGAAGAGAGAGAAAAAGGGAGCGTCGCCTTTATTGCGGTGTGTGTTCGACCTCGAAGAAGCCTTGTGTGGTCCTGCAAAAAGGATGGTCGCGCGGCAGCAGAGTGTGTGAATGTGTTTTTGTGCGTGTGTAGGGGCAACGGGCCTGGTCGATGAGGCGGGCGCGGGCTGCGCGCGGGCGCCGTTTGCGACGGGGTGGGTGTGGCCAACCGGGCCGTTGGCGCAAAGAGAGAGAGAGAGAAAAGCTCGCGGAAAAGATGGGAGCACGACGACGACGTCACATGTACCCGCGGAAGCGCGTGTTGTGCTGCTCGTGCGCGGCGGCGGCCGCGGCCGCCGCGGCCGACGGCTGCCCGGCCCCGTGCGGCGCCTCGGACGCGCCCCAGCGCTCGCGCGCGTCGGCCGCGGCCTGCTCGGCCGCGCGCGCCGCGGCCGCCGCGGCGCGCGCCTGGCGCTCGGCCGCCTCGAGCAGCTCGCGCCCGGCCTTCACCTTGGCGACCAGGCGCATCTTGTCCATGGCGCTGATGCGCGCGCAGCCGCCGATGTCGAGCTCCGTGAGGATGGGCAGGCGCAGCAGGGCCGACACGGCCTCGTGCGACAGCGCCGTGGCGCCGCACAGCGACAGCTTGAGCGGCCGCACGCTGGCGAGCGAGGCGGCGCCCGACGCGGCGGCGGCCGCCGCGGCCGCGGCCGGGCCGAGCGGCGGCGGCGCGTGGTGCTGGTGGTGCAGCAGCAGCTGCTGCTGCTGCTGCTGCTGCTGCTGCTGCGCCGCGGCCGCCGCCGCCGCCCCCAGCGCGCCCGCCCCGCCCCCGCCCGACGCGCGCAGGCGCGAGCACACGGCGTCGACGAGGCCCTTGACGCCCTCGTTGTCCAGGTGCGAAAACTGCGGGCGCGTGAGCGTCGGCTGCTGCTTGTACGCGTGCGAGTCGACGCGCAGCTCGCACAGCGGGAGCATGCCGAGGACGCGCAGGTGGTCGGCGCCCAGGACCATGCCGCCGCGCACGGCCAGGTCGAGCGCGCGCAGGCGGGCGAGGCCCGTGAAGGCCCACAGCGCGGCCTCGAGCTCGCCGCGCGACCCGACCAGGTAGCTGACGCGGCCGATGGCCGGGCACGCGACGGCGGCGATCTGCAGGTTGCGCGCGGGGCCGTCGACGCCGAGCTCGGCGAGGCAGGGGGCGCGCAGCAGGAGGTGCTGGAGGCTGCCGCCGTCGAGCGGGGTGCCGCGCACGTGCAGGCGCGACAGCTTCCACAGGGCCGGGCGCGCGCGGCTCGGGGCGGCGGCGGCGGCGGCGGCGGCGGCGGCGGCGGCGTGGGTGGTGGGCGGCAGCCGGGCGCCGGCGGCTGCTGCGGACGGTGCGGATGCGACGGGCGTCGCGGCCGCGGCAGCAGCAGCAGCAGCCGCCGCAACAGCAGGCCCACCGGTCGCGGCCTCGGCGACCGCCGGCGCGTGCTGCGCGGCGGCCAGCGCGGCCGCGGCCGCGTCGGCCGAGGGCGTCGTCGTCGGCGGCGGCGGCAGCGGCGGCGTGGCCGACGCGAGCAGGTCGCCGGATGTCGTCGCGGCAGCAGCAGTTGCCAGGATGCCGCCGCCGCCGGCCGAGCTGTGGCTCATGGCCCCCCCGCCCGAGGCCTGGCTCGCGAGCAAGGAGCCGGACGCCGTGGTGCCCGCGGCCGCGCCGCCTGCCGACGACGCGGCGCCCGACGCCGACAGGCCCGACGACATGGGCATCAGCGCTGCTGCTGCCGTGTGCGGCGCGGCGCCGCCGTCGTCGATCGCCATGGCCGCGGGCACGATGGCGGCGCTAGTGCCGAGCGGCTGCGGGGGCTGCTGGAAGGCCGCGGCGGGCGCGACGTGTACGGCGCCGACCGTCTGCTGCCACGGCTGCATCTGGACCTGCGGCGCGGGCTGGCCGCCGCCCACAAAGGGAGCGTTGGATGCGGCCAGGACAGCCGCAGTGGCGGGTGGGGGCGCGTGCATCGCATGCTGCTGGTGCTGCTGCGGCGGCGGCGGCGGGGCCGCCCCTGCGGCCGCAGCGGCCAAAGGCTGCTGCTGCGGCGGCGGCACGATCAGCGAGGGCCCCCCGGCCGCCGCCGAGACGGTCCCAGGCAGCTCGGCCGGCCACCACTGCATGCCCGCCCAGCGCACCGCGGGCGCGCCGTCGATCAGGAGCGCCTCGAGCGCGCGGCACGCGTCGAGCAGGGCCGGCAGGCAGCGGCCCGTGACACCCGGCCCGGCGTCCTCGATCGCGAGCTCGCGCAGGGCCGGGCCCGCGGCGAGCGCGAGCTCGGCCAGGCCGGCGTCCGTCACGCGCGAGCAGCCCGACACGCGCACGCGCGCGAGCCCGGGGCCCGCGGCGCGCGCGACGCGCCGGAGCGTCTCGTCCGTGACGGCCTCGCCGCTGAGGGCGACGTCCGAGTAGCCTACGTTTGTTTTTGTTTGTGTGATGGACGGGGTGGTGGGGTTGAATGGGGGCGAGGGGGGGGGGGGGGGAGTGGGGGGGATGAGGTCTTGCGCGTGGGCAATCGCTGCCACATAACCCAAGGCGCTGACGGCGGGACGAGAGAGAGAGCGCTGACGCGCACGAGTCGCCGTCGCCCCGCCAGCGCCCGTCGCCGCCGA
>Ga0315905_10005283_pt1 | contig 13161 bp, 8 predicted proteins | sample LakEriMetagenome_5_FD_203522 | JGI IMG/M metagenome (GOLD analysis project Ga0315905, IMG submission 203522) | Freshwater fungal communities from buoy surface, Lake Erie, Ohio, United States - Buoy 4 MA121 | ecosystem: Environmental > Aquatic > Freshwater > Lake | place: USA: Lake Erie, Ohio... | reverse complement strand
TGAAGACGGACGCAGGGTGGGCAGCGAGTGATGTGAGAGACGGGTCACGCGGGGGCAGGAGTGGGTGCGAGATACATAGTGCGAGGGACCGACACAACAGATCGGCAGTGGGCGCGAGATACATAGTGCGAGGGACCGACACAACAGCATGTGTGTGTGTGTGTGCATGCGTGTGTGTGTATGTGTGTATGTATATGCATGTCACACACACATTACCCCACGTCCCCAAGCGGCGTGTGCCCCAGCTCCCGCAGCCGACTGTCGGCAGGGCCCGCGTGCTGCACACGGACGGGCCTGCGCTGCCTGCGCGCCGCGCCGTCGGCGTGAACTTTGCGAGGACCAACGCCCGTGTTAGCATGGCCCGCGCTTGACGCGAGGCCCGACGCGTCGCATGGGCCTGGCATCGTGAGTGCCACGAGCACGAGCGGCGGCGGCGCCAGCCAGACGCAGAGCAGCACGGGCAGCAGCGCCCGCGCCCGCATGAGAGTTGTTGCGTTACCGACTAAACTTTGCGGACTCACCCACGAACTGCCTACACACGAAAATCAACTGCTCAAAAAACATGCCAGTGCTACACCGCCATAGCGAAGAGGATACTGGGATTCGGAGTAGGTGAGTGGTGGAAGGGCGCTGGTAGCCGAGGGATACAGACGGCTGCCACTGCTGCAGCGGGTCGGGCTCCGCATGTCTGTCGCCCAAGACGAGATCACCGCGCAGATCAATGCCATCAAGGGCGAATGGAGCCAGACGGTCAGCAGCCTCGACTCGAACGAGGATGCTCCGTCCGGGCTGACGCGGCCCGAATTCAAAGAGGTAGCGCGCGTGCGGAACGTCTCCTGCCACGCACGCCCGCCTGCCCCCGCCTGCGCGGGAACGCTGCGCGGGTTAGCTCACGGGCAGGTGCCGTCTGCGCAGTGGAAGCAATTGAAGCAGCAAAAGGCAAAGTTTCATCTGCTGCAGCTCGAGGAGCGTCTCAAGCGGCTGCATCTGCTGGAGTCCAGGTCGCCCGCGTGTCTCTTGTCCCGCGTGCGTGAACATGTTGCGGTTCCCGACTGCGCTCACACAGAGCCGGGCCGCTCGCTTTGTGCCCAACCGAGGAACGGCAGGCTCAAGGTGGCAAGAGCGTCGCAAGTGCTGCCCGACAGCAGGATCGACCTTAAAGTGCCGAGCGCCAGCACGCCGAGCACTGCAGCGGGGGCAGCGCACAGATGGGGACCGCAGCCTTACGAGTATGCACGCATCTCCACTGGCAACAGCTTTCGCGCCGGTGCTGTTTATGCGGATCAGCCCCACGAAATGTTTGCGCTCCCGGGCGCTGTTCCCGACTCGGCACATGCAGTGCTGAGGAGGCCATCGACACTGTCGGACGGATTCGAAAGGGGGCTGTACGAACGGCCACCTGGTCTTCCAAGACAAACCGCAGAAGAAGACCAGTGGCTTATGGAAAGCAAAGAAATGGTGCGGCAGATGGTAAGGGAGTCGCTGAAGCTGAACTTAGGCGCCCACGGAACCAAGCAGGGGTCTTCCGGTGAGCCAGCGCACTGTTCACACCCGACAAGCTGCGTGCACCCGGTGGCTTTGCTGTGCCTTTATGCTGAGGGCACTGGGCTGTGAACGTCTTGCTCGCGATGACGGACCCACACTTTCTGTCATACGCCAGAAACAGCAAAGTTGCGGGAGTCTGCGACGCTGCCGGTGGATCTAAATTCACCAAAACAAGTGAAGAACGTCAAAACCCCCGATGGACCATTAAACAAATCTGCTGATGACACGGAGCTACCAGAAGAAGGTCTGCCGGATTCTATGCGTTTTATTTGCTTTACCCAATCCTTCGCGGCGAGGGGATGAGATGCTTACCTTTTGTGTTTCTCACCTTTTCTAGGGGAAGAGATCAAAGGCGCAGCAGAAGCGGCCGGGAACGTGAAGCCAGAGGCCGTTGATTTTAATGGCCAAGATACCCTCAAGGCAGGGTTAAATGACAAGAGGGTGGGATTCGAGGTAAAGGTCGCGAACGCTGGCGCGCGCGTGGGTGGTTGCGTGCACTTACGCATGTGGTCCATGAAAAGCAGTGTCACGAATGGTATCGCCACTCGTGGCAAGGAGCATCGCGGTCGCTGCTGTATGCACGTATGTTTCTGCCCCCTGCTCGTGCGCACGCCAGCGCATGATTGTGTGTCGTTTGCGTTTCAATGGTATTCAGGTGCCTGCACAAGAGGACGAGGAAAAGAGTTCGCCGCAAAATGATCGGAAATCGGTCATTTTATCAAAATTGTCACAAGAAAACGGGGTCCAGCGTGCCTCTCCCCTCGCCGAAATTACGCCCCAAAGTGAGGAAGCGTTCGGGGTTCCAAATACTCTGGATGAAGCCACCGAAATTAGCTGTCCATGGATCTTTGGAGGTTTCAAGCGCACAACCCCCGTTCGAAGATTCTGTTTCGATCTCACAAAGAAGGTTTCATTCAATCTTTTTCTGATGTTGATAACAATTGGCAACAGTGTATATATTGCGGCAGCGCCCGACCTGCTGAAAAGTAACGTATCAGCAAGACGCGATGAGGGTTCGGCCGACTCATTACTACCTCAGGATCTGCTGAAGACTCTGTTCTATTTTGACATATTTTGTGCCGTCGTCATGGGCTTTGAAATTTTGATCTCAATTGTTGCGTACGGTTTCTGCCGTACTCGTTCAACGTATTTGCGCAGTTCGGGATTTCACCGATTGGATATGGCATGCATGGTGGTCACAATCCTTGAGTACGTTACTATCATCCTTGGTCTTCCCGATTTCACCCTGCGCCCGTTTCGAATATTGAAATTCTTCAAGATTATCTGCCAGATTGAAATGTTCCAGGGCGTGAAGATCATACTCACGGCTCTCCATGAATGTTTCCTGCATCTCATGACCATTTTATTCTTACTCTTTCTGACACTCGCGGGATGGAGCCTTCTGTGCATGGCCGTATATTCTAAATCTTTCCGCCGAAGATGCGTCAATCGGGACGCAAACATTCCAGCGTGTGCTTCAGACTTCTCCTCAGGCTTCGGACAGACCTGTGACTTTGTGACCGACGTGAACAAGGTTGTGACGCAGGCCGGCGGGGACACCGCCATTTCCTCAGGATATCCCTTCGAGAGATGGTGCAAAATTTATGGTGTTGAATGGGATAAAGATGAGAATGGCGCGTGGAAGCTACCTCTACCTTTTGACGGGGAGTATGCACCGGTCGAACGCGGCTACTATGACAAGGGGTTGAACGCGCTTGGGTTCGAAAACATATTTACGTACCCGAAGGACAGCTCTGGGCGTTATCACAGCTGCCAAGCCGATTTATGGCGTAGGACAAATAACTTCACCGCTACCCAACGATGCGAAGTGGTAGGAAATCCAAGCGGCGGGTTCTCGCATTTCGATAATGTTTGGGGCAGTGTTGCCAGTATTTCGCAGGTGATAGTTCCAGATTCATACTACGAAGTTTGGTGGCGTGCACAGGAAAGTGAACCGTTGGTTCTCTGGGCAACGAGAATTCTCTTCGTTCTAATCAATATTATTGACACCTTCATGTTTCTTGGTCTCTTCGTGGCTGTCGTGACTGGCACTTTCCGGATCATCCGAGAGCAGTCGCAACCCGTCTCCGCAGCCGATAAACCTCTCGACACGGATAACCATGAAGATGATGCTCAAAATCCTCCCGGTGACCAGAACATCAGTGACGGCGAGGCAGTACAAAGGGCAGCCATTGCATTAACGAACTCCCTTTACTTCGAAACGTTTATTTCGTGTGTGATTATGGTGAATCTTGTAACGATTGCAAATTACAGGGAGACGGATTCATCCTGGGTGGACATGTCATTCTACTCCACAATTTCGTGCTGGGGTTTCTTTTTACTTGAATCAACGCTGAGATATCTTGCATCGGGCGACCTTTTCAAGTACTGGAGCTCACTATTTCATCGTGCTGAGGTTTTCTTGGTGATCATTACATTCGTGGGTATCTTTGCTGATATAAGCGAGCTCAAGGTGCTGGGTGCTTTCCGTGGGTACAGGTTGATGAAGTACTCCCCAGCCTTGCAAGAAATGCTCCAGTCCGCAGTCGCAAGTACGAATGCTGTCTTGAATGTAATTGTTTTTACCTTAATAAGTGGCATTTGTTTTGTGGTTGCTTGCCGGTACATGTTCGGCACATTGATGGATGGTATTACCCGAGCAAATTTTGGAACATTCGGGCTGAGTGCCGTAACCATGTTCCAGCTTTTTACCGGCGACTCGTGGAGCGGAGTGATGTATGCCTCCATGCAAGCATTTCCGATAGATCAAAAACTTAATCAGTTTATGGGAGCGTCATTAGTCCTCACCTGGTTTTTCTTTGCAAATGTCATAGCACGAAATGTTTTCGTTGCAGTTATCGTCGAAAATTTCCAGATTTCGGATACAATAGCAAGCATCAAGAAGTCGGGAGCAATAGAGTCCGTTCGCCAGCGGTTTCGTACGGCTTACGGTGGAATCTACAGGAAATCAAGAGCCATATCGAGTGGGGCAGTCAATCTAGATACACGTACCGGTATGATGTCTCTGGGAGCAGATTCTGGTAATCATATCTTCCGAAATTCCAGTGCACGTATGCTGTACTCAAATTACTCGGATATAGAGGAGAAAATTCGAGAAACAGCTGAGGCTTTGGCGAAAGCTGCAGAACGAGGTGATCATGCCCCTGACTCTAGAATGATTAAAGCTGTGGCCGGCGTGCAAACTGGAACGTCAAAAGCAAAGCGATATCAGGCTGTCGCAGACGAGGCGGAGCGAGTTTTATTTTTCCTTCTGCCTCAGCATCCCGTCCGCAAATTTTTTGTTTGGCTTGGAGCGTCAGTTTACTTCGACACCCTGATTGTCTGTGGCATCATCACCAGCTGCGTCTTCCTCATCATTGAACCGCCGTACACAGATATCACAGATTACCCTGATCAAATTGAACCAGAATCACCTCTGGTGTCTTTCTACACCATGGATGCGCTCACGAGGTTTTTCACCTGCTTCTTTTTGGTCGAATTAGTTTGCCGTGTGATGGGGCAAGGTTTTCTCTTGACCAGGCACGCATACTTAAAGGATGGCTGGAATCGCATCGATGCTATTGTCGTGATGTTTTCCGTGATCGAACTTTCTGGGGTTCTCGAAGGGAGTTCATTGGCAAGGGTCGTGCGCATGACCCGTGCTCTCAAACCACTGAGGCTGGTGAAAAGAAATCCGGGAATGCGTTTGATTGTTGACGCTGTGGTCGTGACGCTAGAGCCCATTTTTTACGTCATGCTCTTCCTGTTTTTCACTGTCGTCGTGTTCGGACTCGTCGGAATAGGGGTTTTTGGTGGGAAACTTTTTGCCTGTACAAGCGCAAATGTTGCCTATCCAGATGGCAAGACTGCGTGTGCAGGTACGACCTCGAAAAATTCCTATTGCCGAATGCAGTCAATCCATTCAAGAAACACCTTGTAAAGTATTGTAGTTGAGGTAAAATCTAGAAAGTTGGGTTCAAGCGCTTGCTATCGCTGACTTTCGGTGCCGGGCACTGACTCTTGAAAATCTCAAGAGTCAGTGCCCTAGTACATTTGCTGCAAGAATCAGTGTAGGAGGTGCCGGCACCTCAAATAACGGACTAACTCAGTAAGAGAGTTACTTTGCAGGAACGTGGGTGGCGACAGGAGGCAACAAGAACGGTGTTTTGCTCCCGGCTGTATGGGATAACCCTTACCATTTCAACTTCGATTCCTTTTCTGCTTCGTTTTTGTCATTGTTCATGACGAGCACGTTCAAATTTGTCAACATCATGTGGGCATGCATGGACATCACCCAGGTGGACATATCGCCGGTACCGAACAATACAGTGCACTCGAGTCTCTTCTTCGTGCTTTATACTGTAGTGGGAGGCCTCTTTGTCATGAATCTCTTCGTTGCCTTCATTATTGAAGGATTCAGCGCTGCCAAGGACCTTACTGTGGAGGATAAGCTTTATCAGCGCTTTCGACGCGTAATGCACGCTTCGAGACCTAGATACGATATCGTAAAGCGACCTCAAAACGTCGTCAGCACGCAAATACGCAAATTTATTGAATCAAGAATCTTCCAAGCATTTTCGTCTGCTTGTGTAGCTGCAAACGTAAGCCTGATGCTTTCGGAAAATGCAGGTGCGGATGAAAATTGGCAACGTGTCATAGACACACAAAATCACATATTTTTTGGAGAATTGGTCTTCGAAGTCGTCCTATGCGCAATTGCCTATGGACCACTGGGGTTTTATAATGACTTCTATCGATTCTTTGACGTCCTTGTGTGCATTGGCACCGTTTTTGGCTACATCTTCAACAGTCGCGCCCTTGGGGGTTTCATCAAAGTGTTTCGCTTGGTGCGGATAATTAGGCTTGCAGCCCGCAGCAGGTGATTTATCACTCATGAAGAGAAGTCCACTGCCTTGCCTTGTTTTCCATCTGTCTTGTTCCTAGAAATGACATTGCGTGTACTTGCATTTTTTGTATGTGTATGTGTGACCGAGCAGGTCATTCAAGCTAATTATCGATACTCTGGTCGAAACTGCTCCACAGTTAATCAACATCTTATTGTTGCTTGTTCTGGTCTTTTCGATGTTTGCTGTGGTTGGAGTGCAGCTTTTTGCACTCACCCGAAGCGGCATGCGTCTTGGGCCAACCGCGTCCTTTCGGTACTTCCCCGACGCCTTTTTCTTGATCTGGCAGCTCGTAACTGGTGATGAGTGGATGATCATTATGAAAGATGTCAGCGTGGTGGAGCCTTTTTGCACAGCCATATTTACACCAGAAAATCATCCGATATACAATGGGCCACCCAAAACATGGGGAGACTGTGGTCCAGGGGTTTACCTTGGCGTTTTTTACTGCATATTTGTCAAGCTCGTATGTGAGTACACGATGCTCAATCTCTTCATTGGTATCATTCTTGACAACTTCAGCTTCATCACTGAAGACGCTGCTCACAAGGAGGACGTGGCGTGGAGCAATGGACCCTCTGAAAGGCAACTCCAAGATATTTGTTCAGTGTTCAAAAGATACGATCTTGGCACGAACTATGTGCCGATTTCATCTTTGAGTGGCATCATGATGGATCTACCGCTGCCGTTGGGGTACCGGGAGGGAAGCAATAAGTTATGCTTTACTGGGAACGAGTACATGATTGAGCTTCTGATACGAGCAGAGCTCAATCTTTGCATTCGCCATAATAACGCGAAGAAGAAAGAAGAGGAGATGGCGAGATGGCGGTTCAAAAAGCCTGAGCTCCAGCAGGTATTTGTCAACGCTGTGGATTACGACGACCTCATTTCTACCATTACTTTCTGGCGCCTGCCGTCACTCATACCTGGACTGATCCAGTGGCAACGCCACGAGCGGATTGAAGAGTGCGTGCTCATGGCGCATGCGCTAAAGATCATGGAATTTTTCAGAAGTATTCTGGCGAGGAAAAAGATGCGTAAAATCAACGATCAGATGACAAAACGAAGAGCTTTCATGCACTTTTGTGAGGAGGATCCGCACCGCAAACGTCGCAACATGCATGCGTCTGAGATCAAAATCAGACAAAAACAGTGTGCACGCGACAACAAAGTGCCACTGCTGCACTTTCTTAATAAGCCCTTCGACGACAACGTTCGTGATCTGATCCTCAACTGGATTCCTGCCAGCGACGTGCCAGAGGACATTATGACACATTCTCAAGCGTGCCAAGCCTTTCACGAGCTGAAAGTGCCGCAGCCCTTCACCGGAATCGAAGTTTTCAGACAAAAAATACTTACGCATGAAATAGTCTTCAAGGTCATTGATCCCATTTCCAACAGGACCACCAACGATCTTTTGATAGCGGATCTTCGCGACCTTTCGTGGAGAGGTTGGGTTGCGCACAATTCTAAAGTGGAAACCTATTACCATCCTGTGGTTTTCAATGGTCTTGATGACAATGGGCAGCGCTTGGCTCCTGAATCATGGGACAAGATCGACATGTTCGTGAGGAGCCAAAAGAAAGGTTCGCGCCAGAAACGTATCGGCAGTATAGAGGATTTGCAGTCATACGTTGTCGAAGACTATTCATTGCTTGATCCAAAGATCAGAGCGCACAGTGAAGGCAAGAAACGGGCAAATAGAGCGCACAGCTTCTTGCGAATCAACCTTGGAAATCACCAATACAATTCTGACAAGGTCAAGCTGCAGGCTAAGAACTGGAAAGACCAAAGTGGCGTGGCCTTTGCAAGTGGCTTGGCCACTCAAGGTCTTACGAACCTCAAGAAATTTCGTGGACAGAATTTTATCCCTAAAGAAGACCGAGCTCTTGTCTTGACAGGCCCAAGTGATGTCACCGAGGGCGACACAGTGCTGGTACGTCCCGATGCCCCCTTTTGGCTTTGCGCGGGGTTTGCGAAGTGCACGTACCTTTTTCTTTTTCGTCTCTTAGTAAGTGCATCAGCCGCTTGACCGGATGTGTTCAAACACTAACGGTGTAATCGGATTTTTCAGGAGGTCGTTGGCTACATTCCTATCGTCGGTTTGAACTTCGTGACGAAGTAGAGAAGACAAGTCGTCTTTTTGTATTTATTTTTAGCAACTTGCTGCACAACTTCGACAATCAGATAATCGACAATCATATTTCCTTAGCCTGGTATTATATCAATTCATTCTCTCCCTTTCCCTGCCCTGGGCGTGAAGCGATTACGCCACCTTGTTTGTATAATGAAAACCCCTCCGCCCACCCGTGGGAACCCGTGTGTTTAGATGTGATCCCTTTCCCACCAAGCAGCGGCGGCTGTGCTCGATGACATTTGAAAGGGATAATCTCATCCCACCCGTCTTGCCAGGTGGTGATGAGATCTGCTCAGGATACTGAACCCCGCTCTGCGGATATTGCCGCCTCTGACGGGCGGCTAGATGTTAGGCCAACCTTGCCAAACACCGGTAGACATAGACACGCTTGCTGCAGAGCGATACCATATGAAAACGTCATGAACCCCCGTATCAACCCACCCAGATGATGCAGGTAATTTGCAGCCTCTTGTTCGTACGAAGACTTTAAGGACGCGTCTGTTGCACCATCGGGGTATGTGCGTGCGCCGCATCCTGTTCTGGCTACATCATCGTCGGAAGCAGTGGCTTCTAAGCATCCCTCGAGCTGCCCGCTGCATCCACTGGCCTGAAAGGCGCCCCTATTTCTAAGAGCATTTGTTCTCGTAAGCTGTCTTCTGCCTCCTTCGGAGAAGGAGTACGAAGTTCCAACGCAGTACATGTGGTTTCCCCCGCACGTCTTGCAAGTGCGTTGTGCCGCCTCCCTTGGTGGAATCGGTGCCGTGAGTGTATGCTGCTGCTGCCCTTGGTGTTGGTTTGTCTCTACATCCCTCTGTTCCCCCCCGCGCTCCGACTTGTCTTCTCGCGGCTTCTGTTGCTTCATGAGCCTCTTCCTCTCAAGCTGCTTTGTCTTTGCCTGCCAAATTTCCTCCTTTTCCCGCTGCTGACGCTCCCACTCCCTCAAGACTGCCTCCTGCTCGTTTACAAGAGCCCGCTCCTGTCTGTCCAACAACTCTTTGGTTTCTCTCTGCCACTCCGCGAGCCCAGCCTCAGCTTCCATGCGCACTTTAGTGCTGCCTGCCTGCCGCAATTCTCAAATCTCAGCTGGGACACCGTGCGAGCACATGGCGCAGCGAGTTAGACCTCAAATTTGAGCAGAAGTGAGCAAATGTAAGCTGCAGTTTGGTTGGTGGGTGCAACGCGGGGGCTAGCTCGCTGATGCTATCTCCTAAATATGTTTGACCGTATCCTTTGACAAATGTTGGACAGATGTAACCTGGAGACTGAGGTTCGCTTCTTGCAAACGCTTAGCAAATACGGCCAGCTCCTGCGACCTTTGCGCGCCCGCGCACTCCCACTCTTCCTGCATGTGCGTGTGTGCGTGTATGTATGTATGTATGTGTATATATGACACACAAACACACGAAATGGTAGATTGAAGATATCAAAAAAAGCGTCGTCGCCAGGGCCTCAAATCACAGTGTGCGGAGCCAAAAGTTCGAGATTTGCTCAAATGCTCAGCGACGTTTGAAATTCAGAGATGTATGTACATTGATACTATCTGTGTTGTACATTGTGTACATTGATACTATCTGTGTGCATGCGCGTATACGTATGTACATGTGTACGTACATATTGCGTACAATACATGTATGTACAATAAATATGCTAGAAACGTCTGGAGGTTAGACATGTGAGAAATTTCTAGCAGAATCTGGAAGTGAGAAGAGACTGGGTACGGTACAGCACGTTACGAGCGCCGGCCGCTGCTACCAGTGCCAGTGGGCCGGCGATCATCGTGCCGCCCTATCCCCTGCGCGCTTCAATGTCTCACTTCCATATTCTTATGGGATTGACATGACATACACCCTAAACCCTAAACCCTAAACCCTAAACCTAAACCCTAAACCCTAAACCCATCTTGTGTGTGTTCATCGCAAGTATTTTGAGTAATAAATAAAGCTCCATGCAGCGTGCAGCGCATCGAGCTTACATACTTACCGCAGGGGATATGCATATATTGGTGATACACATACACATCGTGCGTGTTTTCATCGCACACGATATGCATGTATGTTATGCACTCACCGCGCTCCGAAATTCATCTCCTCATCCCAAGTCATCAAAAACATCCTTTTGGCTTCGTGAGCAGTACAGAGATGCGTGTGCATGCATGTATGTATGTATACATACGTGTATATATACATATTTCGTCCTACTCTACGAATGTATGTAGGTATACATACGTATATATGTATGTATGCATGTATGCATGCATGCATGGGATGTATGCATATTTTGCAGCGTGCATGCTCGAGGTTATTCACACACAGATACGCATGCACGCATTTCACCTGCGCAAACGCAGCGCGCTCGCGGGCGTCGACAAGGTTGCCCGCTTCCATACTTGCGTACGCCTGCTTCATTGTCCGATCTCCAGCTGGGCACGCGGAGGGGTAGAGAGAGGAGAAAGAGAGACAGACAAAGAGAGTGAGAGATTAAAGTGCAGGAGAGGCCGTGTGCATGCGCGTCCGTGCTCAGAGGCAGTCGAGACACAGTTACAGAGAGAGAGGGGGGGAGAGAGAGAGAGAGAGGAGAGAGGAGCGATAGAGGGAGAGGGAGGAAGGGAGGGAGGGAGGGAGAGAGGGTGTGTTATAAAAAGGGGGTCTCTGGCGCACGAGAGAGAGAGAGGAGAGAAAGAGCGCGAGAGAGAAAGAGAGAGAGGAGAAAGAGAGAGGAGAAAGAGAGATGAGAGAGAGAGAGAGAGAGAGAGAGATGAGAGAGAGAGAGGAGAGGGGGGGGGGGGAGGGGGGGAGGCGGACAAATACAAAGACGCACACGCACACACACACGGTGGCATATATTTAGCATTTGAGCTATTAACATACAAACAAGAACAAAAACGAAAAGACCAACAACCTGCGAGCATCACCCCGAGGTATAAGTGCCCACCTCTTTCTCTCTCTCTGTCTCTCACACACCTGCGAGCATGACCCCGCGCTCAACAAGCTGCGCATCACGCCATCTGGCAACGGCCTGCAACTCTTCCTCTTGCGCCATCCTCTCCGCCTCATCAATCCTATTTTTTTTCGCCGCCACCTCCTCTTCCTCCTCCTTCTCCCTCCTCTTATTGGCCTCCTCCTCCTCCCTCTGTTCCTTGGCCTTCTTTTCCTTCGCCGCAGACATCTCCTCTGCTTGCACCTGCTTTCTTGCGGCTTCCTCTTCCTCTCTCTTCTTCTTGACCTTCTGCTCCTTGGTCGCTGCTGCTGCCTCCGCCGCCCCCTGCTTTCTTGCGGCCTCTTCCTCCTCCCTGTTCTTTTCGGCCGCTTCCTCCACCTCTGCGTACCGCGCGCGCTCTCTCTCTCTCGCGAAATCACTTTCTCTTTCGTCCTGTCTCTTGCGATCCTGAATTCTTCGCAGCTCGATCTGTTTGCGTGCACGCATGTATGGAATGGGAAGTAGATGTGTATGTACGTATACGATTCATTTACATAATGTTCAAGTATATGTATGTATGTAATCACTCATATACATACTTTACATGCGTGCATGTGTGTATGTGAGCACGTGTGTATGAGTCAACAATTCTGTATCCTGCGCACCTCTACTAGGACGTGGTGCTAGGCAAAGCACTTCCGCCCTCAACACCCCTAAACTAAACCCCCTACACCTGGCTTCCGGCCTAAACCCTAAACGCTAACCAGTTCATTCCAGACCTGGACTTGTTTTTCGGCAGCGCGCTGCCGTGGGTTTAGTTCTGGTACGCATCTGCGTACCAAAATCAAGAGAAAAGCAGTGAAATCCAGTGTCAGAAGAGACTTATAACGGTAGAACAGCCCAATTACTATAAAATTAGACTAATTTTAATGAGTCATAATAATTGTAATGACGTAATTATAGGCCCTATAATTACGTCATTACGATTATCATGACTCATAACCCTACACCCTACACCCTACACCCCTATTACAGCACGAGCCCTAACATTACCAGCATACCTGGGGTCCGCAAAAGTGTCAAAAAGAGATTTAGTATATATTGAGGCACAAGAGACCTATTGCAGGTTCAAAAGAGACCTACTGTTAAGGCATACCTGCACTACTAAGGCATACTTGAGGTCCTCGCAAGGGTGTCACTTGTCAAAAGAGACCCTATGTAACAGCAAAAGAGCCCAAAAAGAGACCTACTATCATTGGCATACCTGAGGTCCGCTTGACCTTGCTCATTCCTTCGACGCGCAGCAATGCGGGCCTGTTCAACAATGACTCTGCTGCAAGCAGTTTTCAAACGTAAAGTATCGATGTGATCCTTCTTATTTTCATATTAATTGTACAACGACTCTCCTGCGAGCAAGTCAGACACGTAGGAGGAGGCGTAGAGAACACATTAAGAGACATATTAATTGTACAACGACTCTCCTGCGAGCAAGTCAGACACGTAGGAGGAGGCGTAGAGAACACATTAAGAGACATATTAATTGTACAACGACTCTCCTGCGAGCAAGTCAGACACGTAGGAGGAGGCGTAGAGAACACATTAAGAGACATATTAATTGTACAACGACTCTCCTGCGAGCAAGTCAGACACGTAGGAGGA
>Ga0315905_10005282_pt1 | contig 13163 bp, 16 predicted proteins | sample LakEriMetagenome_5_FD_203522 | JGI IMG/M metagenome (GOLD analysis project Ga0315905, IMG submission 203522) | Freshwater fungal communities from buoy surface, Lake Erie, Ohio, United States - Buoy 4 MA121 | ecosystem: Environmental > Aquatic > Freshwater > Lake | place: USA: Lake Erie, Ohio... | reverse complement strand
AGGAAGGGATAGCCCTACTTTCCAAGGCGTTGGCTCTTATTCCCGGGGAACATACTATCCTGGGTGCTCTGCGAGACGTGTTAGCGATTGAGGAGCGTGCTGATGATGAGATGCAGCGGGAAGAGTCGGCGCGAGCCAGGCAGGCAGCAGCGGCGCTAGTAGCATCTGGAGGTGCCTTTCCAAAGGAGGTCGCGGCTGAAGGCGGGGGGGGGGAGGGCAAGTACATGCGCAAGAAATGGAGCGCGCGTTTTGAGTGGGTGGAGTCTGCGTATGCGGAAGCCTTGTTTCAGAGGCCAGACGATGCGGCAGTTTTGTGGGGCTTTGCGCAGCTGTTGTCTGGCCCGGGACTCACGGTGGACAACTCCCCAGCAAGGCGCCTGATTAACATACGAAGAAGCCACGAGGCCCTCACAAAAGCTCTCACGCTCTGTCCCCAAAATGCCAAGATTCATCTCGAGTATGCGCGCGTGCAGTGCGAATTCAAGAAAGACTACGAACTAGCCCAGAAGCACTTCCTTGAGGCCGCGCATGCGCTTCCGGGAGCGGCGGAGGTGTGGTTGGAGTTGGCTAAATTAGAGCACTACCATCTGCGCGAGTACCCAGCTGCGGAAGCTTACTACCTGAAATGTCTGTCGGCTGATGCGCTCAAGGTTGAAGGGCTGTTGCACTATGGCCTCCTCCTTTGCAATGCTCTCCAGAGGTATGGTTCGGCGAAGAAGCTGCTGACCCGGGCGCTGCAGCTCGATCCACACGGCCCCGCCGCCAACGAGGCTCGCCTGGGTCTCTCCTACGTCGAGCTCTATGAGATGGTACCTAACCTACCTAAACCTATACCAAAACCTATACCTAACTAACCCCCGTGGGACGAGCCCTCCGCCCTGGGGCGAAGGTTTCCGGATCCCAATCCGATCTCCTGACCCCCTGGCACGACGGGCGGGCCGAGATCCTCCCTTTCCGATATCTGCCGGTTCTATTTGGAGGGAAAGGGACGTCGTACGCAGGGTGGGACACGGGTGGAGGTGACCTAGAGGGAGGGAGGGAGGGAGGGTGGGAGGGAGGGAGGGTCTCTCCTACGTCGAGCTCTATGAGATGGTAGCAGGAAAAGATGGGAGCACTCACACGTGTGAGCTGTAAATGGGGACGGTTTCGTTACATTTGAGTTTATCCAAATAAAGACATGTCACGTTTGACTACTGCCCCTCTGTAGTATCTTCACAACGCCTCCTCCTCCTCCTCCTCCTCTCCTCCTCCTCCTCCTCTCCTCCTCCTCCTCCAGCCCACCTCATTCATCGAAAGTCTTTCGACATTCAAAAATCCCAGGTCTATCGAAAGCACCAAAAATCAAAAGTTATCGTCACAGCCTTGCGAAAGTCATGGTCACAGCACCAAAAATCGAAAGTCATTGTCACAGCCTTTCGAGACATTTCCTCCTCACGAAAATTTGTCGCACATCAGTTATCGCGCTGCCCAAAAATCAAGGGATTTCCATCGGAATGCAGAGTTCTGAAGAGTCTGTGTGCTCAACCGGGGGAAAAATCAAACGCCTCTTTGTCACCCACAGGCGCCGCGCCATCGTCGTTGACTAATCGACTAAACTTGAATTCACATTCTTTGTCGCATCCTCGCCAACACGTCGCCACGGTCAGGCGCAAGGGTCTTTGACTGTCAATCGAACCAAATCATTCCAAAAGAAATCCTTGAACGTGTGTGCCTTGCATTTAAAAGCGCACTCGCCGACGCGACTCTATAGTCGCCTGAACAGGAAACCTCGAACATATGGGTCTTGAAACCTTGAGCATATGTGTCTTGCGTTTAAAAGCAAACCTTGAACAGGTGTGTCTTCCATGGTTCGAGCGACAGCCAGAGGCCGTTGTGCTCTCCTGTTTGCGGGTGCCCATGCCGCGTGTCACGCGTCAGCCCTCGGTGTCCTGTCCCGTTTCGCTTTCTTTCTCTCTCTCTCTCTCTCGCTCGCTCTCTCGCTCTCACTCTCCTTTTCCTGTGTATACCAGCGTGATTGAGCACAGACACAGACACAGACAGAGAGACAGGCGCAGACACACACACGGCCAACACAAGCACCAACGCCCCCCCGTATCTTCAGTTCCTAATCAATCCTCTCTCACTCTCTCGCTCGCTCTCGCTTTCGCTCTGGCTCTGGCTCTGGCTCTGGCTCTCCCTATCGAAACGCACCGAGCAGCACTCCGCCATCCTTTTCGATGACGGTGTCGGAGAGCATGTCTATAAGCTTCACCTTCTTACCCCGCAACCATTGGAAGTGCTTTTCAGGGAGGATCACGTGCCCATTCGAGCCCTCCCCCGCAAAGTTCACCACTGTCAGCACCACCTGTCCCTGAAAATAAAAATGAAAAAAAGTATGAAAAAAACATGTCCATACGAGCCCTCCCCTGTCAGCACTTGTCCCTTTATATATGTTGTGTGTGTGTGTGTGTGTGTGTGTGTGTGTGTGTGCTTATACAGCCCTCCCCCGCACTGTTGACCTCTGTCAGTAGCACTTGTCCCAGCATATATGTTGTGTATGTATATGCATGCATGCATGCAAGGTGTGTGTGTGTGTTTGTAGAAGGGCGACTACACACACACACACACACACACACACACACACACACACACACACACACACACACAACGGAAAAGGTATACACACACACACACACACACATATACATGTACATATACATATGCATATACATACATTGTCTCCCTTCCAGTTGACGTGCGCCACGAACCGTTCATGCGAGGGGTTACCATCCATCGACGGGGTAGTGACACACTGACGCCAGTCCCCTGATACACATTTTTTTTTGTTTGAAAAGTGAGTGCCCCTTTACTTGCCACGTAAAAAGAAAATCAATGTAAAAAATAAAAAAAAGTCACTGTATCTGAGAAGTGATACCGTTGCGGATGGCCTCGTGCCCAAGGGACGCGATGAGCACGTCATACTTGCCCGCGAGGTTCTTGTCCTTGACGTCATCTTGCAGCCTGTTGCGGCAGTTTACGTGCATTGAAATCCGCCGCACCCGCCCTTCCTATATATATATATATATATATACATATATGTATTTATGTACATGTACACACACAGTATTATTATTATTCTATAATATATATGTATATTCGTTAGAATTTAAGAATATGTTGTAAAAATAAGAATATTCAACAACAAGAACAAGAACAAGAACAAGAACAAGAACAAGAAGTAGAAGAAGAAGAAGATGCCTGCTATAGAGGCAAAAGAGACCTGCTATAGAGGCAAAAGAGACCTACTATAGAGGCAAAAGAGACCTACTATAGAGGCAAAAGAGAAGATGCCTGCTGGCCGTCGTGGATGAAATGCATGCCGGGAATCGTGAACGAAATAACAGCCGCCGCCATGTTCTGTAATATATATATATATATATAGATAGATAGATAGATAGATAGATAGATAGATAGATAGATACACACACACGCACACAAAAACAAACGAACACACACAGACATACATATATATACACACACATATATACATATACATTACAAAGAATATATACACATGTAATATGGGAATGGAGAACGAAACAACAGCAATGATGATGATGTGACACTGTGTATGTGATGATGATGTGACACTATCACACACAGTGTCACATCATCATACATAGTGGCACATCAGGAATGGAGAACGAAACAACAGCGGCCGTCATGCTCAGGTTCGTGTCCTACCAAGTCCGTGCCCCAGTAAAAAGGGGGGAAAAAATCTCTAAAAAATCTCTAAAAAAAAGGAAAAATATCTAAAATTCAGTGCCCTAGCACTTACACATATACATATGCCTGTTGAGTGTCCATCCAGAACGCTCCTAGTGAAGGAGGGAAAAAAATGAGACTAGCCTCTCGAAAAAATGAGACCAGCCTCTCGAGCCATGCAAGAGAAAAAAAATGCCTGGCGAGTGTCCTTCCAGCTCTCAGCAGCACGCTCCTCGTCATAAAAAAAAATAAAAAAAATGCCTGGCGAGTGTCCTTCCAGCTCTCAGCAGCACGCTCCTCGTCATGGTTTTCAAGGAAGCGGACGAGCTTGGATTGGTAGCCCAGGTCTGCTTGCAGGTGTGCCTTGACCTGGGAGATTCATATTATTATTATTACTATTTTGTTTTATATTATTATTATTAAGCGGACGAGCTTGGATTGGTAGCCCAGGTCTGCTTGCAGGTGTGCCTTGGCCTGGGAGATTCTTATTATTATTATTATTATTATTATTACTACTACTACTAGTACTATTTTGTTTTATATTATAATTCGAGGAAGTGGACTCGCATGGCCTGCTAGGTAGCTCAGATCTGATCTGCTTCGTGTGTACCTTGAACATGACCGCCTCAGAGTTGGACGTGTACAAGGTCAGGGCCCATATGTGGGACATATCAATACACATGACCGCCTCAGAGAGTTGGACGTGTACAACGTCAGGGCCCATATCAAAGAGGATATTGGAAATAGGCCCCGACCTTGTACACGTCGAGCTCCTTGAGGCGGTCATACAGAGTCTTGTCGTAGCAAAAGTCGAAGCCAAATGTGTGGAGCTCATACTCCCTGTCCCAGTAGCACTCGGCCACGAACTGGAAATCGCTGTTGACCTACACACACACACAAACACACAAACACACACACACACACAGACACACACACACAGACACACACACACATACACACACACACTTAGGTCATGCACACACACACACACACACACACACACACACACACACACACACATGTATATATCTAGGGCATACAAATCCATTCAAGTATGAGCTCGTATACAATGCAAACGAGCCCATACTCGTTGCGGTCCCAGTTGCACTCCGCCACGAACTCCAATTTTGTTTTTGTTTACCTTTTTCACGTCTTTGATACACGGCGGCCAGAACTGCCCACGTGCGCGCGGTTTGCCATCCCATGGGTTCAGGCGGTCGCCCCACGTCTTTTCAAGGACGTCTTCGCTCATGAGAACACCATTGTAACACAATAGAAACACCACCGGAACACCATAGGAACACCATCGTTGAGTTCATTGCCATGTCACAGCGCACATCATCAGAATGTGTGTTTGTGTGTGTGTGTGAATGTGTGTATGGATGTGAGATATATGTACATGAAAGCATATGTATATGTATGTATGTATGCATGTATGTATGTATGTATGTATGTTTTTGTGAATGTGTGTGTGTGTATATATATATACATACACGACCTTCGCACAACAACATAGCCATGTCACAGCGCACTCCATCCGCCAGGGTGGCCATTTTGCAGAGCACCTATATTATATATATATATATATTACATTGCAGAGCACCTATATATTATATATATATATTATACAATACATATACAATACATATATATGCATATATACTATGGCCATTTCGCAGAGCATAAACACACACGCACGCACCCACGCACACATACACACACACACACACACCACAGTGATGAGTGTGGCCATTTCGCCTGATTTATCTTTTTTTTCATTTTTCATTTTTTGGTTCTTGCACGCACACAAAGGACCTTGCACATTTCCTCGAGTTTTTATGAGAACACCAGAGGAACACAATAGGAACACCATATGAACACGCCTAGAGGACCTTGCACATTTCCTCACGAGTTTTAGGGTGCCCGTAATTGATTTGCACCGTGTCAGCCCAGCCGTCGTAGTACATGTCCTTCCCTGATTTTTTTTTTGTATATAAATCAAAACTATGGAAAATGTATATAAATCAAAACTATGGAAAATGTATATAAATCAAAACTATGGAAAATGTATATAAATCAAAACTATGGAAAACATGAATATATACATAAAAACAAATATGGGAAGGACATGTATCAAACCCTAGGGTATATCTATATACACACTCACGCACACGCACACGCACACGCACACACACACAATATATACACATACACATACACATACACATACACATACATATACATACAAGTACATACCATGCGCAAAGATTTTGCCGTGTGCGCGAAAAAAGTTTTGGGGCGACCCATTAATGCATGGTTCGTTGCCTTGAATCAGAAGCTCAGGGTTGCTTTTTTTTTTGGTCCAATGGTGGTGCACGCGAGGTGATTGGAGCGAAATTCTCAAAGTCAGTGCCCTAGTATTTACTACATAAAGAGCGTCTTTTCTTTTTTTTTCAAAAAAAGACAAAAATCCTCTGTACATTACTACTGCCATCAGTATAGAAAGAGCAAATTATTTTACCAGGTAAAAAGTTTGTGTTTTCCATACCAGGGTGAGTCAATACTTTACTCAACTTCAGTATAGAAAGCCACCTTTTAGTCCAAGGGTGGTCGACGGCGAGGTGATTGGGCACGAAATCTACCATGAGCCTGCCAACAAAAACGCTTTTTCAGTACAAAAGTTGATTAAAAACGCATGTCAAAAAAGTGGTCGACGGCGAGGTGATTGGGCACGAAATCTACAGAGAGCCTGCGCCTCCAAACCCAAAAACAAAATGCTTTCTCAGTACAAACGTTGATCAAAATGCAGCGACGAACGCCTCAGGGACTGCTGTGACGAACGACGTTCACGAACGACGTTCGGAGCTTCCGTCACACTTGTTTATTGTGGATTTCTTTTAAAACAGCGGATTTTTGTGTATTTTTTACAAAAAAAAACCTGAGCCCGTGCTCGTGACAGCGGTCCCTGAGGCGTTCAAGAGCTTCATCGCCGCCAAAATCTTTGTGTGTGGAATAATCCGTGACAGCAAATGGAGAGCTGCACGCTGCCTGAAAAAAACATATAATAAAGAAACAAAAAATAGAAATTTAATCAGCCGTGTCAGCAAATGGAGAGCAGCACGCTGCCTGAAAAAAAGTATAATAAGAGAAAAACAAAGGATAATCAGCCTCGCGAGGAAGCCCTTTCTTACACAGCTCACATTCAAGGTTTTTTTTGAATTTGTTTTTTTGAGTTTTTTTCTGAGTTTTTTTTCCTCGGCGAGAAAAAGATTTGGTACCTCGCGAGGAAGCCCTTTCATACACGGCTCACAATCGAGGAGTTTGATCGACTTCTTGACGCCATACTCACCTATGTGTATTATATACATATATGTGCATGTGTGTGTGTGTGTGTATTAACCTGTTTAATTTTAGTAGTTAACCTATTTTCTGTACCTATATTACTACATTTCGGTATATTTCAATAAGTGATACACCATTCGTTTTCAACAAGAATATATATCACATATGAGGAGGATACATGCATGTCATTGATATTTCACATATGAGGAGGATGCCATTGATATTTCAATAAGTAACACACCCTTCGTTTTCAATAACCCATTTGCCATACGCCGAGGAAACAAGCAGTGTTTAGGTTTAGGTTTAGGTTTAGTTTGCTCTGTCATGATTTGCTGCTAACCCGTTTGCCATACGCCGAGGAAATAAGCAGAGTGTTTAGGTTTAGGTTTAGGTTGTCAAGGTTTGATGCTAACCCGTTTGCCATACGCCGAGGAAATAAGCAGAGTGTTTAGGTTTAGGTTTAGGTTGTCAAGGTTTGATGCTAACCCGTTTGCCATACGCCGAGGAAATAAGCATAGTCGTAGCCCTTAGCAGCGATATTCGCCAGTTCCTCATCTGACAACAAAAAAACAAAAAAACAAAAAAATAAGCAAAGTCGTAGCCCTTACTTAGCAGCGATATCCGCCAGTTCCTCATCTGACAACAAAGAATTTGTGTTAACAAAATAAACATTTATAAACTATATAAAATGTATGTATTTTTAATTACTATCACTTAATAGTAGCAATAGCAGCGATATCCGCCAGTTCCTTATTTCACACAAATTCTCAAAAGTCAGCGCCCTAGTCCATTACCTAATTATTATTAGTCAATTATTGTTCACTATGTAAAGGTTACTGCATAAAGAGCTTTTTGAGAATGTGTGCCAGGAAAGTCGTCTAGGGTGCACTGCTTTCCCGCCATTATTATTATTAATTATCTCAAGGTAAGTACTAAGGTTACTGCATAGAGAGCTTTTGGAATTTGTGCCAGGAAAGTCGTCGAGGGTGCACTGCTTTCCGGCGGCCTTGGACATTTCATCGATGCGCACGCGTGTGTTGAGCTGTTTAGGGTTTAGGTTCAGGTTTAGTGTGTAGTGTTAGGATTCATGGCGAGACAGATATAGTGGTTAGAGTCTAAGCCCAAACAGCTCGTCGATGCAGGCGTGTGTTTGTGTAGGTTAGTGTGAGGGGGCTGGCAGTTCAGTGCCCACGGACAGGGCAAAAGGACCAGGGGGCAAGAGGGGGCGGGGGAAGCGGGGGGTGAGAGAGTGAGACACCTGGAAGAGGAGCGGGTTCTTCGGGAGGGGCTTGAGAGTGACAGGCGCAAGTGCGCGCGCATGACTGAATGTCAGCAGCGCGAAGATAGCCAACAGTAGGCCGGATAGCGGGAGCGGCAGCATTTTCTGTTATACGCGCGCGCCCGTGCGGGGATCAGCGCCTGCGGACACCACAGACCGCAAACAGCAGGTGTCTATCCCGATCCCGGGGTGCATGCACGCAAAGGACGAGCCGACGTGAAGCTTGCGTTGCCACTCCAGATGGGTTGAGGACAGATCATGTCGAGCACCAGGGCGCGTCCCACGCCGGTTTGAACGCAGGGCGCGCTGGCGCATGACCAGGGCACGCCAGAGCGCGCGCAGGATGCAGCTCGGGGCGGTGCTCGCCGGCAATTCCGCAGCCATGTCGCGATCCGCCCCTGTGCCCCGGTCTTGCGAGGGGAAAAAGAGAAGAGGAGAGAAAGAGAGAGAGAGAAGCGAGAGAAGAGCAAGAGGAGAGAGAGAGAGAAAGAGAGAGCGCGCGCGAGCGAGAGAGCAAGAGAGCAAGAGAGAAGATGGCGAGAGAGACAATCAGCGCTTCATCTCACCTCCCCCAGCCCACTGTCAATCAGCCAAAGCCGTGTGTCATTGCTGACAATAGCGGTACTAAACGTATTGTCATTTTGGGGGTCGGATTAGAAATTTCATGCCTCAATATTTCAAAAATAAGTACAAAATCAAAATCAAACGAGAGAATTTTCGTTTGTTTTCCAAACGATCGTGAATTAAGCATAAGAGCTCTAATAAGCCGTCCAAAGGCCTTATTTTTCAAAATTTGACTTTTTTTATTTTTAAAGAATTGAGAATGTTCTCGAGATACGACCGCTAAACAGAGGACCCCCGAACCCCTTTAAAGGGTACGCTGATTCCAGGTCGCAAAGATGCTGAGCATGCGGATATGGTGCGCGATGGTGCTCGCCGCCGCGGTCCAAGCCGCGAGCGTGGCCCCCACGCTCCGCCTACGCGGCGGCGGTAAGCACTTCAAGAAGCTGCCGGACTCTATCAAGCCAGGCGTGGTCTACGGTGACGCCCTCAAGGACCTGCTCCAGCACGCCAAGGACAACAACTACGCAATCCCAGCCGTCAACTGCGTGAGCTCGTCCGGCGTCAACCAGGTTCTCGAGGCTGCCGCCAAGTTCAAGTCCCCCGTCATGATCCAGTTCTCCAACGGTGGCTCCCAGTTCTACGCTGGCAAGACCATTGCGTCTACCAAAGAGAACGGCCTGCAAGGCTGCGTGCTCGGCGCCATCGCGGTGTCTATCTCTTGTCTCCGCCCTGCCCGTCGCCCCCGCGCAGCCTGTTGGGGGTTTGCCCTGCAAATCCGCTTGCCTTGTTTCAGGTTTCCGCGCAGGCGCGCCACTGACAGATAAGGCGTAACTTCCCTGCAATGTTTGGCGCCGGGGGCTGCGCAATGCGCCGGTGGTGCGCGGTCGTGCGCGCTGTGGCCGGATGGGCGGGGGCTGAGTGCGTTGGCATTGTTGGCGTCGTCCTGGCCTGTGCCGAGGGCCGGTGGGCAGGGTCGCCCTCGTGCGGGTTTCCTCACGTGTGTGTCTGTCGGATCGCTTTGCAGGGTGCCTTGCACGTGAAGCAAATGGCCGAGCACTACGGCGTGCCCGTGGTCCTGCACTCTGACCACTGCGCGCACAAGCTGCTGCCGTGGTTCGACGGGATGCTCGAGGCGGACGAGAAGCACTTCAAGGAGCACGGCACCCCGCTCTTCTCCTCGCACATGCTCGACCTGTCGGAGGAGCCCCATGAGGAGAACATCAAAATCTGCACAAAGTACCTCGAGCGCATGGTCAAGATCAATTGCTTCCTCGAGATGGAGATCGGCATCACTGGCGGCGAGGAGGATGGCGTCAACAACGAGAACGCCAAGGCCGAGGACTTGTACTCAAAGCCTGAGGAAGTGTGGCAGGTGGTGGAGTCTTTCAACAAGGTGCCCAATTCCAAGAACATGTTCTCAATCGCCGCCGCCTTCGGCAACGTGCACGGCGTGTACAAGGCGGGCAACGTGAAGCTGTCTCCCGAGATCCTCGGTAAGGCGCAGACATATTCTTGGACATTCTCAACCCATAATACATTTGTTTTTTGGTATCTTGGGCCCTTGTCCGACATTTTCAAGTCAAACTATATATTTTTCTATATGTAAATTTTTGTTCATGAAGGGGCCATGTAAGTTTTGTGGGGCCTTTTAAGTTTTGTTCATGAAGGGCCCCTTTAGTGATCAAGCATTTATAATGAATTGTTTGATTCAGGGACCCTGTCACGTTGAAATGCGGCTCATATGAAACCATTATCAAACAATGATCAAACCGTAATGAAACCATTATCAAACCATACACACCATTGTGTGCAACAGGTAGGGCGCAGGCCGGCGATGCCGTTTGCTGCAGTGTGTGTGTGTGTGTATGTGTGTGTTTATGTGTATGTGCCAGGGACTAGCTTAATTGCCAAGATTGTGGGTGTAACTAACACACACACACACACACACACACTTATATATAATTGTGTATTTGTATATAATTGTGTGATATAGGTGAGGCGCAGTATATATAGTTATATGTATATGTGATTATATGTAGATATAATTATACGCACATCTAATATAGGTGAGGCGCAGTATATATAATTATACGTAGATATGATTATACGTATATATATAATTATATGTATACATACCTATATGTTTATATAAGTATATGTAGATATAATTATCCGTACATATAATTGTGTGATGCAGGGCAGGCGCAGGCCTACATCAAGGACAAGCTCCAGTGCAAGGAGGATAAGCCCGTCTTTTTCGTCTTCCATGGTGGCTCTGGGTCCGAGAAGGTTTGGGGTTTAGGTTTTAGGGTTTAGGGTTCAGGGCGCGTTCTTTGTCTCCCCATGGTGGCTCTGGGTCCGAGAAGGTTCTCTCTCTCTCTCTCTCTCTCTCTCTCTCTCTCTCTCTCTCTCTCTGTGTCTCTCTCTCTCTCTGTGTCTCTCTCTATCTCCCCCCTCCCCCCCCCCTCTCTCTCGTCTCTCTCTCACACTCTCGTCTTATATATGTATATATATCACTCTCTCGTCTCTCGTTCTCACTCAAAATTCCACGGTTGCTATGGGTGCGAGAAGGTCTCTCTCTCTCTCCTCTCTCTCTCTCTCAAATCATCAATCCCCCTCTCTCTCACCTATGTATATATATATAATGTATATATTACATGTGTGTCACACACACACACACACACATTCGTAACACACACACTAACAGGACAAGATCAAGGAGGCGCTGCAATACGGTGTTGTCAAGATGAACATCGACACCGACATCCAGGTCTCTCTCTCCCCCCCTCTCCATTCTCTCACTCTCTGTGGGTTAGTGGTTGAGCGTGTGTATCTTGCCGGTGTGGGGTGTAGGTGAGGGTGTGTAGCGTACGAAAACAGCCCCTCGCACGTGCATGTATACGTGTATAAATAAGTCTACGAAACAAAAAAAGTAACTATACGGTGCTCTTCATACACACTGCACACTGTATGCGGCATACTTTAGCAACAACAAAAATTATTCTTGTCGATAATTATTGTTGCTATCTGTGTAGGTAAGGAAGGTTTTACAATTATATGCACATCTAAACCACAAGTGGGAAAGCCTACTGTATTATCATTATTGTGTTCTTATTGTGCCACAAGTGGAGCAGCATACTGTATTATTGTTGTGGGGGAAAAGCATTGCAATGATACGCACAGGTAAGACACAAGTGGGACGGCATGTGTTGCTAATGTGTTGCTAATGTGTTGCTAGGAAAGCATTGCAATGATACGCACAGGTAAGGCACAAGTGGGATGGCATGTGTTGCTAATGTGTTGCTAATGTGTTGCTAATGTGTTGCTAGGAAAGCATTGCAATGATACGCACAGGTAAGGCACAAGTGGGACGGCATGTGTTGCTAATGTGTTGCTAATGTGTTGCTAATGTGTTGCTAGGAAAGCATTGCAATGATACACACAGGTGTAGTACATTAGCAACACATTAGCAACACATTAGCAACACATTAGCAACACATTAGCAACACATCAAGCATTGCAATGATACACACAGGTGTAGTACATTAGGTAATTTAGGTATATGCGTGAATACAATAAGAGCGTTAAATACAAATGGTGATATTGGATTTGGTACATTGTATTTAAGTGGTCCTATTTCAAATGTTGTAAATTCAACTGGTAATTATTTGACATCACTAGCAAAAGGAAATGTTACATTTATATCAAGCGATTATATAAGTTTAACCCCTCGCCGCGAACTGGTGTCCGCTAACAGTTTTTTATGCATTCCTCCTCCCCCCCTGGGTTGGTACTTGCCCACGCCGTCCCACTTGTGCCTTATAGCAGCACTTCTAGAACAGTTCGCGGCGAGGGGTGGCTTGCGCAAGAAATAATCAAGTTGCAAGAAAAATATTAACACAATTAAAAAAAAAACAGTGGGCGGCGTGGGACGGCGTGCGTAAGTTCGAGGCCGAGAAGCACGACTACCTGCAGGGGCAGATCGGGAACCCCGAGGGCGAGGACAAGCCCAACAAGAAGGTGCCTTGCTTCTCCTGCTCTACATTGTGCTAGCTATATAATGTGTTGCTAATGTGTTGCTAATGGTTGCTAATGTGTTGCTAATGTGTGCCTTGCTTCTCCTGCTCTACATTGTGCTAGCTATATAATGTGTTGCTAATGTGTTGCTAATGGTTGCTAATGTGTTGCTAATGTGTGCCTTGCTTCTCCTGCTCTACATTGTGCTAGCTATATA
>Ga0315905_10005281_pt1 | contig 13164 bp, 18 predicted proteins | sample LakEriMetagenome_5_FD_203522 | JGI IMG/M metagenome (GOLD analysis project Ga0315905, IMG submission 203522) | Freshwater fungal communities from buoy surface, Lake Erie, Ohio, United States - Buoy 4 MA121 | ecosystem: Environmental > Aquatic > Freshwater > Lake | place: USA: Lake Erie, Ohio... | reverse complement strand
ACATTGCCAGGCCTGGGGTACCACCACCGTGGCCTGCACAGCTTGCTGCCAGCACGCTGCTGCAGCAGCACCTGAGCACACGCGGTTGAGAGTGGGTGCGAGCAACGCTGTGGCGCACCTGCATCGAGGACCGCTGCAGCAGCCCCTCCAGGCTGGGCTGCAGCTGCCCGGCAGCTGGCTGCCCTGTCAGCGACCTGGCCGCCAGCTGCAGCATGTGCGACTCAATAGCATCCACGTCGGCGGATGACAGCCCCGCCGCGCCGTAGGCTGCATCAAACGCCGCAGTCACAGCTGGTGAGGCGGGCTGGTGGCCGCCGCCGCCATCGCTGCCGCTGCTGCTGCGGCGTGCGGCGAATGCAGCGTCCAGCGGCGAGCGGGGCGAAGCAGCGCTCGGGCTTGCTGACGCAGCTGCTGAGTCAGCAAGGTGGGGGTACATGGTATTCAGACCGTAGGCTGCTGCTGCCAGGTCGTCGCCCTGCACCAAAAACCGAACGAGGTGGTGGGCACGGGTTTGACCAATCATGGCGGCGGCACTCAAGGGAGCTCCTGACGCCGGACTTGCAAGGGGACTGCTCACGGCCTGGTGCAGATCACATGCCCATTGGCAGCTGGCCCTGCCACTAAAACTGCAGAGTCCTCCACCAGTGCACACCCACCTCCAGCACCATGTGCAGCTGGCTTGTAGCGCTGGGGCCTGACTGCCCGTTGCCCCAGGCTCCAACAGCGCCACCCACGCGCCCAGACGCCGCCGCAAAAGCCGCCTCAATGGCTGCCTGCGCTGCTGCGGTGGCTGCAGCCTGGTCGGCCTCGCCTACAGAGTCGGGGCCGCTGCAGTTGAGGGCGACCTGCGGTTCAAGGACACGGCCAGCTCAACACAGCCCACAGTTGTGGCCGAACGCCACCAATTCACTACTTTTTCGAGAAGACGGTCGGGATGGGTGTGCTTGAGGCTTCAGTGGACTGCAGCTGCCGTGTGGGCCACAAAGCATGCGCTGCACGCTGCTCACCCCCTGCCGTGCACTCAGCACCTGCACGCCCCCCTCACCTGCTGCACCATGGCTGCCAGCAGGAGCGGAATCCCCTGCCGCTCGGGCGGCACTCCTTGCAGCAGCCGCTCGTAGCAGCTGATGCTGGGACCAGCAGTCGCCACCAAGTCGCTGCTGGCGGGCATGTCAGATGCATCCCCTGTCACTGCCTTGCTGCTGCCGCCGCCGCTGCAGTCGGATGCGCTGGGTGGTGTCAGCGCCACCACCGTTGCTGCAGCCCTCCAAGCATCGTACCCAGCTGCCTGGCTGCAGACTGTCAGCAGTGCCCGCGACAGCTCCACAACCCCAACCGTCTGTTCTGGGGCAGCACAGGGCGCTGACGCAGCATCAGGTGCAGACTGCTGGGCTGCCACCAGACCGCTGCCATCCGCGGGCGCCCATGCGGGGGACGCGATGGCGGCGGCCGCTCCCGGACTGTGGAACAGCAGCGAGCCGGCTACGGTCTCTGCAGCCTCGCTGCTGCTGCCTGGCCCCACCAGCACCTCCAGCAGCGCCAGGCTGCCCAGCGGCGTGCCCCAGGCGGCCTCTGCCCGTGCTGCAACGAGAGCCTCCACCAACGCCGGCACCCCGCCAGCGGCGGACGCCGGCGGGGCCGCTGCGGCTGGCTCGTCCAGCGACGTGGCTGAGGGTGCTGGCACAGGGTGCAGCCAGATGACACTGCGCACTGCCAGGCCAGCAGACACCAGCGCTGCGAGTCCCGGAGCGGTGCCTGCCAGCCCCTCCACCCAGTAGGGCTGATAGTGGGTGAACTTTGCGCCCGCCCGCGCCTCTGCCTCTGCCAGCGCTGCACCTGCATGCACGGTGTGCCACAGGCCACATGGTCAGATGGTTACGGTCCCCCAGCTGCTGGAGCAGCTGGCCCAGCCGTAGCCGCCTGCGTGGCTGGGTGTGATCCGCGCAGCGCAGAGCGCATGGGGTCACCACCCACCCATGCGCTCACCTGTCGCTTGCGCTAAGGACTGGGCGTCTTGCAGCGCCTGCTGGGCCTTCTCGGCGGCGGCAGCTGCCTCCTGCAGCCTGGCGGCATCCTCCTCGCTGATCTGACCACCAGGGAGCTCCCTGCCCTCGGCGGCAGCGCCCTCCGCCTGGCCGTCTGCTGCTGCAGGGTCGGCTGCGGCGTCTGCGCCGGCCTCAGCGCCAGCGGGCTCATCTGGAGGCTGCGGCGTAAGCTGCAGCTGCAGCGCTGCCAGGCCGGCCGCTGCAGAGTCGCTGGTCGCCTGAGCTGCGTCGGCTGAGGCGTTGGCAGCCTGCGGCACACGGCACACCCACCCCGGGAGGCTGGCAGCATCCGGCGGGTGGATTGATCCAGGGCAGACCACCATACATGCCTGCCTATGCATGGACCAGCTGCAAGCAACTGAGCTGCGACATGCCACAACACACCACAGGCAGCTGCAGGGGTCGTGTGCGCCCAACACTGCGCCCGCCATTGGTGTGCCTGATGGCTGCGGCATCTGCCGATGACACTGGGTTGCCCCTGGCCACCAGCAGCAGCGCCCCACCTCAGCAGCTGCTTGGGCTGCCTGCAGAGCCTGTCTGCGTGCGACATACTCCCATTTCCAGGCGGCAGCCTCATCTCGTGCAAAGCGCTTGCCCAGGAGCTGCACGACCAGCGCTGGTGGCAGGCTGCAGGGCAGTCAACGCGGGTCCTCACCCAGGCGTGGGGACGAGGCATGCACCTCCATGCGCCGCAGGGGCGACTGCTGCTGGGCGCACGTGGTTGCAAGCCACAGCATAAATTATGCAGGCACAGCACATTCAGGTCCCTGGCGAGCTCCCTGGCAGGGCAGCGTGTTGCTGCTGGCATTGCATGGGCCCCGCTGCGCACCTGGCTGCGTCGCCGCCCGCAGGTCCGGCCGCAGCGATTTCAGCGCGCAGTGGGTCCGTGGGCTCCAGCCGAACCAGCAGGTCGTCGCATGACAGGATGCGCGCAACCTTGAGCTTGAAAATCGCTTCTTTGAGCGCCGTTGCATCGAGCTTGTCGCCAGTCAGCACATGGTTGACCACTGGACAAAAGCTGACCTCGAACGGGGCCGCTTCCGGCAGATCAGCCGGCAGCTGCACATGCATAATTGCTTGCAAGTCAGTGGTATGGCGGAGAGGGTCGCAGCGGGCATCGTTGCGAGCTGCGCGTCTCACCCCGCCGGCCGGGTCTTCATCTGGCACGCTGGGCGCTGCTACGGGCTTCTTGGGGCCCGGCGCTGACTTGGGAGCCATGGTCACGCCTGTTCAGCCGAGGATCATGACACCCTTGACTCCGAGTGTCTGTCTGTCTATCGCGGCGCGCACACCGCCGTTGATGCGTTCAACATGACAACAGTGCATGCTGCCAGTGTCGCCTGGCCGCCTGGTCCCCGGTCAGCAGCTGCAGATCAGGTGCGCGGGCTCGGCACATGCGGGCTGCAAGTCGCACGCAGGTCGCAGCTCGAGCGCAACACGCCTGTGATGGGCAAGCCCATCACACACTGCATGCACGACACCGCAACATTGGCTTCGGCGATCGCAGCTCACAGCTCGCGAGGGGGCGTACATCACACCAGCAGCACAGACACCACCAACAAAGCCAAGCGCAGCCGGGTACACCTTAGTTACTCTCCATGGTGTAAGCCCACACACACAGCACCCTGGTGCTGCGTGGAGCGCATGGTCTGACGTGGCGTGCTTCTTCAGCACGTGCCTACTGGGGGGTCGGTTGAGCCTGCATCCCGCTGGCGCCCTGCCAGCCGCTGATGCTGCTGCGCCGCCCTAATGCTGTGGCACTGAGCTGATGTAGAGCACTGCAGCCAACGTACAAGGAGGGGTGGGGGGGGGGGGGGGGGGGGGAGCCCGCGGGGAGTGCCCGGCCATGCCCGGAGGTTTCGTGAGTAGGCGAAGCTGCCGTGCCAGTGGGCTGCTGCGGCCAGGTCTCAGGGTGCAGTCGCAGCGCCAGCATGGCGTGGGGCAATTGTTGCCCCCGCCCTGCCAGCCCCGGGCCCGTGCCTCACCGTTGTTGCCGCGGATGAAGGCGTCCCCGTACTTGTTCTTAAGCTGCCCATTCACGTACTCCTGGAGAGGGAGGGGGCGTGGCAGCCATGCGATGGGCCCAGCCGTGGGCAGCGCTGCCGCGCTGCGGCGCCGCTGGTTTCGCCAGCACCGGCGCGCAGGGCGCACTTGCGCAGCACTGGCAGCCTGCGCTGCCACGGCGCAGGACGGGACTGCATGCTGGCCGGTCTGCTGCGACTGCACGCACCTCCGTCTGCTCCATGGCAATGTTCATGTAGCCGTCCAGGCAGGCGAGGATGCCTGCACGGGCACGCCAGGGGAGGGCGCAGCGGCTGGTGTGCACCCGCCCCGCATGCACCGCATGTGACTGCAGGGGCCACGTGGTGCTGCCAGTGGCACGCCCCTCGGGGCCGCTGCAGCAGGGACCCCGTCGTGCTCCCTAGGCGCGCGGCACCCAGGGCCGCTGGATCCGCGGCACACGGCACTGCTGGGTGCGCGCGCGCATGCGGCGGCGCCGCCGCACAACTTCAATCCGCCCGCCACCGGCCGCCCGGCACCAGGCCGCCCTGCCGCCCATATCAGGGGCATGCCGTGCTTGCCAGCACCTCACCCCGATAGTCCACGCCCGAGTTGAGCTTCACCACCACGGGTTTCCCCTTGATCGACTTCAGGAAGTCGCCGGGCGTCTTGGTGGCGCCTTGCACAGCGTCCGCCATGCCTGTGCCTGCGTACCACTAGTGTGCGAAGGTGCTGCCGCGCGCCGTCTCGATCCTGTCAGCAATCTGAGCGATCTGAGCAAGGCGCCGTCACGCAGCGTGCAAAGCCTCTGTTGAATGCCGATGCATATGTTCATGGATGGACCCGTCCTCGGCAGGCAGCCAGGCGAACCTGAGCCCCGCTCCCCGCATGCGTGATCCGGAGGCGTGACGCAAGACAGCATGCAAGGTGGGCGTGATTCCTGCGCTGTTGGGGCCGGCCGACAGCCACCCGCGTCGCGGGCGGGTGCGCTCGACGACTGCGCATGTCGGTCCATGCAGGCCCTCCACCCGGCGGGGGAGGCCGGGGCTGGCCGCCCGGCGACCAGAGCCAGCAGTACGGCGGCATGGGAGGAGGCATGGGGGGCATGGCAGGTGCGGCTGCATGCCTCGGTTTGAGCTGCTGCCCTGCAGTCCGCTCCAGCATGGGCTGCACTCCGCGCCTGGCATGCCGCCCCACGAATGCACCTGTCCTGCCCACCTCCACGCCGCTGGCGGCTCACTGCCAGGCAGCACTGCTCACCGCCCGTCAACTGCTGGCTTGCAGGTGGCGGCATGGGCGGTGGTGCCCTGCAGCACCTGCCCGGGGGGCTGCAGCAGCCGCCAGCGCCACACATTCACATGGGCTTGGCGCAGTCGACAACCCTGGACCTGCGCTTTCACCAGCAGCCCCACCACCAGCAGCCGCACCAGCACCAGCACCTGCAGCCGCCTATGAGGCCCCCAGACATTCAGGTGCCTGGCTGCGACACTCGTGTGGTGCACGGTGGTGGCCACGCCGCTGTTGCCCCCCCACTCCCGCAGCAGCAGCAGCAGCAGTGCTGCACTCAACAGCCGCCGTCGCCTGCCTGACATGACCCGCCTGCTGCTGCCACCTCCCGCAGGGCATGGGCCCCGTGAGACCAGGGAACATGCAGCATGGCGCTGCTGCCGCCATGCCAGGGCATGGGCCGGTGCAGCAGGCGGTGCCGAGGCCGCTGTTGCCGCAGCCCCAGCTGCCGCCGTCGAGCGCGCGCGCCCCACCTCAGGGGATGGGACCGCCCCAAGGTCAGCAGCCCCGGGGACAGCGCCCGCAGCCTGGGCGCTGCCTTGCAGGTCGCATCGGGCTGTGCACAAGCCTGCATGCGGATGCACGGCGCAGCAGCATGCTTGCTGCTGCAGCGACTCGCCTGCTGCCTGCTGCGCTATTGCCACATCAGCGTGCGCGATCCCATGCCTGCAGGGAGCATGGCGGGCCACCCGCAGCAAGGCCTGCTGCACCGCCAGCCGCCAGGCCAGGGCATGATGCTGCAGCGGCCCCTGGCGCCGCCAGTGCTGCGCCCCCCTACGCCAGCGCACCAGGTGCCCAGCGCGCCGCCAGGCGTGCGGCACCCCATGCCGCCCCAGCAGCGGCCGCTGGCACCGCCCGGCATGCGCAACCCAGCGCTGCATGGTGGCATGCAGGGCGGGCCGCATGCAAACATGCAGGGCCAGCTGATGCAGCAGGAGCCGCTGCACGCAGCAGGCATGCAGCAGCAGCGCCTGCACCCACATGGGCAGCAGGCAGCTGCCGGTCAGCTGCCCACGCAGAGGCCGCCGCCCCTGCAGCAGCCCGCGCAGCATGCCGCCCTGCACCAGCATGTGCAGCAGCAGCGCCCACAGCTGCTCCTGCCTGGCACGGGGATGCAGCAGCGACAGCAGCCGCCTGCGTTGGTCGTGCAGCACCAGCAGCAGCAGGCTGCACCCCTTGCCTCGCTGCATCCACGCCCCGCAGCACCCCATATGCAGCAGCGGCCCTCTGGAGGTGCGTCTACCCACATGGCTGCAGTGGTGGACCTCAGGCCCGGCGTGCAGCCGCAAGCACATGTGCAGCCCCAGCCACTACATCACCATCACCACCAGCAGCAGCAGCAGCAGCAGCAGCAGCAGCAGCAGCAGCAGCAGCAGCAGCAGCAGCAGCAGCAGCCTCGGCCGCGCCAGCTTCCGCTGCAGCAGCAGGGCGCGCCGCCCGTGCTGATGCCGCCGACTGCCGCTGCCCGGCAGCAGCAGTCGCAGGCGGTCATGCAGCCTGCCACGCCGCAGGTGCGGCAGCAGCCGCAGCACATGGGCGGGCCGGCGGGCGGCGGCACGGGCCCTGCAGGCAAGAGGCGCTTCGATGAGCTGGAAGCAGGCGACCTGCCGGGTGGGTGTTCCGCAACTGCAGCACCAGCAGGGTACTACCAGGCCTACCAGGCAGGCTGCTGCAGCCACCCAGGGGCAGAGATGACTTGTCTCATTGGCTCATGCAGCTGAGGCGAAACCACCTCATGCACCGCTGGTCAGCATGTATTGAGATCTGAGATGCCCTGGTCAACACCCTGCCCAAATGCTGCACCGCTGGTCAGCATGTATTGAGATCTGGGGTCCCCTGGTCAATACTCTGCCCATGCAGACGTGGACATGGAGATTGAGATGGACATTGTTGATCTGCGCAGCCTGGGGGCACCTCATGGCCAGTCAGCTGCAGCTGCACCAGGCATGCCGGGCGCCCAGCTGCGCTCAGCCATGGCCAGCTACGCGCAAGGCACGCATCCCAGCAGTGGCGTCAACGGCACTGCAGCTGCGGTGGAGCGGTACCAGCAGCCACAGGTGGCCCCTGCTCAACAGCAGCAACAGCATGATCATCGGCAGCAGTGGCAGCCGCAGCAGCACCGGCAGCAGCGGCAGCAGCAACAGCATCATACCCTGCCGCCACAGCAGCAGCAGACACAGCAGCAGTTGCAGCAGACACAGCAGCAGCAGCAGCAGCAGCAGCAGCAGCAGCAGCAGCAGCAGCAGCAGCAGCAGCAGCAGCAGCAGCAGCAGCAGCAGCAGCAGCAGCAGCAGCCACACCAGCAGCCGCCTCGTCAGCAGTTGCAGCAGCAGGCACAGCAACCGCAGCCGCCGCAGCGACGGCCGCAGCAACAGCCGCTGCAGCAGCCGCCACAGCAGCCTTCACAGCAGCAGCACCAGGTGCGCCCGCAGGCGACGGGCGCAGCAGGCTATGTCATACACGCCGAGCGCCAGCCCTTGCCCCAGGGCAGGGATGAGCGTGGCCCTGGGTACAGTGCGCCGCCTCTGAAACGGCGACAGCTGGGTGACGCCAGCGCCGCCCCCGCCCCCGGCAGCGTCAGCGCACCCGCCCACCAGCTGCATCAATCGGCCCAGCGTCAGGGTGCCCTCCCTGCTGACCAGGGGCAGATGGGCCTGCCCACGAGTCCGGCGCCGGGCCGCAGGCCCATGGGGCCGGGCGCTGAGGAGGCTGCGGCGGCAACTGGCGGGCAGCTGGGGCTGCAGCGGGCGTCCATGGTGGAAGCTGCGGCAGAAGCCAGCATTGCTAGCATGACAAAGCCCAGGGACATGCTGCGGCTCGTAGACGGTGAGGGCGGGGTGCTGGGGCAGGCAGCTGGGTGCTCTGCTGGCGTTCCGGGCGCGCAGGCAGGGTGCTGGTTTCTTGCCTGGCATGCAGCGCTGCCTTGGGGCTGCCACATGCTGCACATGCCTGGACGCCACTGGGCTCAGCACCACGGCACGTGGGGCATGCGGCCTGAGTGGGGGTAGGTCCCAGTCACACTGTGCTGCCTGGCGCAGGCATGGGCAGGCAGCCTGCGGCCAGCACGGTGGTGGCACTCGTGCGCCGCCTGGCGGATCTGCGGCAGCAGGGCACGGCCGTCGCCCTGGAGCCGACAGAGATGCAACAGCTGGTCACAGCGGTGGCAGCAGTTGCCGGGCAGCTGCGCGAAGAGCAGGTGGCAGATCTGGTGCTGGGCCTGGCACAGGTGACAGCGCCCTGCCCTTGCTCCTGCCGGCAGTGCTGTCCTCACGACACCATCCGTGTCTCTGCCAGGCAGCGATGAGGCAGCGCGCCATGCCAGATGGCGTCTGTGCCTGGCAGCGATGAGGCAGCGTGCCATGCCTGCAGCAACTCTCAGCAACGCTTGTCCTGCGCGCACTGGTTCGCGCACCCGTGCCTGCATGATGTATGCTCCGCAGCTTGCATCACGTCCTCATGGACGAGCACCTGCAATGGCCGCTGCCTGACATGCGCTCAGCCTTTGGCACTGCAGGCGGGGGCGACGCCTGACGTGGCTGCGCTGGACGCGCTGGCCGTGTCTGTGCTGGGCCATCTGGCCAGGATGGGCGCGCAGCAGATGTCCTCCTGCATCTGGGGCTTTGCCAGCATGGGCTACATCCCCATGACCGCGCTGCTGGACGCGTCAGCGGGGGCCATGCTGCGCACAATCGGCGGCTTCTCTGCAGGTGTGGCTGTGCACCGGCGGCAGCTGCTCAGGAGTTGCGCTGCGCTGCACCAGCAGCTTCTCCGCAGTGGCACAGCCAACATGGGTGCACGGGGCGGCGGGCAAGCTCGTTCGCTGACCGTGCCGATGTGGCACGCGCACATCATCCTCACACCCATGCCTGCGACCAACGTCAGCGCCACCATCTTTCTGGCTGTAGACCACGCGGCCCGCCTGGCCTGGGCATACGCACGCATGGAGTACCGGCCAGCTGACGCGCTGCTGGGAGGGATCATGCAGGTGAAGCTTGGCTCGGAAAGAGGGGGGCCTGGGGCCTGACGCACTTGATGAGCGTCGGTGTTTGGTATCTGCAGGCCATTGCCCTGCCCCCTGAGCATCGCAGATGCTATGCCCCCTTTCCTGAGCGCTGCGCACCGTGTGGGGCCCTGCAGATCATTGCCTCCTCCCTGGGCAGCATGCGCGGCCAGGAGGTGGCGGAGGCGATGTGGGCCTACTCGCTGTTTGGGTGAGGGGCTGCTCTGCGTGGCGGAGGCCGTGTGGGCCTGCTCGCGGTTTGGGGCTGCATAAGCAGCGAGGGGCTGCTATTTGCTGAGTCAGCACGCACCCTGCCGCAGACCCTGCAAGGGTGCCCCCAGCAACCAGGATTGGTGCCCCAATCCCTGGACCCTGACTCCCACACTCAACATAAGCGGCACCCGGCGCAGGTACGCGCCCCCCGAGGCGTTGCTGGAGTCCATCATCGCAGCCGCCGAGCAGCAGCCGCTCAACTTCCCGCCAGCTGCCATGGCCATGCTGCTGCCGGCGCTGCGCGTGTTTGGCGTGGCGCTGCCCACGACGCTGCTGTGGACAGCGGCCGCAGCTGCCAGCGATGTGGAGGGCGTGCCGCCCGCCTCCCTGGTGAGCACCTGCTGCATGCACCTCCGTCATTGGGGGTGCTTAGCTGCTGCCCGCCTGCAGCCTTCTACGGGCGCATGCACGTCACTGGAGTCGGCAGGCTGCATCGAACACAGCGCTCAACCGCGGCAATGTAGAGCGCCCATCCACAGCTGCCCCCCTCACGATCTGCCGTATCCATGGCTCGCAGGTGGAGCTGATGGGAGTGTTCGCAGGGCTGCGCTTCCACCCCAAGCCAGAGGTGATGCATGCAGCTGCCCAGCACCTGCTCCAGGTGAGGGACTGCGGCTGCAACTGACAGGGGGCGGCGGCTGAGGAGGATGCGGCAGACGCTTCTGGCCTCACTCTCAGCAGGAGTCTCACGCTGGGTGCGTCTGCCTGCTGCAGGCCCTGCAGGCAGCGGCCGCAGTGCCTCCGGTGTCGGAGCGGCACGCCGTGTCGTTCCTGTCCTCCTACGCCGCGCTGGCGTACGCGCCGCCCGTGCAGCTCGTGGCCAAGCTGCAGGTGTGGCTGGGGCAGGGTGGCGCGCCGCAGTGCCTTGGCATGACACTGGTGGGACAGTGCCATGCCAGCGGCGCTGGTTCCTTGGTTGACTCTGCACTCAAGCCCGGCATGGCTGCTGCCTGTGTCTTGCCGGGGGGGGGGGGGCGCCGTCCACCTGGGATGCGGTGCCGCAATGGCACCGCATCCCCGCCCAGAGCACTGCAACCAACAGCGCAAGCTCATACGCACGAGCAGGGCGCCATGTCACTGTGTACCCTTGCTGCAGGCCGCTACAGCCCCCCTGCCCCCAAGACAAACCCACTCCACCCCATTCCCCAAGACACCCAACGTTGTGCCGCCCCTCTTGCAGGAGGTGGTGGCCGAGAGCATTGACCGCGTGACCGCCGACGAAGCTGCAACAATGCTTCAAGCCCTGTCCCTTTTCAAGTCCTGCACGCCCGCTGCCTGGAGCCTGCTGGTCAGCAGGATCGGGGAGGAGCCGCCCGACGCGCTGAGCAGGGAGGCACTGCTGCAGCTGTACCAGGTGGGTGCCGGCGTGACGCCAGCATCGGCGGCGCACGCTCTGCGGCGCACGCTCTGCGGCGTCACACCAGCAGCGTCGGCGCCACACCAGCTCCGCCGGGCGGCCCTCGTGGTTGGCGAGGCACAATGCCTCGCCAGCCTCCATGCTCCTGCCCGGGCCGTGTCATTGTAGTGTTTGAGAGTCGAGGCTTCCCTGTTGGTCCACCAGGCAGGCTTGCGTGGGTGCTGGAGTTTCTGAGGGTGGGGTTTGGGCCTGTCCCGGCCCCCAGGCGGGTCCCCAGGGCACGCCACGCATGCCCTGCCCTGCCCACGCCTGGTGGCGCGCAGGCTTACCTGGTGATCAGCGTGAAGCCGCAAGGCGATGGCAGCTACGTGGCTCCCGCCCCGCACGTCCTGCGCCACGCATGGCACGTGTGGAGCAAGGAGCAGGAGCGGCTGCGCGCCCAGGACCCCGGGCCCATGGCGGCTGAGGTGTGCCGCGTGCTGACCGGGATGCGCCTGCCAGCGAGGGTCATGCAGGTGACGCAGGACGGACTGTTCTTCCTGGAGGCGGCGCTGCCCCAGCAGCAGGTGGGCAGAGCAGCAGCCATTGGGGGCCTGGCGCGCGCGCAGGGGTGGGCAGTGCCTGCTGGCGAGGCGGCTGCACGCAGGGTGGGCGTGGCGGGGCGCGCCGGCGCGCGGGCGGCAGGGCCAGCCCGCTGAGCCCCTGCCTGCCTGCAAGCTTGCAGGTGTGCGTGCTGCCGCTGGACGACTCCGCCTTCTGCGTGAACATGGACCAGCCGCTGGGGCCCACGCTCATGCGCATCCAGGCCCTGGAGGCGCACGGCTGGCACGTGAGTGCGCGTGCCCGCCGACGGGTGGCAGCGCGGCCGCCGTGCCTCCTCCGAGTCCAGCCCAGTGGGAGGCTTGCCGGGGAGTGAGCCAGGCGCCCCCCCCCCCTCCCTCCCTGTGCTGCTGCAGGTGGCCAGCGTGCCCTATTACGACTGGAAGGGTCGAGCTGATGATGCGGCCAGGCAGCAGTATCTCAGGAACCTGTTGGGGGCGTGAAGTTCGGGGCGAGGTCGGTCAAAGGTGTGTATGTCTATTCACTTTCCCGCGCGCGCGCGCGCGAGGAGCCCCGGCTGTAACGGCTGCGGCCAACCAGTCGTGCGCCGCTTCTTGGGTGCCGGGGACGCGTTCGGTGCCTCGCTCCGCGGCCCGAGGTGCGCGGGAGCTTCCGCCCAGGGCCGGCCGGTGCAATGGTCCCACCTGCCGACACGCCAGCCTTGTGTGTGGGTCGACGGTCACCAGCAGGCCATCACTCGTGTGCACGCCCAACTGCGACCGTTGGCGATCCTCCACGCAGGCTGCCAGTCATGGCGGGCATGACGCGCATGCTTGTGCTGGTCCTAGTAGCTGCTGTTGCCCAGGTGAGGAGGCGGGACTGGTGCCGAGCCCAGGCTCCACTCCAAGAGTGCCTGTGCAAGCCACACCTCTGCCGCACACGCGCGGCAGACCGCCGTGAGCATCCATGCCATGCATGCCCAGCAAGCACTGCAACGACGCGGTGCAAGCGCGGAGCTGGGACGGCGATTGCAGGCTTTGAACATCCCCGATGCGCCCAAATCCTGCGGCCCCGCCCTCCGAGAGAAGATAAACTGGGGCTTGGCCACCTCGTCCTATCAGGTGCGGTGCTGGGGCAGCCTGGCGCCGGGTCAACGAGGTGTCAATGCCCATCGGGGCCGCGGTCAGGGGAGCGGGCGCACGCTGGGCAGTGACGGTTGAACCAGCAGCATTTTGTGCGTGCACAGCAATGACGTGGCCTGCGCCCTCGGGCGGCCCACCCGGGGCGCGTGGGAGCACCAACCATGCCCTGCCGCCCCGCCCCGCTGCAGATTGAGGGCGCGTGGAACGAGGACGGCAAGACGCCATCCATCTGGGACACGTTTGCCCAGACGCCTGGCAATGTGCACGACAACGAGAATGGAAACGTCGCGGTGGACCACTACCACAGGTTCAAGGAGGACGTGCAGCTCATGAAGAAGCTGGGCCTCAAGCACTACAGGTGCGGCCGCGCGTGGCGCCCCTGCATCAGGGCACGGGGGCCATGCACCGGGTGACAGGGTCAGCAGGAGGCGCTGCTCCGATTGCCGCCGCCAGCAGGCAACCTGCGGTGATACTGTTAGCCTGGCTGCCTGCGGGGGGCCGCCCCCCCCCCCCCCCCCC
>Ga0315905_10005280_pt1 | contig 13165 bp, 15 predicted proteins | sample LakEriMetagenome_5_FD_203522 | JGI IMG/M metagenome (GOLD analysis project Ga0315905, IMG submission 203522) | Freshwater fungal communities from buoy surface, Lake Erie, Ohio, United States - Buoy 4 MA121 | ecosystem: Environmental > Aquatic > Freshwater > Lake | place: USA: Lake Erie, Ohio... | reverse complement strand
AGAGGTATTGACCCCATCGCAGGTGAAGGGCTTGGGCATGGACTGTCCCGATTTCCAAGCGCTGGTTGAAAGGGTGAATGCCGTCGAGCGGATTTGGGGGCTCGCAGTGCTGTCGGTGGCGGCGTTGGTGTTGGCCGGAACAGTGGAACCAGCGTTCTTTCGCGCCGGAGCGGTGGCTCCGGGCTTCGGCTCGTCCATGGTTCGGCCGTTGGTTCCGCACGCGGCGAGGGAAATGGCGAGTGCTGCAATGGCAAGAACGGCGAGACCTCGGCGGCGGGCCCTTGGCAGGCGGTGGGTGGATCGGGTCTCGCTCATCGGGTTGAGACTACGCGCATGAGGCTTCGGCGCGGTGGCGGCCCTCCAGCGGACCGGTAGCGTGCGGCCATGGCTGACCGCTGTCTGCTCTCAATCCACGCTCACCCCGACGATGAAGCCTCCAAAGGCGCCTCCACCGTCGCGAAGTACAAAACAGAAGGTGTGCGAGCAGTACTTGTCACCTGCACCGGAGGCGAAGAGGGCGACATCCTGAATCCGGCGATGGATCTTCCTGAGATCAGGGCCGATCTTGCCGCGGTGCGTAAGCGTGAACTTGAAGTTGCTTCGGCACTCATTGGGTATGACGAAGTCGTCCTGCTTGGCTATCGGGATTCAGGGATGCCCGATTCCGAGGCAAATGCTCGTCCGGAAGCGTTCGCAAATGCCGATCTTGATGAAGCTGTTGCACGCCTCGTTGCAATCATTCGCCGCGAATGTCCGCAAGTAATCCTCACCTACGGAGACGATCAGCAGGGCTACCCCCACCCAGATCATCTGCGCGTTCACGACATTTCATTGCCTGCATTTGAACGTGCAGGCGACTCTTCGTATCGGCCAGATCTCGGCGAACCATTCACGCCGCTCAAGATGTACTACTCGGTGTGGTCGCGTGCGCGAGTTGAGGCAACTCACAACAAGTTCGTGGAACTTGGTCTCGAGTCTCCGTTCTCCGAAGACTGGTTTACGAGACCGAACCAAGACGAACGTGTAACGACATCAATTGACATCGGCCCGTGGTTCGATGTTCGGCTTGAGGCGTTGCTGGCGCATGCGACCCAAGTTGATCCTGAATCTGCGTTTTGGTTTGGGCTTCCTCGCGAGATCGCTCGTTCGGTTCATCCCTTCGAGGACTACATCCTCGCCCATTCCCGAGTAGAGACCCAGTTACCCGAGACCGACTTATTCGCAGGGATTCACTAGATGTCATGGCCTGATTCCCCACCCACTCAGCCTCCGGCACAACCCCCGACCGAACCGGCATCTGTTGTCTCTTCACGTTCGGAAATCGCTGAAACATCGCGCACGACGAGTCCTTCTGCAGCGAGAGTCAAGGAACGACCCCGTCGCGCTCGAATGGTCCTCGGCATCATTTTGTTGTTCTTTGCTGGCCTCTCTGCAATATTCGGAATGGCGTCGTTCTGGACGCAACGAGCGATTCTCGATGAAGACACGTGGGTCGCAACGAGTAAAGCAATCGTGAACAACCCAAAGGTTCAAGATGATGTTGCTCGCGCAATCGCCACGCAGATCGTCACCTCCGTGGGCATCGATGACCTTGTTGGTGGAGTGCTCCCTGGTCCCCTCAGTTCATTTTCGGGCACCGTGACTGAAGGGGTGACTGATCTCATCACCGTCGCCACCGTGCAGGTCGTGAAGACCGATGCATTTGTGCGCGTCTGGGAATCGGCGGTTCGGGCCACGCATAATGAGTTCGTGCGCGCTGTCGATGGAAGCGGTCGATTTGTGACTATTGATCCCGAAGGATTGTCGCTCGACCTTGGATCCTCGCTTGGAGAAATCGACAAGCAGCTTGGTCAACGAGGTATTGACATTCTTGACAACCTCAATCTTGCATCGATCGACCTAAATGTTCCACTGGTTGACGCTCCGGGTCTCGAAAAAATCCAAACTTGGGTGCGGATACTTCGTCTTGGTTCGATTGTGTTTCCAGCGGTTGCAGTGATCGCTGCAATGGGTGGGCTGCTTGTCGCTCGGCGCCGTTGGTTTGCAGTGATGGCAGGAGCGGTTGGTGTCTTCGTTGGAGCAGGAGTTATCGCTCTCATCACATCAACTGGCCGAGATCGCGCGATTGAGGAGATCTCGGGCGGTGTGCTTGGCGTTGCCTCGGCTGGTGTCATTGTCGATGAAGTGCTTTCGGGACTCGACCGCGCACTGTTCGTTGCCTGCGCGCTCGCTGCCGTTGCCCTTGTTGTGGGCCTTATGGCAGCCATCTTCTCGTCGCGCCGTCGTCCCAATGCTCCGGACGATGTAGCGGCTCCAGCAGCGTGATCGAACTCGTTCCTTGGGGTGCTGATCGCGTCGACGATCTTGTCGATCTGATGTTGCGCGCTGCTGCAGATGAAGATCTGACTCCTGACGAACTCCTCACGGCCTGTCACGAACGTTCAGGGATCGTGATGGCGACCCCCGACGGTGAATCTGTGATCGCCGTAGGCGTCGATCGCGATGTAGATGGCGATCTCATCGCGTCGATTCGTCTGATTGCAGTCGGCCCTCGTGTTCAACGCACAGGGCGCGGCGCTGACTTACTTGATCACGCCGAGCAATGGGCGACCGAACGAGGGGCACAGCGTATCCATGTCGGTGGAGAGCTTTCGTTCTCGTTGTGGCCGGGAGTTCCCGTCGAGTCGTCAATCGCAGCATTGTGTTCGGGCCGCGGCTACGAAACGCATGAGTTCTGGCAGTCCTACGACGTCGCGACATCGTTTCGAGCGGAACCGCCAGCGGGCATCACCATTCGTCGTGCAGTGCATGACGAAGATGTCACGCGGGTGCTACTCGCGGCCACGTCGGGTTGGCCTCGGAGCGCCGATGAAATTGCTCGTGCGCTTGAACACGGCACCTGTCATGTGGCGTTACGGGGCGACGCGGACCCCGTCGTCGTTGGAATCGGCTGCCATTCGATTACACGAGCTGGTTGGACTGGTCCGCTGATTGTCGATGAGTCGGCACGCCGTCGCGGTGTTGGTAAAGCATTACTTGGGCAAATCTGTCGCGACTTGATGATCGCTGAGTTCGATCGGGTCATTGTTGCTGATCTGCCTGACGAAGCGGCTCGGTCGTTTATTGAATCGACTGGCGCAGTTGCCTCAACGCGCTATCAGCGAATGTCGAAGAAGCTCTAGAACTCGTGGTCAGCCTGCGCGCTGCAGTTCGCGAAGTTCGCGGTATCCGATGAGCACAGCTCCTGAACGATCAAGCATCGTACGAAGTCGCGAGTCGTGACAGACGAGGTGCAGGTCATCGACTCGTGAGGCCCAATCGGTACCGATGGCGCGGAGTTCGGGCGTATCGGTAGCGGGATGGACATACATCTCGGTGACGCCAGGCCGCAGTTCAAAGACTGCCTTCTCGATGACCCGTCGACTCCCAACGCCACCGACGTACAGGAAGTGGTCAGGGGAGATGATCCCTTCTTCGGCGGCGAGGCGACGGAAGGGAAAGCCGATGCTTCGTTCTGTTGAAGCGCCTGAAAGTCGAAGCGGCAATGCGAATTCAACCGCGAGGTCAAGGTAGACGTCGAAAAATTCGGGACGAAGCTGGAGAGCGCCCATATGGGAGTCGAGGTGGCTGACGTCGAATCCCCAAAGGATGGCTCGCTCAATTTGTGCGCGACATTCTCGGCGAACCTCGTCGAGGTCGGCATGGTCCCAGAGGTCGGCAACGGTTCGGGGGAATCCGCCGTCGCCATCGAGCAACGATGGCGCGTGGGTGATTGGTCCCCATCGGTAACGTTCGAATTCCGCATTGAGTGTGAGGTGCACGCCGATGTCTTCGCCACGGAAGTCCGATGCTGCTTCGCGAGCCCATGCGCAAGGCACCATCAGCGTTGCGCTGGTGCAGACACCTTGTCGGAGCGACTCGTAGGTGCCGGTATTGGCGGCATGACAAAGGCCGAGGTCGTCGCTGTTGATGATGACCAATTTGGCATCGGCGGCATAGCCCAAACGTTCGGCGAGGGTGGTCACCGCTTCACGGTATCGCCCGAGACGGCGTTGGTCCTCATGAAGCAGGTTTGTCCGGTCCTCCGCAGGTGGCCCAAAGCCCGACCGGGGTGGCCTTGGCCGCAGTCATGGCTGCTCGGAGCTCATCTGCATGGGCGGTGTTTGGCGCGATGGAAAGGATGTCGGCGTAGCCGCCGGTGACGAGGTCGAGATTGACGAAGAGTCCATCGGAGGCCCGCCAGACATAGGCCAAGAGGCGGTTATACGCGTCGTGTTTTTCGATGTCGTGTTCGAGCCGGACGATGGTTCCAGGTGGCAGTAGCTCGTCGGTGTGTTTGCTGGCCTCGCGGCCAAAACATTGCACCGGTTTTCGTGGGTCTTTGGTTTCTGGGGTATCGATGCCGAGTAGTCGGATGCGTTGACGCTTGTACCCGATACGTACGTCGATGGTGTCTCCATCGATGGTTTCAATGACAGTGGGCTCGGCTGCATACGGCGTCGAACTGTTTCGGGCAACGGTGTTGAGGATGAGAACAAAGAGCGACAGTGACCCGACGAACAACACCGCACCTAATAGCCCGATGAGGGCAATGACGCGAGCTGATCGGCGGCGATGGGCATTGTGTTGTTCGAGCTTCGATTGAGCTCGTTGTGCGCGGTGGACTGTTCGTGTCGTTGTTGCCATGTTTGCCTCGGAGGTGAGGTTGTATTGGCAGCACACGCAGCGATGTCGCGACCATAGAAGGTGGATGCATGACGCGGAAGAGCCCCGGCGTCATGCCGAGGCTCTTCGTGAGGAATTGATTCCTATGACTTGCGGCTGAAGGTTCGGCCTGTGGGTCAGATTCGTTCGATAAGTGTGCCGGTGCCAAGACCGCCACCACAGCACATCGTGACGATTGCACGCTTGCCGCCAGTGCGCTGCAATTCGTGCACGGCTTTGGTGATGAGGATGGAGCCGGTGCCGCCGAGTGGGTGCCCAAGTGCAATGGCACCGCCATTGGGGTTGACGCGCTCGAGGTCGCCATCGAGTTCGCGGGCCCAGGCCAGAACGACTGATGCAAACGCTTCGTTGATTTCGAATAGATCGATGTCGTTGACCGACAAGTTGTTGCGCTCAAGAAGATGCTGCGTGGCATCGATGGGGCCGGTAAGCATCAGAATCGGATCGACGCCAACGAGGCAGGTGTCGACGATGCGAGCGATGGGCGTGAGGCCAAGTTCCTTGGCCTTTTCGGGTGTCATGAGAAGGACAGCGCCGGCCCCGTCGGAAATCTGTGACGCGTTGCCAGCGGTGTGCACACCGTCTTCGCCGAATACGGGCTTGAGGCCGGAAAGGCTTTCGGCGGTGGTGTCGCGAAGGCCTTCGTCGCGAGCAACGTGGTGCGTGGTGCCAGACGGCTTGCCGTCTTCACCAAGGTCTGGAGCGTCGACCGGAATGATCTGTGTCGCGAAACGGTCTTCGGCCCATGCTCGTGCGCCGCGCTCTTGTGATGACAAGCCAAGTGCGTCAGTGTCTTCGCGGGTGATGTTCCACTTCTTGGCGATGCGTTCGGCACCGTCGAACTGTGAGGTGTACTCGTACTGCGGGAAGTACGACTTTGGAATGGGCGAGCCCATGTCGAGACCCTTGGCCACGTTCGAACCAATCGGAACTTTGCTCATGACTTCGACGCCACCAGCAACAGCACTGTCGATCACGCCAGCTGCGATGAGTGCATAAGCGATGTCGACGGCTTGTTGGCTCGAACCACACTGGGTGTCGACCGTTGTTGCGGCGACCTCGAGCGGCAGGCCGGCGGTGAGCCAGGCGGTGCGGGTGATGTTGAACGCTTGCTGGCCAATCTGGCTCACACAACCGCCGAAAACCTGACCAACCTCGGCTGGGTCCATACCGGTTCGGTCGAACAGTGCCTTGAATGGCACGGCAAGAAGGTCGGCCGAATGCATGGAGGACAACGCCCCATTGCGACGACCAACAGGAGTACGGACGGCATCAACAATCACGACTTCACGCATGGGGCGATCCTAGGCCGAGAACGTGGCAATTCGCCCGGGCACACCGTTAATGGAAGGTTCTAGTATTCCATTTATTGACCGGGACTATCCGGTTCTATTGACCGGGACTATCCGGTTCTATTGACCGGGACCTCGGGGGGAACATGGAAGCTGAACATGATTTGGACTGCAACCACGACCATACGGAGCAATTGACTCGTCGAATCGACGAGTTGGCTCGAGAACTCGGTGCCCTTCGGTCGGAACTTCAGCGTGGTTCTCTGAGTGTCAACGGCGAACGACCGACCGCAGGTGTCGCAACCACCAATTCGCCCACAATTGTAGAATCGGAAAACGGCGAAGTTGACGGAGGAGAGCAAGCCTCGATGTCGCGACGTCACGCATTGCGCGCCGCTGGTGTTCTCGCTGCGGGTGCAGTCGCTGGAGGCGCAGGGATCATTTCGGCAGCTACTCCTGCTGCAGCTGCAACCGGAACTTTCAGTGGTGGCAGTCCTGCCGTCACTGCTGATGGAGGAGCCGGCGCGGGGTCGGTCGGCGTGAGTGCAGATGTTCAAGGAAGTTTCGGTGTTGCCGTCGACGCAGTCTCGTCAGGCAATGACGGCATCGGCGTTCGCGGGGACGGCGACATCGGCGTTCGCGGGGACGGCGGATCGTTCGGCGTCTACGGAATTTCGTTCAGTGGCGTTGGAATTTATGGCGACACCATGGGTCAATTCGGTATCTATGGAAATTCTGGTTCACCAGAAACCGATTCCGCGGGCGTTTCTGGCCGATCCATGGAGGGGAGGGGACTGTATGGGTATGGGAACGTTGGGGTCTACGCGTCGGGTTTCGACGCTGGCGTTCAGGCCACTGCGTCTGAGGACGGTGCTGCTGCAGTTGAAGCGGCTGGGGATGTTGGGGTCTCCATCGCTGCGAGCCAAACATCGCTGCGATTTAGCAACTCAGCGCCATCACCAATTGGATCGGTGCGGACCTACCAAAAGCGTGACATCGTGGTCGATAGCGCGGGGGTGATGTGGTTCTGCGTGGTCGGTGGAACGCCGGGAACCTGGCGGATGCTTTCTGGTCCGTCGACTGCGGGAGCATTTACGCCGCTTACCCCTGGTCGCGTCTATGACTCTCGACTTGCCACGTACTCACGAAACGGAGTGCTGGGAAGCGGTCAGGACCGAACTCTTTCGGTGGCGAACTCCTACGACGTCAACGGTGGTCCTGCCACCACCAATTTTGTTCCCGCAGGAGCGACTGCAGTCTTTGCGAACGTCACCGTCGTCGAAACGGCCGGAAACGGATGGCTCGCCGTTAACCCTGGCGGCACCACGACTGTGTCGGCATCGAGCATCAACTGGAGTGCAAGTGGTCAGATTCTGGCCAACGGCCTTTCACTCACACTCAACACAAATCGTCAGATCACGGTTGTCAACGGAAGCCCTGGTTCGACGCAATTCATCGTCGATGTTCTCGGGTACTACCGCTGACCATTGGACAGGCGAGTTAGGCCGCTTGTGCGTGATCGTGTAGCTCGAGCGTTGGTGGCTCAGGGCTGTGGGAGGCCAAGGCTGCGGCGAGCGCAGCACGGGCCTGGGCAATGCCGGCAAGGGCACGTTGGCGGGTGGCGTCATCGATCTGCCAAGCGGCAGGCCCCTCGGGGAGGCGATGAACACCGGTGCTGTGGAGTGTGGGTCGCTTCTTCATGAGAGTCAGTGTGCCGAAGGGGTGTGACAGTGGAGGTAAAGAACCGCAGGCGATCTACGCTCCCTGCGGTGGATGCAAAGGAATGGCTGGGACTCCAGCCCACGCACAACCCGATGCGCTGGTATCTGCCCGTCACCGAGGGCATTTGCAGCGGTCTGGGGACTCTCTTCGGCGGATGCGGCCTTGGTGCGGCGATCGATGCTCTTGAACGGGTCACCGAGCGCCCCGTGGTGTGGGCCTGTGCGCAGTACATCAACTACACAAAGCCGCCTTCAGTGGTCGATCTCGACATTCGGATCGATGCCTCTGGTCGCACTACCACTCAGGCCCGGGTCACTGGTCAGGTCGGTGACACCACGATTTTCATTGTCAACGCGTCGCTCGGAAGTCGAGAAATGGCCGAGGAAGGGCAGTGGATCACTGCCCCAGAAGTTCCAGGTCCGGCCGATTGTCCTCCGCGTGAGCTTCGGTTCGACCCAGGGAACTCCATCGCCAGTCGTCTCGACATGCGCATGGCCATCGCTGAGCCCGGCACCGGGCGCACCGCGTTTTGGGTTCGCATGCCCGAGATCCTCGAAACTTCTGCCGCGTCACTCGCGGTGCTGGGCGATTTCGTTCCGATGGGTCTCGGCATGGCCATTACGTCGGAAATCAACTCCAACAGTCTCGACAACACCATTCGTGTGATGAACATCGTGCCTACAAAATGGGTGCTTGCCGATGTTCGTATCGAAGCAGTGGCGCGCGGGTTTGGTCACGGACACATTTATTTGTGGGCCGAAGACGGAACCCTCATGGCAACGGCAAGTCAGTCAGCGATGATCCGACCCTGGAAGGGGCCCTGATGGAGCCATATCGCGGATACGGCATCACTCTTCCGTTTGATCGAGTTCCGTTGCACGCGCAACGTGACCGCATCGCTGAACTGGCCGACCTTGGGTACACCGACGCGTGGTCGGCCGAAACTGACGGCACCGATGCGTTCACACCACTGGTGCTCACCTCGCAATGGGCGCCCTCATTGCGCCTTGGTACGGCCATCGTTCCGGTCTTCACTCGTGGTCCTGCAGTGATCGCTCAGAGCGCGTTGGCGATGGCTCAAGCTGCGCCCGGCCGATTCGTACTGGGTCTCGGAACGTCATCCGATGTCATCGTTGGTCGCTGGAATGGTATTGCCTTCGACGAGCCCTACAAGCGAGTCCGCGACACCGTGCGCTTCATTCGTGCGGCGTTCACTGGCGAAAAAGTCACCGAGTCCTACGACACGTTTTCAATTCGTGGTTTTAAACTCAGCGCAGTTCCCGAGCAACGCGTACCAATTCTCATTGCCGCACTTCGCGAAGGCATGTTGAATCTCGCTGGACGCGAAGGCGATGGGGCGATCATCAATTGGTTGTCGGCCGACGATGTTGCTCGTGTTGCGCCGATCGTCAAGGCTCATGGTGAGGACAAAGAAATCGTCGCTCGAATTTTTGTCGTTCCTTCTGAAGACATCGAAACGGTGCGCGCGCAAGCGAAGTTCGCAATTGCTGCGTATCTGAACGTTCCGGTGTATGCCGCGTTCCACGAATGGTTAGGCCGTGGCCCGCAACTGCAAGGAATGTGGGACGCATGGAAAGCGGGCGATCGCGCGGCTGCTCTTGCGGCTATTCCCGATGAGGTCGTCGATCAACTCATCGTGCACGGTTCCTACGAACAATGTCGTGCGCATATCCAGCGTTACATCGACAACGGCGTCACCACGCCCGCGCTTGCGGTCTTGGGCATGGCTGGTGTCGATACTGAAGAGGCAGTGCGACAACTCACGCCGCGATAACGGCCTACAGGAGTTTGAGTTGTTCGGTGCGATCGGCCCATTCGGTGAGCGGCACCCACATGACGCCGCCACGTGGACCGCGGTCTTTGACCTCGACGGCGTCGAGGGGCATGGCTCGCATTGCGCCTTTTGAATCGCACACGCCAAGACTGCCGTCGGCTTCGCGGCGCGTAACAGTGCCGTCTTTCCAGCGCTCGGTGTCGCGTCGGCGGAATCGAACTGCGGTGCCAGGCATAAGACCGATCTCGCTTAGGCCGTCGGCGGGGAATGGGTCGGCGGCTTCGGCCTTCTTGCCCTTGGGGCGGCGAACAGGGGGCATGGTTAGAACCGGCCTGCGGCGGCGCTGATGGTGTCGGCGATGACGCCCATGCGGTCGGAACCCCAGGGCATGGGCATCACGACAGGAACATCGACGCCGGCATCGACATAGGACTGCACGGTTGCATGGACATGAGCGCCGTCGCCGAGCACGTCGATGGCGTCGACCATGCGATCGGAGACGGCAGCAAGCGCGGCGTCGCGATTGCCCGCGGCGTGACACTCGCGGACCTGTGCGACTTCGTCGGCGAAACCGGCGCGGATGAAATTGTCGGCATAGGAATCGACAACGATGTAGGAGAACAAATCTTTGCGAGCCAGATCACGGTGGGGCTCGGGGTCGGTGACACCGACGTGTACGTAGCCGTACACCGTTGCGTCGCCGCCGGAGCGCACTTGCTCGACGGACCACGCAACATGCGAAGCGGGCAGGTAATTGAGCAGCACGCCATCGGCGAGTTCGCCCGCGAGTTTCAGCATGCGTGGATTAAGTGCGGCAAGGATGATCTTTGGTCGCTTCTCGCCAAGACGCACCCCGAGGCGGAAACCCTTCACGGTGTGAAAGTCGCCGGCGAAGTCGACCTTTTCGCCACTGAGGCAGAGCCGGAGGAGCGTGAGTTCTTCGCGCATTTGAGCGAGTGGGCGATCGCCGTACTCGGCGCCATGCCAGCGACTGACAACGGCGGGGGAGGAAATGCCGATGCCGAGAAGAATGTCTTGGTCGGGATGCAGCGCCTGGAGCGTGGCCGCGCCCATGGCGGTAACGCCCGGGGTGCGGAGCTGTGTGGCCAGCACGCCTGTGCCGAGGCTGAGAGTGGGTTGAGCGGCGCCGACAGCGGCCAAGGTGGAGAACGCCTCGAGGCCTGTTGTTTCGGCAACCCAGAACGAGCTGTAGCCGGCATCGACTGCCCAATCGGCGGCAGTGAACCCGGCGGCGGGGCCGAGCCCGGCGAAGCTGGCGAAGGTGAGTCCCAGTGGGTGGGATGGAGCAGCGCTCATGGCCGATGACGCTAGTGCGGACCGATGACAGTGCCGAACGGGTGACTTCTGTCAACGAGGGTGAACTCCTTCGCGTAAATCTTCGAATATGACCCACGCATTGGACACAATGGGCTCTACGATGCGTTAGTAACCGCAGTGGCAAGTGAACTACCGCAACCTTCGGAACCCTCCGAGGCAAGTGAATCTCAACCGCCGGCTACGACAGGAGAAACACATGACTGAAACCCGAGAGATGGACGCACTCACCGAGGCGCTTTCGATCATCGATCGTGCACTGGGCGAAATGCTCCACCGCGAGTTGGTTAGCACCAACGAGGTCGCCGATCTCCTGCTCGACATCCGATCATTGGTTGCCTCCGAGACTGCTGTTCTCGTTCAGAGCTGAGCGTCACCGAGCCCCGTGCTCGGTCGACTCGCCACAAAGTTGTTAGACGATGCGCGGCCTTCGGGTTGCGCATCGTCGCGTAGTGGCAGACGTTGATCGAAGAGCCGCCGGCGCTCGGAGCGTCAGCGATCGAGGCTGGTGTGCTTGAACTCGTTCAGCGACGGCCAACCGGCCAGCATTTCGACGATGCGTTCGACTGATCGACGGGCGTCGGCGGCATCGACGGGAAGTTCCATGAGGCGAACGAATGCCGCGTGCTCGGCGGTCATGAAGGTGGGGACGCCCCATACGTCGAGGTCGCGGGCGGCAGCGGTGTGCTCGTCGCGGATGGTGGCGAGTGGTGCGCCGGTAGCGACCTCGGCGAAGACCGGGTCGGGGTCGAAACCGTTCGCCTCGAAAATGGTGCGGAGAACGGCTTCGTCGCGAAGTTGCGCGCCTTCTGCGTGACGAGCCTCGAACAGCGCTCGATGCAGGAGCGGAAAGCGTTCTGGGTCGCTATCGCGCACAACAACTGCGGCCTGAAGGGCGAGCAGACCGGTGTCGTCTTCGGGGTGCTCCCAGATAGGTGCCTCGCCATCTTCGATGTGCACCTGGCCCAGAGAGAACGGCACGAATCGGACGTTCCAGTCGGCGCCATCGACGATGCCCTCGACGACATGAGCATGAACGATGCGGGCGAAGGGGCACCGGTAGTCCCATGTGATGGCGAACTCAAGAGTCATGGTGATGGCTAACCGTTTCGTTTGCTGGAAGAGGAAGGAGAGTGGCTGCGCACTTATCGGCGACGGCGGTACAACGGGAAGACAGCTCGGGCAATGAGGCCGAGTCCGAGCCCGACGGCAAGCCCGCCGGCCACATCGGACGCGTGATGAATGCGCACGTGGATGCGGCTCACGGCGACGAGTCCCCCGAGGCCGAAGATCGCGACCTTTGTTGGGGTCGATGATTTCTGGGCCAACAGAACCCCGGCAACCATCGCGGTGCTGGAGTGTCCGCTTGGGAAGCTCGTGGAAAGAGGAATGCGAAGGCGGTGGGGACGAGGTTCTTGGATGACCGGACGCTCACGCTTGAACTGCGTCTTGACGATGCCGTTGATGATGACGGACTCGGCGGCCAGGATCGCTGTGAGGCGCCAGGCGGCACGGGCGTCTTCTTCGGACTTGAGGCCACGAACAAATGCGAGAAGGACCCAAATCAATCCGAAGTCGCCGAGTTCGGTTAGCGCATAAATGATTCGGTCGGTGGGTTCGGTGCCACGGAAACGATCGAAGAACTCGTCGACCTTGTGGTCAAAGCGATCGACAGCGCTCAACTGATGAGGCGGTTCGTGGTCGTGGTGAGGAAGGGGGAGGTCCGGGTGGTCGGCTGCCAACTTTTCGACGGCGGCGTCGATGAAGTTCTCTGGTGGCAGCGATTCGGTCTCGTTGGAACTTGTCACGGGTGTCAATGCTAGGGGAGGAGCGAAGCCTCTCGTTCAGGCCTGACTGAAACCGCTGGGACGAATGGGCCGTTCCACGCCCTCAAAGGCTTTCCGGGCGTCGTCGGGGTTTCCCCCGAATTCCGGACACCACTGCTGATAGGAGCACCACGAGCAAAGTTTCGACTTCTTTGGTCGAAAGTCTTCGCGCTCGCACGCCGTTTCTATTGCGGACCAGATTGAAGTGACTTTGCGTTCGATTTGGCGGGTTGATTGTTCGGTCGGGGTTGTCTCGACGATGGTCGGTGTGCCACCGAGGTAAATCAATTGCACCTTGCTGGGCCGCTCGCCGTAGATCTGTTCGCAGAGGTAGGCGTAGATATGCACGCCGGTGAGGCGCGACTGTTGATAGCCCTCGGCGGGAGCTTTGCCGGTCTTGTAGTCACTCACGACGAGTTGACCATTTGCATCGCGTTCGAGCCGATCGATGATGCCGCGCAATGTGACGC
>Ga0315905_10005276_pt1 | contig 13171 bp, 1 predicted proteins | sample LakEriMetagenome_5_FD_203522 | JGI IMG/M metagenome (GOLD analysis project Ga0315905, IMG submission 203522) | Freshwater fungal communities from buoy surface, Lake Erie, Ohio, United States - Buoy 4 MA121 | ecosystem: Environmental > Aquatic > Freshwater > Lake | place: USA: Lake Erie, Ohio... | reverse complement strand
TGGTGGTGGTAGTGGTGGTCCAGGCACTATTGACATATACCAGGATGGAATATTAGTTAGTTCTAGTGTTCCCTTTATTAATATAAGTGGCTCAGCTGAAGTTACAGGATTTAGTGTAAGTGGTAGCAATACTGGTGTAACTATCTTGGTACAAGGTGTTGGGTTTCCTTTCTCAGGCTCAGCAGTTATTACAGGATCCCTAGTTATTTCTGGATCCTCTCAACCTATTATATTACAAACATTACCTGTTCAACCTGGTCCTTATGTTGTTACTTATAACCCTGTTACAGGTGTTGTTGGATATGTAAATTCTACATCAGGAACTAGTGGAGTATCAGGAACTAATGGTACAGCAGGTGTCTCAGGAACAAGTAACACATCAGGAACTGGAGGTACTTCAGGTACTACAGGTACAAATGGTACAGCTGGAGCTTCAGGAGTAGGAAGTTTAAGTGCCTCAAGTGGAACTTCAGGAACATCAGGTTCAAGTGGTACAGCGGGTACAACAGGTATTTCTGATTCAAGTAAATCAAGTGGAACTTCTGGTACATCAGGAACTTCAGGTACAGCTGGAGCAGAGGGTTCTAGTAGTTTAAGCCAATCAAGTGGAACCTCAGGTTCAACAGGAACTTCAGGAACCGCGGGTGTTGCGGGTTCAAGCCAATCAAGTAATTCATCTGGTACTTCAGGATCTAGTGGTTCAACAGGAACTTCTGGTACAGCTGGGGCAGCCGGATCTAGTAATTCTTCTCAATCAAGTGGTACTTCAGGCACATCAGGTACAAACGGTACAGCGGGGGCTATTGGAGCTTCAGCTTCAAGTGCTTCAAGTGGAACTAGTGGTTCAGCTGGTACAACAGGTACAGCTGGAGCAGCTGGTGCTTCAAATAGTAGTGCGTCTTCAGGCACTTCAGGTACAAATGGTACTTCAGGAAATGCAGGAGTAGCAGGATCTAGTGCTTTAAGTGCTTCATCTGGTACAAGTGGTTCTTCAGGTTCAAGTGGTACAGCAGGAGCTAACGGCGCAAGTAATACCTCAGGTATAAGTGGAACAAGTGGTTCATCAGGATCTACAGGTACTGCTGGCGCTGATGGAGGTAGTGGATTAAGTCGTAGTTCAGGTACAAGTGGTTCATCAGGATCAACAGGTACTTCAGGTACAAGTGGTTTAGCAGGAGCATCAAACAATAGTGCTTCTTCTGGAACATCAGGAACAAGTGGTTCTACAGGTTCTAGTGGATCTACAGGAACATCAGGAGCAGCTGGAGCAAGTGCTTTAAGTGCTTCTTCAGGTACTTCAGGATCTTCTGGTTCTACTGGTTCATCAGGAACAGCTGGAATAGCAGGGGCAAGTGCTTCAAGTTCGTCTAGTGGCTCATCAGGTTCAAGTGGTACATCAGGTACCGCTGGTGCAGCTGGAGCAAGTAATAGCAGTTCTACTGCGGGTACAAGCGGTTCTAGTGGTAGTACAGGTACATCAGGAACAGCTGGAATAGCAGGGGCAAGTGCTCTAAGTACTTCTTCAGGTACTTCTGGATCTTCAGGTTCTGCTGGTACATCTGGTACAGCAGGAGCAGCAGGTTCATCTCAATCTTCACAATCTTCAGGAACAAGTGGTTCTTCAGGTAGTAGTGGTTCAGCAGGGAACGCTGGAACAAGTAATATAAGCGCTTCAAGCGGTACATCAGGTTCTTCAGGTTCAACAGGAACTTCAGGTACCGCTGGCGCTGCAGGTGCTTCAAATTCAAGTCAATCAAGTGGAACAAGTGGTTCTTCTGGTTCAACAGGAACTACTGGTACAGCTGGAGCATCAGGCGCCTCAAACCTAAGTGCTTCATCAGGAACAAGTGGTTCAAGTGGAAGTACAGGAACATCAGGTACTGCGGGAGCAGCTGGTGCTTCATCTTTAAGTGCTTCTAGTGGAACAAGTGGTTCTAGTGGTTCTACAGGAACAAACGGAACAGCAGGAAATGCTGGTTCTTCTAATTCAAGCGCATCAAGTGGTACAGCAGGAACAAGTGGTTCTACAGGTACTTCAGGAACAGCAGGGGCTGCTGGTGCTTCAAATTCAAGTCAATCAAGTGGTACTTCAGGTTCATCTGGTTCTACAGGAACGTCAGGTACAGCAGGAGTAGCAGGTTCATCACAATCATCTCAATCTTCAGGTACATCAGGTTCAACAGGTTCTTCAGGATCTGTAGGTGCTTCTGGAGCTAGTCGTAGTTCAGGAACAAGTGGATCTAGTGGTTCTTCAGGAACTGCGGGTGTTGATGGAGCAAGTGCTTTAAGTCGCAGTTCAGGAACTAGTGGATCTAGTGGTTCAACAGGTACAAATGGTACTGTAGGTGCTGCTGGTTCATCACAATCAAGTAATTCTTCAGGAACTAGTGGTTCATCAGGTACTGCTGGTACTATAGGAGCAAGTGCTTCTTCTCAGTCAAGTGGAACTTCAGGTTCATCAGGAACAACAGGTACAGCTGGAGCTGCTGGAGGAAGTAATTTAAGTGCTTCAAGTGGAACAAGTGGCTCATCAGGTACAGCTGGTACAGCTGGAGCTGCGGGTTCAAGTAACTCAAGTGCTTCTAGTGGTACAAGTGGTACATCAGGTAGTACAGGTTCAGCAGGAAATGCAGGAACAAGCAATTCAAGTTCTTCTTCAGGCACTTCAGGAACTAGTGGTTCTACAGGTACATCAGGTACTGCTGGAGCAGCTGGTGCTTCAAACTCAAGTTCCTCATCAGGTACAAGTGGAACAAGCGGTTCAACAGGTACATCAGGTACTATAGGAGCTGCGGGCGCTAGTCAATCCTCATCTTCAAGTGGAACTAGTGGATCTTCAGGATCTTCAGGATCTTCAGGATCTATTGGAGCTAGTGGTGCAAGTCGTAGCTCAGGAACCTCAGGTTCAAGTGGTACTTCTGGTACAGCTGGGGTTGACGGAGCAAGTGCTTTAAGTCGTAGTTCAGGAACTTCAGGTTCATCTGGTTCTACAGGAACTTCAGGTACAGCAGGTGCGGCTGGTTCATCTCAATCATCTCAATCTTCAGGTACATCAGGATCTTCAGGATCAACAGGTACTTCAGGCACAGCAGGTAATGCTGGTGCTTCTAATAATAGTGCTTCTTCAGGAACTAGTGGCACATCAGGTTCAACTGGAACTACAGGTACAGCGGGAGCAGCGGGTGCTTCAGCTTCAAGTGCTTCAAGTGGTACAGCAGGTACTTCAGGTTCAGCAGGAACTAATGGTACAGCTGGTGCAGCTGGATCTTCCAATATAAGTAATTCATCTGGTACTAGTGGTACAGCAGGCTCAACTGGTACTTCAGGTACTGCGGGCGCAGCTGGATCTTCAAACAGTAGTGCTTCTTCAGGTACATCAGGATCTAATGGATCCGCAGGTACTGCTGGAACAGCAGGAGCAGCGGGTGCTAGTCAATTATCAGCTTCAAGTGGAACTTCAGGTTCAACAGGAAGTTCAGGTTCAGCTGGTTTAGCAGGTTCAAGCAGAAGTTCAGGAACATCAGGTTCTTCAGGTTCTTCAGGTACAGCGGGTGTTGACGGAGCAAGTGCTTTAAGTCGCAGTTCAGGTACATCAGGATCTTCAGGATCTACAGGAACTACAGGTACTGCTGGTAATGCTGGTTCATCAAATTCAAGTAATTCAAGTGGTACTTCAGGTTCAACAGGTACTTCAGGTACTGTTGGAGCAGCTGGAGCAAGTGCTTCAAGTGCTTCATCAGGAACATCAGGTTCTTCAGGTACAAATGGTAATGCTGGAATAGCGGGAGCAAGTGCTTTAAGTGCAACTAGTGGAACTAGTGGATCAAATGGTACAAATGGCGCTGCTGGAGTAGCTGGGGCAAGCGCTTTAAGTGCTTCAAGCGGAACTTCAGGTTCATCAGGAACTTCTGGTACAGTTGGAGCGGCTGGTTCAAGCCAATCAAGTTCATCAAGTGGAACTAGTGGTACTTCAGGTTCAACAGGTACAACAGGTACCGCAGGTGCTGCTGGTTCATCTAATATAAGTAATTCATCAGGCACTTCAGGATCAACTGGCACTAATGGTACAGCAGGAGCAGCTGGTGCTAGCGCTTCAAGTACCTCAAGTGGTACATCAGGTTCAAGTGGAACTACAGGTACTTCAGGTACAGTTGGAGTAGCTGGTTCAAGCCAATCAAGTTCATCAAGTGGAACTTCAGGTTCAAGTGGCTCATCAGGTACAGCGGGTACAGCTGGAGCAGCAGGCTCTTCTAACAGTAGTGCTTCTTCTGGTACTTCTGGTACATCAGGTTCATCAGGAAATGCTGGTGTAGCTGGTTCAAGTAATATAAGTGCTACTAGTGGAACTAGTGGTACAAATGGTACATCAGGAAACGCTGGTGTAGCAGGAGCAAGTGCTTTAAGTGCTTCTTCAGGAACAAGTGGTAGTTCAGGTTCTTCAGGTACAGTAGGTGCAGCTGGTGCTTCACAAACATCATCATCAAGTGGTACTTCAGGTTCAACAGGAACTTCAGGATCTATAGGTGCCGCTGGAACTAGTCGTAGTTCAGGAACATCAGGCTCTTCAGGTACTTCTGGTACAGCAGGTGTTGATGGAGCAAGTGCTTTAAGTAGAAGCTCAGGCACATCAGGTAGTTCAGGTACAAATGGTACAGCTGGTGCAGCTGGAAATAGTAATAGTAGTGCGTCTTCTGGTACTTCAGGTTCATCAGGAACCTCTGGTACAGCAGGTAATGCTGGATCAAGTAATTCAAGCAGTTCATCAGGAACTTCAGGAACAAGTGGTTCAACAGGAACTACTGGTACAGCAGGTGCTGCAGGCGCTAGTCAATCAAGTGCTTCAAGTGGTACTAGTGGTTCAACAGGAACTTCAGGTACAGCAGGTGCTGCGGGTGCTAGCCAATCAAGTTCATCATCAGGAACTTCAGGTTCATCAGGTACAATAGGTACAGCAGGAGCAGCTGGATCTTCAAATTCAAGTAACTCATCAGGAACATCAGGTAGTTCAGGTTCAACAGGAACCTCAGGTACAGCTGGTGCTTCTGGTTCATCTAGTAATAGTGCTTCTTCAGGCACTTCAGGTTCATCAGGTAGTGTTGGTACCGCGGGTAACGCTGGAGCAAGTGCATCAAGTGCTTCAAGTGGTACAAGTGGTTCTAGTGGTACAACTGGAACCTCAGGAGCCGCAGGTGCTTCAAATTCAAGTGCCTCAAGTGGCACTTCAGGATCTAGTGGTTCAACAGGAACCGCCGGTACAGTTGGAGCGGCGGGTGCTAGTCAATCTTCAGCTTCAAGTGGAACATCAGGTAGTTCAGGTTCATCTGGCTCTATAGGTGCTTCAGGAGCAAGTCGTAGTTCAGGAACATCAGGTTCAAGTGGAACTACAGGTACTTCAGGCGCTGATGGAGCTAGTGGATTAAGCAGAAGCTCAGGAACATCAGGATCAAGTGGTTCAACTGGTACTAATGGTACCACAGGAGCCGCTGGTTCAAGTCAATTAAGTCAATCATCAGGAACCTCAGGAACTTCAGGTTCAACTGGTACTGCTGGAACAGCAGGTGCTGCTGGAGCTAGCCAATTGAGTGCTTCATCAGGAACATCAGGTAGTTCAGGAACATCAGGTACATCAGGTAACGCAGGTGCTTCAAATAGCAGTGCTTCATCAGGTACAAGTGGAACAAGTGGTTCAACTGGAACTTCTGGTACAGCGGGCGCCTCTGGTTCAAGTAACTCAAGCGCATCAAGTGGAACAAGTGGTTCAAGTGGAAGTGCTGGTACATCAGGTACCACTGGTGCTTCAGGAGCAAGTCAATTGTCTGCTTCAAGTGGTACTTCAGGATCATCAGGATCTTCAGGTACAGTGGGAGCATCAGGTGCTAGCAGAAGTTCAGGTACATCAGGTTCATCAGGAACAACAGGTACCGCTGGTATAGACGGTTCAAGCGCATTAAGTCGCAGTTCAGGTACATCGGGTTCATCAGGATCTACAGGTACAAATGGAACAGCAGGAGCTGCTGGTTTATCTCAATCTTCACAATCCTCAGGAACTAGTGGTTCAAGTGGTTCAACAGGAACTACTGGTACAGCGGGAGCATCGGGCGCTTCAAACTTAAGTGCTTCAAGTGGAACAAGTGGTACAGCAGGGTCAACAGGTACTTCAGGTACTGCGGGCGCGGCTGGATCTTCAAATTCAAGTAATTCATCTGGTACAAGTGGTACTAGTGGTTCTACAGGAACCACAGGTACTGCTGGTGCAGCAGGTGCTTCAAATAATAGTAATTCATCAGGTACTTCAGGTACTAGTGGTAGCACAGGAACTAATGGTACTGCAGGCGCGGCTGGATCTTCTAATTCAAGTGCTTCTTCAGGTACTTCAGGTTCATCAGGTTCTACAGGTACATCAGGTACCGCGGGTGCGGCGGGAGCAAGTCAATTGTCTGCTTCAAGTGGTACATCAGGTTCAAGTGGTACTTCAGGATCTATAGGAGCAAGTGGTACTAGCAGAAGTTCAGGAACCTCAGGTTCAAGTGGAACTTCAGGAACAGCTGGTGTAGATGGTGCTTCCGCTTTAAGTAGAAGTAGTGGAACATCAGGATCAAGTGGATCAACAGGTACTTCAGGTACTAATGGAAACGCTGGTTCAAGCCAATCAAGTAATTCATCAGGTACATCAGGTAGCACAGGAACTTCAGGTACAGCTGGAGCTGCTGGAGCTAGTCAATTAAGTGCAAGTTCAGGAACTTCAGGTTCAGCTGGTACAAATGGTACAGCTGGAGCTGCTGGATCTTCAAATTCAAGTAATTCATCCGGAACTTCAGGTTCTACAGGAACAACAGGCACAGCTGGAGCTGCTGGAGCTAGTAATTTAAGTGCCTCTAGTGGTACTAGTGGGTCATCAGGATCTACAGGTACAAATGGTACTGCTGGCGCAGCAGGGGCTAGCCAATCAAGTGCTTCTAGTGGTACCTCAGGAACTTCAGGATCTACAGGATCTACAGGAGCTAGTGGTGCAAGCAGAAGCTCAGGCACTTCAGGAACTAGTGGTACCACAGGTACCGCGGGTGTAGATGGTGCTTCAGCTTTGAGTAGAAGCTCAGGCACTTCAGGTTCATCAGGATCTACAGGTACAAATGGTACTGTAGGTGTTTCTGGATCTAGTCAATCTTCAGCTTCTAGTGGTACTTCAGGTACATCAGGTAGCACAGGAACTAATGGTACCGCGGGTGCTGCTGGCGCTAGTAATTCAAGTAATTCATCTGGAACTTCAGGTTCTACAGGAACTTCAGGTACCGCTGGAGCCGCTGGATCTTCAAATTCAAGTAATTCATCAGGAACATCAGGTTCAAGCGGTTCATCTGGTACTTCAGGTACAGCTGGTGCTGCTGGTTCAAGCCAATTAAGTGCTTCTAGTGGTACTTCAGGTTCTACAGGTTCTTCAGGTACAGTAGGAGCTTCAGGTGCTAGTCGTAGTTCAGGAACAAGTGGTTCAAGTGGAACCACAGGTACTGCTGGTGTAGATGGTGCTTCCGCTTTGAGTAGAAGCTCAGGTACAAGTGGTTCTAGTGGTTCTACAGGAACTAACGGAACAACAGGTGCTTCTGGATCAAGTAACTTAAGTGCTTCTAGTGGTACATCAGGTACCTCAGGTTCTACAGGAACAGCAGGTACAGCAGGAGCCGCTGGCGCTTCAAATAGTAGTGCTTCAAGTGGAACTAGTGGTTCAACTGGTACTAATGGTACTGCTGGTAACGCTGGTTCATCAAATTCAAGTAATTCAAGTGGTACATCAGGGTCTAGTGGTACAACAGGTACCGCAGGAGCTGCTGGTGCTTCAAATAATAGTGCTTCTTCAGGTACATCAGGATCTTCAGGTTCAACTGGTACTAATGGAACAGCAGGAGCTTCCGGAGCTAGTCAATCTTCAGCTTCAAGTGGAACTAGTGGTTCTACAGGTTCTTCAGGTACAATAGGTGCTTCTGGAGCTAGTAGAAGCTCAGGTACATCAGGATCTAGTGGTACTACAGGTACCGCAGGTGTAGACGGCGCATCAGCTTTAAGTAGAAGTTCAGGAACTAGTGGTTCAAGTGGATCTACAGGAACTAATGGAACAGCAGGAGCAGCTGGTTCAAGCAACTCATCTAATTCTAGTGGAACAAGTGGTTCTACAGGAACTACAGGTACAGCAGGTGCTGCTGGTTCAAGTAATGCTTCAAACTCAAGTGGTACAAGTGGAACAAGTGGTTCAGGGGGTTCAGCAGGTATTGGAGGTGCTTCAGGTGCTTCAGCAGCTAGTGCTTCTTCAGGTACTTCAGGTTCATCAGGAACTAATGGTACAGCAGGTAACACGGGTGCTTCAAACTCAAGTGCTTCATCAGGCACAAGTGGAACTTCAGGTACAACAGGTACTATTGGTGTAGCTGGAGCTTCAAACTTAAGCCAATCATCAGGAACTTCAGGTTCAAGCGGTACTAATGGTGTTGCGGGAGTAGCAGGAGCAAGTAATATAAGTTCAACATCTGGTACAAGTGGATCAAATGGTACTAATGGAGTAGCAGGTGTAGCAGGAGCTAGTGCTTTAAGTGCAAGTTCAGGCACATCAGGATCTAGTGGTACTACAGGTACTGCGGGTGTAGCTGGATCTTCAAACTTAAGTAGAAGTTCAGGTACATCAGGTTCATCAGGAACTTCTGGAACAGCAGGAGCTGATGGAGCAAGTAACTTAAGTCGTAGTTCAGGTACTTCAGGAACAAGCGGTTCAACTGGTACAACAGGAACTAATGGTAATGCTGGAGCAAGTTCTTCATCAAACACCAGTGGAACCTCAGGAACTACTGGTACAAATGGTAATGCAGGTGTAGCAGGAGCAAGTGCTTCAAGTGCATCAAGTGGTACCTCTGGTACAAATGGTACTTCAGGAAACGCTGGAGCTTCAGGATCAAGTAGAAGTTCAGGTACATCAGGATCTACTGGAACATCAGGTACAGCAGGTATTGATGGAGCAAGTGCTTTAAGTAGAAGCTCAGGTACCTCAGGATCTAGTGGTACTAATGGTACAAATGGTAACGCTGGTAATGCTGGTGCTAGTGCTTTAAGCGCTTCTTCAGGAACTTCAGGAACTTCAGGTACTATAGGTACTAATGGAGTAGCTGGAGCAGCAGGAGCTAGTGCTTTATCAAACACAAGTGGTACATCAGGTTCAAATGGTACAAACGGTAATGCCGGAGTAGCGGGAGCAAGTGCTTCAAGCGCGTCTTCAGGTACATCAGGTACCTCAGGTTCAACAGGTGCCGCGGGTACAAGTAGAACTTCAGGAACATCAGGTTCAAGTGGAACTACAGGTACTTCAGGTGCTGATGGAGCTTCAGGACTAAGCAGAAGCTCAGGTACAAGTGGTTCAACTGGTACAACAGGAACAAATGGTAACGCGGGCGCAAGTGCTTCAAGTGCTTCAAGTGGTACAAGTGGTACTACAGGTACTAATGGAGTAGCTGGTGCCGCGGGAACAAGTAATATAAGTGCTACTAGTGGAACTAGTGGATCAAATGGTACAAACGGTAACGCTGGAGTTGCAGGAGCAAGTTCATTAAGTGCTACTTCAGGAACTACAGGTTCAAATGGAACAAGTGGTGCAGCAGCTACAGCAGGTGTAAGTACTATAAGTGCTACTTCTGGAACTTCAGGTACTTCAGGAACAAATGGAGTAGCAGGTAATGCTGGAGCTAGTGCTTTAAGTAGAAGTTCAGGTACATCTGGTTCTTCAGGAACCTCAGGTACAAATGGCGCTGACGGAGTAGCAGGCGCTTCAGGATCAAGTAGAACTTCAGGCACAAGTGGTTCAACAGGTACAAATGGTACTTCAGGAAACGCAGGGGCAGCAGGAGCAAGTGCTTCAAGTGCTTCAAGTGGTACTTCAGGAAGTTCAGGTACTTCAGGAACAAGTGGTTTAGCTGGTGCTTCTGGTTTAAGTGCAGCTAGTGCTTCAAGTGGTTCAAGCGGAACTAATGGTACAAACGGTAATGCAGGTGTAGCTGGTTCAAGTAATGTAAGTGCTACTAGTGGAACCACAGGTTCTAATGGTACTAACGGAGCTGCAGGAGCAGCAGGTGCTAGTGCCTCAAGTGCATCAAGTGGTACAAGTGGTACCTCAGGAACCTCAGGAAATAATGGTGCTTCAGGAGCAAGTAGAAGCTCAGGAACAAGTGGAACTAGTGGTACAAATGGTGCTGATGGTGCTGCAGGTGTTTCAGGATCAAGCAGAACCTCAGGTACAAGTGGTTCAACAGGAACTAATGGTACAAATGGTAATAATGGGGTAGCAGGAGCAAGCGCATTAAGTGCTTCAAGTGGCACTTCAGGTACTAATGGTACTTCAGGTAACGCAGGCGCTTCAGGATCAAGCAGAAGCTCAGGTACTTCAGGTACAAATGGTACAAGTGGTGCTGATGGAGCTTCAGGACTAAGTAGAAGTTCAGGTACATCAGGAACTAGTGGTACAAATGGTAATGCTGGTAACGCTGGAGCAAGTGCTTCAAGCGCCTCAAGTGGTACATCAGGTACAAACGGTACTACAGGTAACGCCGGTGTTGCTGGTTCAAGTAATATATCAGCTACATCAGGTTCAGCAGGTACTTCAGGTACAAATGGTGCTCCAGGTTCACCTGGATCAAGTAACACATCTTCAACTTCAGGTTCAGCTGGTACAAATGGTACAAATGGTGCTCCAGGTTCACCAGGAACAAGTAATACTTCATCAACTTCAGGTACAGCAGGTACAAATGGTACTTCAGGTAACACTGGTGCTTCAGGATCAAGCAGAAGCTCAGGAACTTCAGGTACTAGCGGTACAAGTGGTGCTGATGGTGCTTCTGGATTAAGCCGAAGCTCAGGTACATCAGGAACTAGTGGTACAAATGGTAACGCGGGTGTAGCAGGAGCTAGTGCTTTAAGTGCAACCTCAGGAACATCAGGTACAAATGGTAATAACGGAGTAGCTGGAGTAGCAGGATCAAGTGCGGCGAGTGCAACATCAGGTACTTCAGGTACAGCAGGATCAAGTGGTGTTAGTATAAATGGTACATCAGGTATTAGTGGGGGTACATTTATACATCAACCATTCTACGCGGTTTATGCTTCAAGCTCAACATTAGTTCAAAGTACTAATTTAATGTATTATGATATACCTAATGTTAGAACTATAGTAACAGGTTCAATTACATCTTCAAGAGATTTCTTAATTAACGGAGCTACTATTGGTATAGGTAAGTTTAATAACATATACAATACTGTTTTAGGAGGTGAAGCAATGTATTCTGCTACCGCCGGGGCGGATAGTAATACAGCTGTTGGATACCAATCAATGTATTCTAATACTAATGGTTACAATAATACTTCAGTTGGTACTTTTGCTTTATTTGCAAATGTAGGTGGAGCTTATAACGTAGGTATAGGTTATGGAGCTGGAAATAATGTAACTGGAGATTATAACGTAGCTGTTGGTTCTGAAACCTTTAATAATGCTACAGGAGGAAGTAATAGAGTAGCAATTGGATATAGATCTCAATTCCAAGGAAGTGGAAACAATAACACCTCTGTAGGGCATAACACATTATATAGTTTAACTACAGGTACAGGTAACGTTGCTATAGGATATCAAGCAGGATATAATGAAACAACAAGCAATAAACTTTATATTGCTAACTCAAGTACATCAACTCCATTAATTGGGGGTGATTTTAATCTTAAAAGGGCAGGTGTAAACGTAGCAGTTAGTTCCTTATCAGCTTCTTTCCATGTTGCCTCAACATCATCAGCAGATAGTCCTTTGATGGTTGAAAATACATCAACTACAGGATATGCTCAAATTCAATATAAAACAGGATCAGCTTCTACATGGAATGTTGGTGTGGGTGGTTCTGGAGTTGGAACATTAGCTTCAAAATTCTTCTGGTATAACGGTGGTACTAAAATGGTATTAACCACAACAGGTAGATTAGGTGTTGGTAATGATGCTCCAAGTTATATTGTGGATGTAAATGGTAATGTTTCTGGTGTATCAATTTACGCCTCTGATGATATTGTAGCATTCTCAGACGCTAAAGTAAAAGGAGATGTTCAAGTAATTGAAAATGCTATTGAAAAAATTAAAGAAATTAGAGGTGTAACATTTATAAGAACAGATAGAGAAGACACACAAAGACACGCGGGTGTTATAGCTCAAGAAGTACAAAAAGTATTACCTGAAGTTGTTACAACTAGAGAAGATGATGGAACATTAGCAGTAGCCTATGGTAACTTAAATGCTCTATTAATTGAAGCAATAAAAGAACTAAGTAAAAAAGTTGAAGAATTAGAAAATAAATTAAAATAAAATGACAGTTCCAACTACAAACGTTAGTTTTAAAGATATATGGGAAGAAGCTAATGGTACCTACACATCAGGTATCATTAGCATGCTTACTATGAGTTTTTTTTCATATTTTTCTGGTCCTAATGGAGCTAATGTCCAAACTACTAATAATTGGGGTCAAGGTGAAGGATCAGGAGGAAATAGAATATATGGTACTACTGCGAAAACAACAAATATTAAAGTAGGAGATTTTGATGGATTAACTTATTATTATGATCAAACTAATTTTCAAATTAGATTAAATCTTATAAATAATATTTCCCCACCACCACCCCCACCTCCTCCTCTTGATAATGATGTAACTATAAATGTACTTTTATATGATAGTAGTTTTTCATATCTTTATGCTAGTGGTGGTAGTCCATTAACAGCAGGTGGAGGAAATTATAATGCTGACATATCACAAACAACAACCCCAATAATTTTTAGAGCTTATTGGAAAGTTGAAGTTACAACTGCTCCTAATTTTGGAGGAGGAACAGTAACTATTGATATTAATGGAACTAATTATGCTAATTCTATAGCATTATCAGCAGGGCCAACCCCTAATGTTTTTGATTCAAATACTTACGGAACAGCAGATGTAGCTTTTTACGGTGGTTTAGGAGCCACAGGACTTCAGTTTGATATAACCTGTAATTAATTTTAATATATTTATAACATATGGCATTAGTAGCATCAATAACACCTGTATCAATATTAAATGAACAAGCTGTTTATTTAAGTTCATATATTATAAGATATGATTTACAAGCAACACAATGT
>Ga0315905_10005274_pt1 | contig 13172 bp, 23 predicted proteins | sample LakEriMetagenome_5_FD_203522 | JGI IMG/M metagenome (GOLD analysis project Ga0315905, IMG submission 203522) | Freshwater fungal communities from buoy surface, Lake Erie, Ohio, United States - Buoy 4 MA121 | ecosystem: Environmental > Aquatic > Freshwater > Lake | place: USA: Lake Erie, Ohio... | reverse complement strand
GCGGTGATTTTTACAATACCTTCACTATCGATGGCAATTGCGCCTGCGCTAAACAGGGCATTGACAAGATAGCTGGTCTTCTCTGGGATGTAGTTGATCTCGGTCTTTGGAGCGATACCTTCTGCATAGCCAATCGCATCCTTGTGGAATGCGAACAGAGTGCGGTCACTGGAAGCATCGATGGGCAAGCCACCTTCAGTGCGGTCACCAAGCACATGGAATGTGAAGCCCATGAATTGGTTGATCTCACCTTGAACCAGAGCTTTAACACTGTTGAAGTCCGAGCTTGTAACGGAGGTCTGCTCAAGCATCGATGCCAATGAATTGGCGTGGATGATGATGTGACGACCATCGCTTGGCACGTTCTTTGTGTTCAAGAGCTTGGCAGCTTCGCGCAGCTTGGAAATGTTCATGTTGGTGTTTGCACCACCAATTGAATTTGCCACTGTGCCAGTGCTTGATGCAGCAACAAGCGCATCCAAGATCAACTGATCTTGACGGCGGCCGATTGCGTTACCGACAACTTGCACGAGCTCAGAGCGCTCATCAAAGTTAACTTTTTGCTGGCTGAACACATCGCTGTATTCGGCTGCATTGAAGTCAGACAATGTGCAAGTGACAGTGGAGAACCCAACATTCATTGGGGTGACATCGGACTGTGTGACGCGAGCAGATGCTACGCCGCGACCGACTTTAGGGAACTTGACAGTGGAGCCTTCGACACCACGACGCTGACGAACAGCAGCTACCAGCATTGCTTTGCCTTGGTACGCTTGCTTTACCTCTGCGTCGAATAGCGTCACAAAGGCGTTTGATAGGGAAACGCTCATTTTGATACCTCATTCGGTTGTTGATCAGGGTTTGTCGCGCTGGTGGGCCGGTAATCCGGGTCTGTGCTTGCTGGTTACGCCAGCCATTCGTCAGCATCCGCTGCGGTTAAGGGTCGGTTTCCCGGTGGGCCTTAACGAGATTGTATTACTTTTTTACAACAATGCAACAGGGTCTATTGATTGTTGTACAAAAAAGACCCAGCCGGGGCTGGGTCAAGGCAACTGCCTTTCGGCAAACGGGGTGAAGAGTCCCGATCTATTTAGCGTATTGGCCGAACATCCGTTCAACTTTTTGCCGATACGCAGCATCTGTTTTATATTTGGGATCCCCGACCATGGCGTACAGCTCCTCTTGGCTGGGGGCACCCTCAAGCTGGGCAGACTCAATTGGCACCCGGCCTTCGTAGGCCTCACGCACCTTCATCAGCGCCGTGATGCCGCGAGCTGTGCCGCCCATAATCTTGAACTCATCAAAGTCATCCTTTGACCAGACTCCCTTGTTGACTAGGCCACGAGCCCAATCTACCATGCCGTTGACAATGGCTCCACCCTTGGGTCCAAGTTGCTTCATCTCGGCTGCCGGGTCAACCATGTCACCTTGCATCAGCTCACGCGCTTGAGTCTGTAAGTTGCCAACGAGGTCATCAAAGGCGGCTTGGGACAGGCCGTTCTCCTTGGCCCAACCAGATAGGGTCGTGGCCATGGGGTTGGTGTCTGCCTCTTCGCCAAATGCTTGGAGGTCGTATTTGCCATCCGTAGGCGCTTTGTGTTTGCCTTGGCTGATTTGCTTACGCAGATCTGACCAGCTCTTGGCAATGCCTTCTAAGTCGGGCTCGTTGGAGTCCTTCTTCCAGAAGTTCTCGGGCCAAAAGTCTGGCCGCTCTAAAGGATCCTCGGGCTCGGGGGCGCTGGGGTCCGCAGCCTTGTGGCTGATTTCGGTGTTTTGCGGGTTTTCTGGTTGGGTTTCGTCATTTACTTGCACATTGTCAAGTAGGCCGGTTGCACCGGGCTCGACGGTTGCTGTGTCGTTCATAGTTTCCTTGCTGAGTTAATCCGTACCTCAATGTCCCTCACCACCGATCTCTGCCCTTCAGCAAAGTAGGCATACGAGGAATCTGTGCCCGGTACGGCGATGGGCACATTCACATATATATCTTTGAGCCACTCAAGTAGCTTTTGGCCATCCTCTGACCCAAACACCCGCAGAGTCAACTTGACCAGATCCTCGCGCTTTTGGTCAACCTCTCGAATATCGCTTGGCTGGCCAATGGCATCTAGCTCTTCCCAGCTCATACTGGCATACCTTGTGGGGCTGGCATGCCAGCCGGCGCACCACCTTGTGCTTGGGCTTGCATCATCATGGCTTGGCCAATGGCTTGCTGCTGTTGTTGGTTACGCATCTCTTCCATGAGCACTGCACGCTCGGCTGCTGTATTGCGAACAGAGGCAGGCACACCCAGCTTGTCGGCCAAGTAGTCCACCAGCACATCGGTCTTAATAACCAGTTGGCCATCGGTGCCGAGGCCTTGGGAGATCTGCATGTACTGCATGATGGAATTGACCTCTTCCATGTTCTGAGCCATGGCCAGCGGAGCGACAGGCGTGACCTTGACCTCTAGCCCATTGACGCGCAAGGGCATGTCGATCAGGCCGCGCTCATCCATAACCTCAAGGATCTTGGCGGTGACTGGAATCATGGTCTCATTGATCAAACGACCAAAGGCAGATCCTAAGTTCTGCGCCAGCTCTTTCATGCGCTCAACGATCTCAGTGGCTGACCTAGCGCTCATATTGTCGGGCGGCAAAGACTCATCCAGCAGAATGCGTTTGATGCTTGCCGATAAGTCGTTGATCACCAACTGGCTGATGTTGAAGTCGCCAGAGCGAGGCAGGGCAAGCAGGGCTGGTCCTTGTGATCCACCATTGCGAGCCACAGGGATAATGGCACCCGGAACAATCTTTACTGTGTTGGGATTAAGTACGCCATCATCTGCCGCTGTATAGACACCAGCCACAGCCAATGATGCGTTCTTAAGTAGCAGCTCCTTGACCTTGTTTAGCGTCTTAATGTCAGGCAGGGCGGTCATCAGTGGGCCACGTCCGTAGATCTCTCCAGCCACCTTCATGTAGCGGCTGATAACCCACGGGCTCATCTTGCGGCGGCGATAGACCAACTCCTCCTTGGAAGATTTGTCAATCACATGGTAGCAATAGTCGCCACGCTTGTAGTCATAGATGGTGGCCTCAAGCAGCTCGATGTCATCGGTTGGCTTTTGCTCAATACGCCGGGCCAAGTCATCTTGGATTTTGGCATCTGGCCACTGACGCTGGATAGATTCGCCCTTCATCCGCATGCGGCGATACACATTATCCACTTGGCCGTTGGCTCCCTCCTCGTAGCTCACTAAGAACAGTGGGACAGGGATAAAGTTAAGGGGTTGGACATCATCACCGGGCTGGACCATCATGCAGGCGGTGCCCACAGCCAGATCCAACAAGAACTCGCCCATGGCAATGTCAAAGTTAGACTGGTTTAGCATGGTAAACATCTTGTCTTGGTAAACCTCAAGCACGGCCTGCGCCTGCTGCCTGCGCTCTGGTGGAATGTCTGACCCAGCCTCTAGCTTGGCCCACTTGCGCTGGGGTGGAAACACTACAGACTGCAACCGATTGGCAAAGCGCTGGGTAGAGTTTATGGCTGTCGAGTCAAACACGCGCTGCATCTTTTTGCTGCCAGTAGCGCCGCCTTCCCACACGCCATAGAGCTGGCGCTGGGGCAAGGCAAACTCGTATGCGTCTTGATACAACTGTTGAAACTCATCCTTCTTCGACTGAGCTGCAACCTGTCGTTTCAAAATCTGGTCGGGTGTCAGGCGCATACCGCCTAGTGCACTTTTGTCGTAGTCCATATCAATCCTTTTGCAATTCGTATTTCTCAAGCAAGTTGCGACCCTTTGCAGCCAGCCTTGCTGCGGATGCTGCCGTGCGCGGCACGGGCTCACCCCATGCATTTGCCGCCAGTGCCAATCGGGTCGGCTTGCCGTTGTCTCCCACCATAGGCCCACTCGGGTTGGTGTAGAACCGTGTCAAAAAAGATCCCTTGCGGCGCAGCGCCTGACCAGTGGGGTTCTTTTCCTTGACCCCTGGCTTCAAGTTTCCGCTTTCACCAGAGCTCTCAAACTTACGCCGACCGGCTTCGGTCAGGCCACCCTCTGGATCCTTGTACTTGCTCACTTCTTTTCTCGCGCCGCAGCCATGTTGTCAATGAGGTTGGGATAAGGACGGCCTGCCTTGGCAGCGCGGCGCATGGCCATTCGCTTCTCAGCGGAAGACATCTCTTTTGGCTTGCCAAGATCCTTTGGCCGGGGCTTGTCCCAGACTTTTTTCATTTCTTTTTAGCCTTCGACATGGCGTTTGTTGCTGTGCGCTGGCCGCGCATCGGCATAGGCTTGGATGCCGCACTTTTTTCTGCGGCCTTCTCTTTATAGCCTCGCATTGTCTTGGCTACCTTTTCCTGCATTTTGCTTTTCATGTCCATCATGCTTGCTCCTTACTAAGTAATGGTCGGGTCATCTTGCGAGACACGGCACCGATCTTGGCTGCCCTGCGCTCACCAATCTCACGTTTAAAACTACCTTCTAACTCTTTGCGTTTTTCATCAAACGCTGTCTGGTCAAAGCTGCCAACGTCAGGTGCCACAGGAATGTCTGGTGCTACTGGCGCAACTTCTTCAAATTTAGGAATTGCTTTTGGCGTGTAGACCTCGTATGGCACCTGTTCTGTTTGGCCAAACAAAAATCCTTGGTAGTTAGTTTTCTTTTGGGTTCTATACGCTGTGCTTACAGTAACTGGATCAGCCTTGATACCTTCAACAATCTTGTTGTATTCGTCCAACTTGGTTTTGTAGGCAGCTTGCTGTGATTTATACGTTGGAACCGCAACATCTTTGTATTGTGCAACTTGAGCTTCGTATGGCTGCATCTTTCCGGCCACACCAGCTTGGTAGGTTTTAAAAGATTTTTCGTATTCCCCAGTAATACCAGCAATGTTGCTTTTGTATTGCTCTGCCAAGCGGCCAATATCAGAAGTGCTACGGCGCGCTAACTTGCGCTGCTTGAATTCTGGTAGCGTAGCCATTACTGCAACCTCATGCCGGGGCTGTTGAGGTCTACCGCCATGCCCAGCTCGGCATCTAGGCGCTCACTGGACAGCAGCGACCGGCGACCGCCGCGAGTGCGAGCTCTGAGGGCAGAGGCCTCTGCGGAAGCAGCCTTGCGGCGCTCTTCATCTGCAGCAGCCTGCACTTCCTTGGCCTTTTTTTCCATCTCTAGCTTGTTGGCTGCGTAGTTTGTCTGCGATGCTTGGAATTGCTCACGCGCAGTGTTGGCCTGCTGCTCAAGTGATGCGCCTTGCTTTGCATACTCAGCAGTCTGCCGGGATAACTCCGCACGCATAGATGCTTGGTCAGCTGATTGTTGTTGCAATGCTGTTTGTTGATCTCGCTCTGCTTGATCTCGTGATTTACGAGCTTCACTTGCGTTGTAAACAGAACCAAGAAGAATTGCACCAGAAATAAAATAGGCCATTAAATTAACTCCTTAATTTCAAGAACTTCCATACCCAATTCGTGATACTCCAACGCAGTAAACATTTTTTCTAATGTCTCAATGTTTGTCTCATCAGTGGGGTTTGGGTGGATCGTTGTCCAGATCGCATCCTCATGCGTATGCACCACTCGCTTTGTGCCCGGCTCAGATATAAACGATGCCGGGGCGCTGAGCGTTTCCAATCCAAACTCGGTGTAGCAAGTGATGCTGCCCTTGCTGATGATGTTGAAGTGACGGTGGCGGTGAATCTTTCCAACCACCACAGTGCCAGCAGGCAAATGGATCTCACGCGCATAGATGCCCGGCGCAAGCCAGTTCTTAACAGGCGGGGACTCATCCATTCGCTCACCATCAGGCAATGCTTGGCACGCCATTTGAATAGCCATGATCTTCTGCCGCGCAATCGGCGCAGGAAGATTCGCTTTTGGCATTTCAATGATGGCTGTGCTCATGGCAAAGGATTCTATTGGGTTTTGTACTAAATGCAACTATGTATATCACTCCGATATGCTCACGCAAATACGTCAAATTCTGTATTAGCGTTTGATTGACCCATGGGCCTGCCGCCAAGCTGGTGGGTCCGGGTCATCCGGTTGTATTCGCCGCCACCCAGCATCAGGTATCCAAAGCTATCACCGATGTGTGAGTGCTCGTTCTTGTTTGGCGCGTCCCGGAACCGCTCCTGCCCGGCACCAACCGCTATACGCTTGAAGTGGTAGCCCCCGGCCAGAGACTTTCTCAGCAACTTGCACTCCCTGTTGATAATAAGCCCGGGCTTTCCGTTGATCAGCCGCTGCATGGGCGCTGCCGAGGCTTCCCGGCGCACCTTAAAGTCATTGCTGGCCGTAGGCTGGGCTCTCAGGCCCAGTGTTTTCAGGTAATCAAAGGCGGTCACCTCGTAGATGGCATCTCTGGCCATACCAGCCGGGTCACCCCAGATCATTACTTGGTGGTTTGGGTACCGTTGGTTGAGCTCGGCCAGCAGCTGGGTGCCAAAGCGTTCCAGCCCCATGTCAAAGGTGACGATTTCCTGATGTATCACCCACCTTCCGTTGGGCAAACGCTGGCCAATCGTGGCCGCAGGGGTCAATCCAAAGTCCAGCCCCACCTGAATTGGCGTGTTGGGGTCAATATCGGTGTCGCCAGACATGGTTGAGTCCTCATATTCTGGCCAAACTGGCCTGCCCTCCTGCACGTAGGTGTACTCACCCCCGGCGTAGCAGCGGATCCAATCCAAATTCTTGCCCATCAGCATTTGCTGGTAGTAGCCACCCGGCAGGTTGTGGATATTCTCAGCCTTGGGGTTAACCTTCCACCACTTACCGGACGCAAAGACATGATCGTTGGCCTCTGGCATGTCTGGCAGGTTCTCAACATCCACCGGGACCACGCCGCCGGGCTGCTTAAAGAACTTCCAAGCGTATGGCCCGGTCATCTTTTCCTTCTCAGCCATCCGGTGCCACCAGTGGTCATCATCCATGGGGTTGGTATCCATCCAGATGCCGTGCCATGTGGCCCCACCGTCCCGCTTGGTAGGGTAGCGGCCAACCCGGTGGGTCAATCCATCAATCACAGCCTTGGGCAGCTCACGCGCCTCGTTGACCCAAGCCCCTGTGAGCTCAAGGGACAGCAACTTGCGGACATCCTTGGGCTGGTCAAGAGCCAAGAAGATCACTTCGCAGTCTATGCCGGCCGCATCACCCCGGGCAGGCAGCCGGATGTGATGGGTGATGGGCGGTGTCCACAGCATGGGCCCAAAGGTAGCCTCTGGGAACAGGTCCAACCATGTCTTAATGGTGGTTGTCTTCAGCATGGGGTAGCTGTTTCGGACAATAGCCCAGCGCGTGTACCTGATGTTGTCAATAGCCGATGGCTTCTGCTGCACAGCCTTGATAAAGATCTTGGCCGCACACGCATAGCTCTTGCCGGACCCCACCGGGCCCATGATGCCCTGCACAAAGTTCTTTGACTGAATGAAGTCATAGATGACAGGCGAGTCACTGAAGTCGAGGTTTAACCCGGCGACAGGCACGCTCTTGTCTGACTGCTCTTTGGTTCTGGACATGTTAGTCTTTCGGTTCTGGTGGCCGTGGTGGCACCACGTTGATGTCAATCACACTCGGTTTATCGTTGTCATCAGGGCTGTCTAGCAGCCCACTGGCTTTGGCCAGCAGCCGCAACACCCCAACCTTGTCGTACAGCTCAATGTCCAGCGTGGAGAAGGCGTTACCGTCTGCGTCCTTGCGGGTACTGACCTTGATCGACTTGATTGCATGCAGCGCGTGCTCAGGTATATCGTGGCTGGCCTTGACCTTCACGTTGCCTTGGTCATCCCAAGTCATGATGTCGGTCAGCTTAGTGTTGGCCATAGAAAGCAGCGCGTAAGCCACCGCCTCCTTGTTGGCCACCAAGGTAGTGCTGCGGTCCAGCCTGCGCTGGACAGACCGAACCCCACCCCAGTTGGTCAGGGGAGGGATCACCGCAGACGGTTTAGGCTGTCTAGTGGCCATCAGAATGGAATGTCATCATCTGACAACTCAAGCGGAGCGGGTGCCTGCCGGACCGGGGCTGGGTAGGATGGCTGGCCATAGCCACCAGAAGGCGCTGGCTGGCCCTGCTGCTGTACAAGGTCACCAATGCTCAGTGATACCCACTTGTTGCCAGCTGCGGTGGCTTTAGTCCACCCACTGATCCACCTGACCTCACCGTTGGGTAGCATGACCTTTCCCTTGAGGCCGGGGTGGCGCTCTTCGGTCTTGTTGTCATTCTTAAACAGGCTGCCTTGGCCAGCTCTCATCTCGTATGGTTTGCCGTATGTCATCTTAGTTTCCTTCAGGTTGATTATCGTTTAGGTTGAAAAAGTAGGGAAAATTTCGGAGTGGGCCCCCCAACGCTACGGTAGGGGGCGGGGGGAAGGGGGTCGCATTTTGGACAGTTTGTGGACGCACCCTTGATGCCCTGCATGCTGGCACTCCTACTATATGTAGGGCCGCCTCAAGGCAGACACCCTTTTGTACAGAACCCATATGTTGGTATGGCAATTTGACACGGTTGATACAAAGGCCTACAGCAGGCTTTAGGGTCTGTTGGCTACCCATGTACCACCCATGTCCAGATCGTGGCTTGTAGGTACCATCCTGTGCGTTTAAATGGCATCGGATCATGATGCATCCATCTGCAACTGCCTGATCCCTGCCATCAAGGTCGCGGATGTGGGTGTGATGCCCTCGCCTTGGTACAGGGGCATCAGTGTCTCAAGACCTTGCTCAATTGCTTTAACTTCAATTCCTTCTTGAATTAAACTTTCAACTTCAAAGTTGTTTAGAACTGTATTTAGATTAACCTTATTAATAACTAACTCCTTATAACTGTGTTCCCCCCGTTCTGTACAACCTTGTATGGTTGTGCCACCAACGTCATTTGGTTGTGCGAGAGGAGAGTTATCCACAGGCTGTGGTTGTGGCTGTGGTACAACCTTCAGAGGTTGTGCGTGAGTGCCTTTGGGTCTGCTCTTCTGGGTCATTGACTTCATCTCCTTGACTGTTCTAGTTGCGTCATGCTTTGGCATGGTGTTGATCCTCGTTGGTTGTTGCTTGAGTGCTTTGCTGATTGCTTGGGCGACTCTGCGTTGGCCCTCTCTGTCTACCTCTTCCTGCTCTCTCATTTGCTGCTCCTTCATGTATGGTGCCCTCGTGTCCTCAATGGCGCTGGTGATGCTGACTGCATCCTCTGCACTCACTGATGGGTCGTATATCACTCTCCAAGTAGTGTGCGAGTAGCCCGGCACAGGCCGCTTGAGAACCTCTATGTACTTGGCCTTGGTCAACTTAACCAAGTGCTTGCTGATGGCCTGCTGGGTCACTCCTAGCTTGTCTGCGAGTGCCTTCTGGCTCACCCAAGTAATGCCAGACCTGTTCGCGTAGCTGCAGATCAGGACCAGAGCCCTCATCATGCCCAGAGTCAGCGTGCTGTCAGTGCACGCACGGATCGGGATCACGGCCAGCCTGCGTTGGTCTGGCAGCGCTTCCTTCTCAATGATGCGCGGCTTCTTTGGCAGCGCAAAGGCAATAGGTTCAAGCATGGCATTCATTCCTGCGGATCTCCCTCATGTGTTGCCTGACTCTCTGTTCTGCCCCAACCCCATAGCGCTTCTCCACAGCTGCAAGGTGCCTGTCCACCAGCGCCTTGTCCTTGATCACAGCCCATGTGGCCAGCAGCTCGCGTGCTACAGCCATCTCCAAGATGGTTCTGTCTGGCTCTACTGGGCCTTTGTGCTTTGGGTACCATGGCTTCCACTCACGCTTTAGCATTGGCAACCTTACGGTTAACCTTGAGGGTGACCTGCTCGTTGGTGGTGAACCGATGGCCGTTGGCGCACTCATAGCGCCTGTAGGTGCTGTTGTCCGGGCGCTGGCGCGTCTCCAAGACTTGGGTCCAAGTCCTGCATGTGGGGCAGATCATCTTATTCACGGTCCTTCAGGATCTCTTCATTGAGATCGTATGCAAGTTTTCTTACCTCGGCCAGCAGCTCACGCAGGTCTGTTACGTTGTCCATCTCGATCTTAAGCGCTTCTTTGAGCACGGCGATCCGATGGTTGAGCTGCCGGATCTCTCCGTTGGCCTCTTGGGTGTCAAGCACAGTGCCATCATCGGCTCGGAATAGCTTGACGTAGCTGATCATCATGTTTAGTAGCCCCGGCTCTTGATGGCCATTGCATCCAGTGCGCCGGGTCTTACTGGGTCATGCTTTGGCCCGGTGTAGAGCTGGCCATCCTTCATGTGGTTGAAGGTGCGGGGCTGGGCCATGTCAGGCGTGCGTACTATTGGCACGTAGACAGCGCTTTGCCCATAGCGGTAAGTAGTCTTCTCAGGCCGTGCAAACTCGCCTAAGGTGGCTTGACGGTTTACCCGCATAAAATTGGGGTTTCCTGCTGCTAGTTTCATTCTGTTGTCTCCTGCTTGGCCAATCGAGCCTCTAAACGCTTGATCCGGGCTGCGTTGTACGCCACTATGGCCGCGTGGTACTCCTGCGAGCTCTCATGCCGTAGCTTGTTGCGCTGTGCGTGCACCAGCTCCTCGTTGATCAGCTCAAGTGGTGTTGGCATGACCCAGTGAGTCATAAGCCATTGCCATACATTTTTTAAGTGGCTCATTTGAATATGCTCCTTGCCAATACGGTTTTGGTTGGTTCGCACTGCTTAGTCTGCGCCTCGGTGCTGCTGAAGTACCCGATGGCAAGGCAGATGGCGGCGAACGCCCCCACGCATTTGGCGAACGTCATCGTGTTGTCCCAAAACCGCTCGAACACAGTCGGGGTTTCTTCTTCATCTTCAACCAGTTGAATTTTTATCTTGCTCATAGTGTCTCCAATGCACAGTGAAGCAGCGCCAGAGCGTCTGCCTCGTTATCGTCGGTTACTGGGTGACCACGCAGCTGCATGGCCTCGATCATCTGGTCTTTGCCAGCGTTACCCTTCCCTGTTGCATGCTTCTTAATCGTGCCCACTGGCACGCCTTGGTATGGGATCTTGTGGTGCTCACACCACGCAGTGAGAGTGGCCATCAAGCCGCCATACACATGAGCTGAGTCGGTGCTGGCGTGCCTGCGTACCTCTTCAAAGTAAACGGCATTGATCTCGCCGCCCATGGTGCCTTTGAGCTCTGTCAGCCACTGCTTGAAACGCAGGTAACGCATGCCGCCACCCTCGTACCTGCCGGGCTTGAAGCTGACCCAGCCGTGGGCTATGTTGTTGTCCAGTGGCCTGCATGCCCAGCCAGTAGTGGTGCCAAGGTCCAGTGCCAAGACGGTATCAGTCATTGGTCACCACCCGGGACACAAACCGATCCAGCCGGAACTGCAGCCCACCGTAGCGCGGTGAGAGCTGGTCTCGCACAGATTGGTCAATCAAGGATGAGATGCTGCGCCGCTGGTCAACAGCTGCCTTATCAAGCAGCTCGCGTGTGGCCGGGTGCAAGCGCATCAGGAAGGGTTTAAGTTTAGGTGTGGTCATGGGCTGCGAATATATCACGCCGATATAGCTTGTTGCAAATAAGTTGAAAACCAAGGGAAAACACCTAGTTGACAGGCGATATACAAACCATGCTACACTGCATGCGTGTTCAACGGCAGATAACGCCAAAGGAGTTCAACATGACAACCCAATACGTAGCCTACTACCGTGTATCAACTGACCGCCAAGGCCAATCAGGTCTTGGTCTTGATGCCCAGCGTGCCGCTGTTAAGCAATATGTTGACGGTATCATTCACAGTTTTACTGAGATTGAGTCAGGCAAAAACAACAATCGCCCACAATTAGCAGCTGCAATCTCCATCTGCAAGTCTACTGGTGCTTCTTTGTTGATTGCCAAAATTGACCGCCTCTCACGCCAAGCAGCTTTTCTTTTGGCTTTGCGAGATTCTGGCGTACAAATCTTGGCAGCTGACATGCCTCACGCTGGCACCTTGGAGTTTGGTATTCGCGCTGTTGTTGCCCAGCATGAACGTGAAGAAATTAGCAAGCGCACCAAAGCAGCTCTGGCTCAAATCAAAGCACAGGGCCGTAAATTAGGTTGCCCTACACCCATGATTGGCAGCGTTGCAGGCACCAAGGTAGTCATCGCCAAGGCTGACAACTACGCCAGCCGGGTTGGCCCAATCGTGCGCGAGATCATCACCAAGTCTGGTGCCACAACCATGCGCGACATCGCAGCTGCACTTGAAGCACGCGGCATCCACACACCACGCGGTAACACCAACTGGGGTCCTACACAGGTCTCCAACTTGCTGTCCCGCATCAACTAACACTACCTGTAGTGTATTTAGCCCGGTCTGGGCGTTAACCAAAGGAGATCTATGAGCAACTACCGTCAAAATTACACGCCAGAACGTCACGAGACCGCTGGCCAAAAAACCCTTGCAGCTGCGGCCTTTGTGCTGTTTATTGCAGTCCTACTTTTCTTGGGGTAACCGTATGACAGCAGCAAACCTAGAGCTGGGCCGGGCCATGCGGGACCGCCAGCTGGACATCTTTGAGCACACAGACCACCAGTTCTTGGCACGGTGCCGAGCTCTGGCTGTACTGGTGGCCAAGCAGGCTGGCCAAGTATCCATCAACGACATCCGGCAGATTATCGAGGTGCCGCCGGGTGTCCACCCATCTGTCTTGGGCGCGGTCTTCCGCACCAAGCAGTTCAAGCGGATCGGTTATACCGAGGCCGCACACCCAGAAGCGCACGCGAGAATCGTGCGTGTTTATTGTTTATCACAGGAGTAAATCATGGCTGGAAAATTAACCGATGACAAAGAGATGAGTGCTTCCCGGCTGCCGGGCCTGATGGGCTACAGCAAGTACAGCACACCCAACGATGAGCTGCAGTTCAGCATCAATGCCATTGATGGCAAAGAACGGCCAGACATTGGCAACGAGGCCATGGGCTGGGGCAATACTCTTGAGCCAGTGGTGCTCATAGAGTCTGCCAAGCGGCTTAAAGTGGCCGAATTTGACACGCAAATTGGTCAGGCATACAAACACCCAGACATTGCGCTTGCGTGCTCTCTGGATGGCGTGGGCTACGGCACTGGCCAAGAGATCTACTCGGACCCAGACAAGGGCATCTTTGTGGTTGGCCAAGACTCTATCGTGTTGGATGGTCCCGGAGTGCTTGAGGCCAAGGTTACCAAGACCATGCCGGAAGACACCCCCCACCTTGCGCGTGGCCCCATCCAGCTGCAGGGT
>Ga0315905_10005273_pt1 | contig 13173 bp, 11 predicted proteins | sample LakEriMetagenome_5_FD_203522 | JGI IMG/M metagenome (GOLD analysis project Ga0315905, IMG submission 203522) | Freshwater fungal communities from buoy surface, Lake Erie, Ohio, United States - Buoy 4 MA121 | ecosystem: Environmental > Aquatic > Freshwater > Lake | place: USA: Lake Erie, Ohio... | reverse complement strand
GCGAATAATGGAAACACATGAATTGACAGTCTATAATAATCAAATGATTTTCTTGAGCAATTTCAATTTGCCCTGAAACGGTGGATACTTCAACATCGGATCAAACCAGGTGGGCGTTCGCATAACCGACTTGAAATGACTGAATATTTTGAAGGTTTCTTCTGCCTGATAAGCACCAATTCCACTTTGGCCTCTTCCTCCAAATTGCAAATGCGGATTGGTAAGATGCATCGCCGTTTGATTGATACATGCTCCACCGGAAGGTACCTTGTCAATCCAATCATATCCGTTTCGCGCGTCTTCTGTAAACACATAAAAGGCCAATGGGTCTCGATTAAGACGAATGATCTCCAACGCTTCCTCCTGTGTACTAAATGAAAAAACAGGCAAAATCGGACCAAAGATTTCTTCTTGCATGACCGGATGATTCAAAGAAATATTTTCAACCAAGGTTGGTGCAAAATGTAAGCGAGAGCGATCATGTTTACCTATGACATGACAAACAGTTTGATCAATTAAATTCATCAGACGATCAAAGTGTCCGACATGAATGATTTTACCATAATGCGTTACCTCATCAGGACGATCCGTATAAAACTGTCGGATTGTTTCCTTCAGGATTTCCATGAACTTCTCTTTTACAGACTCATGTATCAACAAATAATCAGGCGCCACACACATCTGTCCGCAGTTCGAAAATTTGATTGCAGCTATTCGTCTAGCCGACACCGTTAAATTTGCATCCCGCTCCACTACACAAGGACTTTTTCCTCCCAGTTCCAAGGTAACCGGAATCAATTGCTCTGCAGCCAACTGATAAATTTTTCTTCCAACCTGTGTGCTTCCAGTGAAAAAAACATGATCGAAGTTGATTTGACGCATCAAAGCTGGAATGACCACCGCCCCATCTCCATCCATAAAGCGTATATAATCCGGTTCAAAGGTTTCCTGTATCATCTGCCCAATTACTTTAGCAGTTGCTGGCGCATGTTCCGATGCTTTCAATACCACTACATTCCCGGCAGCGATTGCTCCCACCAACGGTTTTAATAACAATTGCAAAGGATAATTCCACGGACTTATGATCAGCACAATTCCTTTGGGTTCAGGCCTGATCTGACTTTGAGAAGGCCAATTTAACCAATTGGTAGATTTGCGTTTAGGTCGCATCCAGGATTTCAGATTCCGTATGGCTGCATTAAGTTCATGCAACAATAATCCTATTTCTGATGCCCATGCTTCTTCCGGAGATTTTTTTAAATCTTCATACAAAGCCTGATTGATGGCTTCCTCATATTTCAGGATAACTTTTTTTAATGCAAACAATTGATCCAATCGAAAAGAAAGCGATTGCGTTTTGCCTGAATCAATCCATTGGCGCATCCGAAGTGAATCCGCAGACGAAATCATGTTTTTTGTGATCGTGGTAGTAGTCAAAGTGTAATTGAATTATTCTGAATAAATCGCTTCGATGTGTATTTGATATTTTTCATGAATCACCTTTCTGCGCATACTGAGTTTAGGGGTCATTTCACCGCTGTTCACGCTCCATTCTTCTGAAAGTAACTTGAACTTTCTGACTTGCTCAACGTGATTGAAATGCTGATTATATGATTCAACGATAGATTGATACAGGGTTATCACTTCTGGATGCGTAATCAGTTCTGTCGGATCTTCGCATGGAATGCCCATTTTGGACGCTTCCTGGCGGAGATGTGCAAACGCAGGAACAATGAGTGCAGAAACAAATTTTCTATCTGAACCTAAAATCATGGTTTGCTCGATGAAAGGAGATTCCTTCAATTTATTTTCAATGGGTTGAGGCGCTACATATTTCCCTCCGCTTGTTTTAAACATCTCTTTCTTTCGATCAGTAATCTTGAGATATTTATCATCCACCCAAACACCAATATCACCAGTGTGTAACCATCCATCGATCAACACTTCCGCGGTCAGATCCGGACGTTTGTAATAGCCCATCATCACACTGGGCCCCTTTACACAGATTTCTCCGTCCGTTTCAATTTTAACTTGTTGCCCATCAATCACCAGTCCAACGGTACCGAATTTTGTTCCACCCGATTTGCGACAGTTCACAGAAATCACCGGACTGTTTTCCGTAGGTCCATAACCTTCATAAATGGGAATTTGAGCTGCATTGAAAATGCGCAACAACTTTTCCTGTGCGGCAGCTCCGCCGGTAATAACATATTCAATTTTGCCACCCAGCGCCGCTCTCCATTTTTTAAATACCAGTGCATTGGCGATGGCAAGTTGTATTCGATATCCAATGTTGTCTGTTCCGGGTTTCTGAAATTTTTCAGCCAGGCTAACCGACCAGAAAAATAATTTACGTTTGATTCCGGTTAATTCCGAACCCTTCGCCATGATTTTATCAAACATCTTTTCCAATAAACGCGGAACCGTAGTAAATAAAACAGGTTTTACCTCTTTCAGATTCTCACCAATCGTTTCCAAACTCTCCGCATAGTAAATGCAAATACCAGTGTAGAGATAGATGTATGATGCCATCCGCTCAAAAATGTGATTCAATGGAAGAAAGCTCAATGCGCGGGCGCCGGGTTGTTCCGGGAAAGGAAAGCTGGCAGTAGCATTCAATACGTTGCTAACTAAGTTACGATGACTCAGCATCACTCCTTTAGGGGTGCCTGTTGTTCCGGATGTGTAAATGATTGTAACACATTGCTCCGGCTTGATTTGTTGCTTGATTTCTTCCACGCGTTGAAGTTCTTCGTCAGAGATATCCTGCAACAAGGTTTTCCAAAAATCTGTTTCGCTGGTATCAGCATCAAAAGCAAAAACTTTTTGTAATGACGATACATTGGGTTTAATAGCATTCACTTTATCGGCAAGCTCTTGTCCACTCACAAAAACATGCTTTACCTCGGCATCATTCAAGATGAAAGTAATTTCATTGGGATGTGTGGTTGGATATATAGGACACAACAAAACGCCAATTTGCTGTGTGGCCAGGTCGAGCATAAGCCATTCTGGACGGTTCTTAGATATGATCGCAACTTTATCTTGCTTCTCAACAGAAAAATCATGCGCACTCAAACCGAGTCTGAGTAATCCTGCACTCAATCGATTTACAGTGTCTGCTAGTTCTTCTGTAGAAACGGGAAACCATGATCCATTATCTTTTGCATTCAATACATTGGGTTGAGGAAAATGTTTGCGTTGATGATCCAGAAAATCAAATAAACGAGACTGGTTGTTCATATTGGCTGATTGAATAAAATGAAAGTTAGGAAAAAAACAATGGGCTTGATCAGCTTGTTCATTTCATGATCCATGAAAGATTTCCGGCCTTGAACGGATGCTTTTGAAGATATTGCTTAAAAGCGTGATAAGCGCGATCATTCAATGCATACCAACGCTGAAAGACAACCTGATTGGTTGAAGCCCCCAACAACCATTGCATGTAGGATTCAAAATGACCTTCACGCAGTAACTGACGATGATGATCTAACAGTTTGATCGAAATTGAATCCGGATTATTATTGAACCAGTCGAATACCAATCTGACATGAAATGCAATCAAATCCATGGTAGTATTGCCTTGTGCTAATTGTGATTTCTGAGTGCGTGCTAACTTATCCAAACGGTGAAGTACCGGAAGTGTTTGTGTTGTTCCATCAGATTTCAAGAGATCCTCAATCCAATTTTTATGTGCATCAGCAACCAGCGCTTTGATTTCGATGTGCTTCTCACCTGAATTTTCCAAATTCAGAAAATATGTTCCCAGTAAAAATGCTTTGAGCCAATCTTCAGATACTGCTAGGTATTTCGCTGCATAATAATAGTTTCTTGCATAAGCAGGATCCAATCGAATACCAGACTCCCAATACCACAAAGCGGAGTCGCTGCGCTGACTCGCCAGATAATTTCCCATTTCATTAAATAGTGGTCCGCTTTGAGGAAAACGATCTAATCCAAGTCTTAGGTACGCAACTACATCTTCTTTACGATTCAATACTTTCAGGGCATTCACTGCTATTTGAAAACACTGGTCATCCGCAGTCGAATCTTTAATCACGCTGCGCATGTAATTCCATGACTTTTGGTCTGATTTCAGATAGTGAAGAACGATGGAAAGATCTTTAGTGATCTCCAATTCATTGGGATTGGCTTTGTGTAAATGTTTCAATAAACGTGCAGCAGCATTCATCGACCCTTCTGCCATGAGCTTTTTAGCATCTGCATGGGTGGGAGTTTGTGCAAAAGCTTGTCCAATACAAATGATTGAGAGCAGAAGTATATGAAACAGTCTCATGATTTGATAAGCTTCTATCCAATCAAATGTGTCAGCAATCCGTCGCGAAGTTTGGGTTCGAACCAAGTACTTTTGGGTGGCATTACATTCCCTGAATCAGCAATGTCGAACAATTGTTGAATGCTGACCGGATACAAACTGATGGCCATAGTCATTTCACCTGAATCCACCCTATTTTCCAATGCTGCAAGGCCTCTGATGCCTCCAACAAAATCTATACGCTTGTCAGTACGCTGATCATGAATTGCTAATAAAGGAGATAAAACCTGCTGTTGCAATATGCTCACATCAAGCACCCCGATAGGGTCTTGTGTAAATGTTCCTGGTTTTGAAACCAATTTATACCATTGTTTTTCAAGGTAAAGTCCGAAAGTGTGGAGAGATTCTGGACGATACGCTTGATCAACTTTAGAGATCTCGAAAGTATCTCCTAATGCGGCAAGGAATGATTCAGCAGAATGTGTTCCCAGATCCTTGATTACCCGATTGTAATCCATAATGTGGAGTTGATTCGATGGGAAAAGTGTCGTCAGAAAAAAATTGGCTGAAGGTGTTGCTTCTGTTCCTAAAGCAGCTCTCACTTTGGCAGCAGAAGCGGCACGATGATGGCCATCGGCGATATAAGTGCAAGGAACTTGTGTTTTGAACAATTCTGTGATACGAGCGATCGTCTGATCTTCATTCACAATCCATATGCTATGCTGAATTCCATCTTCCGCAATAAAATCATATTGTGGACTTTTTTCACCTGACCATTTATTGATCACGTCATCTATATCAGCCACTGAACGATATGCCAAGAAAACATTTCCGGTTTGAGCTCCCGTAGTTTTAATGTGATTGATGCGGTCCAATTCTTTTTCCGGACGGGTGAATTCGTGTTTTTTAATCAGATCATGCTCATAATCATCCACTGAACTTCCGCATACCAAACCTGTTTGACTGCGCCCATCCATAATCAATCGATAAATATAATAACAAGGTTTGCTTTCCTGAAAGAGAATATTGCGACTTATGAACGCGGTTAGATTTTCCTTGGCCTTTGCATATACTTCAGCACTGTGAATATCCACGGATTCTGGCAAGTCTATCTCGCTCTTGGTAATATGCAAGAAAGAATTTGGATTACCCTGCGCTTCAGTTTTTGCTTCTTGACTATTCAATACATCGTATGGTTTGGATGCTACTTGTTTTGCCAACTGAGGTTCGGGGCGTAATGCGTTAAAAGGAGAAATGGTGATCATAGTTAATTATTGCTGCGAAAATACGGTGATTCAGATGAATGACCTTGTTTAAGATATTTGTTTAGCCATGAATGCGGGTGAAATCCTGTATAGTTTGTATCAGATAATCCACATATGTCTGGGGAATTGCATTATATAAAGAAGCTCGGAAAGCACCGGCCAATCGGTGTCCCTCGATGCCATAAATATTCCGATCCTTTGCAAATGCGCTGAATTGTTGATTACGTTCTGCAGAATCCAAAGAAAAACAAACATTCATTTTACTTCGGTCTTCCCCATTGACCATTGTATGAAACAAAGGATTTCGATCTAATTCAGCATACAAATCATTTGATTTTTTCAGATTGATTTGCTCCATGGCAGCTACTCCACCCTGTGCTTTTAACCATCGAAGCGTGAGTAAGCATGTGTATAATGCAAATACAGGCGGTGTGTTCAACATGCTTTTTTCGGCAATATGCTTTTTGTAATCAAGCATGGTTGGTATGGCACGTTTTATTTTTCCTAACATGTCTTCACGTACAATCACTAATGTTACCCCGGCCGGACCTAAATTCTTCTGTGCACCCGCATATATTAATCCAAAACGATTAAAAGGAAGCACACGACTAAACAAATCACTGCTCATATCTGCAACCATGGTATTGCTGGTAAATGGAATTTTCTGCCATTGTGTACCATAAATGGTATTGTTTGTAGTGATATGGAAATATCTGGCTTCATTCGGAACGGCGAAATCAGTTGGAATTATACGGTATTGCTGATCTTTTGATGAGCATACTACCTCTATTTTGCCGAACAAACGTGCTTCCTGGATGGCTTTACTGCTCCATACGCCGGTATCCGCATAAGCTGCTACCTCTTTATTGTCCAACAAATTCATAGGCACCTGAAAAAACTGCGTGGAGGCACCACCATGCAAAAACAAAACCTGTTGATCCGAATCCAACATCAACAACTCACTCACTAACTGCCTACTTTCTTCGACAACATCTACAAAAGCTTGAGATCGATGCCCAATTTCAAGAATAGATAAGCCGGTTTTATTCCAGTCAAGGATTGCAGCTGAGGCTTCATTGATAACTGCATCTGGTAAATGTGTAGGACCGGCGTTGAAATTGTAGACCATGAATCGGGTGTTAAAATAAATAGCATTCAAAGGTAATTCAAAACAAGAAGGCATGTTGAAATGTGGGGAAGTTCATTCCTGTCTGCCAATCATTGATTTGGATTCCAGCCAATGATCATGCATATTTTCCAACTCCAACTTTTCAGCTTCAGTTAGTTTATAGTTTAGCAAAGAAGTTAGATCCGGTTGACCGGCGTCTATCCAAGCAGTCAGCCAAACAGCAGAAACAGATTGAATAGATTGACGCATCCTACGTTCTACCATTCCGTCTAACAACCGATCATACTCCTTTGTGAAGGACGATGAATACTGTTTGATTAGTTTTCCATTTCTTTCTTCAAATGCGAATTTTTGATCCTCGCGATATCGTTCAGTTAGTTTTTTTTCCATAAACAACACAGAATCTACCGCATTGGCGCTTTCCATGACCCGCTCCCAAATGTAACGGTCCGGATTTTTAAGGTATACAGCCGGTTCCAGATAAAAATCAAATTGAGCAGTCGCCAACGATTCAGGCACGCGACTTTCCCAAAAACCATGAATGCCGTGTTGATTTGTGTATTGTCCGTTATGATTGCTGCTGGTATGTAATGGGACATGAGCATCTGCCATGTAATGGCCCACATCAGCACTGTACTTTAGGATCGCAGCAGCTTCTTTTTTCCGAAATGCTTCTGTCAATTGACGCAAACTCCATTGAATTTGCCAGGGAACAATGCCGTGTGCTTCCAAAGAATCCTCTCCCCAACAATCTTTAGCTTCCCGAAAATTTCTGGGCAAAGAATGAAAGGGATAAGAACCATAATGATCCAGATCGATATAATGACGTGGGCCTTCAGCGGCTAACAAATATCTTCTACGATCGGGATCAGTAGCATGTTCTGTGATGTAATTCATGTGCGATTTATAAAATTGCAAAAGCGGAGGCGGTAATAAAAACACCGCATAAAAATGAATCCGTGCATGGGCAAAAAAACCCCAACCCAACCCATTCAAAGGGTAAAAAAATACAACCATTGAAAATGAAATGATTAAGATGTTTTTTATTTTGCCCATGAAACAAAACTAGGCATGCATGCAATTCGAAAAATGGGATAAACATCAAGCCCGGAGCAGAAAATCAACAAAAACCAATACATAATCTTTGATTCATCAATTCGCATTATTTTGATTGATATCTTAAACAAAACTTCGAAATTTTAGAATAAAATCCGACACTTGAACCTTTTATGCAAAGGATTGTTGTGAGATTAAATTCGTAAAAATGAACTCATTTACCATCAAGGATCTGGAGAATTTGTCAGGAGTGAAAGCGCATACCTTGCGTATCTGGGAACAACGTTATCATTTCCTCAGGCCAAGTCGGACTTTTACCAATATCCGATATTATTCAAACGATGAATTAAAGACCATCCTTAATATCGCGTTACTGAATAAATACGGTTACAAGATTTCCCACATTGATAAAATGACTGAAGAGGAAATCCGGGAAAAAATCTTATCACTTACACAGCAGCAAGCTCAACAAGAGCGTATTGTGAATGAGTTGGTCAAATCTATGGTTGACCTCGACGTGGAATCTTTTGAAAATACGCTGAGCAGTCATATCGTGGCAAGAGGTATTGAGCGAACCATCACCCAGATCATATTCCAATATCTGGAAAAAATTGGAATCTTATGGATGACCAATCACATTAATCCGGCTCAGGAACACCTGGTAACCAATATCATACGTCAAAAATTAATCGTAGGAATTGAAGGAATATCCACCCCGCTTAAATCCAATAAAACCATTTTGTTGTTTTTACCTGAAAATGAATATCATGAAATAGGATTGCTTTTCATGTACTATTTATTGAAAAGCAGAGGCGTTCAGGTGGTATATCTGGGAAGCAACGTACCCCTTGCGGATGTAGCTTTTGTGGCTAATATTAAGAAGCCTGATTATCTCTATTGCCACATCACCCGTCCTGGCCAAAGCTTTCAATTTGAGAAATTTCTGACACAGATTACCCAAAAAATGCCAACTACTGCTTGCATTATCTCCGGTTTACTTACACAGAATTATGAAAAGAAGATTCATCCACCGGTTGTTTTTAAACGCAGTTTTGCAGAGGTGATGGAATTCATATCCACCTTGTAGAAGATTTTTAATTTTTTATTAAACAAAAATTTGGCTGACAAAATCCGGATGTTTAACTTAGCGCCATAAAAGTTAAACAATATGTCACGTCAAGAATTTGAAAATCTGGTTATCACGCACGTTGATTTCCTTAAGCCATTTGCTTTCACACTCACACGTGATAACGAATCTGCCAAAGATCTTACACAGGAAACACTGTTCAGAGCATTGGCAAATCGTGATAAATACAATGCCGGTACAAACGTCAAAGCATGGATGTACACGATCATGCGTAACATTTTTATCAATGATTACCGCAAAAAGAGCAGACAAAACACCCTGTTCGATCACACACCCAATGAGTACCTGCTCGATCATAACCAATCTGCCATTTCCAATCGCGCAGAAACCCAAATTGGCCTAAAAGAAATAGAAACTGCTGTTTATAGTTTGCCTGAAATCTTTAAACAACCTTTCCTTCTGTATTTTGAAGGATACAAATACAATGAAATCGCAGATTTTCTGAAAGAGCCACTGGGAACCGTAAAGAGTCGTATCCACTTTGCAAGAAAATTGTTAAAGTCTATGCTCAATAGGCATTAATTAATTTAAACAATACCCAAGTTTAATTGTTACCTTACTGCCTTGAAAAAAGCAATTGTCATCGGAAGTGGTTTTGCGGGATTATCTGCCGCATCTTTTCTAGCCCAACAAGGGTGGAATGTAGAAGTCATCGAAAAAAATGACCAACCGGGTGGACGTGGAAGAAAATTCACAGAACAAGGTTTTGTTTTCGACATGGGTCCGAGCTGGTATTGGATGCCCGATGTATTTGATCGTTATTTCAACGCTTTCGGAAAAAAAGTATCCGATTACTATACACTTCAAAGATTAGACCCCTCCTATTCTGTTTACTTCGAAAAAGACAGAATGGACATCCCCTCAGATTATAATGCACTTCGCGATCTGTTTGAATCCATTGAAAACGGAGCTGCCAAACAACTGGACCTTTTTTTGGAAGAAGCCGCCTTCAAATACCGGGTGGGTATCGATAAACTGGTTCACAAACCAAGTTTAAGCTGGACTGAATTCATTGACAAGGATCTGGCCAAAGGTATTTTCCGATTGGATGTTTTCACTTCAATGAAAAAACATATCCGACGATTTTTCTCCAATGAAAAGCTGATACAACTCCTTGAATTCCCTGTGTTGTTTTTAGGAGCTTTGCCTGCAGATATTCCTGCTCTATATAGTTTGATGAATCATGCAGATATTAAACTCGGCACTTGGTATCCTCAAGGAGGAATGCATCACATTGGAAGATCCATGCATGAACTGGCTTGCTCACTTGGCGTGAAATTTTACTTCAATCATGAAGTAATAGGAATGGATGTAGAAAATCATCAAATCAAAACAGTGAATGTGCTTCATAATGGAGAGCGCATAAAATTTCAGGCTGATGTTATTGTTGGTGGGGCAGATTATCATCATATCGAAACTAAACTATTATCAGAACAACATCGTTCATACTCTGATGCATATTGGGAGAACAGAACAATGGCACCCTCATGCTTACTTTATTACGTAGGCATTAACAAACGATTGAAAAATGCAACGCATCATAGTCTGTTTTTTGATGTAGACTTCGACAAACACGGAAAAGAAATTTACACCAATCCATCCTGGCCTTCAGAACCTTTATTTTACGTGAGTGTACCCTCCGTTACCGATTCAACAGTAGCACCAGAAGGTTGTGAAAATTTATTTTTTCTGATACCTGTGGCAGCCGGATTATCGGGAGATGATTCGAGTACACGTGACCGTTATTTTGACCAAATTCTTACTCGATATGAAAACAGAATAGGTGAAAATGTTCGTGATGCTATCGTTTATAAAAGATCCTATGCCATTGAAGATTTCAAATCTGATTATCATGCCTTCAAAGGAAATGCATACGGATTGGCCAATACCCTCATGCAAACCGCTATCTTGAAACCCTCGCTGAAAAGCAAGAAAATCAAAAACCTATACTTCACCGGACAGCTTACTGTACCTGGTCCGGGTGTTCCGCCATCATTGATTAGCGGAGAAGTAGTGGCCAAACAAATTCATCAAGCATACAATTCATCCAAATGATGCAGCTATTTCAGGAAGTCAGCCGTTCGTGCAGCAGACTTACCACAGAACGATACAGCACCTCTTTCAGCAGCGCCATCAAACTCCTGCATAAAGACCTGCGTTTACCAATTTATCAGATTTATGGATTTGTACGTTTTGCCGATGAAATTGTAGATACTTTTCATGCATACGATAAAGTCAATTTGTTGGCCGAATTCAAAAAAGAAACTTATTTGTCGATTGAACGTAAAATCAGCATGAATCCCATCCTGAACAGCTTTCAAGAGGTAGTCAACAAATACAAAATTGATCATCATTTAATCGAAGCTTTTTTCAACAGCATGGAAGCTGATCTCGTTAAAAACGAATATGATTTAGCCGGTTATCAAAATTATATTTACGGTAGTGCAGAAGTCGTTGGACTCATGTGTTTATGTGTATTTTGCAACGGCGACCAAGATCATTATCAAAAGCTCAAACCTTATGCACAGGCCTTGGGAGCAGCGTTTCAGAAAGTGAATTTTCTTCGGGATGTAAAAGCAGATTCAGAACAATTGCAACGGGTTTATTTTCCCGGTGTTGATTTTTCACGATTTACACCTGAATCAAAAAAAGCCATCGAAAATGACATTGCAGCTGATTTCAAAAAAGCACACGAAGGCATTCTCATGCTTCCCGTAAAATCCAGATTTGGCGTTTATGTGGCATATAAATATTACCTGTCACTATTCAGGAAAATCCAACAAGCGCAACCCAATGTGCTTTTGGAAGATCGTATCCGAATTCCAAATCTGTCAAAAGCCATGATCGTTCTTCGTGCAGGATTACGCAGTCAACTCAACCTTTTTTAACCGCATGGAAACAATCACCGAAGTTATACTTGTCAACGAAGCAGATCAACCCATCGGGAAGATGGAAAAAATGGAAGTGCATCAGAAAGGACTCTTGCATCGTGCTTTCAGTATTTTCATCTTTAACAGCAAAGGAGAAATGCTTTTACAACAACGTGCTTCCAACAAATATCATAGTCCCGATTTATGGACGAACGCATGTTGCAGTCACCCAATGCCTGACGAATCCATTTTAGAGGCAGCACACCGCAGATTGAACGAAGAAATGGGTTTCGATACCCCATTGGAAACTGCATTTCATTTTATTTATAAAACACCCTTTGAAAACGGATTAACGGAGCATGAATTGGATCATGTATTAATTGGTCGTTACGACGGTCCTATCCTTCCAAATCCTAACGAAGTGAAAGATTACTGCTTCATGAAACCGGAAGCCATCAGCGATAGTATGGCAACCCATGAGCATAAATACACCGTTTGGTTCCGCATCGCTTTTCCAAAATTGGAAGAATATCTTTTGGTGAAATCCATTTGAAACTATGTCGAAAAAAAAACATGCCCTGGTCATCGGTAGTGGTATCGGCGGACTGGCTTTGTCTATTCGTTTAGCAATTCAAGGATTTGATGTTGATGTATACGAGACCAATGAAAATCCCGGAGGAAAACTTACTGAATTTATTGCTGACGGCTTTCGTTTTGATGCAGGTCCTTCCTTGTTCACACAACCTGAAAACATCGTTGAACTTTTCGAACTCGCCAATGAGCCCATCGAACAGTATTTCAAATACACATCCGTTGAAACTGTCTGCCATTATTTTTTTGAAAATGGCATTCAGATTCAAACATTTGCAGACAAAAATCAATTGGCAAAAGAATTTGAAACGAAATTGGGTGAAAATCCGGACACTGTGCTTCGATATCTGAATGATGCGCAGCAAACATATAATAACATTGGTTCTATTTTTCTGAACTATTCGCTACATCAGGCAAAAACCTGGTTGCACCCACGCATCTTCCGCGCATTCAAGACACTGAGATTCGGTCATCTGTTCCAAAGCATGCATCAGTTTAACCGGGCACGATTCAAAACGGAAGAAGCCGTTCAACTGTTCAATCGATTTGCCACTTATAATGGTAGCAACCCTTATCAGGCACCCGGTATGCTTACTATGATTCCACATCTGGAACAAAACCAGGGGACTTATTATCCATATGGAGGAATGATCAGCATCACCAATGCGCTACATCAACTGGCTTTAAAAAAAGGAGTCAAATTTCACTTCAAACATAAAGTAGAAAAAATCCTGCATCAATCCGGAAAAATCAGCGGTATCATAGTCAATGGGAAAACAGTGTTGGGAGATATTGTGGTTAACAATGCAGATGTACACCAAACCTATAAATCATTACTG
>Ga0315905_10005270_pt1 | contig 13176 bp, 12 predicted proteins | sample LakEriMetagenome_5_FD_203522 | JGI IMG/M metagenome (GOLD analysis project Ga0315905, IMG submission 203522) | Freshwater fungal communities from buoy surface, Lake Erie, Ohio, United States - Buoy 4 MA121 | ecosystem: Environmental > Aquatic > Freshwater > Lake | place: USA: Lake Erie, Ohio... | reverse complement strand
ACTAAATTGGAAGAAGACAGAAGCGTAAGCCGTGCGTACAGCTATGCAGCGAAGCAGTGCGTACAGCTATGCAGCGTCTCGTAAAACAGTAAACGGTCTGGACATAAGCTTACCGAATAGGACTGTGGCTGGCGCCCCCCCCAATTTAGTACCAGAAATATTGGATGTTGAGTGATATATCGCTGAGCCAATCTGGCTCTGGCCTAGGGGGCCTAGAGCGCCTAGGGCCTCGGGCATCCAGGTGAGAGAGAGAGAGAGAGAGAGATTGGCGTCTGCGTAGGGTTGAGGGTTGAATGAATTGAATGCGTAGGTTTATGGTTTACTGAATTGAAACCTGTGGATATAGATTGGTAGTGGCGTGAAGGCGCTAGGCCAAGCGCCCTATGCAACGGCGCAATGCCCATACTAAGCGCGCTCTGCAAGGTCGCATTGCCATGGGCTGTGCTAAGCGTCCATTAGCGCCTGTTAAAGCAACATGTTGCTTCCAGAAAGAAAACAATGTTCTGCCTCGCAGGTGCTACTGAAAGAGTGCACGAATCAGGAAGTATGAGAATGGACCGCTTGGGACTCCTCTTACCGCTGCTCGCGTGCCTACCTACCTGCTTGCGAGTATACGCGTGCCTCACACTTTGTCACTACACTTCTGACACGTGACACGGTACACTTGTGCCTCCACGTGTCACTAAGCTTGTGACTACACACGTACACCTTTACTGCCATGAGTAGCCTTTGCTTTCAAGTTCCTACTCTTCTCGAAAGTAGCCTTTGCTCTCATGCGTCAACCTTTGCTCTCAGAGAGGGAGTGGTGGCATCACGGCTCGAGAGACGGCGTGCAGCGATTGGGCCGTCAGAGTGTCTCATGAAACTGGCCTCCGTATACTCCACAACCTAACTGCACAATCTCGGTCTGCATGGTTGGTCAGACGGCCGACTCCCTCATTCCGTCATCTCATACTACGAGAGTCGGCCATGGCCCGCCCATGTCATGACTTTCACAAGGTGACTCTCGCCCCCCTCACCTTTGATGTTGGTGAATGAATGAGGAGAGAGTGAGAGGTGGTTGAGTGGCTGCATCCTCGCCGCAAGGGAAACGGAAATACGCGATCTCCCCAGTCTGAATGTCCTTCACCTGCACGTAGTCCACAATGCCGTCGCCTCGCGCCAGCCGATTGTGGATAGGGCCGGTCCACACGCTGCCGTAACCGTCCCAGCTCTTGTGGTAACCGTCCGATCCCTCGAGGACAGCGCGGATCTGGTGTCCATCTTCTCCAGTCACCGTCAGGTAGTTGTAGTTGTTCAGGTTCCCCATGCCGTGGACACGCGACAGCGAGATCGAGCCGCCAGTCGGCTTGGCGTATCCCTCGCCGTTCAAGCACAGTGGCGTCGGATTCGCCACCGTCATGCACTGTGTTGCATATGCACGCGCAATTGCCGTAAAGATCGGACGGGCCCTGCCAGTTGCACCTGTGGCGCCGCCGGAGCTACCCACAGTGAAGGCTAGCAGCACCAGCGCCGCCGCCGAGGCGAGGACCGCAGCAAAGGCAGACACCATCCTACGATCGTGGGCTCGAGAGGCGCCCGCGGGGGGCGGGCGCCTCTGGTGGACCACCAGACCCGGAGTCGGCTTCAGAGCGGGCACTTGCAGGGGCATCGTGTCGCCCTCAGCCGCCATAGCCCGCCCACCGCCCCACGCGCTTGGAACCGCCGCCACCACCACCGCCGCCTCTCTCCTCCTTTGCACCCGGCTTCACTGTCTTAGCTGTTGGAGATGGTGTAGTTGTCTTGCACGTCCTGGTAGCGGTCGCCGTGCTTCCACCACGGCGCGCTCGAGTACTCGGTGTAGCCTCCGGTCGTCGGGATGTCCTCGACCTGCGGGTTCGGGAACTTCTTGGCCACTAGCGACTGCAGGCCCTGCGGGTATGTCGCCAGCTGCGCCACCGATCCAAACATCACCCGACGCTTTTAGAGTACCAAAAAAAAAAAAGTACACTGGAAATAAAAAGGTACTTAACTCGGCTCGGTGACCTTAAAAATAAACAATCAACAGAGAGTTGCCAGTGCGGGTGAGGATGGCAAAAAAAGCAGCGGCGCTGCAGGTGGTCCTTGACAGGAGGCGGGGAATTGCCTATGGTTGTTTGGGAAGGCGGTCCCGAAGGGGTGCCCCCTGCAGCCACGGGCTCATGCTTCATCTCTCTTTCGTGCAGGGGGTGGGGGGGGGGGGGGTCCCGTAAACCATGTCTGGTTTTCAAAAGCTGAAAGTGTCGGGGTCGGGAAGTGCGACGAGAGAAAGTGTGTCAGAATCAGCATCCCGGGGATGCTGCAGCACCCCTTGCCGCCGTGCAAGAATGGGTGGCTGCAAAAGAAGTCGAGTGGCATGTTTTCAAAGTGGCAGAACCGCATGATTGACCTCCAGTCCACGAGCCGCGGTGAGGGTCGCAGAGCCGCTTCAACTCCGCGAGCCGGGGAATGGGCGTGCTTGACAATGATGATATGCCCTGACCTGCCCGCTGGCTGTCCTGACAGGCAAGACGCTGACGCTGAAGGCGGACGAGAGCGCCAGCAGATGCCGCCAGGTGGAAGCGTGGGATGTGAACGCTGCACTTGCTCGCGGGGCGCGTGGAGAGACTGAGGCGCGAGCGAGGCAGTGTTGACAGCGAAGCGGAGAACGAGCGGCAAGCAAAGAACGCTCACGGAACCACCATTATACACGAGCATGCTCGTGCATGCCTGCCCGATGCGATGCCCCACACCGCACGCCCGGGGCGTGAGGACGCGTACCGTGTGGCGACCAGGCCCTCGACGCGCTGACTGCGCGCCAATGCACACCCTGCCTCCATCACGCCTTGTCCGGCGCTCTGATCCTTGCTGGCCATCCCCTCTTTCATGCGCAGTTCTCTGTGAACCGTGCAGAACATGGAAGTGGTGAGAACATGGTTGTCGTGCACTGGTGCGCTTTTTCTCAAGCCGCCCAGCTTTGCAATGAAAAGGAAAATGCAAATGTTGTAGTATTTTACCAATGACAGACGGGCAGCAGCGGGGTAGGACCCTTGCAGTAGGAACCATCTGAGTGGTTTTGCGTGCGTTGCAGCTCGGACGGGAGAGCGCTGCAGCTCAAGGCAAAGACGAAGGCCGAGCGCGACGAGTGGCTCGGTGCGTAGAACACTAATTAATGTCCGCCATCTTCATCCTGTATATCCATACATACCCGTCCCCACTGTCGCGTGTGCAGCTCATCCCTGCTTTACTTCGCATCTTTTCCTTGAACAGCCGCTTTGCAAGCGCCCGGCCCACATATGCAGTCGCCGCAGTTGCAAGCAGATATGAGACAGAGTTCGACTTCGCCGCAAGCCGCTAGAGGTCAGCGATCTTGATGCGATCGTGTCATTAAATTAAGATGAGACAAATGCCAAAGTTCTATGCGAAGAGAGATGCCAAGATCGCACGCGACACAGTAATTATTGGAACGTGGGTGGCAATTAAGTGATGAACAAGCATTTTTTTTCTCACACTCTTGCGTCTTGCGTGACGCAAGATAGCCACAAAATTCTGATTATTTCGATTTTTCGATGACTCTGGCTCAATGGATTCCAATATGTCCTGTATTGAGTACACCATCGCTCAGCGCACTTGAAGACTAATGCTGTGTTAGAACCTTCGGCAGGAGCAGACTCGGAAATCTCAATCAAGCCACAACCTGCTTCAGATCGCTCGCAAAGATCTCTGGTTGGTAACACTGACACGAACACACACACTTGCAATGCGGGTGCAGTGCGGCGTTTGGACCAAAGCGAATTTCTCTCGAACGAAAACGACGAATTTCGTCATGCTTGCAGCGCGATAGAAAGAAGGAGGCAGGCACTGAAGAAGGCAATGAAGGGGTCGATGTTGGGCAGATAGTAGGAGAGTGGATAGAAAGCAAGACACTGACGTTGAGTACGCACCAGGTTTCTGCTACTGGACAAGAGTTCAAAATGCAGGTGTAATACTTGTGTCCTGTCGCGGCGAAAATTTGTTTAGATGCATTGGGGTCGCTCCGTTCCTTTCCTTGAGTGCGTATGAGTGGCATGGATACGTATGTGCACACGCGTGATCACACTGCACTACACTGACGTGCGCATACCATACACGTGTTTTGTTTGTTAACGCGCCCACGCATACGCTTGCCACATGCTCGCTCATCCGACCACAGAATTATCCGCAAGGGCAGTATATGGGCGAAATCAAAGGTACGTGAATGTACGTGCGTGTTTCCCTTTCAAAGTGGAAGAGACGGAAAGAGCTAACTTTGAAAGGGACGGAAAGAGCTAGATCAGATAGCCGTACACGGCATTGCATGCAGACCTGTACGTGGCGTCAATACGCCTACGACTTTGAGCAGGGTTGGTAATAATCTTGCGAGGAGTAAGGGTGAAGATACCATTTATGTTCACAGGCGGCGAGCGACATGGTATGGGTCGTTTCGAATACTCTAACGGAAACCTTTACGTCGGATCCTGGGAGCACGGTGCTTCTCCTCATTGTCTGTGTGTGTATGTGTGTGTGTGTGTGTGTGTGTGTGTTCAAGTGTATGTATGTAAACCCCAGCTGCCTGTTGTACAAATTTTGCATTTTCTGAAATGCATTTTTTTCACGACGAATCGTCTTGTGGGCTAATGTCAGACTTCAATTCTCACGATCACGTGTCTTTGCCTATGTCTGCGTGAATGTTCAATGTTTACCTTTCGTACAGATAAGAAGAGCGGATTTGGAATGCTCACATGGAGCAACAAGGATGTGTATTCTGGTGAATGGCAAAACAATAAAATGTGGGGCTACGGCTGCTTCCGCTTCAGGTGTGTCTGCAATCACTCCATGTATTGATGATCAGCTTGAACATCTGTGTGCATTCTTACTGGTGGAATGTTCGTATGATTTGCATGCATTTTATTGACTGAGCTCTGGTTGTCTCTGACCCTATCCTCTTCTTTGACCCTGTCTCCTTCTTCTCTCTTCCCATCCGCGCTCTTTCTCTCTACCTTCGCTCTCCCCCCAACTCTATCTTTTTCGTGTGGGCGCGCGCTCGCTCTCGCCCTCTCAACAGTAACGGGAATGTGTACACGGGTATGTTTGTCGCGGACAACAAGGAGGTAGCGTGCACCCTCACACCCCAGCCCAGACTGATTGAATGCTTCACACATGAAAGGGAATAGGAAATTGCTGTGAAGATGGTGGTAGTGTGCCTTTGAATGGAATGGAGATAATCCCTTCCAGATCTACGCATAAACAAAAAAATCATACTCCATCGGCACCATATGCGTTATGTCCCTGGGTAGGAAAGTCCAAACACACTCGCGGGAATGGATACATGACAGCAAGCAACTTGACCAGGGCGATGGAAGGTTTGCATGGATGAATAAGGACACATATGAAGGCGCATGGGCTTCAGATGTTATGAGTGGGTTTGGAACAACTAAGTACGCCAACGGCAATGTCTACTCTGGGGAGGTGAGAAGTTTGCGTGTGTTTGCCTCTGCGTCACGTCTGCGTCAAGAATGCGTACATGAGTAAGTGATGCTTGCACAGATGTGCTTGGAGTAGAACAAAACTGCATGTGTGGTGTGCTTACGTGGCACACGCGTCTGGTGCACATGTGCAGCACAAGGCCAATGTTAAAGATGGGAAGGGGAAAATGAAGTGGGCTTCCGGGTATTTTTTTCGGTTTCTAGGACAGGACTTTGGAGAAGTTGTGATACGCTTTTGGCTCCTTACAGCGACCCTATAGACTCTGCACCCTGTGCACCCGGGCTCCATTTCTTGTCTTTAAACTGAAAGTTGTTTCTCGCGCCACGCACTGCTCCGTGACCATCTGCTCCCGCGTATACACCAGGGACTCATTTGAGGGTGAATGGAAGAATGGAAAAATCCAAGGGCGAGGTATCTTGATTGTACTCCCCCATCGCGGCTGGTGGTTTTGCATTAAGCGCTCATGTGTTTGCTTACCTGCGCGTTTGCATCAAGTGATTGACAATACAAAAAATGCGCGCCCGCACACGTGGAAAGCGGATGCACAGGCATTTTTTATTATGCAGATGGTGGCATATATACCGGCGACTGGCATGAAGACAGGTCAATTTGTTTTCTCTGTCTGTGCGTCCGTCCGTTGGTCGACGAATGTATAAAAGTGTTCCAACACACGAGCGCAGGCGAGAAGGACAAGGGACAATGAAGCATGCAAACGGCGACCAATACCGAGGCTCATGGCTGAATGATAAACGACATGGTAGTGGCACTTGCCAGGTGCCCTGCTTTCAATTCTCCTCTCGTCCCTGATGACTTCTGCACTCACGCCCCATGAGCTTTTAAGTTTGTGGCCTCAATGCTGACGGTCCCTGCGCTTACAGTATGCCAACTCGGACACTTTTGTGGGCAACTTTTCCGGTACCCTACTGTGCTCCAGTTGTACTCTGCTGCACTCCATAATGTACTCTGTTCCTGTACTTCTCTTTCCCGATCATGACCCATCGAACAGAACTCCTACTCTTCTTTCCTTAGATCTGAACTGCTCTTCACTGTTCTTCTACTGATCTAATCCTAAAGCTTCCCACTCTTCTTCACTCTATCTGCTCTGCTCTTCTTCACTCCATCTGCTCTGCTCTTCACTGTTCTTCTACTCCACTACTTGACTGTTCTTCACTCCCACCCTTATCTAACCCTAAACCCTGAACCCTAATCCCACCCTTACTTGACGTACGGTATTATGCACACGGCCCTTCTCTACTCCTGCTATATGCTATTCTGACTCTACTCTGCTCAGTTGTTACGCTCCACCTACCGTACGCTCCACCTACCTCCTAGTCTAATCTACTCTACTCAACTTCCACGGCAGAAAATAATCGTGAAGGTTGGGGTGTGTACACGGCGGCTCCCATGCGGATGCTCAAGCATGATGGCGAGGTGACTGAGCTCAAGGGCGACCAGTACAGCGGTCTCTTACTAAACCTCCTTCATTATCACAATTTCATATCTAAATTAAGAGATGCGCAACGACCAGTTCGTGGGTCTCCACATGTTCCTATCTGCATGGATTTGTGCTGGAATGCATGGTCTTTGATGCAAGCATTCAGCATGCTACTAAAAGAGTGAATACAAAAGCTGCACAGGGAGTTTCTATGAATGAGAGGAACGCATAAATGAGCGGAGTTTTGATGCACTTATCACTTGCCCTCCTCTTCATTCAGGAAACTGGCATCTAGACAAGAAACAAGGTTACGGCAAGTATGTCTGGTCGGATGGCGACGTCTTTGATGGGCAGTGGGAAGCCGATTTGCGCAACGGCGAGGGTACCTGCACGTATTCCAATGGCGACATATATACAGGCAAGCAATCTGCTGTGCTTCTGTGTGCACGCGCGAGTGCTTGTGTGTTCAAATGTGATTAGAATGGAGTCAGGATGCGGCTGCCAAACTCCCTTACACACACACGTACACGCGCACATCAGGAGAATGGAGTAAAGACATGCGGCACGGGTATGGCAGACTCGTGTGGTCTGATGGCAACACATATGAAGGAGGCTGGAAGAATGACAATATCTCCCCTGGCACCAAAGGACTTGGTGTGTGCCTATGTATCTCCGAGTACCTGTTTTTCTTTAATTGTGTGGTTGTGCCTCTATTTGATTCTGTTCGTGATGTGAATTTGCAATTGCGGGTGTCTCCTAAGGATATAAAGCTATGTACATACTCGATGCGAATCACCACGTATAATGTCAAATTTACATCAGTACATTGCAAGTTGGTGAACGCAGGCAAACACGTAAGTGCGCGTAAGTGCGCGAGATGCACGGAAAACACACTCACAGTTTCAAACACACTCACTATCGAACCACAACTGCATACAAACACACGCTCATCTCACGCATCAGTGCAAAGTGGGGCATCATCGAAGGCAGCGTCGCGCATGGGCAGCACACTGGGCAGCAACAACCCCTCTCGCGACACCTCAAGAACGAACTCGCCTCGCACACAGAACGCTGCTTCTGCACATGTACCTGGCAATTCTCTTTGCGTATACATACTATTCCCCCCATGCTTATTTAATGCACAAGTGCTGCATAATTACTGTGTGCGTTAACACTACTCCATGCCACGTAAACGAGCCTGCGACGCCCAATGCTTTGCCTCTGCTGGCCTCTGTTGGTGATTTCATCGCTGTATCGCAAGCTCTTGAGATTGATATTTCTTTACGTGGGTGTGCCGCCTATGAAATATGTGCAGATTCTGTCACCTTTGGCTGAGGTGTCAGGACTACAAGAGGGCGCGTCCGAGGTATTTGTGTATTTCTGCTCACATATACATACATACTGCACACGTGCACAAACAAACATCGGCAGACAGGCAGTCATCCCAATGTGGCATCCGCCTACGTGTGCGTGCGTGCAAGGAACAATGTTTGCATGTCAACACGCATGATGTTTTGCCGCGTGCGGGCGTGTGTGATGGCGAGTGTCTTTGAGCAGGACTGGGGTGAGATTCCCGATGTGTCTCAGTATTTAAAGATGCCAGACCTGCAGAACGACGTCGGAAACTGGTTCAACGATCTAGCCGGCGGCAATAACAAAGCGGTGGGTGGGTTGGTGAATGCATTGTTTGAGTGAGCAAAGAGCCCAAATATCATCATCGCTATTGCTGTTCTGACGTGTGAGAATGTTTGCGCGCCCACGCGCCCGTGAGTGCAGGTGCAGAGCACGGCTGCGTCAAAAGATGAAAACGCACGCCCTCAAGTCCAGGGCAACAAACGTCTGTTATTATTTTAGTGCGATCTGCAAATGTCATCTCGTCATTTTTTTCTTGCCATCTTCTATATTAGTCATTGTACGTTTATTGGATGTACGTTTCTTGGATGAGAGTGTGGCGCACATGCCCATTGGAGAGAGGCGGCCTTGCTCCAACCCTCTACGGAATGCCGAATCAGATCTGGTACAGTAAATCCCTGTTTTTTCACTATGGTACCGCCAACCTGGGGAAGCCTCGCAACACTTCAGCAATCATGAGCCTCCGCCTCCTTTGGTTTGCGTAAAGTCCTCTTCCTCCAGGACCAAAGGGGTTTGCCGTCTTGGAGTACCTTGAGGACCCAGCTGAAGCTCGGAGTCCACCTCCTTCCTTCTTGTTTCCACAACCCCACCATCACACTCCAACTCCTGGTCCCTCTAGAGTATCCCTGGATATTCAAAACGTCCCCTCTGTCGTTTTGATGTGTCTTGTTTCCATTTTTTGTCTCCTTGCCAAGGCCTATGAATGCAAAAAAAAACTGATACAGGCACAGCGCGCACACTAATAAGTGACCACGCAGTAGCTAAGTGGTGAAGTTTGTTCTTTATTACTGTGCTTCCGCGCTCAGGGCCGCGTGCGACTGGTAAATGCTTCACTGCGTGTTCCGTAGCCAGAATGACAACCTAAATGAACTTGAAGTCATTGAGTCAAAGAGGAATGCGATCAGGAAAGGTCTGGTTTGTGAACTGCTGAATGCGCGAAACACAGTTCTATGCTCGTATTTTGCGCAGAGAAATGGAGAGCGGGGTGATTATCAGAACCAAGGAAGTACCCTGGACGAGGTATTTCAAGGGTTGGGCAACTTTCAGTAACGCAGATTTTTTTTTGTCGCATAGCCTTATCGACCGAGAGGTGCTGAGTTCGGATCAAAATAGGGTGTAGGCTTTATGGTGTAGGCTTTATGGTTTAGGGTGTGTGTGTTTCTCTCTACAAAACCCCTAAGCCCGAAGCCCTAAGACCTAAAACCTAGACCCTCAACCCCTCCCCAAAGAAAAAAGTAGAAGTTTGTCGGGGCGTATTTGAACTTCAAGCAAGACAAAAAATAAAAATAAAAATAAAAATAAAGCCACAGAGAAAGAAACAAATACCCATGCAGAGACTCATGATTCAAATGATAGTGAAACCCCCTCCAACAGTTTAGACAAGTTATTAGACGAGATAACTGCAGGTTGTGATAACAGTGTTTTGGAAGAAAAGGCTGGTGGACTCAAAGCATTACATGATAAAGCAATGGAAACGATGGAACTCCTAACGAAAAAACGCGAGGACGTCCTTGAAAGACTAAATATCCAAATAAAGTTCCTAGATAACGCTATAAAGCAGATACAAACAAAGTTAGACAACTTAGCCACAGAGACTCAGGCGTTTCCTGGAAGAACTACGACAACGACAACTGCTTCACGATATGAAGTCCGACTAAACTGGTAAAATGACACCATGAATTTTGCGTTGTTCCCTGGAGCGGCGTGAATGTGCTCATGCGCAGGCGCCAGACCGTGGTCGAGACACCATCTCAAACGCTCCCGCACTTCTTGCTCGTGAGGAAAAAACAAGAAAAATACAATTTAAATGACGTCTGAGGAGAGGTGTTGAAAATCAGCATAGACAAGAAAGAACGGAAGGGCCGTGAAGGAGAAGGGGCCCTTCCCAATTGCTGGATTTCACCATCGAAAATTAAATTTTTAATCCATTACTCAAAAGTGAAAAAACAATTTCATCCTGTGGGGCTGTGTGAATGGTGTCTTGCTTCTTTGTGCGTATCTGTCTCGGCCCTCGCGTCCTGCAGCGCGAGCGCTTCATCGAGGAGCGCAGGAGGGGTCACCGAGATACCACTGTAACCTAGACACCACTGCGAACCAGGTTTAGACAAAAATGTTGCGACAAGGTGTTGTTGCGCGTGCCCTCTTCGATTTACGTTTTACGATTTTGTTTATTCCCGACAACGTGGGCATCCGCAAGGCCCAGAGACGCATACATGCAGATGCTCGCCGGTTGGGCCGGAGGTCCTCGTCAAGGTTTTCCTTGCTCACTCCTACCCGGGTTTCTTTCAAACCGGGGGACCTCAGCCGCTCGTGTTTCGAACCGAGGATGTTTAGCTGAGATTTTCGTTTAACCAGTATGACGTGTTTTTGTTATCGAAACTGTTGTCGGAGCTCTCAACTAGGGTTTCCCCTTCTCACTCCTACAATGCAGGAAGGGCAGGACTCGGGTGGATGAATGTCTTCGGTGTCGTCAGCACCTTTGCCGCATTCACCAACAGAATAGCAAGGAAAACTACTCACGACTCATGAGTTTTGTGCCAATCACACGGTGCTATGGACAGATTTCCGGATCGCACTGTGGGCAGACTTAATTTTTGGATTTTTTATTGCAGCGAAACAGGTGGGGGGAACACTTCCGGGCTTGTAATGTAGATGCCCTCTCCGGTAAGCAGCTCGCAAGCTGGCGGCTTGCGACCCCGTTGCGAACAGGGCAACCCCACCTGCACCAGGAGGTTCGATATCCACTGGAGTCTGAGTATGCCTAGTCTGTTGAGCTCGCTGATCTGCCTGCGTCATGCCACAAATCATCGCCCACGGTGAGGAAGGCCGGGGGCACTTGCGGGAAGACCTCGGAGTTGCTCGGGGAGCTTCGCCAGCCAAAGGGCCTTAAACCCTTTCCCTAAAGCCTACAGCCTAAACCTAAACCTGGGAAGTGGCGAATGTGAAACCCTGAAGCCTGTAAGTCCTAAACCACACCCTATACTCTAAACCTTAAACCCTAAACTCAACCGCACAGCTTATCGACAAGATAATGTGTGTTCCGATTCCACCAAAAATAGAGGGATGGTGTTCGAGTGTTCCTTGATCTCTGAGGTTACCGAAAAATGAATTTCAAGGACTCACTGGCAGGGCCTTGAAATGTGATTTCAAATTCGATTAGAATAAGGCACACACAGGTCGAGATATGGCGTCAAGGGTCGTCCCTCACCGTGAGGAGCGTGAAATCAGGGCACCAACAGCACTATCAAGGCACAATGGATCTGAAGTTCAAAGAGCGTTCCAGACTATCTACTCCACGTACAATCTTGAAGGTACCGTGTCTTGGGGTTGGTGACAGTCTGAAGTAGTGGCGCTGAAATCTAGATGGTGTTGTTCAGGGCCGCAGCTGCAACCAACAATGGCCGCATTGTCAGACGTTTCCAGTGTCGTGATAGTTGATGCCTCTGCTGTGGAGGCACAGACCCTTCCGGCAACTAGCACAAGCATTCCTGTCCTTGGATATCCTCGAGTGGTTGGTATGCCGGTTGCAGTAGATTCGCTTGTCGACCACCTTCCGGAAAACTGCTGCGTGCAAGGTGAGCTGGCGTTAAGTGACGACTCAGTAACGAGTAGACAAAATGAGACTGTGTTTTGTGTGAGCAGTGTGCGGAGGACAAGCTTCTTACCATGCAAAACGTGTCCTGATCGCGAACCGCGTTTCAGCCGGTTTGGATTCCGATTCATGACTGTTTTACTGTTGCTGCTGCAAAGCTACCTCGGCTTGCACCTTCCTTTCAGACGTGTGCACTCACTATGGGGATGTTTTAGCGTACGTATTCGCGATTGGAGTAGTTGCAGACTTTCTTGGCGCAAGCAGCGTTTCTGCAAAGGTGACACATAGCAGGATGCGTACATATTGAATTGTATTTGGACTTTGCTCACCAGGCGACGAAAGATTGACATATCTATATATACCCAGGACATTGAGAAGTGTACGACTGCCGGCTCCTTACCCGGGAAGTATTGGGTCTATACCGTTCTCGTGCTTGAAATAACGAGTGAGTTTGCTTTCACCGCGTACCGCTGACTACAGCTCACAAATGACTGATCGAGCAACCCTTGCTTCCAGGTGCCGTGATAGCTGTGATTAGCGTCTTTCACACAGTTCGCGCATCAAACGGAATGTTTGTTTGCTGCTCCGCGTGCGAAAGGACATCAAATTCATCTGTGAGGTATTGAACAGCATATGAACAGCACAATGAGCTGTGTTTTGTCTACTGTGCTTTCCTTTCACATTCTAATTCTGGAAATGTGACAACGTGCAGATGTGCGCACATACTGCTCTGCCTGGTGATCGCAAACCTTGTAATCTCACTCGCTCTGCATTCTTGCGTCGTACAAAACGTGATTGAGCGTCAGGTCTTGCCGTGCTCTTATTGCTTTGAGGTACCTCTTCTTTCATGCATTCAAGTCTATTTTCACTGTCATTCCCGGAATCAACGTTTTGATATGTGGATGTTATCAGCCACTTATAACCACAAAAGACTGCGGAGCGATCATGGATGCTGTGCCACATCGTGTCCAAGGCTTTTCAGGGTTCTCTCTCTCTCTCTCTCTCTCTCTCTCGC
>Ga0315905_10005268_pt1 | contig 13178 bp, 4 predicted proteins | sample LakEriMetagenome_5_FD_203522 | JGI IMG/M metagenome (GOLD analysis project Ga0315905, IMG submission 203522) | Freshwater fungal communities from buoy surface, Lake Erie, Ohio, United States - Buoy 4 MA121 | ecosystem: Environmental > Aquatic > Freshwater > Lake | place: USA: Lake Erie, Ohio... | reverse complement strand
GCCCAACCGAACGCCCCCCCCCCCCCCCCTTTCGAAAAAAACACAACCACAACCGCCCAAAAAACAGGGCGCCCCCCCCGTCCCGGAGGTCGACCCGGACAACGAGGAGTTCGTCCTCTTCGTGCGCGCCAAGTTCGGCGCCACGGGCCCCGCCGCGGGCGGCGCGTGGCTCCCGCTCTCCGTGATGAAGGGCGGCAGCAGCGCCAATGTGCTCGTCAGGACGATGGCGACCGAGTGGGGGCGCCGCCTGTACGCGCGCACGCTCGTCTCCAACATCGCGCAGGGGCTGTACAAGGAGCGCGACAGCGTCGTCAAGAGCGTGCGCCGCGGGATGCCCGGCCTCGAGAACGTGGCGGCCAAGGACTTTGAGTTTGCGTTCAAGATCCGCGACAAGGCGGCGCCGAAGGACTGGGCCAAGCCCGACCGGCTGACCGTGCTGCCGGCCGAGCAGGACGTCGTCGACAACCCGCTTGACCGGCTGCGGCGCTTCTTCTCGCCCGACAGCTTTGCGTCGATGTTCAGCGCTTGAAAGACAGACAGGCGGCGAGGTTCTGCTTGGGCAGCAGAGGTGTGGCGCGCCCGCCCGTCGTCTTGTTTTATATATTTTTTTTCGCGCGCGCGCGCGGATTTGCTCGATAGGGTTCGAAAGACGACTGTAAGGGGGTGTTAAAACGACCAACGCGTGCGAGCAAAAAAAAAAGGGGGGGAAAAGAGAATCACCCGCCGCCGCCGCCACCGCCACCGCCGCCGCCGCCGCCGCCGCCGCCGCCGCCGCCGCCGCCTGCTGCCGCCCCCGCGGCCTCCCCCCCCGCAGCAGCCCTGCCACTCGCGATGGCCCGCCCGATCCGCTCCCCAAGCGCCCGCCGCCGCTCCTCCTCCTCCCGCGCGCGCCGCAGCACGCTCTCGCGCGGGTCGGGCGAGTCGGTCGCGACGACCTCGTCCAGCGTCGCGGCCGCCCCCAACGCGCGCGCGCGCCGCATCCAATCCGCCGCCGCCGCGACGCTGGCGGGCGCGCAGCCCTGGCCGTGCAGGTGCATGCGCGCGAGGCGCACCATGGCGTTGGCGTCCCCGCCCCGGGCGTCCTCGAGCTCCTCGAGGTACCACTGGCGCTCCTTGAAGCGAACGAGCTCGACGAGGGGGACGTGGCCGGGGAGGGTGCCCGAGGGCAGGGGGGGCAGAGGGGGGCTGCTGCTGCTGCCGTTTGGGCCGCCGCCGCCGCCGCCGCCGCTGCCGATGACGACGCCTGCTCCTGCTTGACCCCGGCGCCGGCGCGCTTTGCCCCTGCCGCCCCCGCTTCGACGGAGGGGCCCCGGCAGGAGCAGGGCGGGAAGCAGGTCTGCCGCCTCGCCCCAGCTGCGCGGCAGCCAGTCGGGCAGCAGCGGGCGGCCGCCGCGCGCTGCCGTCGCTGCGCGCCGCGCGCCGGCGCACGCGGCGGCGGCGAGGGTGCAGGCGGCGGCGGCGCGGAGGGCGAGGCGCGGGAGGCGGCGGCGGCGGCGGCGGCGGCGGCTGGGGCCGACCGTCGCCTCGTCCACCGCTCGCTCCTGCGCGCCCTGATCCTGCTCCTCCTCCTCCTCCTCCTCCTCCTCGTGCTGCTGCTGCTGCTCGCCGGGCGGAGCGTCGTCCTCCTCGCCGTCCTCCTCGGCGGTGGTGCCGACCTCGCTGCCGTCGCCGCCGCCACCTCGCCGCCGCCTCCGCCGCTTGGCCAGCGCGCGACCTAGCAGCTCCGAGGCCACGGAGCCGACGACGGCGCCCCAAAACACCACGCCCGCGGCCGCCATTGGGGCGGCAGGCGGGCGGGCGCGTTCGACTGCGTCGGTGTCGGCGACCTGTTGTTCCGGTTCCGGCGCTGTACACGGAGGAGCGGCAGACGCACGCTCCGAGGCAATCTGGCAATGCGTGATCAAAGTAGAGGAAGTAGTGATAAGTGTCGTAGTCACGAGCGCGAATGAGCGCGCTTGCCGGGGGGGCGCGGCCGCGTGCAAGAGTGTCGCGCGCGCGTCGTCGGTGCCGCCCGCCGCCGCCGCCGCCGCCGCGGGCGGTCACGCAGACGGGGGTGCCGCCGCTCTCGTTGCATCCTGCCGCACCCGCCGCACGCTTGCGGCCCCCGAACGCACACTCAATTCCAATAAACCGTTCGCGTAAGGCAAGCCCCGCGCCCTAGGGCGCACACTCTCCCATTCGTCCGCGGCACCTCGCGCGCTCGCAGTGTCGAGAGCGACGCCGAAACGAAAGGCTCGATGGCGCGCGCGCGCCGCAGCCGCAGCAGCAGCAGCCGCAGCAATACAATCCAGCGCGGCTGACCACTAAACACTCGCAAATGGACGACCACGCCGCCCAGGCGCGACCGCTCGCGCCGGGAAGTGCGGCACCAGCGGCGGCACCCGCATCAGCGACGGGCGCCGCCGCCGCCGCCGCCGCCGCCGCGACCACCGCCACCGCCCCCACCGGCGCCGCCCCGCCTCCGCGCCTCGCGTCCGCCTGGCCCGAGCTCTGGGACGCGCGCACGCTCGCTGGCAGCGTCGGCGCGGCCGCGCTGCTCGCGGCAGCAGGCGGCGGTCGCCGCGCCCCCGGCGCCGCTGCTTCTGCTGCCGCCGCGTCGCGCTCGCCCTCGCCTTCGCTGGCCGCCGGCAGCGACGGCGGCGACGGCGACGGCGACGAGCGCCCCTCCCCCAACAGCAAGCAGCGCGGCAGCACCCCCCAGCGGCGGCACCTCCTCGTCACCCCCGCGAGCGGCTCGGCCAAGGCGCGGCGCCTCGCGCTGCTGCAGTCGGCGGGCGCGCTGGCGCGAGGGGCGGCGGCGGGGGCGGGGGGCGGCGGCTCGGCCGCGCTGACGGGCCTGCGCCTGCCGCAGCAGCAGCAGCAAGGTCTGGCGGGCGGCGGCGGCGGCGCAACAGCAGCAGCAGCAGCAGCAGCAGCAGCAGCAGCAGCAGCAGCAGCAGCAGCCGAAGCAACGGCCGCGCCTTCGCTCGCCGCCGCCGGCGCCAGCGCCGAGGCGTCGGCCATGCCGCTCGCGCTGGCCGCGCTCACGCAGGCCGGGGCCGGGCGCGCGCGCCGCGCGCTCGCGCTCCTGGCCGCCGACGCCGGCTTGGCCGCCGCGCTGGTGCTTCCCCCGCCGCCGACCCGCCAGCAGATTCAGCAGCAGCAACAACAGGAGGAGCAGCAGAAGCAGCAGAAAGGCGACGACCCCGTCCTAGAGCGCCTGGCGGCCGCGGGCGCGACGGGCGCGGCCGAGGGGCTGTACCTGTCGCTCGCCGGGGAGGCGCTGTTGGCGCAGGAGGACGGCGGCGGCGGCGGCGGCGATTCGGCGACGCCGCCAACGCAGCCCCAGCCGCTGCTGTCTCGCGCCGCCGCCCTGGCCGCGGGCGCGCAGCGGTGGGCGGACCGCGCCGCCCTGCGCTCGGCGGCGGCGGCTGCGGGCGCGTCGCCCTTGCTGGCGCGCCTGACGGCGGCGGCGGCGCTGGACCGCGCCGCGGGCCGGGCGTGGCTGGCGCTGCGCGCGGGCGGCCACGAGCGTCGGCAGCAGCGGGAGGAAGAGGAGGGCGGGGAGGAATTGGACGGCGGTCTCAGTGGATGCTTCGCCCAGGCTGCGCTTGCGGCGGCCGACGCGGCCGTCTACGCGGCGTTTGACGATCCGGAGGTGGCGGCAGCCCACCGCGCGGGCGCAGAGGCGACGGCTGCTGCAGCGGCGGCCGCGGCGCCCTCTTCCTCATCGCCCGATGCGCCGGCCCTCGAATCGGCCCTGCGCGCCGCGCACGCGCGAGGCGTGCTGCGCGCGGCCTTTGACGCGTCCGTCGCCGCGCGCTGCGAGCGCGAGTGGCAGCGGCGCCGGCGGAGCGAGGAGACGGCGGCTTGGCGCGTTGTTGGGGGGGCCGGCGCTGCGCAGCCACCGCCACTCCTGCCGCCCGAGCTGCCCGCGCCGCTTGCCGCCTCGGCGCCGCCCTCGGCCTCCCTTTCGCACCCCCAACGCGCCGCGCGCGAGGGCCTGCGCCAGCTGCTCGTCGCGACCGCCCTCGGCGCCTGGGACGGGCTGCCCGTCGTCGTCGTCCCCGCCGCCGCCGCCGCCGCAACAACCGCCGCCGCCGCCGCTGCAAAGACCGCGGCCCCTGCCCCTTCTTGCTGGGTGCTCGGGCCGCCGGGCGCCTGGCTGCTGCACGGCCACGCGTACCGCTTTCCGGAGGGAGGTTGGACGCCCTCCGCGCCGCGAGACGACAGCTGCGACGAGGACGACGAGCGGGAGAGCGGCGAGACCGAGGAGGAGGAGGAGGACGACGACGGCGATGAGCAGGAGGAGGCGGCGGAGGGCAGCCGCCGAGGCGCGACCAAGCAGCCCGGCCATCAATCATCGCCGGCTGCCGCGGATGCCGCGCTGTGGGCCGCGCGCAAGGCCGCGGCCCGCGCGCGCCGCCGCGCCCTCGGCCTCGTCCGCGAGGCGCTGCTCGGCCGCCGCCCCTCGCGCGCGCGCGCCTCGTCGTCGCCCGAGCGGCAGCAGCGGCCGGCCGGCGAGCTGGAGGCGCGCGTGGACGAGCGCGCCGTGCGCCGCGCGGCCGAGTCGGCGGCCGCCGCCGTGCGCGCCACGTCCCGCGAGCGCGTCGAGCGCGCCGAGGCCGAGGCGGCCGCGCGAGGCTGGCGCCCGAGGCAGCGGCGGCCCAGCGAGGAGGAGGACGGCGGCGGCGGCGGCGGCGGCGGCGGCGGCGGCGGCGGCGGCAGTGCTGCGGGATTGGGGTCGGGGACGGCGGAGCCATCCGAGGCAGGCGACGACGACGAGGAGGAGGAGGAGGAGCAGGAGGGGCGCGGGAGCGCATCGCCGCCGCGTTTTCTGCACGCGGACCCGGACACGGCGCAGCGCATGCTGCTGGAAGCGGAGGAGCAGCCTCAGCAGCTCGGGGGAGGAGGCGGCGCGCCCGCGGCCGGCAACGACCGCCCGGCCTCCACAACAACAGCTGCCGCCGCCCTGCTGGCCTGCGCCGCGTGCCGCAGCACGGACACCCCGGCGTGGCGGCCTGGGCGGCCCCTCCGCGGCGCGCGCGGCGGCTTTGCCAACCTGTGCAACGCGTGCGGCACGCGCTTTGCCCTGGCCGCGCGAGCTGCAGCTGCTGGGGGCGGCCGCGGCGGGCGCGACGCCGAGGCCGCGGCCGCCGAGCGGCGGCGCCGCGCGGCCGACGCCAAGCGGTGCCGCCTCGCGCGCGAGCGCGCGGCCGCGGAGGTCGAGCGCGAGGCCGAGCGCGCGGGCGAGCGCGCCGCCAAGGACGAGCGCCAGCGGCAGCTGCGGCGCCTGCGGCGGCAGCGGGAGCAGCAGCAGCAGGGGGCTGCGGCGGGCGAGCCCCGGCCGACGCCGCGCCGGCGCTTGCCCGCCCCGCTGTTTGCGAGCGCCGCGGAGTGGCAGGCCGAGGAGGAGGGCGTCGACGGTCTGCCCGCGGCTGCTGCCGCCGCCCTGGCCGAGGCGGCCGGCTGCCTTGGTGGCGGGGCGGGTGTTGTTGCGCGCGCGCGGGCGCGGCTGAGGGGGCTGCTCGTCGGCGCCGGCCGCGGGCCGCCGCCGCCGCCGCCGGCTGCGACGGCGGCGGCGGCCGCCGGCGACTGAATGCACAAGAGGCAATTGCAAGGAGCGTCGTGGCTGAGCCACCACTATAGCGCACTGTAGTCTCAAAGTCCAGTCCACACTCCTAGTTTGCAGCAAGCCCTTCCTTCATCCCTTCCGCGCGCCGTCGTGATTGCGTTTCGCCTTCCGTCGTCGCATCGTCTTCTTCTTCGTACTGCGCCCGCCGCGCCAGCAGCAGCAGCGACCAATCCTTGGGAGGATGATGACGAGGATGCGCAGCAGGCACGCCTTGTGAGGGCCATGGAAGCCGTCGTGACCAAGGAGCGACGGCCGCGGCCGCGCGGCCGCAACGGCGACGACGACGACGCCCACGACGCCGACGCCGACGCCGACGCCGACGCCGACGCCGCCGACGCGCTCCGCCGCCTGCCGATCGGGCGCGTCCACAAACAGCTCTCCAAGCGCAACGCGTCGCTGTATTCGTGCCTGTGCTCGATCGTGGACGATGCCGCCTTCGTCGCCGAAGTCGCCCGACTCTACCCGACGCTGCCCCTGGTCGCAAACATGCGCGCGGGCCTCTGGTACGCCCAAGGGGCGTGGCGGCGGCAAACGCAGATCGAGCAAGCGGCCGCCGCCCCGGGCTCGCCCCCGTCCCCGTCCCCGCCGACCGGACTCACGGCCTACTTCAAGTCGACCGACGGCCACCACGGCCAGTGGGCCTTCTCGACCGCCCGCCTCAACTGGCCGCTCGCCCAGCTCCTCGCCTCGGGCGGCCCGTCGGGGGGCGGCGGCGCCCTGCTCGTCGACGCCACGCGGCGCGGCAAGCGCTTCCCCGACGCGCTCGCCAAGACGGCCCCCTGCTGGTGCTGCGTGCTGAACCGCGCGGTGGCGCGCGTGCGGGGGGGGCGGCGGCGGCAGCAGGGGGAGGGCCTCGGGAGGGGTGCCGCCGGGCCGCTGCCGCGGCAGCCGTCGCTGGCCGAATGGGCCGCGGCGGCGGCGGCGGCGGCGGCGGCGGGCGGGCAGCCGCCGGCGCCTGCTCCGATGGTCGCCGCCACTCTTAGGCCCGTGCCGTCGCTCGACGCGTGGCTGGACGACGAGGACGTGGTGATGGCGGCGAGGCGGGAGGATCAGGTGCGGCTGTCGCCGGGCGCCCCCGCGACGCCCGCGCCGCCCGCGAGCAAGCGCCGGCTGCCGTGGTGGCACGCCGAGGCAGAGCCGCCCGGCGACGACGACGAGGGCGGCGACGAGAACGACGCGCGGGAGCAGCGCGACTCGCGCGCGCAGGCCTGCCGCTCGCCGCCCGCGGGCGAGGCCAGCGAGGCCGACCCCGCTCACTGGGACACCGCCCTCCACCTGCCGCCCTGGATCGGCCGCAGCGAGGCCGCGCAGATCGAGGCGCGCGTCGACGGGTGGGTCGACGCCCTGCTCGCGGCCGCGGGCCGCCCGGCGGTCGAGGCCGTGGCGGCCCGGATGCGCAAGCCGCTGCGCCCGCTGTGGCTGTGCCAGGGGTCGCGGATCTTCACGGACGCCGTCGCGCAGCCCGAGGAGCTGCCGTTCGCGCCGCTCGTGCTCGTGTCGGCGTCGGACCCGCGCTCGGGGCGGCGCCCCCTTGGGCCCGCGCACGCGGCGGCGATGCGGCGGCGGCGGCGGCGGCGGCGGCGAGGCGGCGATGACGACGACGACGAAGACGACGACGCGGAGGAGGAGGAGGAGGAGGAGGAGGAGGAGGACTGCGAAGACGAGGACGACGGCGGCGACGATGCCGCCGCCACTACAACCGCCGCCGCCGCCACCAACCGCTCGGCCACCTACGAGTACCTCCCCGGCGCGGGGGACGACGAGGAGTCGTGGGCGCGCGGGCTGACCCCGGCGGTGTTCTGGCGCCACGCGCGCGAGCTGCTGTCCCCCGGCGACGAGGCCGGCGCCGAGGCCGCGGCGCGCCGGGTGCTCGGGCGCCTGGCGGGCGAGGTGCGCCACGCGTCGGCGCGCGACGCGCGGCGCGCGGCCGCGGGCGCGCCGGGCTATTGTGCCGCCGCAGTGGCCGCCTCGGGCGCGGCCGCGCCCTCGTCAGCTGCGGGCGAAGAAGGAGCAGGCGGCGGCGGCGGCGGCGGCGGCGGCGGCGGCAGCGGCGGCGGGCCGTGGTCGCTGGGCGACGACGTTCCCCTCTTGCTCGGCGGGCTCGCGGCGGCGGCCGCGCGGCGCGCCCCCGGCGGCGGCGGCGAGAACGCGGCCGTCCTGATCGTCGGCCCCTCCGTGCACGCGTCGCTGGCGCCCGAGCTCGAGCGCACGCGCGCGCGGGCCGACGCGTGGCTGGCGGCCGTCGGCGGCGCGTCCTCGTTCTTCTCCCCCGACGCCATCGGCGCCGGCGGCCCCGCCTCTCCGCCTCCTCCTCCGCCGGTCCCGCCGGACGCCCTGTGGCTGCCCGTCGGCGGGCTGCCCAAGGCCGAGGGCCGCAGCGGCCTGACGCTCGCGCTCGGGCCCGCGCTGCGGTTCGTCGGGGCGCACCTGGCGCGCGGCCGCCGCGTGCTGATCGCCGACGCGGACGGCGCGTCCACGTGCGTGTGCGTGGCGGCCGCGGTGCTGCAGGCGGCGTTTGCGGTCGAGGGCGCGTCGAGCGACGAGGACGAGGAGGAGGAGGACGAGGAGGGGGAGGGCATCATCGGGCGGCGCGTCGTGTTGCGCCCGGGCGCGGCCGAGGCGCTCGCCTCGGGCGCCGGCCTGGCGGCCGCGTGCCCCTCCGCCCCTTCCCGCGAGTCGGTGCGCCGGTGGGTCGCCTTTGCCGCGTCGCGCTACCCGCCCGCGCGGCCGCACCGGCTCGCGGTCAAGTCGGTCTGGGCCTTTTTCGCGGCCGCGTCCGGGTCGGGCGGGCGGCGCGGGCTGCCGCCGCCGACGACGCCGCTGCTGCCGCCGAGGACGCCGTCGCAGGGCGCGGGGTTCTTCTGATGGACAAGTGGCTTCCAAGCTGGGGTTATTTTAACACCTGTGTAAAGCAACCATCTCCATCCCGTGTCGACACAGCCAGACCAATCAGCAAACGACGGTGGCGGGCACGACTGCCGAGACCGCGGCCTCGTCCTTTGCAGCAGCGTCGCCCTCCGACGCGCTCGCCGGCCCGCTGCTGCTGCTGCTCGCAGCAGCAGCCTCCGCGGCCGCAAGCACAGCCCTGCGCTCGATCTCGGCGCGGGCCGGGTGCGCGCCGCCCGCGGCCGTCGCAAACGCGTCGGCGAGGTGGCGCCAGCGCCACGCGGCGGCGGCGGCAGTGGCCGCGCCGCCCTCGGGCGACGACGACGACGACGACGACGACGACGACGACGACGACGACGACGACGACGACGACGACGACGACGACGACGACGACGACGACTGCGACGGCGGCGCCGCCAGCGCGCGCCGCGCGACCGTGTCCAGCAGCGCCGGGTCGTCGGCGTGCCCGAGCTCTGCGAGCGCCCCGACCGCGAGCGCCAGGTCGGCGGGCGAGAAGGCCGCGCACCGGCGCCGCGCCTCGGCCGACAGCGCGGCGCCGAGGCCGGCGTGCGCGTGGCGGCAGCGCGCGAGCGCGCCCGCGAGCGAGGCGAGCTCGTGCGGGGTGAGGGCCGAGAGGCGGCTGCCGGCGCCGCCGCCGCCGCGGCTGCGGGCGGGCGCGGCGGTGAGGGCCTCGGCGATGGCTTCCAGGGCGCGCGGGAGCCAGCGCGGCATCGACGGCGGGGGCGGGGGCGGCGGAAGCAGGTCGCCGCCGGCCTCGGGCGGCGCCGGCGCCGGCTCCTCCTCCCCGTCGTGGGGAGAGTCCGGGGCGGCCTCCGCGGAAGCCGAGGAGGCTGAGGTTGACGGAACGGCGCCAGCGAAAGCGGCGAGGGCCGCCGATGCCGCCGCGGCCTCGGGCGACGGCTGCTGCTGCTGCTGCTGCTGCTGCTGCTGCTGCTGCTGCTGCTGCTGCTGCTGCTGTGCCGCCGCCGCCGCCGCCCGCCGGCCCCTCGCGTCGCCGTCGCCGCCGCCCGCCTGCTGCACCGCCGCGGCCGCCAGCGCCACGGCCAGCTTGGCGTTGGCCTTGGGGCCCCACCGCGACGCCCTCCCGGCCACCAGCCGCGCCGCCTGCTCGAACAGGCCCGCCCGCCCGCCCCGGCCGTACCCGAGGGCGGACATCGCCCAGAGCAGGTTGGCGAGCTCGGAGCCCCGAAACGCGGGCAGCAGCTCGACGGCGCGGCGCGCGGCGGCGTCGGCCAGCGGGCCGTCGTAGTGGCTGGCGCGCGCCGCGGCCCACATGAGCGCGGCGAGGGAGCGCGGGGGGAAGCGCGGCATGAGGCGCAGGGCGCCGCGCGACACGGCGCCCATGGCCGCGGGCAGGGCGGCGCCGCGGCCGCTGACGGCGTTGCCGCCGCCGCCGCCGCCGCCGACGCCGCCGACGCCGCCGACGCCGCCGCCGGAGAAGTCGTCCCCCGTGCGCGCGGCGGCAAAGGCGAGCATGCCGAGCTCCTGGGGCCGCAAGCCGGCCGAGGCGGCCGCGGGCCGGGCGGCCGCGCCCACGGCCTCGACCAGGGCCGACGCGGCCGGCTCGCGCCAGGGGGTCGGCACGGCCGGGCGCGCGGCCGACCACGCGAGCACCGCGAGCCCGCCGGCCGGCAGGGCGGGCGCGGCGCGCGCGGCGGCCGAGAGCAGCGCGGCGCGGGTGGCCGGGGGCAGGGGGACGCACGCGGCCGCGTACGCCCAGAGGGTGGTGGCGAGCTCGCGCGCGGGGAGAGGGGCGGGAGGAGGGGCGGTGGGGGCGCGCTCCGGGTCGTCGCCGCCGTCGCTGCCAGCCGCCGCCGCCACCACTTGCCCGCCCGCCCGCGGGACCAGGCCCGCCGCGTTGTCCGGCCGCGCCAGCCACTCGAGCAGCGCCTGGGCCGCCGCCGCCGCCTCGCCGTGCCTCCTGTGCGCGTCCAGCGTCAGCGGCTGCACGGCCAGCGCGCGCGAGCGGCGGCACACCGTGCCCGCGGCGTGGACGACGGCGGCGAGCGCGGCAGGGGGCAGCCGCGCCGCGCGCGCGCGCGCCTCGCCGAGCGCCCCGGCCCACAGCGCGTCGGGCGGCGGCGGCTGGCCCGCGCCCGCGGCCAGCACGGCCAGCGCCCACAGCAGGTTGGCCAGCTCCTGGTCCGAGCACGACGCCAGCAGCCCCGGCCGCGCCTGCGCGGCCGCCGCCGCCGCCGCCAGCAGGGGCGCGTGCGGGCGCGACAGGCGCGCCATCGCCCAGAGCGCCGAGGCCGCGTCGCGCGCGGGCGCGTCGTGCAGGCGCGCGGCGAGCGCGTCGGCGAGGCCGTCGACGAGGGCGGCGTCGTCGGCGTGCGCGAGGGCGGCGCACGACCACGCGGCCAGGGCGAGGTCGCAGGTGGTTGGGGCGGTGGGGGCGAGGGCGGCATCCGGGGAGGAGGCGGACGAGGCGGCGGCGTCGGGCGCAGTAGCGACGGAGACCGTGGCGGCCCACGGCGGCAGCAGCACCACGCGCCCCGCCGCGCTCAGCAGCGCGCGCGCCTGCTCGAGCGTCAGCGACGGGTCCGGCCCGTCGTCCGCCTCGTCCCACGAGCCGCCCCCGGGCAGCTGCGGCGACGCGTCGAGCGACGAGAGCGGCGAGGGGGACGCGTCGAGGGAGGCCTCCGCAGAGGAAGAGGGCGTGGCCGCGCCGCTCGCGGGGGGCAGCGCGCGGCCGGCCTTGCCGATCCGGCTGCTGCTGCTGGTGGTGCTGCTGCCAATGTCGCCGCCGCCGCTGCTGCTGCTGCTGCTGCTGCTGCTGCTGCTGCTGCTGCTGCTGCTGCCGCCGTGACGCCCCGGAGCGGCGGCGGCCTGCTGCGCGCGACGATCGTCCTGCTGCTGCAGGCGCAGGCGGATGGCCGCGGGCCCCTGCGGGAGCAGGCGCGCGCGCTGCCCGGACGCCACGGCCCACATCAGCGTCGAGGCCTCGCGCGGGGCGAAGGCGGGGGCGGCAGCGGGCGGCGAGGCGGCGCAGGCCGGCGCCTCCAGGCGGAGCAGCGCGGCGGCCGCCAGCTCCGCCCACGCGCTGCAGGCCGGGTCGTGGCGCAGGCGGGCGAGGGACCAGGCGAGGCGCGAGAGCTCGCGCGGCTGCGCGGCGCGCAGGTCGTGCGCGTCGTCGGCAAGGAGCGCGCGGACGAGCGGCCGCGCGAGCGTGGCGGCGGCGGCAGAGGTCAGGGGGCCGTCGTCGCCCTCGTCGTCGTCCCCGGCCCCGTCCTCGTCGCTGCCGGGGGCGCCGCGGGCGAGGAGCGCGAGCGCCCACAGGCCGTCTACGGCGCAGCGCGCGTACGAGTGGCGCTCGGACCACGGCGCAGGTGCTGCTGCAGCTGCTGCTGCTGCTGCTGCTGCTGCTGCTGCTGCTTCAGGCTGCTGCTGCTGCGCCTCCTCGGCGGCCCGGCCTGTCTCGTCCTCCTCCTCCTCCTGCTGCTGCTGCCGTTGCTGCTTTCGCAACCGGCGCTCCCGCCGGTGCTCGAGCGCCTCGACCAGCGACCCGCACAAGCCGGCGGCCAGACCACGCACCTCGCCCTGCTCCACCGCGGAAGCGGCGGCGGCGGCGTCGCGTGCCGTCGTCGCTGCGGCGGGCGCCAGCAGCCGCGTCAGCTGCACGAGCGCGGCCGCGCTGGCGAGCGCGTTGGGCCCCAGGGAGGAGCAGCAGTCGCCATGCGCGCGGGACAGCTGGCCAAAGGTCGCGCTCGCGCGGATGCGGCGCGTGGCGTCGGCAAAGGCGGCGGCCGTCTGGCGGGCGGGGCGCTTGCGCTGCTGCTGCTGCTGCTGCTGCTGCTGCTGCTGCTGCTGCTGCTGCTGCTGCTGCTGCTGCTGCTGCTGCTGCCCCGGTGCGGGGGCGGCAGGAGGCACCTTGCCGGCGCTGCTCGGGCCTGCTGCTGCTGCAGCTGGTGCTGCGTCCGCACCGAACAGATAAGGCGACGGTTGTCCGGCAGGGATGGCAGGCGCGACCGCTACAGCCGCGGCCGCCGCAACGGCCGGCACCGGCGCTCCCGGGCCAGAAGAGGGGAGGCCGCCGCCGAGGGGCCGCTGCGGCGGCCTCGGCGAGGGGAAGCCGGCCGCGCCGGCGCCCGACGCGACGGCCGCCGGGGGCGGGAGGGGCGCGTGCAGCACAGGCGCCCGCGCGCGGGGGCGCCGCGGCGTCGTTGCTGCTGGCGACGAGGGTGGGGGCGCCTGCGGGCCGCCGCCAGTGCCGCCCGCCGCTGCTGCCGTGCTCACGCCGGCGCGCGGGTGGTGCGCGTGATGCTGCGCTCCTGATCCCGATGATGCTGCTGCGCCGCTAGCCCCGCTGCTGCTGCCGGCGTGGCTGCCGGCGCTGGCCGCCGCCGTCGCGACGGACGACGAGGCAGCGGCAGACCGCCCCTCCTCCTCGAGCCGCCGCCTCCTCTGCCTGATTCGCCGCCAGTCGTCGACGAGGGATCCGCCCAATGGCGCCGCGGCCGCCAAGCGGCGCGGCGCCGCCCCCGCCAGCCCCGGCGAGGGCGGCGGCGGCGGCGGGCGCATCCTTTCTCGAGTTGGCGCCTGTGCCTGTGTCTACTGGGCGCGCGCGTCCATCGCCGTCGGCATTGTCGGCGCCGCTCGCATGCGGCTTTCTTCGGCTATGTTTGGGGCCCGCGGGAAGGCTGGGCTTTCGGTCGGG
>Ga0315905_10005267_pt1 | contig 13181 bp, 10 predicted proteins | sample LakEriMetagenome_5_FD_203522 | JGI IMG/M metagenome (GOLD analysis project Ga0315905, IMG submission 203522) | Freshwater fungal communities from buoy surface, Lake Erie, Ohio, United States - Buoy 4 MA121 | ecosystem: Environmental > Aquatic > Freshwater > Lake | place: USA: Lake Erie, Ohio... | reverse complement strand
GTATCAAATGCTAGTGTTTTACCAGCTCTAGATACCTTATCTGGCAGAGTCATATTAATGCTAGTTGGATCTGTTACAGGAGCCTTTAGCCCACGCTCGGCTGACTCTGCGACTTGCTGTGCGTAGATGGTCTGTGAGTCTAGGTCAGTATTAAGGGTGCTGGCGAACAAGTCACCGCCTGTCGTATAGTCGCTAGTGCGTTGAATTGCTCTTGCGCCAACAATCGTAATATTGCCTGTGCCTTGGACAACCAAGGTAATTGACCCTGTGCCGTTAGCGTTAATGATTACTGTGTAATCTGTGGTCAGAGTCAGTAATGTACTAGCTCGATATACAGCGATATCGGTATTTTGTAAGATTTCAAACGTAAAGGCATATGGCCCAACACCAGTATTGGTGTAGACCACACGTCTTGCTATGTTCGATATCGGATAATCAGCCATAATATTTCCCTAATCTAGTTGATTTTTTCATAAAAGTCTATTACCTATTTTGGTAAACCATAAATTGGTAGCTTTGCCTCAGCCTCTTGCGCCCTAATAGATATCGCTGGGAAACGCTCAAGCATATCTTCTTTTGCTAGGCTTACAAATTCCCTGTATACCTCTCGGATTGCCTCTTGTTGCTCATTCAATCCAAGTGATTTAAAGCCAGGCATCTTGGCTGTTTCAACAATAGCCTTCTGTACCTTATTGCCACCTACGTCAACCTTACCTATTCTGTTCAGCATGAACTGATACTCTTCTGGTGTCAGTTTTACTTTAACATCACCAACATCAACGATACGCTTTGGCATTTGGATAGGTAGGCCAAGAGCAATAATCACCTTATCAGATGTTCTCTGCTTGCTTTCCATATACCGGACACCAGACAGAGATGATAGGGCTGGGTTTGCTGGGTCAGCTCTATACATCTCTTCTCCAAACAAATCATATTTTTCTGGCAAATCTTCTGATAGCCCTGGTGTTCTAGACCTGTAGTAGTTCAGCGCCTGTCTAATTCCTTTTAACAAAATATTGTCATTAGGATCTCCACCAACATCCCTAGATAAAGGATCGGTTACCCTTGCAACCATTCCCCTAGCAGAACTAAATAGACCAGCTGGCGAACCCTCTATTGCGTACTTAGCGCTAGACTCAACCAAGGTTGTAATGGCAGCCTTAAAAGATGCTTTTGGATTTTCAATGGTTGTTGTAAATGCACCAGTAACAGAGCTTAGAGCTGTTAACCAAGGCTGGTTGCCAACGTAGTTGTATAGACCCCATACGCCACCCAACATAATTTGGGCAACCTTATCGTCATCATCTTCGTAGCGAGCGTATTCAACAGAATCGGCAATCATTGCCATAGCACCAGCTATTGGATCTAATCCTCTAAATGGTATATAGAGCTTGTTGTCTTTTCCAATTGATGGATCCATACCAGTTTTGCCAAGCCAGTCAACAAACTCTTGATCCCACTCCCCATCAGAGAATACAAAAGAGTATGGCCTCCAACCGCTTGCTAGGTATACAGACTTTAGGTTTTGGTTTGCTGGGCCACCGCCAGTTACTCGGCCATCTGCAACCATAGACCCAACACCAATCATAATGCCAGACCCCATGCCCCACTTAGCCATAGCTAGTTCACGCTTTGCCCCGCCCTCTGCCATATCTTTTCGCCATTGGCTAGATAGGGGTGCAATCATGCTGTTCTGCATTGATTCGCTTGTAACCCAAATTGGGGTCTTAACGAATGGCAAATTAATTCTGCCAATCAAGCTCTCGGATGCCAACTCTTGGATTGCTTTTGCTTTACCAGTTAACGCTCTACTAAAGGTAAGCATATGGCTAAAGTCTTTGGCCACATCTTCTACCTCTTTGGGTGTGTTAGCAAACATATCACCCATAGCTTTTAAGCCAATGTCTTCAACCTCATCACCAGTTTTGCCGTCTAATCTAGCCTGGCGCTTGGCTTTCTCTGATGCTCTATAAGCGTGAGCGTATAGCTCTGCTCTGTATCCTAAAAACTTAGTTATCTCATCCATGGCCATAATCGGCCTGTTACCGAGAACTGATGCAAAAGTAGCATATCCGTTTATACCTTTAAAAAAGGTTTCGTCTTCTATACCCAATGGTTCTGTAACCAACTTTTTAAAATAACCCTCTGGTGGGCCATAATCTTTAGCGTTAAATCTACCAGTTTGAGATTCAAATCTTAAACCAGCATCACTTAAAATGTCTTGACCTTCACGCATTTCTCTAGTTGTATTTGTTTTGAGAGCAACCCAACCAAGTCTCATAGCATCTCTAAATGAGTGGATCATGCCAGCAAGCATTGCTGCGGCCTCGCCCATTTCAACTTCTGCTTGAAATCCAAAACTTCTTTTTATAGAACCAGCAATACCGGCCAACTGTCGAGTGGCTAACGTGCTAGTCATAAATGCTACAGTTGATGTTGCGTTAACAACGTGTGTGCCTGTTGCTGAAAGCAAGCCATTTTTATAGGTTAGATCCCACAGATCACGCAGTAATCCAACCTTGGATACCTTGTTTAATAGACCCTCTTTTGCTGTTGTTTCAAGCAAGTTATCCATTGCGCCCATTAGCTCAACAAGACCCTCGTCCGTCTTTGGATCAGCTAACAGCCTCTTCATTTCATCAGAGTTAGGGGCTGGGATAATGATGTTACCAGCTGCTGTGGTTTGAGCTGCCTTGGTTCTAACAGATGTAGCCGAATCAATAATTGCGCTCTGTAGATTTAGGCGATAGATTAATTCAGCTTTTAGGTCTTGATTGGTTGGATCAAGTTTAGACTTCTGCATAACCTCATAAAACTGACTGACGTTATTGTGCATTGCAAACCTAAAGCGCATATAGTCAACAGGTAGATCGCCATACATAGCCTTTAGCTCGTCCATCTCTCGTATAAAAGATGTGCCAAAGCCACGTTCTACGGCAGACTTTTGCAGCTGCTCAAAGGTAACCCTCTCAACCTCAATGCCGGATGCTCTGTTGATTGCATCTACTACCCGCTTTAGGTCATCTGAACCCTCAATGCGGTTAAGGTTTTGCAATAAGTCTGGCGGCACACCCTCGGTCTTAGCAAAGGGCAATGCCTCCTCAAACTTTTGAATTGAAATGGGCTGCTCTATGCCCTTGGCCTTGGGTACTTTTAGGGGTACATCTGTAGTTACTGGCTTAATTAACTCTGGTGGAACAACCTCATCCACAGCATCTTTACCCTTGTTTACCAGCCCTTTGGTTTCCTTGCTAAACATCTTAGCAACACCACTAAACACTTCTGGTATTTTGCCTAACCCAGCAACCTTAACACCCTCTGATTCGTCAATATCGCTTGGCTCATACTCCAATGGTTGCACAGTACCTAGATCGATTCCAGCGCCCTCTGTGGGCATCTCAACTGCTGGTTTAGGTTGTACCTCACCTTGACCAGCTAACTCGTCTAAGCGCTCGTTAAGTGGCTTAATGGACATTATTGTTCTCCAATGGCCATACCGCCTGGCTGACCTGTTACGCTAGTTGTATTTCCTTTGGCAGCTTTACCTCGTTTTCCGCTCCCCATGTCTCCGGGATTCCCTCCGGGTACGCTAGACCCAGATAGTTTTCCCTGGTCAGCGGTAGGCTGAATTTCTTGAGCAGCTCCAGAACGTAGTCCACTTCTTTCCCACTCTGGGGGGTTGATTCCATTTGCTGATTTGAATACTTCATCCCTAGCCTCCGTTTGAGATATCTGTCCTTTTCTATATTTTAACCAAATACTATCAATTAGTTTAGAATTTTTTTCATTTTTAAATGTATCTGGGAATAGGCCTCTTACTGCCTCCCATGTAATGGACTGCATTTCTCTTGGCAATACCCCACGCTCTTGAGCTGCTCTACGATAAGCCTCTGCATAAAGTCCGTATGTACCTTGCACTCCAGTTACAGAGCTATTTTTTGGCCCAACCTGACCAAGCATATTTGAGCCAAAATTATGAGCTACTTCTGTAGATGCTCCAGACAAAGGTCTTAGCAACCCAGCAGCAACAGCGTGAGTATCAACAGTTACATATCCAGCCGGATTAGTTGGATCATAAATATTGTTATAAAAATTGCGAACCTTATGTTGCTGGCCAAGGTTATTGCTAATATTTGCTAATGTTGGGTTTTCAAAAATGTTAACCGCTTTACCAATTTCATTTAAAGAACCCCACCCAGTTTTGTATGGCACACCCTTGTCAGTCAACCTAACCCCGGCAAACGTGCCTTCTGGGTTTACGATCTGATGTTCACGAGGATTATATGCTTGGTCATAAGTACGCAACCACATAGCCTTTAATCCTGGGTCATCTAGCTCGGCTAATGTTTTACCACGAATCGCATCAACCATTGGTGCGTATTGTGGCTTAACCCAAATTATCTTGGCCATATCATCCATTGAGCTATCCCACTTAAAGGATTGCTTATTGGTCATTGTGTCTAGAACACGCTCACCAAGCGACACATTCATAAACCAATCTTTTTGTGGAGACAGTACAGCTAGTACACCAGAAATTGCATTGTCATTGGCTCCATACTTTCCTGTCCAATCGTCCACAATATTTCGAGCGCCATCGTACCAGAGCTTACTGCGTTGACGAGTTTGATCTGGAACCTTGTCATATAAATACAAAAGGTTATCTTTTACTTCTGTAATAAAATCTTCTGCACGTTTTTCTGGGTTTCTTGCTTTAGAAACAAAATTAGGATATTGCTGAACTAAACCCATGTTGTGCTTAAATGCTTCTGGATCTTTTTTAATTGCCTCAAAATCAACAATTAAATTAGATGCTAATGGATCTTCTGTTGCTTTAACTGCTGTTGGTAGGCGGGTACTTACAACATTTGCTCTTGGCCCTACTGGTGCAATATCAGCAATACCACCAATAGAACGCATATAGCCTTCTGCCATTTCGGCAGCCTTTGGCGCTACTGCTTGACCAGCTTTAACAACACCCTTACCAGCAACTTTTGCAGCAGCTCCAGCAATCGGTGCAATATTTAATAACTCTAATGCGGGATCAGGTTTAATTCTAGTCGTGCCTGAGATAAAGCCACCGGCTCCCTCAATAGGGTAAAAACCTAAAGCCATATCTTCTAATACTTTGCCTGACTCTCCAACAGTTAGATCCTTGAGAGATATCCTACCTAATACTGGTATATCAATCCCAACCTTATCAAGCTGTACACCAGCCTTAGTTAGCAACTCGCCAATGTATCCCAATGCCTCTTGGGCTTTATTCTGTGGGATTGGTCTAGCTACACCAAGCTCTGGCTGAACATCTGTCCTAACTTGTTGGGGCTGAAATCCAGACACAGTAACTTGACCAGTAAGCTCGGTAGTAGGAGCTGCGGCCAACATAGTATCTTGAGACTGTTCTTCCTCAACATCTGGATACATATTGTTTAGATATGCATCTACATAGGTTTGCTCAAATTTAGTGTATGCCATTATTGTTTTCGCAACTCAGTTTGTAAACCAATTAAATGGTTATATTGGTTTTGATTAATAATATTTTTGCTTAATAAATCATCTAAGTTAGTATCTGCATCAATAGAAAATCCAGCAGTAACCTTTCCTTTTCCTAATAACTCATTTTTTACAACATCATTAATTTTTGTTTGAGCAGCAGTTTTTGTTAAAGTTTTGGCAACAGTATTGTTATATCTTTCTATTGCAATATCTGAGGTTTTTCTTGGGTCAAATGATCCCCTATCCAATATTTCAGATTGTTTTATTTCTTCATAGAATTCATTTAACAATTTTTCTTTATCAAACTGATGTGCGTTTTGTTTGTTTTTTCCAACGCTAACATCTGGCAATCCAGAGTTTCTTCTTAATTTGGCATAAGCAACTTTTTCAAAGTCATCAACTTTTGTCAATAGTCTTTCTGTTAACTTTCCAAGCTGCTTTCCATTTATTCCAGCCTTACTTGCAGTTTTACGCAATTCGTCTGGGTCGGTAATTAAGCCAGTATTAACTCGTAACATAATATTTGAAAACGCTGATGTATCACCATCTTCTAAATTAGGATTTAAGAACTTTTCTATTTGTTCAATAGACAGAACTCTTGATTTAACCATTTCTAGACCAATGGTTTTTTTTCTAGCTCCAGTTGTTTTTGGATCAAAGTATTCAATAAGTAAATCGTTTACTTTTCCTTCGTTTCCTATTTTTTCAATATCTTTAGCGGCCGCTAATGATGCCCTTCTGTCTGTCATTACTTTAAGAGCAGCAGCGCCTAGCTTATCTTTGTCTAGTGTTTTGTATACTTCACTAAGATTGCCTACATTGCCAGATTGTATTTTCATTAACGCTTCTGTTGGATTTTTAGAAACATCTGGGTCTAGCAAATGTTCAGCAATGTTTGTGTATACCTTACTGTCCAGTTCATCCATTTTTTTCTTTACAAACTCTGGATTTGTGCTTCTTCCTATTAACGCTGATGCGTTTCTTTTTTCTACATTAATTCTTTCTAAAAGCATTTTTGGATCGTTTTCTGCTTTTATGGTGTCTTTAATAATTGTTGAATATGAATTAAGAGATTGCTCTGCAACTCTTTCATTTTGAATTCCAACCAATTTTAAATACTGCTCTGTAGCTTTTTTATATACAGCGTTACCAGCATTAGATATTGATGCACTAAATTTCATAGCCTCATCAGCATCAATAGATGCAAGAACCTTACGATAGCTACCATTATTTGTGGTTATGGCTTTAATTTCTGTTTGTATTTGATTTAAGTCAAATGCTCCAGAATCAATTGCCGCGCTTACAGAGTCTAGGTTTTGTCTAGCTTTTGCCTCAAAATCAATGCGAACTTGTTGGGCTTGTACTTTTCTAGCTGCATCACCAAAATATGTACCAGGCTTTGCAAACAATTCAGCTGGGCTTTGACCCTGTTCCTGTGCTTTTAATACTTGCTCCATTGTTGGTGCGTTCTCTACACCATATTGAGCGCCCTCTCTTTGGGCTATCTCTGCGGCTTCTTTAAATGCAAAGCTAGATAGTCTATCTAATGCAGCGCTAATTCCCTGAGTCATAGCAACTGACTCTTTGATGTTGGCAAAGTCTAGACGTGGAACATCTGCTGGCAGATAGCCAGTTGGTTGGTAGCGTGGAAGTTCAGCCATAATTAACCTATCCTAGTTTTGCAAACTGAAATCCAGCAGAACCCAGCTTACCAGCGGCATCAAAATAGCCAGCCTGTTCAGCAATCTGCCCAGCACCTCGATACAGACTTGCTTGTATCAAACCACCGCGTTGTGCCATGTCTGCATTTTGTAAAGCAAACGCAAACTCTTTGCCACCGCGAGTATTGTTGACAGCCTGTATTAATCCAGCCGATCCCTCAAATCCTTGCGTACCACCAGCAAAGCCACGAGCTACTACGGCTGCGTTGGCTTGGTTGGTACGTCTAAGAATATCGTTAGCCTGTAACTCATACTGCACAGCTCTGCGGTCAGACTCAACCTCTGCTTGCTTTGCTTGCATCTGATACATCTTGTTGCGGTCTTGGCCAGCCTTGATAGATCCAGCTGCGCTGATTACTGTAAGTGCTATTGCAACTGGTAGTGCCATATCATGTCCCCTGATGTGTTGCTACTTTGTACTCTAAACCGAGCAAGGTCATCTTTAATGGTATGTCTTGCTCTACAGTAATCTTGCCCTCTGTCGTATAGCCTCGTAGTCCATGTATTGTTTTGATGCCAGTAAACTCATCAACTGCTTCATCAAGAATGTCACCAAACGCTCTAAATGGCACCTCAATGGTATTAATCTTCATGTGCTGGGTACTAGCCACCAACGCGTTAACCTCAACAATTCTTTTCTTAAATGCAATGCGTGTGCCTGTCTGTAGCTTTAGGTCTACAGGCATGGTTACTGCCTTGACTGTCATAGGTAAGCCTACCTCAAATTTAGTAACTGATGAGCGTGGGAATGTAACTGTTCCACCGCCAGGTACGACTTGGTTAGCTTGTACCGATCCATCTAAAATTACATTGACTGTCTCTGTAGCTATATGAGTAACTGATACTGATGCAGCAACCCCACCAGTTGTGGCAGAGTCTGTAAGTAAGGCGTTGTCAAAAGCCTCAACGTAGTATTGGAATACACCATTTACATTACGTTTTGCTACCACATAGATGGTTGAGATATCTACACCCACATCCACAAAAGATCCGTCCACAGTAATGAACTCTGATGGAGCAATGACGTTTTGGGCGCGGAGTAATGAGAACACAGCCATCGTGCCGTCATCTGAATTAGTAATTAGCAGTAAGTCGTTTTCATCAGTAGCCACAGACCTACGCAAAGCCATACGAGTTGGAGTACGCAAGAGATGGCCAGCAAGTAACGATATCTTCTGCGTGACGTATGTAAGCTGCGTATCAGTATAAGCAAACTCATTTAATGATTTCCCTTGTCGTTGTACAAACAGGGTGCCAGACTCTAACTGTTGAACCCTAACACCTTCTTTAATGCCGTTACGGCTTGCTGTTTTAACAAAGAAATTCGTTGGAGTAATTGGGTCAAGGCCGTTTTGAGGAACATAGAATTCACCTCCTGTTGTAAATACTTGTAAGTCTCTACCAGAGATAATGTCAACAATTGCGTTGAATGTGTTGGTGTCTAATGTTGCCTCAATAGCATCATCATCCAACCCTTCAGTAGGGTCAAAGTCAAAGAACAATCCAACCTTAGAACCCCATATAGTTGATGGCCTAGTCTTAGACCCACCAAAATATAAACGGCCTTCGTGGAATGTTACCGAGCGTGGATATCCTTTTGTTGCACTCCACACATCTTCATAGCCAGACTCTAGCTCCCACGATCCATTAGCAATAGCTGTTGTGTTAAAAAATGGAAACTCAGTAATAGCATCAACAGAGGTTGTCGATGTAAATTTAACAATCTTAGCTCTGCCCTGTGGTGTTGCGTTAATATATTGATTAACATTGCCGGCTGAAAATACAGCAGATGAGGCGGTTAATGTAACCTTACCAGATACAGCGGATGGTGTTAGGGTACCAGCTGGATTAGAAAAAGCAGCGGTGAAAGCATACTTTGGAATAGAGTCAAAAGTAATAGTTGAGCCTGTCCATGTTGCATCTGTGCCACCTCGGACAATCTTAATTGGTGCAACATCTGGGTGAGTCACAATGAGTGTATCGGCAGACTGTGTCCACACAATATTAGCCAACCTAGCACCAGTTAGCCCTAGAGCTGACGTATCAAGAAAATTGTTACCGCTACCATTAATGTTTGTAATTAAAGTTTTGTTTTTAAATACAGTCATCCGATTATGCGTAAAACAGAGCATATAGGAGTCTGATGTGCTGAACTCAAACTCAACTAAACGTGTGCCATTGCCAGCTGACTCTGCTCCTGTATTTGCTAGAGCTGATATAAATTTTGTACCTGGTCTACGTCTAATGCCACCCTGTGGCTGACACACCACATTGGTAGCCTCTTCTAATGCGTTCTGATAGGCAGCCAAATCAACCCTTGCTCGGAGCAATGGGTCTAACTCACCAGTAGAAAAGTTTGTCTGGATAGAGACAAAGCGAGCCATTAATACCTCACAGCAATAAGTGAGAAATCATTAATTGCGTTAGTTGGACTACCGGCTCCATCAATGTTCATAGCCTGTCTAAGATAGCCTCCGCGCCCATTCTCTGATGGTGATCCAATAGCAACAGACTGCCAATACTGGCTCTTCTCGGTCTGATCTGTAATAGGTAAAGCAAGGTGCCAAGTCATCATGTACTTGAGCAGCTGCACAAAGTAGCTTGGCATATCGTACTCAGGTACAGCGTATTGATAATCAATGTAAACCTCTTCATAGTCAGTCAATAGTTTGCTGCCCATGATTCTGTATTCTTTACGAGGTGGGATGCCAACAGAATTACTATCGTAAACAGCTCTAGGCGATCCTAATCGGTCACCAGGCAGTTGATACTCGTAACGATACTCGTTAGTAGGAGTTGTTACCAATTGAGCTATAGATGTCTTTTTAAAAGCAAAAGACCAAGGGTACAGCATTAGTGCTTGGCTACGAATGTCTGGGTATAGGCGATCTGATATTGATGCCTCCTCGCTACCTTCGTTAAATGAAGATATTGGCTTTGCGCCTAACATCACGCAAGCATCAGAACATATTGATAGTGCGGTATCGCCAGCTGCCATTTAAATCTCCAATGTAAGAATGGGCTATCGCCAGTTTTGCCAGCAATAGCCCATCTTGTTACTAGATACTATTAGTCAGTATCGGTTGCACTTATAGTTGTACCATCAGCAATGTCAACCACACCAGCTGAAGACACAGCGTTGACGTAAGTCAACACTAAGCTGGGGGTAGTAGCGTCATAGACAAAAATAATGTCACCCACTTTTAACAGCGTTGCAATGCTGTCAAAGTAGCTTACAGTATTAACTGTAGCTTGGGTGTCTGTTGTTTTATATAAATACATCGATGGTGCATTACCAGACTTCGATGCACAAACAGTTACTAAACCAGTATTAGAATATGCCATATCATTCTCTCCTTAGATTAAGATTCGCGAGCGGTGATTTTGACAATACCCTCATCATCGATGTTAATTGCACCGGCTGAGAAAATGCTGTTCACGAGGAACGAGGTCTTCTCAGGGATGTAGTTAACTTCGGTGCGTGGAGCAATAGCTTCTGCATAGCCGATGGCATCTCTGTGGAAAGCAAAGCAAGTGCGGTCTAAAGACGCATCAACTGCTAGGCCACCCTCAGAGCGGTCACCAAGGATATGGAAAGTAAAGCCCAAGAAAGTATTGATTTCACCAGCAACAAGAGCTTTAACAGTATTGAAGTCAGAGCTAGTTACAGCTGTCTCAGACAACAACGATGCTAAACCATTTGCGTGGAGGATAATGTTACGACCCTCTGGAGGTACGTTATTTTTATCCAACAACTTCTTGGCTTCACGCAACTTGGCTACGTTCATGTTGGTATCGCTACCACCGATATCGTTAGAAACAGTCAAGCTGGTGCTAGATGCTGTCAAAGCATCAAGAATCAACTGGTCTTGTCTACGGCCAATAGCGTGGCCTAGAACTTGTACAAGCTCTTGGCGCTCATCAAAGTTAACTTTAGCCTGGCTGAAAATGTCGCTGTACTCAGCGGCATTAAAGTCAGATAGGGTGCAAGTTACACTTGAAAATGCTACGTTTAATGGGGTTACGTCAGATTGTGCAATGCGTGGGGTAGCCACACCTTTGCCAACCTTTGGAAACTTAACAGTAGAGCCTTCAACTCCTCTACGCTGACGAACAGCACCTACCAGCATTGCTTTGCCCTGGAAAGCCTGTTTTACCTCAGCATCAAAGAGGGTAACAAAGGCATTAGATAATGAAATGCTCATGTGTTTCTCCTAAATAGGTAAAAAATAAATTGGGTTTTTGCTTTGGTGTGCCTGTTGCCAGGGCCTACGCTTGCTACTTGCGGTAGCCAATCGTCAGATTAATCTGCATCAAGGGCCAACTAAATGGTATGCCTTAATGAGTTTCTAGCAGAAATGTAGGAAAAATACAACATCTAGTGAAATATTTTTTACATCTACTAAATGTGGATAAAAAAACCCCGGCAAACTGCACCGGGGCAAGGGTCACTCTCGTGAGGAGATTCTTTATATTAGCCGAAATTTTGAGCAAACATCTTCTCAACCTTGGCGCGGTAGGATGGATCTGTCTTGTACTTAGGATCACCAACCATTTGGTACAACTCGTCTTTGGAGGGAGCGCCCTCAATGGGTACAGACTCAACTGGGATGCGAGAACCTTCATAGGTCTCACGCAGTTTCATCAAAGCCTTTAAGCCTTTGGCAGTACCGCCCATGTACTTAAACTCTTCAAAATCATCTTTGCCCCATACCCCTTTGTTTACAAGACCTCTAGCCCAATCTGTCATTCCTTTAATAATGACATCTGCGTTAGGGCCAAGAGATGCTTTCTCTTCAGCAAGTGATCTGGTAACAGACTCTACTTTCTCTGCCCCCATACCAACAACCTTGCCAACCAAGCTATCTAAAGCGAGTTGCGATATCCCATTCTCTTGCGCCCAACTCATAACGTGGCTACGAACTGGGTCATTCTCAGGAACAGCACCAAATGCGGATGCATCATACTTACCATCTGCGGGTGCCTTGTGTTTGCCTTGCGATATCTGTTTCCTAAGATCCATCCAAGACTTGGCTATGCCCTCTAGATCGGGGGCTGAATCGTCTTTCTTCCAAAAGTTCTCAGGCCACCAATCAGGCCGGTCTAGCGGAGTGTCATCCTCTTGCTCTGCTAAATGAGATATCTGTGTTGATTCTGGGTTTTGCTGCTCGGTACCTTGGCTGTCCTCAGTTGTTACTGAGTCCAGTAGGCCACCATTCTCTGTGGGCTGGACTGCTTCGGTAGTTTCCATGTTTACATTTTCCTTGCTTTATTAATCCTTGCTTCAAGATCCCTAATTACGCTGTTTTGTCCTTCTCGGTAAAAAGCATAGCTAGGATCAGCGCCAGGCAAGGCAACTGGCTGCTCTAACAAAGTGGCTCTTAACCACTTCATTAGTTTTTCGCCATCCTCTGAGCTGAGAACTCGGAGGCATAATTTGTTTAGGTCTTCTACTGATTGGTCAACATCGCGAATATCTGTAACTACACTTTCTAGGCCAGCCCATCCGTCAACATTCATCTATTAGCCTCCAGCCATTTTCAGCATTTCTGGTACAGCCTCTGGGTTTTGCTCGGCAACCTGAGCTGCCTGTTGTGCAATCTGCTGGAGGTTGTACTGTCTCTCAGCGGAGTCATACCGCAGTTTTGTTGGGATGCCCAGCTTTTCTGCAATGTAGTCTGTAATCTCGCCCATCTTCGGTGTGGCTTGACCCTCTGGGCCAAAGCCTTGAGCCATCTGTACGAACTGCATGACGTTGGTTACGTCTTCCATGTTCTGAGCCATAGCCAATGGAGCAACTGGTGCTACCTTAACCTCTAGTCCATTAACACGCAAAGGCATATCGATAATGCCTCTGTCATCCATCACTTGTAGTATTTTTGCAACAAGTGGAATCATGGTCTCATTTATCAATCGTCCAAATGCTGATCCGAGGTTCTGACTCAACTCCTTCATACGTTCTACGAC
>Ga0315905_10005265_pt1 | contig 13187 bp, 31 predicted proteins | sample LakEriMetagenome_5_FD_203522 | JGI IMG/M metagenome (GOLD analysis project Ga0315905, IMG submission 203522) | Freshwater fungal communities from buoy surface, Lake Erie, Ohio, United States - Buoy 4 MA121 | ecosystem: Environmental > Aquatic > Freshwater > Lake | place: USA: Lake Erie, Ohio... | reverse complement strand
ACTGCTATAGTAATGATAACATTATTTCTATTCAGTAACAATACTGTGATTGCAATACAAAATTCACAAGCTCTAATAGTAAAACCAAAGACAGAAGTACAACTTAAGAAAGAAACCTTAGAAAAGTACAGCAATACTGTTTATAAGCCTTCTCAGGCTCTGTCAGATGAAGATTTAAAAGATCTTCTTTGGGCAGTAGGTTTTGAAGGAAAAGCCCTTAAAACGGCTTGGGCCATTGCTAAGAGGGAGTCCAACGGGCGACCAATGGCGTATAATGGCAACAGGAATACTGGAGACAGTTCCTATGGAATTTTTCAGATTAATATGTTGGGTAACCTCGGAATTGATCGAAAAGAAAAGTTCGACCTGAAGTCAAATGTACTATTATTTGACCCAGTAATCAACGCAGAGATAACGTACTATATGACTAATGGCGGTGAGAATTGGTCAGCTTGGAAGGGTTTAACCCAAAGAGCACAGGAATTTTATTTAAAGTTCCCAACAGACACGAAGAAGTAGGAGACTATGCAAAGGATACAGTATGTATCTAAATACATAGCAATGGCTGAAGAAGGCCTTGTTCCGCAATTGGAATGCCCAATGGATCAAGGTCTTCTTTATCCCAATCAAGATTTAGAAGACAATCTTTATCTCTACTGTTTATCGTGCGACTACAAAAAATTTATAGGCTTTGGCTTTTATGATGATATTGTAAAAGCAGTTAAAAAGGCGGTTCCAAATGACATGTGAAAGCAATAATTGTAAATGTCAAAATGAATCACAACCAATCCCCATAACAGACGCTATGGGCAGAGAAATATTTTGGGAAGATTTAGGTAGAAAGAATGACTGAAGAACAAGCAACAACGAATCTAGAAGATAATCTTCCTATGGTGACATATATTATGCTCCATAGGATTTATGATCTGCTTACACTAATTTCGAATAAAGTCGTAGGCGGAGAAGATACACAAAAGATGATAAATTATCATGAACAGGGCTATCTATTGGGCCCTGCCCCAGCGTATACAACAGGAGAAGAAAATGGATAAAGATAGAGACTCAGTTGTCAACTTAATGACAAGAGTTTTCCAAAACGGTAACAAAATGATGTGCATTCAATCAGGAATGTCTGAAGAAGAAACTGAAGAAAAGATGGGCCAAAGCTTGCCATCAATTACATACCTAATGGGATTAGTTTTTGACAAGCTTGATGAAAACAATCTTATTGTAGAATAATCCTTGACTTAGGACAAAATCTATTTTACAATAATATTGTAAGTTGAGCTTTTAGTTCCTTACATGTGCTTAGGCACAACAAAACCCAGTCGGATCCGCCTCTGACTGGGTTTTGTATTACTAACTGTAACTTTTTACTAGTGTTCCTTTTTTAAAAACAAATCCTGTTATAAAATACCTAGTTCCTGATATCACATGCTTAACGGCATGAGTGTATTCTTTGTATCCAGAGTGAACAAGCATTCTTCCAGCTTTTGGTTTAAGTTCAATACCTTTATTAATGTAAACTGTTTCTCCACCTTCAAAATCGTCATTAAAATAAATTATATAACCCTTAGTAACATTAACACTACGGCCATCGCCATACTCATGATTATCTGCATGTACTCCAAGAGCCCAGTCGGTACCGTTTCCAGTAGATACACGAAGTCTGTTTATAATTGTATTGCTGTTTGACTCTTCTTCATCATTGTTAATAATAGCTTCTAGACGAGTGTTTATTTCTTGACGAAGTTCTCTAGAATGCGTACATTCTTTTAAATTATTTTCCCACGCTCCGCCTTCGCCATACCATCCATCTTCTTCAAGGCACTCAGACATCATTACATCCATTTCTTCTTTTGATAAGAAGTCATCTATGTAATATATTCCGTCATCAACTTTAGTTATGATGTATTTATTATCCATATCTATATTCTATCATTTTGCAGAACATAGTGCGAAAAATAGTGCAAAAAAAGTGCTTCGGCGGCAGAAGAACCCTTTTATGAATTTGGGTGTATAATAATAATATGAGCCCAAGATATTTTTCTAAGATGATGTACGGTCCTTATTTTTTAAGTGACACACATCCAGAACAAAAACAAGCTGTCATGCAGGACAAGATAGAGGAACGTGCCAAAAAGTTTTGGCATGTACTCTTAAAGCCTTTCTCTAAGTTCACCAAATCCTAAAGATACTCCAAAGCGGGGGGAAGAAGCAATAACATTATGCTTTCTACCATTAGGACAATATAGAATATCTCCTGGTCCAATTACTTTATCAAATTCAATTTCACTATTAGTCTTATCATATATCTGCCATCTGGAATGTCCCTGAAGTTGCCAGAATATAACATTTTCCATATCTATGTGTTCTCCACCATATGCTGATGGATCTGTAGTTAAGGACATATATATCTGATGATCACTTCCTACTTCTTCAGCCAATGGAGATTCATGGAGTACCTCTAATAAATCCTCTAGGGCCTCTCTAACAGCTTTGATCCTATGTGCCTGCCTAATCTTATACCCGCCAAATTTAAATCGCTTCTGACCATACTTCTTGCCATTTTTTACATCTTCATCTAATAATACAAATACTTCATCCCATGTAACTATTGGCAGCTCTAGGTCAGTACGATAGTATATATGTCTGTTTTGTATACTTTGTAGTAGATTGATATCATTTTGAAATTTATACATAATTCTAGTCAACTGCTTTCATAGTAGGAGTAGTCAGATTTGAACTGACAGTCGATTGCATATAAGGCAATTGCTTTCACCAGATTAAGCTATACTCCCGTGTATATCTGAATTAATAAACCAGATATATGTACGAGTATAGCTATAACCCCAATCCATAGTATTAGCTTCATGGTAAAAATTCCAAAGAGTCATCTCCATATGCAAATCCAGTGATATAGTATCTATCTCCTGAAGTTACCACCTGAACCTTATGTGGGATATCTCCTCTATGAATGAGCATTGATCCCATATTTGGTTTAAATGCAATGCCTTGATCTGGATACTCTATTTTCCCGCCCTCATATTCATCATTTAGATAAATTACAATACCCCATTTGATTCCAACTTGATCTGGACGTTCTCCATATGCATCATCACGATGTAGATCCATTCCGCTATTGGTTTCCCATCTTTGAACTCTATAAAACCCCGCCATTCTTTCTAAGTTTTTAAACATAGGATCAACTCTACTACGTAATTTACGAAACAATGGAGCAAAATCATTATGCTCAAAATATAGCTGCATCTCACCATCATTTTTAAGATTTCTTTTTGCAACTTCCATAAATGCTGCTATCTCACTATCTGAGATATAATTTTCAAACTCATAGATACCATCTGCAATTAAATTCATTTTAAATCCCCAAATCCTAGAGATGCACCAAACCTTGGAGTAATAGCTTCTACCTTATGTGGTCTACCATATGGACAGTAAAGAATATCACCTGGTTCTAGTATAACATCTACATCAATCAAATCATCTGATACGTTTTCTAGGTCTAGGTATTCCCCCGCCTTATAAATTGTCCATCTTGACTTACCTTCAATATTCCAGAAGATCACATTCTCAGTATCCTGATGTAGCTTCCAATATGTCCCATCTTGTGTAGTAATATTCATGTATAGATGTGTAGATCTACCCTCAACCTCAAGTTGATAGTTTGATTCTGTGAAAATTTCTAATAATTTTTTTTGTGCATCTGCAATTCCTGGAATACGCATTGCATTTAGGATTCTGAATCCACCATTCTCATATCGCTTTTGTCCATATAGGTTTCCTGCCTTTACATCCTCATCTAAGATTCTGAATGCATCGTCCCATTTGATCTTTGGTAACCCCGCCACATTTTTTGCAACATGAACAGTAGCGTTATTGAAAGCTGATCTAAACTCAGCGTCATCAAAGATATCAAAAGTTGTCATGCCTCTAGTATAGCATTTGTGTTTCACGTGAAACAAGTTCTAGTCAACTACTATTTCAGATTTGAGAAAATGTTAATATTTATTTTTCTTGTATGATACACACCTAAAAAAAGAACGATAAATCTTGATAGTCCGCCCATATTGTCCTCAATGTCCGATTTATACACTAAAAAAGTCGTGTGATGTGCCTCACAATGTCCGATTTACACCATTTTCGAGTTGATATTTGTCAGACCCCCATGTTATGATTTATATATAAAGAAAAACAAACGAAAGGAGTCAAAAAATGACTCAACTTACAGAAACACTATTCTCAACAATAGTTCATGACTACCATAACGGCGGAGTAAAATCCTCATATGGATTAGATAACTACACACGCAAGGAAATCCTTGCCTACCTTATCCGCTCTAAGGGTTGCGAGTGCATAAACTGTCTGTGATAGACATCACACGCAATAGCCTTGCAAATGTCATACTTATTTGATACCTTTATCTTATTGAACTACTAAAGAAAGAAGAAACAAATGTCATACTCATTCGATACTAACACAGCCTCTAAGTGGGATACCATTCAAGAAGATGTTGCCGATATGTACCTAGAAGATGTAGAAGAAACAGAAGAAGAAGATTTCTTCGGTTTCTCTAAGTCTATCGAAACAGACCACTTAACAGATGAACAGATTGACACACTACTAACTACTATCGATTGGAACTAATCTAATGACTATCACTTACTCACTATGGCAAGGCTCTCAACTACTAAGCGTTAATAACAAGGCTAACAATAGCGAAGAAATCTTAGCGGTAATGGAAGAACTAAATAAACTAGGTAAAGGTTTTTCCTTTATCGTTAGAGAAGTAGAGGTAAATAAGTAATGACTATCGAACTAGATAACTATGGTTTCATGCTAGATACAGAATGGTGTTATGTTGCACTATCATGGCAACTACTAATCACCACCGCCCTACTAGTAACCGCTTACAAGATTTACAAGAGAAAGAAGAATAAGTAATGAGAAAATGTAAGATAGATGTATGCGATTCAACCGAACTAGTTTATAGCGGTGTAGATGCTTTCCTATTGGGTGTTCCTACGGAAACCTATTGCTATGAATGTTCTAACAATGGAGATGCACATAGAGAATTGCTAGAGGTTGCTAACTAATGAATAGACTACTAACTACTATCGTTCAACTATCTATTGCTATCCCCGCCCTATACATGATGAGGATCGTGTATCATGATTTCAAGGCGGAGATGCGTGAGATGTGGCAAGAATCACACTAGCCTAACGGCGTGTCGGCTTGACAATGTCAAGCTGGCCCGCAAAGGCGCGGGGTCGGGCGTGTCGTTATGAACATGTTATAAAATCCCCTGAAATTTACGGCGTGTCGATTTGACAGACAAAACGGACATATTGGTGTGATGCTTATCACATGCGTTGAGCGTCTTACTATATGGACTTACTGGCTAGTAATGTCATGAATGTCAGTCCCCTCTGGTACAATACTCTTATAACAACAACGAAAGAAGGTCAATTCATGAACCTAGATGAATTCCGTGCCCATGTAGAGGCAACCCGTCAAGCAAGCAAGGCAGAAGCCTTGTCAGTCCTATCTGCTACAATGTCCGTATCAACAACAACGAAAGAAGGTCGCTAATGTCAGCGAATGTCTATAATGTCGAAAGCCTCTTAGTAGGTAAAATGTATTACTCTAATTCAGTAAAGGGCGAGATTATCTCAGCCGAAAAAAATGATGATGTATGGTACTCAGGTGCAGATACATACAAGGTGCAAATTCGCCCTGTAAATTCTTTTGATTTTAAGGACACATACCGCTATGTAGCGGTGAAGGTAGGCGACTAATGCTGAACATAATTGACAAAACCGATTTCTATGAAATCGCAGATGAGCAACACTTTTGCTGTGATGAAAGTCAGTTTAAGTATTACTGTATAGAACACCTAGAATTTATGGGTTGCTACTTTTGCGGATTTGATTATGACAAGGATTGCGAGGAACAACACTAATGGGATACATTGAGATTTTTAGAATGGATCAAAATGGTGCAGGCTGGGTAGATTTATCTGACGCTACCCCTGATGAACTATTTACTATTGAGGTAGGGCTACTTAATGAGGGAGCCTTATTCCATACCCCCGAATCTGACTAATTTGTCAGACCCCTCTGCTACAATACTCTAAACAACTACGAAAGGGAAAACCTATGTACCAAATAACTGTCGCCTATGATGGCAACCCTATCCACTTCAACAAGAACTATGCAGATGCACTAGAAGCATTTACCGCATTTCTTTCATTTGTTGATTGGGGCTGGGCTAATGAATACTCAACTGTAAATCTAATGACGCCAACTGGCAAAATGTACACTAAGAATTTTTATCGCACAGGATTGGTGGTAACAAAATGATGACACGCAAAGACTATGTAGCAACCGCAGAAATTCTAAAGTATGCAAGCGATAAAGCGCACCCCGCTTTATTTTCTAAAATGGTAAATGATTTTGCGGAAATGTTTGCAAAAGATAATCCGCGTTTTGATGTTGTGAGATTTCACGAAGCAAGCAATTACAAAGTAAAGGTAGGCAAATAAATGCAAATCGTTGAAATGTTTGTGTGTTCAGATTGTGAAGATTTCGGTGCAGTTTATATTGAAGGGAATGTGTTAAGTGTTAAAAGATGTGAATGTATTGCAGAAGATTAAACGAATTCAAGAATTGCGAAGATCAAATGCAGCAACCGCAATTCCTTCAAAGAAAAAATATTCACGAAAGCGCAAGCATAAAAATTCAGAGTATTGAATATTTATGCGGCCCGCAATCTTTTGTGGGGGGCAAGTGTGAATTACGACACATTTTAAAAATCGCCTGAATTTTGCGGCGTGTCGATTATGATATGTCAGTGGCCCATGGTATTATTCTCTTAAATCTAACGAAAGGTCCAACTCATGGAACTATTTACTGTTGCTTGCTTGAACTATGAAATTTGTGGCGATATGGCCACCTTTGATTCTGATTCAGAATATGAAATCTATGGTGATGATTATATCTGCGCTGAATGCTATGCGTCTGAGGAAATGGAATTTTTTGAAACTATTGGCTGGGCAGATTCAGACGCATTAGCGTCTGCAGGCCATGGAATGGATGAGGATTACTAATATGTCAGATCTAACCGCTATAATTACCCCTATGAAACTTAAACGGTCCAACGATAGAAAGGTGGCTAACCTTGTCACAAAAAATGGAAAGCAAGCCGCAATTGCTAACACATTCGGATTACCTGCAGGAAAAGACTATTCATGTCCTGGCGCTACGTCTATCTGCGAAAGTGTTTGCTACGCTGGCAAATTGGAAAAGCTCTTCCCTGGTGTAAAAACTAATCTTCTCCACAATTGGGAGCTCTTACGCAATGCAGACATGGACACAATGCTCATTCTATTAGATGAGATGATTGTTGAATTTATTGCTGATTGTGAAAAGAAAGACGCTCCTAAATTATTCCGTATCCACTGGGACGGTGATTTTTTCAATGATACTTATACATATGCGTGGAAAGTAATTATTAATAATCATCCTGATGTTCAATTCTGGGTTTATACACGTGTAAAGTCTGCAGCGCTTATTCTTAAGGATGTTTCTAACCTATCTCTTTATTATTCCACCGATGATGATAATAAAGAAATTGGCCACGATTTAAAAGTTAATTCTGGTGTCCGCCTTGCTTATCTTGGGAAGACTTTCGCCGTAACTGAAGGCACCATGAAAGAATTGACTGGTAAGCCTGGTGCTAAATGTCCTGAGAATATGAAAAGCATTCCACTTATTAGTAATGCAGGCTCTGCATGCGTGTCATGCGGTCTCTGCGTATATGGTAAGGCTGATGTTAGATTTTCTGCGAGTAAGAAATGACGGATATACTGGGGGCAATTATTGGAGTCGGGATCTTAATCGCATTACTGGTCCCGCTTCCAATAATTATTTATACAATATTTAAACAATAGCGGCGTGTCAGCTTGACAAGATCAAGCTGGCCCGCAATGTTGCGGGGTTATCCACAGGGTTACGGGAGTTATCCACAACCCCTTGAAATTGTGATTAATCTCACAAAAGCTGCGACACGCCCATAATGGATTAGGTAATGTCAGTGGCTAATGGTAAAATACTCTTATCAACCAAACGAAAGGCAACAAATGTCAAATGTAATCCGTGTTCCACACACAGTAGTATTCGAGGCCATTATTAACCTTGATACTATTCCTGCAAACCTACTACCTGCGCTAATTGCGCTTGATGAAGCAACAATGACTCAAATGTGCAAAGAAGCAACACTACACGCACTTTCTATGTCTAATGTATTACCACTTGCAAATGAAAATAATACTTGGGCTGAAGTAACTATCAAGGGAGATAACTAATAATGGGATACACAACAGCATTAGCATTAGAAGAAGAATTGTCTTTAGAGGCAGGACTTGCTTATCACTTACAGGGTAATCATTACCCACCCGTTCCCGTATCAATGGTGCAACCTTGCATAGACGCTATTGATGCGTTCTATGATGAGGATTTTGATCGTGAGATTAATTTACCTGAAGGTATCTCTTGGCGAGGTAAAACTTCAGCACCCGCATCTGCCATAATTGATGCTCACCACTTAGACCCGTGGCTACCTGAGTGTGATTAACCTCACACAATAATTTTCTCAAATACTGAGATAGGGCTAGACAAATGTCAGACCCCAATGTTATACTACCTACCTAACAAAGAAAAGAGGCAAAAATGACAATCAACGACAAGTTGTATCAGGTTGGCGATTTATTCACCACCCTAAAGTCAAAGAAAACAGGTGTGATTAAGGAAATCCACCCACAGGCATCTGGCTCGGTGCGTGTGTTGCTAGAAATGCCAAACAAGGAAACTCGCTGGACTTCGGTATCAGCAAGCACTTTGGCATAAAACTAAATAATCGAAACAGGGGCAGTTTAAGAGAGTGTTCTCGCCCAATGTCGTAAGTAAGAACTCTCTCCCTTCGGGGAAATGTCAGACCCCCCTGCTATACTATCCACTAACAACAACCCACCAACGAAAGGTAACACAATGTCAAGAGCAATCACAGTAAAGGTGGCAACACCTAAAGTAATCAAGGCTTTGGAAACAAAGTTAGCAACAATCAAGAAGGACTATGCAGAGCAAGGTGCAAACGAGGCTAAGTATGAAAAGGCTCGTAAGGCTTGGCAGAAAGAACTTCAGGATTATGCAATCGCAAACATCAAGAAGTCAGAGAACCTTCGCACAAACTATCGTTCTTGGAATAACACACTCAACATTGACTTTGATTTGACAGTATCCGAAAAGGATTTGCCAAAAGAGCCTGAGCGTGATTATACAGTTATGCACCAGCACTCATACAATGAAATTGTAGAGGACATCACAAATGCTCTCACAATTCTAAAGATGACAGATGAGGAAACAGTAAATGCTTCTACAATGAAGCAAATTGCTCGTTATCTCTAAATAATTTGGGGGGCAGAACTAAAGTCCTGAACCCAAACGACCTGAGTAAGTCGCCAAACTGCTCTCCCTTCGGGGACAACTACTAACAAAGGTAATACAATGGCAAATCGTTTTAGAGTTGAAATCTATGACGCAAACAAAATGAATGACATCACAATCTATTCAGATCAAGGTGTTGATAAAGAATACTTAACTGAATTAGTATTCAGCAACATCAGAAACTTTAGCGGAAGAGTTAATGCTTATGTTTTTGATAATGTAAAAAAGAAAAAGACAACTGCATTATTTTTTGATGAGAACACAGTTGAAAAAGTTAATTCAGTTACTCGTGGCTTAAAGAAAATGGAGTTGGGGTTCTAAACCCCAGCTTCGCCCGCAGTATTGCGGGGTTATCCACAGGTTTATGAGGGGCTGTGGAAAACCCTGAAAGTTTGTGAGATTACTCACATGGATCAAATCGGACAAATGACTAACTAATCTAGACAATGTCAGTGCCACCTGTTATAATTGCTTAATCAACCAATCGAAAGGAATAAATCCATGGCTCATAATCTAGAAATGGAAAATGGCGAAGTTGCATTTGCACTTCGTGGCGCACCTGCTTGGCATAATCTTGCCAATCGTATTTTCTCACAAGATGAGGAAGTAACTACACAATCTATGCTTGAAGAAGCAAAGTTATCAAATTGGAATGTTCGTCTATCTCCAATCACTGAGCACATTCCAGAATCTTGGAATGATGTATCTACTGCATCTCTTGTCATTCGTGATAATCCATTCAATGGCGGAACTGATGTTCTTGCAACTGTTGGTAAGCGTTACAAGCCTGTGCAGAATGAAGAATTGTTTGCATTCGCTGATGCAATTCACGATGCCAATGCTGATTGCCGTTGGGAATCTGCTGGCTCACTAAAGAAGGGCAAAGTTGTATTCGGTACTGTGGATATTCCTCGTACAATGGTTCTTGACCCACAAGGTGCTAACGATGAAACTAAACTCTATCTAATTGTTTGGACATCACACGATGGTTCTGTTGCGGTGCAGGCTGCCGTTACTCCTGTTCGTGTTGTATGCCAAAACACTCTCAACCTTGCAATGAAAAGCGCAAAGCAATCTTTCAAGATTCGCCACACGCAATCTGTTGAAGGTCGCATTCAAGTTGCTCGTGAAACTCTTGGGCTTGCTCTTGGATACTTTGATGAATTTGAGAAAGAGGCTCAATCTCTTTACACTCAGGCAATTACTGATGCTGAATTCTCTAAGTTGATTCAGACAATCTATCCAAAGCCTGAAAAGGATTCTAAGGGTGCGCTAAAGAAGTGGGAGAATAAGGTTGTTCTACTTGATGACCTTTATCATAACTCACCTACTAACGCTACAATCAAGGGAACAAAGTGGGGCGCATTTAATGCACTTACTGAGCGACTTGATTACTATCGTTCAGGTCGTGGTAATTCTGAATCACTAATGGCTGGTGCATCAGGATTTGACCCTGTACTAACTGCAGAGAAAAATAAAATTCTCAAGTTAGTAAAATCATTTTAACTAAATGATTAACGGGGGAGAGAAATCTCCCCCGTTTTATTTGGTTCGTTAGCTTAGTTGGATAAAGCGCTACCCTGTCACGGTAGAGATCACGGGTTCAAGTCCCGTACGAATCGCAATAAATATTTATGCACATTCATGCATAATTATTCGCCCGCAATGTTAAGGGAAAATTTGTTGTGTTACGGATCACATAAAAAAAGCCCTGAAAACTATAGACAAATGTCAGTGGGGTCCTGTACAATACTCCTATATAACAACGAGAGAGGTAAATATGTCAAATAGAACTAAAGGATATACTGGAACAATTGTTGACGGCAAGAAGCTTGCTGAAATTGCAAACGGTATTTATAATCTACAGTATAGCTCAGACTTTTCTGAGTGCACAGTAGATAATCTATTGTTCATTGAACTAGAAGAGAAGAATGTTTTTGGTGATCCAAAATATGCTCTTGTATGTTCAGAAGGTGTTGGTTGGGAACAAGATACATATGGTTGTCTAGAAGTTCCTACTAATATTGGACAAATGGGTCTATGGAATGGACGTGTATTTATCTCAGTAGATACTGTTAAGTCTTGCCTTACTAATAAGACTGAGGATATATCAGATTACATTAGAGTCTTTGGCTCCCGCCTTGATTCTAACTGTTCCCTATGGCAATCCAAAATGTCAGTGGCCTCTGATATACTAGCCATATGACCAACGAACTCATATCAAGTAAATATACATTTGTCTGTGACCCAGATGAATGCGACTCATTAATTGAATTAACATCCTCAGATGGATTTGGATTCCCATCTGGTGTGATGGAACTCACATGTCCATGTGGCCGTAAGACTACCTTATTGTCAGTGGAGCATGCTACAATTGCACCTTCAAACCAAACGAAAGAGGAAACCATGGAAACAACAACAATTGGCTCAGATGCATTCCACTCACCTGCAGTAGAATACAATCCTGATTTACTAGTTACATACAAAGTAATCAAGGGTTACTCTGACCCTGAATTTACAACATCAAAGGTTACCAGTCTTGAGTGGGACCTACACAATGGACGTCAATCTCAAAAGCGTGTCGGTCTTCTTGAGTCTAACATTAACACAGTTAAAGATATTATTAGCGAAGTTTATGCTGATTCAGATGACCAAGACACCTTGCGTTCAATCGCAGAAGCGCTTAACATTGAATTGACTCGAACAGTTGAATTCACTGCAACCATTGAGGTTAGTGGAACAATTGACCTTAACTTACTTGAAGACTATGACTTCGAAACAGAAATCACAGATAATCTTTATGTTGATTCACAGAGTGGCAACATTGAGATTGGCGATACTGAAATCTGTTATGTGAGGGAAGCATAATGTATTTTGAACTTACTGCTCCATCTCAGGTAGCCTTTGCACGGGCTACCTGGGAAGCGGAGTTGATTGGGTTGGACCCAATGACAATTGCACCATTGACTTTCAATATCGGAACTGGTAGTATTGAGAAGGTAAGTCGTATTCGTGATAAGTATAATCTAATAGAATCATACACATCAGACTACGAGCCAACAGGATACACAGGGAGATAATATGTCAGACTACAGAGATGGCTTTGATGACGGTTACAAATTTGGTCGTGAAGAACTAATTGAAAAACTAAGAGAGATTGATATCTCAGATATCGATGCTTGGTTAGTTGATAAGTTAGCAGACATGATCGAAGGTAACGAGATATGAGTTGGATTGCATGCGATAAGTGTGGAGATTCAGCCCAAGCTAAATGGATAATTAAATTAGTTGAAGGCGAACTATATTTCTGTGGTCACCATAAAAATAAATATGAGGCGGGCCTTGCCAAGGTCTCATATGAAATGATAGAATTAGACAAGGTCGAAGAAGTACTACTACTAGAAGAGGCGGAAATATAATGGGAGATAGAGCAAACTTCGGATTTAGACAGAGCAATGGCGATGTTATTGTTTTGTACGGTCACTGGGCTGGACATGAGATGCTAGCACAATTAGCAAGCGCTGTTGATGCGGCACGTTCTCGCTGGACCGATGAGGGATATGCAACACGTATTGCTATTTCTCAACTCGTGGGCCAAGACTGGGAGTCGACAACTGGTTGGGGAATTTATATTAATACAATTCCTGACAATGAGCACAAGATTCC
>Ga0315905_10005264_pt1 | contig 13190 bp, 11 predicted proteins | sample LakEriMetagenome_5_FD_203522 | JGI IMG/M metagenome (GOLD analysis project Ga0315905, IMG submission 203522) | Freshwater fungal communities from buoy surface, Lake Erie, Ohio, United States - Buoy 4 MA121 | ecosystem: Environmental > Aquatic > Freshwater > Lake | place: USA: Lake Erie, Ohio... | reverse complement strand
CTTCTTGAACTCCTTCTGGGCCTGACCCAGATTGCGAGCCAACTTCGGGATCTTCGTTCCGCCGAACAGAACAACGACCACAGCGCAAATGGCGATGATTTCGGTTGAACCCAGTGCTGCGATCATGGGGTCAGGGTATCACCTGACACCCGACGGTGTTCAGGCGCCCACCACCGGCACCGGACTGTCGATCAGGACCCGACCGTCCGCATGAGCTTCGACGGTGATCCAGCCGTGCGGCGTGGGAACCGTGGCGCGCGCCCATGCCAAGTCGCCCAGGGAGGGTGACACACGCACGGAGGCGTAGCCCGGTTCGGCCGGGGTGATGCCGAGGACGTGCCGAACGAGGTCGGCGGTGGGGGTCGAGGACCAGCCGTGACAACGCGTGCCTCCCACCCAGCATTCGGGCCACGTGGTTTCGCCGGCATCCACGAACACCTGCCAGAGCCGACACGAAGCCACCACCAAGTCGGCGCGACCCGCGGCCACCATCGCGTCGTGCACCACGTACTGGAAGAACGGCTCGGCCTCCACCATCTGGTTCTCCACGTCCCACGGGGCGTCGTCGGGGAAGCCGTTCATCAGGTACACGAACCCTTGTCCGTCTCCGTCGACGGTGAGTCGGTCCATCACGTAAGAATGACGGATCAATCGCCGACGGTCGGTGAGGCCGTCGATCACCCGCGCCATGCGATCGTCGGGAACGAGACCCGCGACGATGGCCATGGCTCCGGGATGTTGCGCGGCCTCGCGTCGCTTCTCGCCATCCACGATGTGGTCGATGTACACGCCGCGATCGTCGTCCCAGAAAATGTCGAAGGCCCGACGCACCGCGTGGTGTCGTGCGCGCGCCCAATCAGCACTGGCCTCGTTCCCCAACCACGAACTCATCTCGGCGAAGTCCCGCAAGCCACGAGCCCAGAGCGCGTTGGTGAGCGATGAACAACCGTTCATGTACACGCTCGCCCAGTCACTCAGTGCCCAACCGGTGACGTCGTGCAACAAATCGTCGGGACCGAGGAAACTCTCGAACCAGCGCAACACCCGTTCGGCGATGGGCAACAGTTCGGCCACCAGCTCGCGATCCCCCGTGTACAGCTGGATGTTGAGAACGGAGCGGATCCAATGCAACGACCAGTCGGGCAGATACATCTGGTCGTCGGCCGCGAAGTCCGAGGCCGCCGCCATCGCCAGCATTCCATCGGGCCGAACGTGCGTCGCCAACTGCGGGTGCCACACCGGCATCGACCAATCGGGATTCGACACGAAGTCGACCATCTGATGAACGACGGAATCACCGGTCCACGCGCGTTGTTCCCGGGTGGGACAGTCCACGTACGCGTCGAGCGCGCACAGGTCGACGGTTCGCAGGCCGATGGCATGGATCGTGTTCAACGATTCGTCCGAGCATTCGAACGACGCTCCCACCGGCCGGGGTCGATGGCGATCGGTCACGGACAGACGAATCGCCGCGTCAGAGACCGAAGCCTCCGCGCCACGCACCGCGACATTGAAGAAGCGCGTGCCGATGGTGTCGAACGTCGTGAACACGTCGTCGACACCGCGACACACGTAACGGAATCCGGCGTGTTGACCGAGCGTGACCAGACGACCCCGGGCATCGACGTGTTCGGATGCGGCCACGTCGACCCGTGTGCCGGCTTCGGCCCCCACCACCTCGAGCGTGACCGAGCCGGCCGCGATGCGTCCGAGATCGAATCGATGCAGACGAACGGCCCCCGAGACGTCCGACGCCGACTCCTGATCGAGCAACACCTGGCGCACCGGGTCCTCATGGTTCTCCGCGCCCACCACTGCGACGGTTCCGATCGATTCGGCCACGTGCGTCGACCCGGACGGATACCGCGTGCGCACCGGAGGTCGTAACGCACCGAACGGAGAGCTCGGTGGCGATCGTCGACCATCGGCACCGGTGTGCAACGGCGTGATCTCGAACGCCGAGCGCCACGACGAGTCATCGAAGCCGGCCTCGGTCCAACCCCGACAATGGGCGCGGGCGTCGAATGATTCGAGGGGCAGGCACGCCACGTCACCGGGAACGGGGACGGGAGTCCACGCTTCACCGTTCGATGATCGCCACGATGCGTCGCTGACGATCCACTCGGAACCAACGAGACACTCGAACACCAACGAACCCGCGCCGAGCGAATAGGTGGGCGGAACGGGCACCCACCACGAGGTCGATTGCCCGAAGTGTCGCGCCACGATGGCGAGGGTGTTGACGCCGGCACGAAGGAACGGGCCGATGTCGACGAAGTCGTATCGGGCGCTACGCGGTTCGTTGCGCACCGGCCCGCGCGCGACCTCGACACCGTTGACGTGAAAGATGTAGCGACCATCGACCCAGATACGGGCGGGCGCCGATTCGGGCACGTCGGGCAACGTGAGTTCGCGACGGAAAAGAACGATCCGATCGCGCGGATCGGCCAACGCCGTGCGCGTGGAGGTTTGCATGGTCAACTTCGGTCGACCATGCCAGATCCATCTCGCACGCCAGTTGTTGCCGAACGGTGCCGGATGATCGAGTCTCATCCGTGTCGCCCCCCAACCTCGGACATGAGGAAAAACTAGCACTCGTTGTGTCAGAGTGAATCCGTGCTGGAGTGCGTGGTGAACATCAGCGAGGGGCGTGACCAACGAGTGTTGTCCGCTCTCGACGTCGCGTGCGGCAACGATCTGCTCGATCGCCACACCGATCCCGACCACCATCGCAGTGTCTTCACACTCGTTGGTGAGGATGCGGTTCGCGCTCTCGCGACGGTGGCCATCGACCGACTGAATCTGAACGCCCATGAGGGAGCCCATCCGCGTCTCGGAGTCATCGACGTGGTTCCGTTCGTCGCGCTGTCGGGTTCATCGCCCCAGGACGCGCAACGGGCTCGAGATGAATTCGCGCGGTGGCTCGCTCGCACCCACGGAGTCCCGAGCTTCCTGTACGGCCCCGAACGAACGTTGCCCGATGTTCGACGTCACGCCTGGTCGTCGTTGCTTCCCGACGTCGGACCCCACGACCCGCATCCCACCGCGGGCGCGGTGTGTGTCGGCGTGCGCGACGAACTGGTGGCCTACAACTGTTGGCTCGACAAGGGCACCGACGTGCGCACGGCGCGCGAGATCGCTCGTCGCGTGCGCCAATCCGGAATTCGAACCCTGGGGTTGGCGGTGGGCGATCGAGTGCAGGTGAGCATGAACCTGATCTCGCCGTTCGTCATCGGTCCGGCTGACGCCGTGCGCGCGGTCACGGACGTGTGCCGCGAGGTGGGGTGCGCGATCGAACACAACGAGTTGGTCGGACTACTCAGTGAGCGCGTGCTTCGAGAGATTCCGCGGAGCAAGTGGCGTTGGCTCGACGTGTCCGAGGATCGGACCATCGAGCACCGGTTGATGAAACGCGTTTGATCAGGCGGTGACGGTGCGACGCGTGGCCTGGGCGCGCTGACGGCGCAGACGACGACGCTCGCGCTCGGAGAGACCGCCCCAAATGCCGAACTTCTCGCCGTTCACGAGGGCGTATTCCAAACAGTCCATGCGCACCACACAACCACGGCACACTTCTTTGGCCTCGCGGGTGGAAGCACCACGCTCGGGGAAGAACAGATCGGGGTCGACCCCCAAGCAGTTGGCCTGGTCCTGCCAGTTCGCGTCGTTCGTCATCTCGTCCATGGGGCTGCCTCGCCGTCCCGGCCCGGGGGCCGTCGGGGATGTCCGAGTCCGCAACCGTGCAGGGCTCGAGACACCCGTGTAACTACATGGCTGTCATTCTCACTCACAAACACCCTCGAGCGCAAGACGGTTTTTCGCAAAAGCCCAGCGAGTGGGCGTGACGCGGTCCGAGACGGGGCGCGCAACGATCTCGTGGGAGTTCAGTCGAGACGCAAGTACGGGTTCCACGGCGGCGAGCCGAAGCGCACGTCGAGGCGTGCGGCGCCGGGTCGAATGACCGCCTCACCCCGCTCCAAAGCCCGAAAAGTCGCGGTCCGATTGTTGTCGTACACCGCTCGGTCCGAATCGGCCGCCGGATCCACCCACACCGCTGTGAGCAGGACAAATGGGTCCGTGGCGGCCTCGAGAGGAAAGCGTCGAGCCATGTATTCGGTCACCCCATGAGCCACTCCGGCCTGGGCCGCGCCCCACGTGAGCTCACCGTGACGGTCGTTCGCGATGGCGGCCTTGTTGATGAACAGAGTCGCCGGTGCCACCGGCACATCGGGCTTCCAGACCACCAGGAATGGCACGTGTCCGGCCGATGGTGTGGCCAGCGCGGTCGCGAACGCGGTTCCCACAGGACCGAGACGATTTCCGAAAACGGTATTGATGTGCGCGCAGTTGGCTCCGTCACCCACGAACGATTCACCAACCTCGTACACCGGATCGGTCGCGACGTTCATGATTCGCTGCCCTTCATTTCGGCCCTATGGGTAGTCGTCCGTAGCGCGAGAGCTTCAACGTCTCCGACGAATCCGTTCCCGGCTTGGTGTCGTACGCGAGCAACGCCACGTATCGAGGGCGGGGCCCGCGGATCTCGGTGACCCGATGCAGGCTCCAACGACCGTTGAACAACATCAACGTTCCCGGGGTCATGGGCTCGGTGCGCACGCGGTCGGGACGATCACCGTTCAGCACGGCGGTCACGGCGGAGTAGCACTCATCGGCCGAGGAACGAATCTGCTTGGCGTTCTCGAAATCACCGCCCACCTCCGAGGACTGAATGGCGATCGACACCACGAAGTCGGTCATGTCGAAGTGCCAACCCAATCGGTCGCCGTCACGCATGACGGCCAAGTTCAAGGCGCCGAACGGATCGGCGTAACGGTGCAATTCGTCCAGGCCCAGGCAGCGACGCACGAAGTCGAGCAGGGTGTCCGACTCGTACAACCGACGAAGGGGGCTGTCGACCGGGAACAAGTCGTACGCCACCACCTCCACCGAACTGGCCGACACCGTTCGTCGGGGATGACCCGGGGCGAAGGAGTCATCGACGGGTGCGAGATACGGCGAGGCCGTGGTGGACGAACGGTGGGCCACCGACGCCAACCGGTCGCTCTCGTGACGCAACAACTCGACGGCGTCCATTCCGAGGAACCCCGGTAGGACGCACACACCGTCGCGGCGGAATCGTTCGTGGAATTCGGTCGTCAATGCGTCATCGAACAAGTCGTACCGACCCGAATCGATGAGAGCGTCCACGAGCACACGTCCAGCGTAACGGTCTCGCCTACGCTCGTTTCATGCCCATCCATTTGCGCGCCGAGCCCGGCGACTACGCCCCCGCCGTTCTGTGCCCCGGTGATCCTCGCCGAGCCACCTACATCGCCAACACCTTCTTCGATCCCGGCTTTCGCACGGTGAACGAGGAGCGCGGCATGCTGGGATACACCGGCACCTACAAGGGTCGCCCGATCAGCGTGCAGACCACCGGTATGGGTGCCCCCAGCGCGGGCATCGTGTTCGAGGAACTCGTGATGCTCGGCGCCGAGCGCTTGGTGCGCGTCGGCACCTGCGGCGGTTTGCAACCGCACCTTCGCATGGCCGACACCGTGATCGCGATGGCGGCGTCACCCGACGACCGCACGCCCACGCGTTACGCCGGCATGGAGGGTTTCGCCCCTTCGGCCACCTACTCGTTGGTGGAATTGGCGGCCACGATGAGCAAGGCCGTCAGTGACCGTGTGTTCGTCGGCTCCATCGTCACCAGCGGCCTCTTCTACGACCCGGACCCGAACACGTTCGGAAACTGGCGCAAACTCGGCCACCTCGGCGTGGAGATGGAGGCCGCGATGATGTACACGATCGCCGCCGTCAAAGGCATCGAAGCGTTGGCGATGATGACCGTGAGCGACGTCATCGATCCCGACGCCGGCAACGTGGAGAGAATCTCCGACGAGGATCTGAAGCGCGGGGTCGATCAGATGATGCGAATCGCCTGCGACGTCGCCGTCTCCTGAGAGACGTTGGGGCGACGATCAGATGAGGCCGAGGTCGCGCACGGCCTGACGCTCGTCGGCCAACTCGGCATTCGAGGCGTCGATCTTGCCACGGCTGTACGCGTCGATGTCGAGACCCTGAACGATCTCGTACTTGCCGTCCTTGCACACGCAGGGGAACGACGAGATGAGTCCCTCGGGAACGCCGTAGCTACCGTCGCTGGGGATGGCCATGCTCACCCAGTCGCCGGGGGCGGTGCCGAGGTGCCACGAACGGATGTGATCGACCGCCGCGTTGGCCGCCGACGCCGCCGACGACAAACCACGGGCCTCGATGATGGCCGCGCCACGCTTGGCGACGGTGGGGATGAACGTTCCGTCGACCCACGCATGGTCGTTGACCGCCTCGTAGGCGTTCTTGCCGGCGACCTCGCAATGGAACAGGTCGGGGTACTGCGAAGCGCTGTGGTTGCCCCAGATGGTCATCTTCTTGACGGCCGACACCGGCTGGTTCAACTTCTGCGCGATCTGGGTGACCGCGCGGTTGTGGTCGAGGCGCGTCATCGCGGTGAAGCGCCCGGCGTCGAGGCCCTTGGCGTTCTGCTGCGCGATGAGCGCGTTCGTGTTGGCGGGATTACCCACGACGAGCACCTTCACGTCCTTCTTCGCGCTACGAGCGAGAGCCTCGCCCTGCGGCTTGAAGATGCCACCGTTCGCACTCAGCAGATCGGCGCGCTCCATGCCGGCCTTGCGGGGCATCGCGCCCACCAAGAGAGCGACGTCGGCGTCACCGAAGGCGACGTTGGCGTCATCGGTGCACACAACACCGGCGAGAAGCGGGAACGCGCAATCGTCGAGTTCCATCTTCACGCCCTCGAGGGCCTTGAGGGCCGGGGTGATCTCCAGCAACTGCAGGATCACCGGAGTATCGGGACCGAGCATGGCACCGGAGGCGATACGGAAGAGGAGGCTGTAACCGATCTGACCGGCGGCACCGGTCACTGCAACGCGTACGGGGGTAGTCATGGCTGACAGGCTAGGACAAATCACCAATCCGACGGCAGTTCGCGACCCATCGCTTTCCAGATTTCGGCCGCGTAAAAACGCATTCCGTCCCGATCGAGATGAATCCGGTCGGCGGTGAAGCATTCGCCGGTGCAGAGTTCGGAAACCAGCTGCCAGTCCAGAACGATCACGTTGGGATGAGTCTCGGACAGGGCCCGAATCTTGGTGTTGTTGGCCGCGGTCCAATCCCGGTTGGCGGTGAGGGTCAACACGATCACCTTGGGGATCTCGCTGGTGGCCTCCATCAGGAAATCGAAGGTCTCCTGACTGACCGGACCGTTCGTACCCAGGTGAACCACGGCGACGTCGATGGTGACACCGAGGTCCTCGAGCTGTTGGAAGATCTCGGCCCCCATACGGGCCTGACGATCCTGCTGGGCGTCCACCACGATGCCCAGATCGGCCAACGACGGTGCGGCGCCCTTCATGACCGAGTCACCGATGGCGAACACGTCGTACCTCGGCGGGGCCGCGGTGGTGACCGGAGCGATCGATCCCGTTGGTTCGGTGTCGGCTGACGGTGTGGTCGTCGACGTGAGATCCTCGAGCACGTCGGTGACCGAACCCTCGGCCTCCTCGAGACTGGTTTGGACCTCGTTCTGCTTCAGGTCGGCGGTCACCAAACTGACCCCGGCGAACACCGGCAACAGGACCGAGGCCGAGACGATGACTCCGAAGGAACCGCGACGACGCAAGGCGCCCGGTCCCCCGCGCAGCAATGCGCCCATCGATTCACGCAGCCGTTGTTCGCGGATGGGAAGTTCGATGTAGCGATACGAGAACTCGGTGATGACGATCGTGACGATCATCGCCGCCACGAACTCGTGCACCTTCAGGGCGATCCCCGTCTCGTGACGCAAGGCCTGGAAAACCGGCCAATGGAACAGATACAGCCCGTACGAACGCTCACCGATGACCCGGAACACCGGATTGCCCAACACACGACCGGCGAAGGCCTTCTTGTGCGCCACCGCGGCGATGACCATCAGTGATCCGATGCCCACCAGGAACAAACCACCGCGGAACAACCACGGGTCGGCGTGCAACCCGTCCTCACCGACCAGGTGAACGATGTGAACCTTCCATGCCAACAGGCCGACGATGCCGAGTCCGATGATCGCCACCGGGTCGAGCATCGGTCCCTTGTGCTTCATCGGACCACGCAGGAGCGCGTACGGACGCCACACCAACGCCAGGGCGGCACCCAACAACAAGCCGATGGCCCGCGTGGGCGTGGAGAGATACAGCGCGTCCACGCGGCTGACGCAACGTCCGGCGATCTCCCAGTAAGCGCCGGGGGTGGCGACGCAGTCCTGTCCGATGCGCGAGGTCGGCATGAGAACGGCCACCGCCGCCGCGATCGCGGCCGCGATTCCGGCGAACCACATGGCGACCCGTGGCAATCGATCGTGTCCACGACGCAACACCACCAACATCACGAGCGGCCAGAGCAGGTAGAACTGCTCCTCCACCGCGAGCGACCACAGATGACGCAGCGGAGCGAAGTCGTTGACCGCCGTGTATCCGGCGCCGGTCCAGATCTGGAACCAGTTCGATCCGTACAGCACACCGGCCACCACGTCTCCGCGCAGCTTGCCGAGTGCGTCGCGTTCGAAGAAAGCGGTCCAGAAGATCAGCAACACCAGCATGGTGAAAAGCGCGGGCAACAGGCGGCGGGCGCGCCGCACCCAGAAATCGCGCAACTGGATGGCACCCGTTCGCTCCGACTCGGCCACCAGCAACAAGGTGATGAGGTAGCCGCTGATCACGAAGAAGACCTCGACGCCGAGATAGCCGCCGGGCAACCAGGAGGAATTGGCGTGATAGACGATGACGGCGATGACGGCGAGGGCTCGCAGTCCGTCGAGCCCCGGCAAATAGGGAACCCGACTGATCTGGGCCGAACGTGAGGTCTCGGAGGTCGGGGCCATCAGTCCCCAAGTCTGCCGTGAATCAGAGTTGCATCGCCTTCACTTCGCAGAACTCTTCCAAACCGAACTTGCCCGCTTCGCGTCCGAGTCCGCTCTGCTTGTAGCCGCCGAACGGGGCCGCCGGATTGAAAGCGCCTCCGTTCACCTCCACCTGACCGGCCTTCAAACGTCGGGCGACCCGCTCGGCTCCTTCGGGTGTCGCGCCCCACACGCCGGCGGCCAATCCGTACACGGTGTCGTTGGCGATACGAATCGCCTCCTCCTCGGAGTCGTACGGCATGATCGACAGCACCGGCCCGAAGATCTCCTCCCGGGCGATGGTCATGTTCGGAGTGACGTTCGAAAACACGGTCGGGCGCACGAAGAAGCCCGTCGACAAACCGTCGGGGACCTCGGTCCCTCCCGTCACCAACGTGGCGCCTTCGTCGATGCCCGTCTGGATGAAGCCGCGAACACGATCTCGTTGAACCGCCGACACCAACGGACCGAGACGAGTGGCCGGATCGAAAGGATCACCAACGGTGAACTTGGCGGCGGTGGCCGCGACGATCTGCTCGGCCTGGGCCATGCGCGCGCGAGGAACCAGCATTCGAGTGAGGGCCGTGCACGTTTGGCCCGAGTTGGCGAAGCACTTGCCCACGCCGGCCGACACGGCTTTGGCGAAACCCTCGTCGTCGAGATCGTCGAGGATCACGTTGGGACTCTTACCACCGAGTTCGAGCGACACCTTCTTCACGTTCGTCGCGGCCACCTCGGCCACCCGCTTCCCCGCACGAGTCGATCCGGTGAAGCTCACCATGTCGACGTCGGGATGGGCCGCGATGGCCTCGCCCACGACCGGTCCGACGCCGGTGACCAGATTGAACACGCCGGCGGGCAGACCCGCTTCGTGAACGATCTCGGCCAGGATGAAGGCGTTGATCGGCGCCACCTCGGACGGCTTCACGACCACGGTGTTGCCGGCGGCCAGAGCCGGAGCGACCTTCAACGCGATCTGATGCAGCGGATAGTTCCACGGCGAAATGCATCCGACGACACCGAACGGCTCGCGCACGACCAGCGAGTTCCCGATGCGCTCCTCGAACTCGTACGACGACAACAAACCCGCGGCGATGGCGAAATTGCCCTTCGGAAGACCCACCTGGATGAATGTGGAGAGGCCGACGGGCATACCCACCTCGCGTGCGATGGCCTCGGCGGTCTCCTGTGTGCGCGCCTCGAGGCCCGCGTGAATCTTCATCAAGTACTCGGCGCGCTTCTCCTTGGGCAGGTTGCTCCATCCCTCGAACGCGGCCCGCGCGGCGGCGACGGCCTTGTCGACGTCACCGACGGTTCCATCGGGAATGCTGGCGATGATCTCCTCGGTGGCCGAGTTGGTGACCTCGAGAACTCCCGAGCCCTCCGAAGGGACCCAAGCGCCGTCGATGTAGATCTTGTCGTAGGTGAGCATGTGATCACGCTAGAGCCGTGACACGTGCGGAGTGTCAGCGAGACGATGACAATCCGAGATTCGCGTGAATCTCGCGCGTCGCCGTGCTTCGGTTCATGGTGTAAAGGTGCAAACCCGGAGCACCCGCGTCGAGCAGATCACGGCACAATTCGGTGGCCGCTTCCACACCGACACGACGCACGTCTTCCGGGTCGTCGACCTTGTCGAGGCGGTCGACCAACCACTGGGGCATGGCCGCACCGGACATCTCGGCCATGCGAACGATCTGCTTCTTGTTGGTGACCGGCATGATGCCCGGAAGAACCGGTTTGTGCACGCCCAAATCGGCGAGCTCGTTCATCATTCGCACGTACACCTCGACCTCGAAGAAGAACTGCGTGATGGCGAAATCCGCACGGTCCAGCTTCGCGGCCAGGAACCGACGATCGCTCGCACGATCCGTCGAGCGCGGATGAATCTCGGGATGAGCGGCCACTCCGACGGAGAACCGACCATCGGCCAACACGTCTTCCAGCAGATCCGAGGCGAAGGTGTAATCGCTCGGTGCCGGTTCGCCGTCGAGCGGCACATCACCTCCGAGGGCCAGGATGTTCTGCACACCGTCGTCGGCGTACGCATGGAGGATGTCACGGATCTCGGCGCGCACGTGACCCTGACAGGTGAGGTGCGCCATCGGGGTGAGCGTGGTCTCTTTGCGCATCCAGGACACCACGGCGTGCGTGCGCTGACGCGTGCTGCCACCCGCTCCGTAGGTGACGCTCACGAAACTGGGGGCGAGTGACTCGAGTTCGCCGATGGCACGACCCAACGACAACTGCGCGCTGTCGGTCTTGGGCGGGAAGAACTCGAACGAGAACGTGCGGCCCTTGGCGATGAGATCGGCGATTCGAGCCACGTCCCGAGTTTAGGGAGCGGACGAGGCATCGGTCCTGACCGGTATCGCAAACCTTCGAAATCGAAACTGGTAGACCGTGCCTCGACCTGGAGGTTCCCATGACCGAGTTCCAACCGCCGTTGCCCCCACCGCCAACGGGAGCGATATCGACCACGCCGGCAAAGCCGAGCAACCTGTGGGAATTCCTCGACTCTTTGGGAGATGACGCCAAGGTTCGAGCCGAGCCGAGGCTGAGCACCGCGTTGTCCGGGCTTGCTGCGGTCCTCTTGACCATCGGATGGGCCGGGCTGCTCTCCGGAGACTCCGGAAGCATGAGTGGTCTCTACGCCGGCACCATCACCGCATTCGGTGCCGGACTGGCCGTCAGATTGAAGGCCAGCAAGAACGCGGACCTCCAAGCAGCCGCCGTTGGAGCGGGGATCACCTCTCTGTTGCTGTTCTGCATCACGTTCATCGGCGACACCGGAATGAACGCCGGCCTCGGGCTGATCCTCACCGCCGTCCTGCACGTCGCGGTGTGGGCGCTGCCCGGCTTCCGAGGACGCTCGATCTTCCTCGGCTTCGCCGCCTTGGCGTTGATCTTCGGATTGTCGTCGGCCATCGGTGGCGAGGTACTGACGGATGATCGTTGCGAGGAGCTGTACTACTCGGACGAGGAGGTTCCCGACGAGTGTTACGAGGACAACATCTACTCCGATCTTCCCGGCTCGGTCGGCGACTTCCTCGGCAAGCAGGGCGTCCTCTACACCATCGCGGGCACGGCATTGATTCTCGGTGTGGCGACTCTCGACCGTCGTGGATACCGAGCAGTCGGAACCGCGCTGATCCCGGCCGGAATGGTCGCCATTCTGATCGGTGCACTTCTCATGGCGGTTCGCATGGCCAATGCCGGGGCCGGGGTGCTCGCCGCCATCGCCGGCTTGGCCCTGTGTTACGTGGGTTCACGTGGCGAACGTCGAGCCATGACCTGGTGGGGTGCCGCGATGACCGCCATCGGTGTGGCCGGGTTCTTCTTGGGTGCATTCACACCCGATACCGATGCAGCAACCTCCTTCGCGATAATCGCCGCTGGGGGCACACTGGCCCTGACTCCCTACATCATCAAGAAGGCCGCCGAGAACAAGAACACGTCGACCACGTCGACCGAATAGGCGGTCCCCCGCACGGTCAGTGCTTGAAGTGACGTTCGCCGGTGAACACCATGGCGATGCCGTGCTCGTTGGCCGCGGCGATCACCTCGTCGTCGCGCACGCTTCCTCCGGGTTGGACGACCACGGTGATTCCCGCCTCGGCCACCGCATCGAGTCCGTCCCGGAACGGGAAGAACGCGTCGCTCGCGCACACTCCGCCAGCGGCCCGACCAGCGGCCCGAGTGGCCGCGATTCGGGCCGAATCCAACCGATTCTGCTGACCCGCACCGACACCCAGTGCCATGCGGTCCTTGGCGAACACGATGGCGTTCGAACTGACCCCGGCACACACCGACCACGCGAACTCGATGTCGGCCCATTGCGATTCCGACGGCGACACCGCGGTGACGACCTTCCACGTCGATCGATCGAGGCTCACCACGTCCGCGTTCTGAACGAGGAAGCCACCGTCGATGGTGCGCACGTCGAGTCGTCGTGACGACGGAGCCGGTGCGGACATCACCCTCAGGTTCTTCTTGGCCGTGAGGATGGCGAGCGCGTCGCCGTCGTAGGACGGAGCGACGACGACCTCGGTGAAGACGGGTGCGAGCGCCGACGCGGTGGCCACGTCCACGTTGCGGTTCAGAGCGACGATGCCTCCGAAAGCACTGACCGGATCACACTCGTTGGCCGCGCGATACGCGGCCTCGATGCTCGTCGCCACCGCGACCCCACAGGGGTTCGCATGCTTGACGATGACGCAGGCCGGTCCGT
>Ga0315905_10005263_pt1 | contig 13193 bp, 11 predicted proteins | sample LakEriMetagenome_5_FD_203522 | JGI IMG/M metagenome (GOLD analysis project Ga0315905, IMG submission 203522) | Freshwater fungal communities from buoy surface, Lake Erie, Ohio, United States - Buoy 4 MA121 | ecosystem: Environmental > Aquatic > Freshwater > Lake | place: USA: Lake Erie, Ohio... | reverse complement strand
TTGTCCACCCGCGCATCAAAATACCCCGCATTACCATACGCATCCTGCACCCGCCGGATATCCCCCTCGATCTTCTCCTGCGTGATCTTCCGCTTCAAATCCCAGACCTTGATCCAGTTCCGGTCGTCACTCTCCACAATGCTCTTCAAACGCCGCGAAGTGAACACCGTGTTCCCCTCAAACTTCACCTCATTCAGAATCCCGCGCCCGCCCTCATCGATCCGGAACACAATCCGCGAAAACCCAGGCTGGCTCCCCGGCTCGATCGAATAACTCACCGTCGTCTCCGCATAACCGCGCTTCGTGTACAACTCCAGAATCTTCGAACGAACCTCGTTCAGCTTCGTGTCGTCCACCACCGTCCCGGCCTTGAACTCCGCCTCGTCACGCAACCGCTCAGTCTTGAACACAGTGTTCCCCTGAAACACCAGATCGCCCATCGCCGGCCGCGCCTCCGCCGTCACCACCACATTCACCCCTCCCGGCACATCCACCGTATCAATCGTCACATTCAGCAGGTTCCCTGAATTGAACAGCGCCCGCAAGTCGTCCTCCTCCTTCTCCCGCGTCCACGTCTCCCCCACCTTCAATCGCATGTTCGAGGTGATCCGCGCCTTGTCCACCGTCGCATCCCCTTTGAACCGCACCTCAACCGATTTCACCACCTTCGCCGCCGCCGGCTGATCCGCCAGCATCGATCCCGGCTGCCCCGCAGGCAGTGGCGGTTCCGCCGGTGCCGTCTGCCCCTGCACTCCCACCGTCAGCGCCAGCGTCGCCACCAGCGATACCAGCGTCAGCCTCGGATTCATGTCAGCGCCCGCTCGGCCAGGAATTCTCTGCTCGGAATGCATATCGGAAATTGTTGGTCGTGAAGAAAGATAACAAAGCCTGCCCTCAACCCAGCCATGGCAGCTCTGGCCCGCGAGGCTACCCGGCAGCCCCGAAAGCGCAACTCCTTTGTCGGCACCCTCCCACCACATCTTCCCCCGCGTTCACGGCTCCCACCCATCACTCACATCCCCCATCCCTCTCGCTCCAGCTTGCGGCCCCTCCCCTCGCCGCTATGTTCTCCCCATGCCTCCCTCCTGCCTGCGACCCCAACCGCTTGCCCTCCTCCTCCTCAGCTCCTGCCTCACCCCCGCCGCAGAACCCTTCTCCTTCGACTCCCTCAAATCCCGCGCCCGCTCCCTCGCCTCCTCCCCTCACACCCCCCCCAGCGACTCCCTCGCCGACTTCTGGAAAAATCTCACCTACGACCAGCACCGCGACATCCGCTTCCGCATGGAAGACGGTCTCTGGGCCCGCGATAAACGCCCCTTCTCTATCGACTTCTTCCACCCAGGCTGGACCGCCAAAAAAACCGTCACCATCCACGAGGTCCGCAACGGCCACGCCGATCCCCTCGCCTTCAACCGCTCCATCTTCGACTACGGCAAAAACTCCATCCCCGACTCCGTCCCCACCCCCAACGGCTACGCCGGCTGGCGCGCCCGCTGCCACCTCAACGGCCCCGAATACATGGACGAATTCCTCGTCTTCCTCGGCGCCAGCTACTTCCGCTCCATCCCCGCCAACTCCCCCTACGGCCTCTCCGCACGCGGCCTCTCCATCAATAGCGGCCTGCCCAACGAGGAATTCCCAGACTTCCGCGAATTCTGGCTCGAACCCCCAACCCCGGACGCCTCCTCCCTCCGCTCATGGGCCCTCCTCGATGGCCCCAGCGTCACCGGTGCCTTCCAGTTCACCGTCACCCCAGGCACCGAAACCACCATCGACATCGAAGCCCAACTCACCCTCCGCCAACCCGTCACCCAACTCGGCCTCGCCCCCTTCTCCAGCATGTTCTGGTTCGGCGAAGCCACCCACCCCAAACCCTACGACTTCCGCCCCGAAGTCCACGACAGCGACGGCGTCCTCATGGAACTCGCAGACGGTGCCCTCCACTTCCGCCCACTCGAACAATCCAAGGACCGCTCCCGCCACTGCGTCTTCTCCCTCGATAAACCCCGCTCCTGGTCCCTCCTCCAGCGCGACCGCTCCTTCGCCTCCTACCTCGACACCGAAGCCCGCTACCACGACCGCCCCAGCGTCCGCGTCGAACCCCTCGAAGGCTTCAACCAGGGAAAACTCCACCTCATCGAACTCCCCGCCACCGACGAAACCGGCGACAATGTCGTCCTCCTCTGGGAACCTCAACCAGCCCTCCATCCAGGGAAACCCTTCAACTGCCGCTACCGCCTCCACTGGATGCGCGACCCCCAACCCTCAGGCCTCTTCACCGTCAAAGCCACCCGCTGCGGCCACCCAGTCCAGCGCCCCGACCAGATCCTCGTCTCCATCGACTTCGCCAAACCCCTCGTCCCACAACCCAAAGAGCCCCACATGAAATGGGACGACATCGCCTCCCTCAAACCCATCGTCACCGCCAACCACCCCGACGTCAAAATCATCCACGCCGGCATCTCAGACCTCAGCATGGCTCACGTCGATGACCTCCCACTCAAACTCGGCCGCCGCCCGGACATCCACATGCCCCAGGTCCTCCGCGCCTTCTTCGTCCTCGAAACACCAGCCTCCCTCTCAGAAACAGACCTCACCTGCGAACTCCGCAACGCCGACGGTCAACCCGTCTCCGAAAAATGGCTCTGGCTCTGGCACCGCCCCTGACCTCCAACCCCTCACTTGTTCTCCTCAGGCTTCAGCAAACCCATCTTCTTCAGCTTCGGCACAATCGTCGCTCGGCAATACCCCCAGTTCCCAGTCCCCTTCGTGAAGTTCGCGTTGAAGTAATCCTGATGGTAGTCCTCAGCAGGATAGTAATTCTCCAGCTTCACAATCTCCGTCACAATCGGATCCTTGAACTTACCACTCTTCCCCACCTTCGCCTTCACCTGCTCCGCCGTCGCCTTCTGCGCGTCCGTGTGATAGTAAATCCCAGACCGGTACTGCGTCCCTTCGTCGTTCCCCTGACGATTCAACGTCGTCGGATCATGCAGCTCGAAAAACACCTCCAGCAGCTTCTCAAACGGCATCACCTCAGGATCAAACGTCACCTTCACCACCTCCGCATGCCCCGTGTCCCCCTCGCACACCTGCCGGTACGTCGGATTCTTCACATGCCCGTTCGAGTACCCGCTCTCCACCTTCTCCACCCCCTTCACACGCTGCAGAATCACTTCAATACACCAGAAACATCCGGCACCTAAGGTTACAGTTTCCATCTTCTTCGTTGGGGCTGGAGCTTTCGCCGCCGCGTCATCCGCCGCCGGCACCCGGCCAGTCAGAAGCATCAGGCTGGCGGCAAACAGAAAAAATCGGCGCGGATTCATGGCAGTCAGGTCTTAAATTCCTCCCATCATACGCTCCTCCTCACCGCGGTGTTGCACCCGCAGGCAATTCACCCGCCGCCCGCTTCCCAGGCACCGGAGGCGTCGCCTCCGCCTTCCACCCACGCAGCCGGCAATGCACCCGCGACACCTCTCCCATGTAACTCCCCCCAGAAAACGCCGCCGCCGCCGCCATCATCCGCTTCTTCGCCTCCTCCTTCCGACCGTTCGCCTCCGCATACAGCCCAAGATACAAATCCGCATACGCCACCGCCTCACCCCCAGCCTTCGCCGCCGCAGCCACCACCGCCTCCTCCTTCCCCTTCCCCGCAAACAACGCATGCACTTCCTTCATCGGCACACGCTCATCATCCGTGATCGGAATATACACCTTCCGCGCCGCCTCCGGACTCTCCAGTTTCGCCACACACAGATAATGCCACACCGCATTCTCCACATCCTCAGGATTCACCTTCTGATGCACCTCAAACTGATCCCGCCCATCCTGGTACCGCCCCGCATAATACAACGCAATCCCACGCTGCCAGTGAAACGGCAGCGATGACGGCTGCGCCGCCACCTGCGCATCCCACTCCACAAGGCTCTCCTTGATCCTCCCCTCGAAAAACAACTGCACCCCCTTGCGAAACCGCTCCTCTGGCGTCTGCCCGCCCACCACACAAGGCAACAGCATCACCCCGGCAATCAATAACATCTTCAGCATCTTCATGGCGTCGCAGAATCGTCAATAAACCCTTCAAGGTGCCGGATCCGCGTCGGATGCCGCATCTTCCTCAACGCCTTCGCCTCAATCTGCCGGATCCGCTCCCTCGTCACCTGAAACTGCTTGCCCACATCCTCCAGCGTCCGGCTGAACCCGTCATGCAACCCGAACCGCTGCTCCAACACCGCCCGCTCACGGTCACTCAAGGTCTCCAGCACAGCCTTCAACTTGTCCTTCAACAACGCAAACCCAGTCCGCTCCATCGGATTGTCCGCTGACTTGTCCTCAATGAAATCCCCGAAACTCGTGTCGTCCCCATCCCCCACAGGTGCCTGCAGCGATATCGGCGTCTGCGCCATCTTCAGCACCGCCCTCACACGCTCCTCAGGCAGATGAATCTCCTCCGCAATCTCCTCTGGCGTCGGCTCACGCCCGAACTCCTGCACTAACTGCTTCTGCACCCGCATCAGCTTGTTGATCGTCTCGATCATATGCACCGGAATCCGGATCGTCCGCGCCTGATCCGCAATACTCCGCGTGATCGCCTGACGGATCCACCACGTCGCATACGTCGAAAACTTGTACCCCCGCCGATACTCGAACTTCTCCACCGCCTTCATCAACCCCATGTTCCCCTCCTGAATCAGATCCAGAAACGGCATCCCTCGGTTCGTGTACTTCTTCGCAATCGATATCACTAACCTCAAATTCGCCTCCACCATCTCCTTCTTCGCCCCGTGCGCCTCACGCAAATGCTTCCGCAACTCGCTGAATGCCGCATGGAAATCCTCCCGCGTGTGCCACGACCTCTTCTCCAGACTCGCCAGCTGCTCCTGCGCTCCCTTGTCCTCAGGCTGCTCCTTCAACCGCTGCTCCACATCCACCATCTCCAGCATGAACGCCTCCGCAATCGACTCGAACTCCTCAATCGTCTTCTGCTTGAAAAAGAACTTCCCGCACGCCCGCTGCACCGCCACCAGCGCCTTCCGATACACCCCCACCGCCTGCTCCCGCTTCGCCACAGCCTTCGTCTCCAGCACCTTGTCCCACGCCTCCTGCGCCACCCGCCGACTCTCCCGCACCTGCTGACACAACCGCACCGCAGCCTTCAAATACCGGTCCCTCCCCTCAATCTTCTTGTCAATCACCACCCGGTCACACCGCTCCGTCCCATCAATCAGCTTCTCCGCCAACCCAAGATACGCCTCAGGAATAAACCCAAAATTGTTCAGCACCCGCGACACCTGCTCCTCAGCCTTCTCAATCCGAATCGATATCTCCACCTCCTGCTCACGCGTCAGCAGCGGCACCTGCCCCATCTGCTTCAAATACTGCCTCACAGGATCATCCAGCGAATCCGGCCGGTCCGGCAGCCGGTCATCAATGTCCTTCACCGGCGACGCCGCCTGCGCCGGCGTCTTCACACGGTCCACCTCAGACGCATCAATAATATCAATCTCCAGATTCCTCAGCCGCAGAATGATCTCCTCCACCAGATCCGGCAGAATCAGATCGTTCGGCAACTGCTCGTTCAAATCATCATACGTCACGTGCCCCTGCTCCTTCGCCAAACGGATCAACTCCCGCACCTTCGCCTGAATCTCAGGCGTCTCCAACGTCGCATCTGCAGGCACCGCTGGCACCGGCGCACTCAAAACCGGGTTCTTCCTCGGCCGCCCTCGCCCGCGCTTCACCGCACCCTCAGGCAATACCTCCACCGGCGCCGCCAAAACCACTCCCTTCTCCCCCCCCTCAGCTACCTGTGGCTCCGCTCCCGCACGCTTCCCAGCGCGGGTCTTCTTCGGCAGGGTCGTGGCTCGCTCAGGCATCGTGAAAATCGGTTGAAAACAGGGCCACAGACCCTAACTGATTATCGGAATATCCCGCAGGCTCCGGGACAAATCAAGATTTTCCTTCTGCAGCTTCGCCACTTCCTGCATGATTAATAAAGATTCATTGATCGGCAGCGCCGCCTGCTTCATCCGGTTCACCAGCACGTCCAACTCCCTCTTGTTCGCCTGAATCCGTAAACTCAAAACGCCGTGCTCCGCCGCACCCGCTCCCCTCCCCGGCGGCTCCCCCATCAGCAACCCGGACACCGCAATCTCCTCCTCAGCACCCAGCGTCGCCAGCCACACCCCCACACCCTCCGGTCGCCCAGCATCTATCGGCTCCGCCAGCGCCCGACTCAACAACGATCCCCCAGCCAACCCCTCCCACGCCTTCGCATATTCCACCCCGCACTTCACCAGCCACCCCCGCCCCTCAGGATCCCCAAGCGCCAGCTGCAGCAGCAACCTCAACGACGGCGAATCAATCACCAGAGGCTCCAACGCCCCCTCCTCTCCCGTCTCCTCCACCACCGCCACAGCCGCCCGCTCCGCCGCCACCTCCTGCTGCTTCAGCATCTGCCGCGCATGCGCCGTCACCATCCGCCTCAATTCCTCCGGCGGCGCATTCAACCGCAGCGCCGCTCGCGCAATCCCTCCATCCTGCGTGATCCGGTCCCGCGTCCTCGCAATCGCCCCAGTCACCTCGCTCAATACCCTCATCCGCTCCCGCGGATCCTCCGGCACCCCCCCCGGCGCCTTCACATCAATCAGAAAATCAATGAAGTCCCGCGCCCCCGACAAATACTCCCGAAACGCCTCCGCTCCCCCGCGCCTCAACAGCGAATCCGGATCCTCACCCACCGGCAACCGCGCCACCCTCACAAATATCCCCTCCTTCGCCAGCTCCCCAAAACAACTCCGCGCCGCCTTCAATCCCGCATTGTCCGCATCAAAACACAGCACCACCTGATCCGTATGCCGCTTCAGCAGCCGCGCATGATCCGGCGTGAACGCCGTCCCCAGCGGCGCCACTATGTTCTCAATCCCATGCTCATAACACATGATCATGTCAATCTGCCCCTCGCAGATGATCGCACTCTGCTCCCGGTGAATCGCCCGCTTGCTCTGATCCAACCCGAAAAACACCTGGCTCTTCGTGAAAATCGCCGTCGCCGGTGAATTGATGTACTTCGCAGGCGACGCCGCCGCATCCAGCACCCGCCCGCTGAACCCAATCACATCCCCGTGATCATTCCGAATCGGAAACATCACCCGGTGCTTGAACCTCGGATACCCTCCCATCTCCGGCCGCCCCTCCTCCCGCGGCGAAAAGATCCCGCCCTCCACCAGCAACGCCTCCGGAAATCCCTCCGCCGCCGCCCACCCTCGCCACACCCCAGCCTCCGGCGGCGCATAACCAATCTGCCACCGCTTCGCCACCTCCGCATCCAGCCCACGCGACTTCAGATACCCTCGCGCCTCCCCCGCCGCCCCGCTCTTCAGCAGCAGCTGATGCATCCACGCACTCGCCTCCCGATGCAGCGCCAGCATCCTCACCCGCAACGCCGCCACCCCAGCATCCTCAGCCGTCATCTGCTCCTCAATCAGCCGGATCCCATACCGCTGCGCAAGCTTCCTAACCGCATCCGCAAACGGCAGATTCTCATACTCCATCACAAACCGAATCGCCGTCCCACCCTTCCCGCACCCGAAACAATGAAACGTGTTCCGCACCGGCGACACACTGAACGACGGCGTCCGCTCCGCATGAAACGGACAACACGCCTTCCACGACGTCCCAGCTCGCTTCAGCGGAAAATACGACCCCACCAGCTCCACGATGTCCGCCGCCGCGATCACCTGCTGTATCGATTCCTCCGCAATCCGTCCCATGGCAAAGCCTCAGTCTGCTCGCGCCGCCACCGGCACCGTCCGGAATCTCAGCCTAACCTCCCCAGTCGGCCCAGGCAACCCCGTCAGCGTCGCCCCGATCTGCGCCGACAACGCCTCCACTATCCTCCACGACAGCGAATCCGTCCGCAACACCACACCCCCGCGCCCATCCCCCACCACCCCACGGTCCCCAACACTCAGCACCGCCTCCCCCGCACCCGCCACCAACCCCACCCGCACCACCGGATCCGGCTGACCCGCACGCTGCGCCAGCGCCACCGACAGCAACTCCCCAAGCACCACCCCAAGCGTGATCGCCAGCTTCTGCGGCAACTGCACCGCCTCCACCGCCAACTCCACCCGCGGCACACCCCCAGCCACCCCTCGACTCTCCCGCAACGCCCCAGCCAGCTCCGTCGCATACCGCGCAAAATCCACCCGGTCATCCTCCCCGCCAATCATCCGGTAAATCAACGCCACCGCCGCCAGCCGGTCCCGCCCAGCCGTCACCGCGTCCCTCACCTCCCCCGCAGGCGCATCATCCGCCTGCAGCGCTAGCAGACTCGACAGCAACTGCAGATCATTCCGCGCCCGATGCAGCGTCACCGTCGCACGCCCCCCCGGCACCGCACGCTCACGGATCAATGCCAGAAACTTCCGGCTCCCGCTCCCCTCATCCGTCACAGGCACCAGCTCCACCTCCGCCGTCCCTGTACTCCGGTCCCGCCGCCGGAACCCGCTCACCGCCTTCCACCTTCCCTCCCGGTTCAACTGCTCACTGATCTCGTCACTGAACGACCGCGCATCGTCCGGCCGAAACAAACGATATAGTCCCTCACCCTCCAGCTCCTCCAACCCATACCCGAACATCCGCTCCGCCGCACCGTTCAACCCGCTGATCCGCCCACGGTCATTCATCACCACCACCGCACTCTCCAAACCCTCAAACCACGCCATCGCTCCCCCCGCCCCCCGCACCCCCGCCGCCACCGCTGTCACATCCCGCAGCACCACCCCGTACTCACCCGCTCCCTGCACGCTCAATAACACCATCCGCGCCTCCAGCACCCGCGCCCGCACCTTCGCATCCGGCTGAAACACAAACTCACACCGCGTCTCCGCCTCGGGATTCTCCCGCAATCGCGCCATCATCACATCCAGCGGCAATTGCTCCCCAATCACCGGCAACGCCACATCCAGCATCCGCTCCCGCATCATCTCCCCAGCAGGCAGCAATCCCGCAAAATCCCGCCCCCCGGAATACTCAAGAATCCTCCCCATCCCATCCAGCACCATCACCAGATCCGCCACCGTCTGCGCAAACCGTCCCTCCACCCACGGCAATGGCCGCACCGCTCCTCCTCCCGCTGCCACAACCTCACCTCCCGCTGCCCCTGTCGGCAGCAGATGCAAATGCATCGCCCCATACACCGCCCCCCCATCCTCCCCACGAGTCACCGAAACACTCATGCTCACCGGCGTCCGCGTCCCGTCCCTCCCAGTAATCTCCGTCAGCACCCCTCCAGCCAACTCCGCGCTCCCACCACTCACCATCGCCTTCACCACCCGCTCCGCTTCCGCCTCCGGCAGCACCTTCCCCAACCCAGCCCGCCGAATCTCCAGCCGAGGATACCCCGTCAGCTCCTCAAACCGTGGATTCACCTCCGTCACATTCCCGCTCCCGTTCAATACCGCCAACGCCGCCCCGCAACTCTGAAACAACCCACGGTACCTCCCCTCGCTCGCTCGCAGCGTCTGCTCCTCAAGCCTCGAATCCGTCACGTCAAACACCGTCAGCAGCAACCGATGCCCAGACAGCACCGCCGGCCGGAACTCCACCTCCTTCATCCAACCCTCCGCATTCCGCATCGAACAAGTCCACTGCAACCGCCGCCGCCACACCCGCTCCCACCAGTCGTCCATCGCTCGCTCCCGCGGCTCATCCTCACTCCCAAACGCACGCTTCAACCACAACGCCAATCCCCCGCACTCCTCCATCCCGTATCCCAGCACCGCCCGATGCTGCGGATTCGCATACAGCACATCCGCCATGTCGCTCAGCAATATCATCCCGAACGGCGCCGCCTCCGCCATCTCCCGGAATGCCACACCTTCCCCAGCCAGTGCTTCAGGACGCGGCTTGCCGGATTCGGCCTCGGATGCAGGTGCAGTGGTCATCAGCAGTATCGCAGGATTCTTTACGTGAACACCCAGATTGCCCGCCTCCTCACGTTCCGCAAGGCCTTCCCAGAAGTTCACCCCTTCACACTCAGCGCCCGCCCACCTTCCACAAGCTCCCGTCACTCCGCACATACACCGACTTCCCACTCAGCGACGGCGTGCACAAGATCGGCTCCCCAAGCTCCAGCCGCCCAGTCACCTTCCCCTCCTCACCCACCGCCGATTGAGTATCCACACCGATCAGCACCCCAAGCTCACTCCCAATATACAACATCGGCCCAGCCATCACCGGACTCCCGCTGAACTTACCGTCCAGCCTCAACTTCCACGGCCGCTCCCCATCCTCCAGATTCGCACACGTCAGCACCCCAGCCCCGCTCACCACATACAACCGCCCCCCATGCATCACCGGACTCGCCGTGTCCGCCGACACCTGCGCCGATTCCCACACCCGCTCCGGTGGCGTCGTCCCCCCCTTCAACCGCCACACCGCATGCCCCTTCCCAGGCCGCGGTTGCGCCATGAAACTCCCACTCACCGTAATCGACGGTATACTGCTCCCAGGCCCCTCCAGCTTCCACCGCTCCCGACCACTCTTCGGATCAACCGCCACCGCCCCGTCCCGCGACGCCACGATCACCGTCTCCGTCCCGTCCGCCTCCCGTTGCACCGCCGGCGATGTCCAGTTCGCATCCTTCGCTCCAGGCCGATGCCACAACTCCACCCCAGTCTCTCCATCTATCCCCGCAGTGAAACTGTCCGAATCATTCTCAATCTGCGCCACCACCACCCCGCCAGCCATCACCGGCGACGACGCCAAACCCAGACTGTTCCCAGCATTCGGATAATCCACCATCAACCCCCTCAGCCACTCAAGGTTCCCCTCCATATCCAGACAGATCAGATCGTTCGACGAAAACAGCGCATACACATGCTTCCCATCCGAACACGGCGTCGGCGCAGCATTGCACGTCTTCGCATGGCACATCGTCCGCCCCGTCGCCCGAAACTCCCGCTCCCAGATCAGCTTCCCATCCCCATCCCCAAAACACAACACATGCAGCCGCTCCTGCTTCGGCCCGCTCGCCGCCGTCACATACACCCGACCCCCACTCACCAGCGGCGACGACAACCCTCGCCCAGGCAAAGCCGCCTTCCACGCCACCCCCTCCGCTCCCTCAAACGTCCGCGGCGGATTGCTCCCCTCCCCAGCATTCCCACTGGAACCAGGCCCTCGGAATTGCAGCCAGTCAGAAGAAGCACGCCCAGCCACCGGAAGGAACGCAAGGATCAGCAGCAGTCTCATCATCCCATCCCCTTAACCCCTCCCTCCTCCCAAGGCAACCTCCGTCTGCTCCTCGACCCTCCTCGACCCCCAGAAACGCATTGACCTCCCCTCCCCCAAAGTGCAATGCCACCAGGCCGCATCAAGACCAGCCACGGCACTCCGGCGCACGCCTCTCTCCTCATCTTCCTCTCTCAACAACGCCAACCTCCCTGCTCACCATGTCCCGCTCGTTCATCTTCTCTTCTGAATCCGTCGGCGAAGGCCACCCGGACAAAGTCTGCGACACCATCTCCGACGCCATCCTCGACGCCTGCCTCACTCAGGACAAATCCTCCCGCGTCGCCTGCGAATCCTTCGCCAAATCAAACGTCGTCGTCGTCGGTGGCGAAATCACCATCCCCAACATCGGCTCCAAAAGCCTCGACGAGGTCATCAATATCCCCAAAATCATCCGCGCCGCCGTCCGCGAAATCGGCTACACCAACGACGACGACGTCTTCCACGCCGACCGCATCTTCATCAACGAATACCTCACCACCCAGTCCCCGGACATCGCCCAGGGCGTCGATTCCAAAAAAGCCAAAGGCAAGAAAACCGCCGAACAAGGCGCCGGCGACCAGGGCATCATGTTCGGCTACGCCTGCAACGAAACCCCGGAGCTCATGCCCGCTCCCATCATGTTCGCCCACCGCCTCGGCCGCGAACTCACCGCCATCCGCAAAGCAGGCAAAGCCAAATGGCTCCGCCCAGACGCCAAAAGCCAGGTCTCCGTCGAGTACGTCAACGGTAAGCCCACCCGCATCACCAACGTCGTCATCTCCACCCAGCACGCCGCCGGCGTCGAACACGCAGAAATCGAAAAATTCTGCATCGAGAAAATCATCCGCAAGGTCCTCCCCAAAAACATGCTGACCTCAGCCACGGAGTTCCTCATCAACCCCACTGGCAACTTCGTCGTCGGCGGCCCTCAGGGCGACAGCGGCCTCACCGGCCGTAAAATCATCGTCGATACCTACGGCGGCATGGGCCGTCACGGCGGCGGCGCCTTCTCCGGCAAAGATCCCTCCAAGGTCGACCGCTCCGCAGCCTACATGGGCCGCTGGGTCGCCAAAAACGTCGTCGCCGCCGGCCTCGCCGCTCGCTGCGAAGTCCAGTTCGCCTACGCCATCGGCCACCCCCAACCCGTCAGCGTCCACATCGACTCCTTCGGCACAGGCACCGTCTCGGACGACTCCATCCTCGCCGCCGTCCTCAAAACCTTCTCCTTCAAGCCAGCCGACATCGTCGCCCAGCTCAACCTCCTCCGCCCCATCTACAGCAAGACCACCAACTACGGTCACTTCGGCAAGGACGACAAGGACCTCACATGGGAATCCACTGACAAGGCCGCCGCCCTCAAAAAGCTCGCCAGGTAATTCCCTCTCTCCTCTCCCAGCCGCGCCCTCCCGATCACCTCGGGTCGGCGCGGCTTTTCTTTTCCCCAACCCCCTCCCTGTAAGATCACGCCCCCATCCGTGTAATTCGGGAAATGCGATTCCCCCTGCTCGCCCTCTTCGCCTCGCTCCTCCCAGCCCCCCTCCCAGCCGCCCCCGTCTTCGAATCCGATATCCGCCCGCTCCTCAAAACCCACTGCTTCCACTGTCACGGCGAAGGCGGCAGAAAAGAAGCCGGCCTCGACCTCCGCCTCCGCCGCTTCATCGCCCAGGGCTCCCCCAAAAACGGCCCCGCCATCTCCCCAGGCAACCCCCACACCAGCCGTCTCCTCGACGTCGTCACATCCGGCGACATGCCCAAAGACGCCAAACCTCTCAACCCCCGCGAAATCGCCCTCCTCGAATCATGGATCGCCGCCGGCGCCCCCACCCTCCGCGACGAACCACCCTCCATCCCCGACGTCTACATCACCGACGAAGAACGCCACTTCTGGAGCTTCCAACCCATCGCCTCCC